>CEWJ01025712.1_pt1 | contig 13029 bp, 10 predicted proteins | sample 350291 | NCBI WGS metagenome assembly CEWJ01 (sample SAMEA2622923, study PRJEB7988) | marine metagenome | isolation source: saline water (ENVO:00002010), including | reverse complement strand
TTTCTCGATCGTGCTGAGAGAATGGATTTGATTGTTGAATCCATTCCGATTTCCAAAAAGGGACCGCATGATGAAACCCTGTCGACCGATTATCTCTGGCTCGGGCCCAAGGATGCGAAAAAATTGATTCTGCATACCTCCGGTGTACACGGTGTCGAAGGGTTCCCTGGATCTGCTGCAGCTGTTCATATTCTCGATGGATTTCGTAAGAAAAAATTGCTGCTACCGAATGATTGTGCGATAGCATTTGCACACATCATCAATCCCTGGGGTATGGCTTGGTTGCGGAGAGTGAATGAGGATAATGCAGACTTGAATCGGAATTTTTTGCCCCCAGGCGAATCTTACGAGGGTGAACCTGCGAATTATGCCAGGCTGGATCACTTACTGAATCCCACAAGCATGCAAACCGGACGTGAATATTACACGATTCGAGCTGCTTGGCATTCGTTTAAATTGGGTTTTGCCAATGCGAAACAGGCGGTTCAAGAAGGGCAGTATACACGACCTAAATCTCTGCAATATGGTGGCGAAAAATTGGCTGAATCAAGCCAGAATTTCATCGCTTGGTGTGAGCGTAATTTGTCACAGGTGGAGGAAATTGTTTGGATTGATTTCCACACTGGATTGGGTCCCTTTGGTGTGGATTCTCTACTCGTTGGAGAAGGGGTTAACGAGCAGGAGCTCAAACAACAATACGGCTCAAGAGTTCAACCACTGGACCCAAAAAAGGGCGTGGCATACAGAATCCGAGGGGGGATACAAGCAGGAATTGAAGCCCGATTTCCGAACAAGAATTGGACCAGTATCACCCAAGAGTTTGGGACCATCAAACCGATTCCACTCTTACGATTGGCACGGGCCGAGAATCGCTTGACGCAGTGGAGTGGAAAACCACCACTCCGCCTCCTGGGTAGTGCAGAGCGACGCGAAATGCTTGATGCATTCAACCCTCGATCAATGAAATGGAGAAGAATGATTCTGGAGCGCTCCCAAGCCATCATCGTAGATGCAATCTCTCAACTGTCGGAGGAATGAAGAGACTCGTCTCCTTCGGTGGTCGTGATGAAACGTATCGATGCTCGTGCACCGGTCCGCTTGGACTTGGCAGGTGGATGGACCGATGTTCCACCCTATACCCACGACATGGGAGGTGAAGTGGTCAATGTCGCCATCAACATCCATGCGCATGCGTCATTGGAAATTGATGATGATGGGAAACTCTCGGTCAACTATCGATGCGATGCACCAATCGGCTCAGGACTTGGAACCACTGGGGCTATCAACGTGGCATTGATGGCGGCGATTCACGGCTCGGATGACGCCGAAGAAGTCGCCTACCAATTTGAAGCACTGCTCGGCAATACCGGAGGCAGACAAGACCAGTGGGCTGCAAAGTATGGTGGTTTCAACCACTTGATGTTCATCGGTGATGCTGTCGAAGAAATGCCATTTGATCCACCCCGCAGTGTCCGTTTTTGGTTGCAGAAGCACCTTATCGTTGCCAACAGTAAAATCCCTCACGTTAGCGGTGAATTACACGATACAATTTGGCAAAAATACGCTGACAAAGATGAAGCGGTAATCAACGGCCTAATGAGTATTCGACTGGCTGCAAGAAAAATGGCTCAAGGTCTAGATCAAGATCGACGCGACCTCATTGTCGAAGCATTTCACGAAGTTTGTGAAGGTGTCGATTCTCTAGACACCTCGCTCCACGAGCCGTTCAGAGAAGTGGTTAATCCAATGGTTGCCAATCGTGATGTTGCGGCTTGGAAAGCGCTTGGTGCCGGCGGAGGAGGTTGTGTTGCACTACTCGCAGGACCCGGCCGACAAGACGCTGTAATCGCGGCATGCAAAAGTGCTGGATGGGATGTTTTGGAATGGGATTACGATGACGAAGGACTCGTCGTTACTGCCAGCTGATTCCATCAATGGTTGCCGATAAGGTCGAGATTGCAGGTTGAAGAGCATCGATGACAATACCGGCCCAATCCACAGTGTCTTCGATCGAATTGGAGCGCCCGTGGAGCAAGGGCCAACGGCCCATTGAAGGAGGCCACAATTCTACATCACCCGGTAGTTGCAATTTACAGGGTTGCGGTTGAAGGACCCAATCCATGTTGTTGGCAAGAAGCGAAAGCGCCCCTCGACGTCTGTCACACAAGGCGACTGTCCTCAATCCATCCAAACGGTTGGCTTCGGCCTCATCAGGTCGATCCAACTCACCCGGAGGGGCTCGTTCAAACAAGAGAAAACCTCGAGCAGGAATCTGAGCATTCCAACCGAGACCGACAAAAATAGTGAATAGACTACACCAGGATTCAGGAGCCCGTACATACCAACCCATTCGGTCTGCCTTGTTGTCAACCTCAAGATGCCAAGTCCAGTTTGGCAACTTCGGTTCAAGGCGTAAACGAAGATGATGCAAAAGCCTGCGATAATCCTCTACTGATTCGCCTTCAATGATCTCCGGATTGCCAATTTTCTGGATTAGCCATTGACGTAGTTTTGGTGAGAAGGATTGCGGAGTCATCGACCATCGATGAACACCCAATCTTTCGGGGCCATCGTTGATTCGAACATCATTTTCGGCCCATCGATGAACAGAATCTGCATCAATGCCCTCACCAATCAAGAAAGAGAGACGATCATCTTCCAGTCGGATGCTTTTGGGTGTCATCTTGACTTTGAGTTCACCCTCTGGATCTGGTTGATGTCCTCCCGACAAAGGGTGGTCATCAAAGTCAATCTCTTCCCAAAGTCGGGCAAACAAATCCCGCTCCATAGTGACCCGAAACGGTCGCATGACTTAATCCATCACCGAAAGCGGAGGGAGTGGATCTTCATCGAGACGTGCCACAAGCAAATCTTTGCATTGTGCTCTAGATAGTGGCGCATGATTTAGTAAAATATCCCATGTTTTCTCTGTCCATTCGGCAAAATGGCTGGCCCATTGATAGGATCCAATGATGAAATCTGTATGCTCGCAAACAGGCAATTTCTCCGCTTCCAATAGATGATTACGGGCCATTGCAGAGGCTAATGCTCGCTCTGAACGCAAGAGGTCTGCAATATTTTGCTCAACCACTGCATTGGCTATCTTTGCACACGCACCCGGAACAAAATTATCATCTCGAAACCAGTTTTCAGAAGGCATCCAGGTTTGGTTCTTCAGCACTTTCCATACATCCAAATATCGGAGACGAAGAATCAACTCTGGACTCTTCTCAAGAAGCAATTGCAAATCAGAAGGCAATTGATTTTCGACAATCCATTCATGCAATATTTCACTGGAGTCCCGATTGGGATTTGCAGTTAGTGCAAGTGCAGCATGAACATTCATGTCAGCCCAAAGCGAGTTGTCAGCATGCCGATTGGACCAACCACCGCCTATTGGAATAATCCAACTTCCTGCCCATTCTTCAGGCAGAGTATTGCCCAGACCGGTGCGACCCCGTTCACCACATTCAATCGGACCTTGACTCCACTCGGGGCCCAACCAATTTGGGACCATTCCGATGAATTCGTATTCTCGCTCGCACTGGAACTCAATGAACCTCGCAGGCCCGCTTATCGTCATCGTTGGATTCCAAGGTTGGTGTCGCCAGTAATCTGTCATCGTATGTTTTACAGAGACAAAGAATCGAGGATCTCCGCCCCACTTCGAGAGAACTTTTGATTGTAGAATGCGATTGGCATGGATGCCCTTTGAGGTCAAATCCCACAGTCGGAGAATGCATCTCTTGCCATTCTCCCGACACACCACGGACTCAAGCAATTCGATGACTTTTCGTCGACGAGCAATCTCATCCATAGAGGAACAATCGATACACTGACAGTCAAACAAACCGACCCGTTTGATTGCCGAATCCGAACTCTCAAAGGTTTCGCCATATCGAAAAACCAAGCCTCGGATTTGTGGTACAGATTCGATCACATCTCGAATGGCTTGTCCCGTCAGTTCCCAGGTTTCTTCCGAACCAGGACATCCCGCGATTGAATCCGCAGGCAAGGTGAACAGATCATCCATCAGCCAAACGCCCAAACCAAGTTCAGAAACGATTTCAACTTCGTTGACCAACTTTGGTGTCACTCCAAACAAGCAACCACTCATCTGGTCGGACAGAACCACGTCGGTGAATCCCAATTCTCGAAGTTTGAGTGGGTCTCGGTAATCTGTTTCCAGTCGATCAAACAATGGGGAGTCATGGATGTAGGCAATACGCATCCGATTCTCGGGCATCCCTACATCTCCAGCAGCACCAACTCCCAGCCGTGCTCAGCAAAGGCTGGTGCTGCCCGCTCCATGAATTCGTCGTCCGGAACGATGCCGATGATGGCGCCACCGGAACCCGGTTGCTTGGCACAGGAGCCCATCTCTCGAGCCAAACGGACCATGTCGAGATTTTCACCGAGGGCTTCTTCTCCGAATAACTCCGTTCGCAAGTCAAAATTGCGATTGATCTCGATTTCTAAGGCAGCCGTATCGCCGGCGACCAGTGCTTCTTTCCCTCGATGGGCACACCAAGCCAATTCGTTAATCACGCGTACCATCACTGGTTCCTGTTCAGCCCACCGCTTCGGTAAATCTGCATGGATTTTTCCAGACTCGATGCCCGTCCCGCCGTGGGCCAACCACATTTTCGGCAACAATGATTCATCCAAGTGAGAATATGCACCCCATCCACGACCAACCATCAATTCCTCACGAAAGTCCATGTGAAGCATTTGGTTGTAGGCCTGAGGGAGGCGATCTTGGAGGCCCCCGTGAATATTCAAGCGGTCAGTTTCGACTTTGAGTACCATATCTGCAACCGCATGCGGAGGCAGTGCGGTTCCAAGCCCATGGTGTGTAAGCAAACAACGGATGACTGCTGTGATTACGGCAGATGAACCCGCAAGTCCAACCTGGCGCGGAATATTGGTATCCAAATTCAATTGGAAACCACTTGCCTCAATCGCCAAACCACTGGCTACACACTCTTCCTGAAAATGAATCAATGCACCCAACACCAAACGAGACAAACCGTCTTGACTCAAGTCAGGGGGGTTTTCAGCGAGATTCGCCAGGGATTTGTACTCTAATTTTTCATCCCCACAAGAGATGTCAATCGAGAAGTCCCAGCGATTTTCATGGGGTGTCAAGACACTACTCGCACGCCAGTTCCGCGCAAGCGATGAAATGCATTGACCATTGTAGCCATCAGAAGGATTTCCTAGAATTCCAATCCGGGCTGGAATGGAACAGAAGATGGCCTCTGCACCTCGGCGCATGTTTACCGACTCTAGTTCACGGGTATCTTAATTCCGTTGACGACTAGCGGACATCATGTCGGGGTCGAATCCTCCATTCTGGGCTGTGATTCCAGCAGCTGGCCTTGGGACTAGAATGGCTGAAAACGCTGTGCTGGGCTGCAAAGAGTTGGTTCAGGTTGGGGGGAAAACATTGCTTGAACATACCATTGAAGAACTTGAAAATGCAGGTATCAAGCAGATTGTGGTCGTATCTTCGCCGAGCAAGCCAGCAATCGATAATGCAATCATGAATCGTGGTGTGAAAATCGTTCATCAAGCCGAACCAAAAGGTCTGGTTGATGCGGTCAAATGCGCCCGAGAAATCATGGGTTCAGGACCCTGCTTGATCGCTTTGCCTGATGTATTGTTTCCTGATGCGAATCCATCGGCTGAACTTATCGCGTCGTTTGATGGAGAAACTTTGCTAGCAGTGATTCAAGTTGAAGCCCCCTGGGGTTTGCAACTCAAGGATACAGGCAGAGTTACAGAATTGCATGAAAATAAGATTTTAGCGATTTCAGACAAGTTCCCGAATCGAGAATTCCCGTTGGGTCAATACAGAATTACGGGACGTGCTATCTGGACTGAAGCGTTCTGGGAAATTGAGGATGATGACGAAGTTTCCACATTACGCTGTTTAGGATCATTGCAAAAATTGAGTGCTTGCTTTGTAAAAACGAAATACATAGATGTGGGCAACCCTAAAGGATACAAGTATGCCCAATCAATTTTCAATCAATGAGGATTCTGCCTCCGACCTCGGGGATAACATAGGATTGATTTGGAGCTCTGAGCTTGATTTCATCGACAAAAATTTGAGGGTCGACCGTATTTCCAGGATCCATCCCATAATGCATAGGGACAATCAATTTCGGAGACAATGCCAATGCCAAATCCACCGCTTCATCGTGACGCAGGTTGTCGTTTCCATTGATGCATGCAAAGACCAAATCATAGTGACCAGATGCGTTTTGAAAGGCATCATGCCACCCCGGGTATGGCCGACTGTCACCCATGTGCAGTACGGTCGAACTCCCAAACTCTATGACAAAACCGAGGTACAAGGCGCCATCTTCGTTGATATCAAGTTCTTCATGGGCCGCAGGAATTGCATGGATTCGAATGTTGTCAATTACCGTCGTGTCGCTCCCCTTCATTGGGATGATCCGACTCTGTTCAATCCCCCAGCCGGTCAACATATCGATGGAACGGTTTGGAACCACAAAACGGAGATTGGGGAAATGTGTAGCCAGGCGAGGGATTGATTCAGGGCAAATGTGGTCATCGTGCCAATGGGTGCAGAGTACCACATCAGGTTCGGGATGCTCTTCAGGTTCCAAGGGGAACTCTCCGAGCAATTTTCCCCATCGATCGCCAGCAAACAAATCTCGCCACCATGGATCAATCAGAACCAGCGGCCCATTTTGGAATCGCACCATCCACGATGCCTGTGTGAGCCACCAAGCTGCGACGGGTGCTTCGATAGGAGACTCCATTTCGATTTTCAATTCGGCCCCACGAGATACCGGTTGGGTGCGGTGTTCTGGAACCACCCAGTCTGCCATAATGTTGCGAACTCGCGAAGGACCTTCAGGTTCACCCTCGCATGGGCGCACGCGCTTGAGGCGAAGCCTCAAGATGACAACCTGAGTCGGAAAAGCAATGTCTCGCAGTGGGAAGCACTCTGTGCTACTCGTCCTCACCCTGCTGCTGACCGCATTGTTGCCCGGAGAAATCATGCGGGTTGAAGTGCAACAAGAAACGCCACCCGCTTGGCCTGAAGGCAGCAATGCATACGATAACATGGTCTCAATGGCGGATTTTGGTTATCGTCAAATTGACTCAACTGCAAATATTAACGCTCGAAATTGGATCGCTAGCGAGCTCGAATCCATGGGCTATGAAGTCGAACGACAGCCGTTCACTTCAGAAGTCTGTAACAATTGTGAGAACATCGTCGTCACGATTAACGGTACGCTCGAAGATGATTGGAGGGTTGTCGGAGCCCATCACGATGCCATCTGTTACTCGCCTCCACCTTTGATCGGGCAAACCTACCCAGGTTGCACGAATACAGGTGCATATGACGATGGAACGGGTTCTGGTGCCCTGTTAGAATTGGCAAGAACATTTGCCCAATGGGAAGGCACACCTCTACACACTTGGAAATTAGGCTGGTGGGATTACGAAGAATGGCAAGGAGCGAATAGCCCTGAAGGGGGTGGCAAAGGGAGCTTGCATTTTGTTGAGAGTATACCCGAAGATGTCAATGTCACTTACATCAATTTGGATATGTTTGCACTCAATTGGCCCGTCCCCACACCCTTGGCCAGTCAACTATCGGGCTGTGATGAAGAATACTGGACACTGTATATGTTCACATCTCCCGTCGATGATTGGTCCTATTACGAAAATGAAGGGCTTGAAGTCACGGATGAGATGATTACCAATGCCGAGTGGTTTCAAGGACATCTCAAAGAAATCAATACCAATTTATCCCATCCAGAAGAATGGGTGCGAGTGATTGATGATACCAAGGGAAATTCAGATCATTACAACTTCATCATGCACAACCATACTGCGACTTGGCTTCGTGGACAACATCAGTACATTCACGAAGAAGGAGACACATGTGAACAGACCCCAAAGCATTCCCAAGCCGATTCCGTCGCGACTGTGAACCAATTGGCTGGAGGGAGGACAAATGTCGAAGCCGGCTTGCAAACCGGCCTCAATATTATTGCCACTATGGCTTGGTGGGATTGGAACGCAACCACAAACGGTGTCGTTGAAGATGATGGAGAATTAACCGTCCAAGGGACAGGAGAAATCTCGATTGTGTTCTTCTTACCATGGTTCGTCGGTTTGCTATGTCTTGTTGGATTCATCACCGTTCGAAGAGACCAATTCCAACTCGGATTTATCATTGAAGAAGATGAAGAAACCGAATACAAACCCGAAACTGCTGTCATATCCAATGGGAAGTCATTGGTTGAGAGTTACCAATCTCGGGTTATCACACTGTGTGTATTGTACATCGCACAAGGCTTGCCGTGGGCATTCATCACTGTGACTTTTGTGACGTTCCTTGCTGTTGAGGGTGTCTCAGCAGGAATGATTGCGAAACTATTGTTGGTGGGTACGCTCCCTTGGACGTTCAAGTTCTTGTGGGGACCGGTGATTGATCGATATCAATACCGCCCCATGGGGAGACGACGCCCGTGGATTTTGTTCGCAGAAGCAGGGATGATCTTGACCCTCTCACTCATCCTCTTCATCCCAGACCCCACTACAAACTTGAATGCCGTTGTTGGGATTTTCCTTGTGTACAATCTCTTCACTTCTCTGCAAGACGTCAGTACCGATGCCTTGGCGGTCGATGTCCTTCGTCCTGATGAATTTGAAAAAGTCAACAGTTACATGTTTAGTTCAAAATTGGTTGGTGGGATGATTGGTGGGGCAGGACTGGGTACAATCATTGGTTTTGTTGGGATTAAGGGTGCGATTTTGTTGCAGATTCCAATCCTTTTGCTGATTATGATGGTACCGTTGATGATGACGGAGCGCCCCGGCGATATTCGGTTCCCGTGGAACAAGTCTGATGTCGGTTTGTGGTCTGATGAACAAAAGGTCGAGCGAAACTTTGCCCAAATTCTCTCGAACATTCGAACTGCGTTTTCTCTGCGCTCCGCTCAATTAGGGGTTGTACTCAGTCTATCGAAATCATTGTCGTACTTCTTGATCCCTGTGTTACCCATCCTGTTTGTCCAAGAGTTGGGCTGGAGTGAAGAAGGATTCAATGCCACGAAAGGTGGTTTGTTGGTACTTGTATTGATGCTCGGTTACATCGTAGGTGGACAATTGGGGAAGCGATTTGGTGGAAAATCAATCATCATTTACTCTACCTTGGCACTGGTCATCATCAGCATCATTTGGGGCTTCACAGAATCAATGTGGGAAAATCGAATGTTCTTGGTTTCAATCTGGTCGATGCATACATTCTGCCAGGGCATGGTTTACATCAACATCTTCTCTTTGATGATGAAAGTCACTTGGCCCGAAGTTGGAGGTACACAATATACCGCCTACATGGCTATGATGAACCTCTCAGCTGTGATTGGATACGCCTTAACCGAACCTCTTTCACAGCGATTTGACTATTCTTCACTGATTATTTGTGGAGCCATCCTTGAGTCCATTATCATCCTCTGTGTGATGTATATCGACCCTGATGAAACACGTCGAGTTCTTGGAACATCTGAATCTGCTTAATCAGAGATAATCCTCTAAGTTGTCTGAACCACCAACAAAGATTGGATCTGAACCTCGGACATCGAATACAATGGGGACCGTCCGATGCCCCGTCATGGCTACGAATTCCATCCTCAATTCTCGATCATTCTGAACATTGACTTCTGACCATGACAATTTGTGTCCATCGAGATACCGCTTGGCCTTGAAACAGTAAGGACAGACGTTTGTACTGACAATGAAAAAATCAGTATCGGCTCGATTCAGTAGTGCCATCGCTCGTTCGCCCATACATTCCGCAAAGGGTTGGCCTTCATCAACCGTTGTCTACAGTTTTGGCAGTATTTTCAACCCAATCAATCAACGATTGTTGTTGGGCGAGATTAACCATGTGGCCTTTGTGATGACGGAGAACAGTGACATCCCAACCGGCCTCCTCAAAAATTTCGACCGTTTGGTCCGCCTGCCACATTGGTACGATATGATCGGATTCACCGTGCATGGAAATCATCCTCTTGGGCACGCCTCCGTTTAGTGATAGACGAAGCTCAACCGGTCTTGCACTCTTTCCTCCAATGACAATGACACCGTAGATTTGCGCTGCAAATTCTGTCGACAATAATTCTTGGGCCAGAGCACTGCCCTGACTGAAGCCTCCCACAATCAGTGGACCCTGAGGCATTTGAGAAACAAGCGAGGCCAGACTTTCATCCACTTGAGTGAGGGTGTTTCCATCGAGTGGAGTATCAGGGGGCGCATCTCGAATCCACCAACCGCTGCCGCGTTCGGGATGCTTGAACGGGCCTTCGGGCAACAGGATATCCCAGCCCGGAGGGCACATGGTTTCGGCCAATGGTCGAATCATATCTGGTGTACCCGTCAAACCGTGGAGCATGACCAATGTGCCCATTGAATCCCTCACAGTTCCCATGAGTTTGTCAAGCCGCCAGCCACAACCAAGCGGATGTAAGAATCCCCAGTTTGCGTGATGGTCAAAGTGTAATCTCCACTGGGATAAGGAATGGTACCGAGATTTCCTGATTCCTTGGCCCCTGAGCCCCATTGCCTCGTTAATGCGGATGCTGAATTGTGGTCTCGAAGTGTCAGTGAACCACTACTTGTCCCGCCACCCATCTCTGCATCCAACCAGTAAATCATCTGGTCATAGGGACCTTGACTTGGATGATCTCCAACAAAGAATGAATCTGTAATTTCAACTTCAGGCGCACCCGATTCATGATTCCATTCCTCTGAGAAAATATCGCCCGCACGTATGAACCAAACATTGCCGGTATGACCTTCTCCGCTGCCCGTGAGCATCATTCGCAGTTGCAATTCATCAGTAGAATCGTACCAGGTCAATGAACCGATGAACCCGGCCCACCCGTCATATGTGTAGGACAATGTCTGCCCATCAGATGATGTTGCTGACATGGTGGCTTTTCCATTGTTAATCCCGATGATTTCGGTATTCCAACCAATTCCAAACAATGTGAATGACCATGATTTGCCATACTCAAGAGGGAAGTTCAGAACCGCTTGTGGATTGCCATTTTCATATGCAGATAGGTTGTCATGTGTGATTCGGCCCAAGAAGGGGTTGTGATTGAGAACCGCGTGGCGCTTGGCTTCGCGTTCACTGGATATGGCCAGCATGTACGCTGTGCCATCTTCCGCATCGTCTTCAGCGACGACCAATCGTGCAGAATCATCCTCCCATTCGGGTGTGGAAAAAGTGTACAACCACCATTGTCCGACCTGCCACTCTGCAGGTTCAGACAAATCGGGATCTCCGGGTCCGTTGTTGAGAGAACTACCACTCTCAAGACAACCTGCAAGGCTGACGCTGAGCAGTAGCAGGACCATCACAGGTGTGCGCATGGCGCACCCTCGTAGTGTGGTTCTCTTCAAACTTCTCAGAGAGTGCCGAGTTCACCAGCCTTGGAGAGCATACCAGCGATGACTACGCTGACAATACTCATCAACTTGATGAGAATGTTGAGAGAAGGTCCACTGGTGTCCTTGAATGGATCACCGATGGTGTCTCCGACAACTGCCGCGTTGTGGGCATCGTCGCCCTTTGCTGCACCTTCGATTTCTCCTTGCTCAATCGCCTTCTTGGCGTTGTCCCATGCACCACCTGCGTTAGCCATGAACAAGGCCATCAAAACACCGGTTGCGGTTGCACCTGCGAGGGTGCCACCCAATGCTGCACTACCAAGCAATACACCAATCACTACTGGGCTTCCTACGGCCACTACGCCTGGCAAGACCATTTCGCGAAGAGCTGCCTTTGTTGAGATATCAACACAAGTTGCGCTGTCTGGCTCGACACCTTCACGTCCTTCAAGCAAACCATCGATTTCCTTGAACTGGCGGCGAATTTCTGTAATCATATCTTCAGCAGCACGACCGACGGACTTCATGGTCATGGCCGCGACCACGAAGGGAAGGGCTGAACCGATGAGAAGACCAATCACGACCATGGGCTCAGTGAGGCTGAGATCTTGTGCTTCTAGTCCGGCACTGGTCTTGAAAGCTGCAAACAGAGCAAGTGCGGTCAAGGCAGCACTTCCAATTGCGAAGCCCTTGCCAATGGCAGCGGTTGTGTTTCCAATGGAATCCAATCCGTCAGTGATGTCACGAACTTCCTTACCAAGTCCAGACATTTCAGCGATTCCGCCGGCATTGTCTGCGACCGGACCGTATGCATCGACAGTCATGGTCACACCGACAGTACCGAGCATTCCCATAGCAGCCATTGCGATTCCATACAGGCCCGCATCTCCGCCACCCATGACCTGATTTGCACCAAAGATACCGGCTGCCATCAAAACAACGGGTACAAACACAGATTGCATTCCAACTGCAAGACCTGCAATCGCGTTGGTTGCACTACCGGTCTTGCTGGCTTCACCAATGTATGGAATGGCCTTGACCTTGAAGCCAAAGACATCCTCAATACCTGTGTAATATTCGGTCACAAGGCCGATGAGAATCCCAACAATTGAACCGATCGCAACGGCTTGGATGACGGTTGTATCTAACTCCATGTAATCCAATGCGAAGTATCCACCACCAATGAACAAGGCTGCTCCGATAAACGTAGTATTGCGCAAGGCTGCGCCAGCATCCATATTCTTCATCGCTGTAATCGAGAATACGCCGATGATTGAGGCGACGTAGCCTACGATTGCCAATACAATTGGAATCATCAGGTAATCATCACCCAAGGTATCGGTATTTGCTGCTGCAATCACCATGGCTGCAATGATACTGCCAACGAATGACTCGAAAATATCGGCGCCCATACCTGCAACGTCACCAACATTGTCACCCACGTTGTCGGCAATGACACCGGGGTTGCGAGGATCATCTTCAGGAATCCCTGCTTCGACCTTACCGACGAGATCCGCACCCACATCAGCGGCTTTAGTGTAAATTCCACCGCCCACACGCGCGAAGAGTGCAATGGATGAA
>CEWJ01031186.1_pt1 | contig 13036 bp, 4 predicted proteins | sample 350291 | NCBI WGS metagenome assembly CEWJ01 (sample SAMEA2622923, study PRJEB7988) | marine metagenome | isolation source: saline water (ENVO:00002010), including | reverse complement strand
AACATGGATGATGGCACCATGGTCATGAGCAATTTTCGACACCTCCGCAATCGGGATTTCTACTCCATCAAGATTGCCAACATGAACCAAGGAAACCACTCGAAGGTGTCCCCCGGCATCGGCACAGGCTGTCTCAAATGCTTCCAAATCGAAGCTGTTGTCTGCAAGACTGGGGACGGTCCGTAATTCGACACCTTTGTCCTTCAATTTTAACCACGGGACCAAGTTCGAGTTATGTTCTCGATCACTTGTGAGTACAATGTCACCTTGTTTCCATTTCAAACCTGCAGCAACTTGGTTGATTGAATGTGTTGCATTGGGAGTGAAAACCACTTCTCGCGCTTGCTTCACACCGATGTAATCTGCCAACTTTCGACGGCATCTGGATACGGTTTGCGATACGGACATGCCCCATCGGTGTACAGATCGGCCTGCGCAGGAGGGATTGAGCGCATAGTATTCTTGAACGGCATCAATCACTTGTTTTGGCCTCAAAGTCATGCAAGCATTGTCAAGATAGACGGGCACGTCATCACCTTGCAGCGTAGGGAAATGAGAACGGAATTCACGGACATCCATTGGAATCACCACGCTTCATCATCTGTGAAATGGGTGGAAACCGGTGCGCTGGAATTGCATTGTTCACAAATGATTCGAGAAGAAATACGGGTTCCACAAACACTGCATTTTTCTCCGGGCACACCATTCCCGTCACAACCTACAACCCCGCAAGCGGCATTGATTTCCCCATTTGCACGCATTTCAACTGGTGTCGCTGCCCCGCAATCGGGGCACTTTCCTGAGCGTGCAGGTGAAGGTGAATTTGATTCTGATTTGCTTATTGTGGGGCTTCCAACTTGTCGCGCTCTTTGCGATTCAATGGTCAACTCGGAAGTTCCCAACATGATTTGAGGGTACCACAGAATGTGCATCATCAGCCACACAATCAAAATCCCTGATAGCAAATACACGACTTTGAGCAAACCCCAACCAGTGACTTCCCCGGGTTGTCGGACAGCGACATAATGGGCGCCCGCCCAAGCATGAATGATGATGGTGATGCAGTAAATCAACAGTGCAGAACTCCATGCAATGAGTGAATGGTCTCGCATGGCCAAATCAACCTGCCGTGGATCGGGGTGCCAATGCCTCTCTTCCACGTGTAAATCTCGAGTGTCTGTAACAGCACGTTTCAGGATGAAACCGATGAACGTGACGACGATGAATCCAACGATGACGATTGCCATCGCATCCCCTTTGCCGCCGAAGGGGAAATTCGCGTCCATTCCATGGGCCCAAAATTGGGTGACTTCTGCTGCAAACAGTGCAAGATAGAGGCTGATTGATTGCGATCGCATCAGCGGAAAAATCGCCCACAGTCTGACCAGAAATATTGCCCACAAACCAAGGGTTGCTAGTGTCAATGCGGCGGAGGAATTAGAGATATTTCTGATGCCTGAATCAGCATCCCAAAACTCCCCTCCTACTGAGTAAAAATCTCCACCTGATGACAATTGGTTGATGCCAAAATCCCACCCGGATAGGATGACGGCTAGAACCCCAATTCCCATGGTGATCCAATAACTTCGATCCCACGTGCTTCGGATTTTGTAAAAGTGAAACATCAATTCAATTTTGATATGATGCAGTGGCTCAAGACGGGGGTATTCGATGGACAAATTCTGTTGAATTTTCATGTCGGTCAGACGAGTACCTTCATGGAAAACCAAACCCTCGTCGGCCTCCGCTTCCGCGGGCACCTCCTCTGTCATCGTACCACCCTGCGACCTTATCGCATTAAGAAATGCCCCAAACGGTGTAGGCTGTACGCCGAATTCAGAAAATGTATGTTCTCCACAGTGGCGCCGAGACGGAGATTTGAACTCCGGAAGGTGAACCCACGTGATTTCCAGTCACGCGCAATACCAGGCTATGCGATCTCGGCAGTGATTCGGCGTGCGGCCTTTCGGATATGAGTCTGATGGCGAAATCACGCGCTTTTTTTCAGTCAATATGTTCTGCGCAGTGGTTAAATTATCATCGCTGGTCGCCGGCTTTACGCCACTGTGGCTTAGAGGTATAGCGACGCCTTGGTAAGGCGTAGGTCGCGAGTTCAATTCTCGCCAGTGGCTCTTTTTTGCAGACCCATAGGGTCTGACGACAGCCCGAAGGTCTTTCTAACGTCCAAGTGTCGCAGACTCCGTAGGAGTCTAGTAAATGTCGAGTGACCGAAAAGTGGTTTTGAGCGTTTTTCTGACATTGATGATGGCAACTCTGCCATGGGCGGCTGCAGATCTCAGCAACTGGGCAGGTCCCCCACAAATCGCCTCCAGTGGTCAGGATGTTGAAGTGGATGGCTGGAATGTTCCTAGCAATGCAACCATCCTCGATGGTTGGCTCACCGCAGAAGATCAGATGGTTGGTGTCGGCAATGGATCTGAATGGCGGACCGACACCACACGCAATTTCTCAGTGGGGCAGTACATTGATTCCACGATGGATCACTTTGATGGTCGACTGTCCATCGAACCTGATGACGCAGTGAGTGAAATCGATTCATTTGTTGGTGTTGCGACCCTGCAGTTTGAACATTCGACCATCCAAGAATCGGGAAATACCTCGATTTGGGAACCCGGGATTCCCAGTTTAGTCAACGGGACACAAGTTGGAAACACCATGCAGATGCCCTATGGAGTTCAGCCTGCTAATGCGCACGGTGGAACGTTGGTTGCTGCCACCCTGATGAATCGTAGTGTCCCTGCAGGTATCGATGCAAGTTTTGAAGCAGGCGTCCCAATTCCCTCTCCTGTAAATCACTTCAATCTGTCTTTCTGGCATTGGCAGCATACCGATGTCAATGATGGAATGTGGTTGGAATACAAACTTGACAATGGTCCATGGACTTGGGTGGCGCCTAACGGCGGTTACAACTCAAACATCACACTGAATTCTTCAGCAACACCTGCAGGCACGCCGAACAGCAGTTCGACATTCCCAGTTTGGACCAGCGTCAATGCAACCGGTTGGGTTCAAGAATTGGTGAACCTTGACAACTTACCGAATATCAATACCTCTGTAAATATCAATTTTCGATGGAGAATTGTGACTGATGCCAACAGTTCTGCGAGTCCAGGCTGGTTCGTTGATGACCTTGAAATCACCAATGTTGGCGGCTCTACAGGATACTGGCATCATGGATGCTATACCGTCACTGCCGCTTCCTGTGGCTACAGTAACAATGCGCAGGGGCTACTCACGGGAACAGTCGATTTGACGAATGCAGGCTCCGGGTCTGAAATTCAGGTTCGAGTGGAATGGGATCTAGAGGGCTCTGGCTGGGACAATTTCTGTATCGAACTATCATCGAATGGAAATGCATGGACAGACATTTCGTCCTCGACCACCTCGACCACATCGTCTTGTCGCAGCCGTTCTGGCGCCATCCCTGGTAACGGTTACACATTGCCCAATGGGACGACGTATGGCGACCAATCGAATGGTTTTGTGACATTGGAGTTGGCCATTCCCTCAACATTTCACAATAGTGGTTCGACCCAGTTCAGAATACGAGTAGATACCGATAGTTCGGTAACTTACGGAAGTCCCCAAGATTCTCAGGAAGGCCTGACAGTCGATCGTATTACAGTGGTTGCTGCAAACGGCTCTATCCTTGATGATGATCCACTTTCCAATTCCACAACCATGACTGCTAGCGGACTAAATGGAGCTACGCAGGATTGGAATTACATCTCAATCGGTGCAGGCGCATTTTCTGAGACATACGGTTTTGAGGACAGCACAGCAACCGCTCCCACACCCATGGCCCCAGGATGGCGTGCAACAGGTGACTGGGAATATGGTGCATTGCAAACTACTACACTTGGGCCAATCAGTTTCCCCTCGGGTCCCTTTGGGATGGGCACTCATCTTGATGGTGGGGCCAATGACGGTTCGATAGATCACCTCTATTCGCCCCCTTACACCATCCCAGCAGGAGCCAGTGCACGCCTGACTTTTGATCACTGGATGTGCGCTTACGAGAATTATGCAGGTGGTGCAGTATTCATCTCTACCGACAATAATACCTGGACCCACTTTGACCCGGGCAATAATTGGTATGACAAAACAGGATACACATGGGGGTCAGGAACACTATCTAGTGTGGGAATTTTCGACGGTTCGAACATCCAATCCACCAGCTACCCGTATTGTCAAGGTCCGCGAAACCTATGGGAAACGAAAGTCGCTGACCTGACCTCGTATTCAGGTCAAACTGTTTGGTTCAGGTTCACCTACGAGCCTTATTCGTCTACATTCTATGAGCACGAAGGATGGTACATCGATGACGTTGGCCTTGAAGTGGATTATTTCTACGAGGAGGGTAATTGGATTTCTGATGCAATTCAGGTTGATGACCTGGGCGCAGGATTCATCGATGTCGATGGTATGATTGCCGAGGATACTTGGGCGACTGCATCAATTCTGGACATTTCTGGAAATGTCATCGATGGCTTCTACAATCTCTCATTCCCTGTTTCCCTACATGGATTGGACAAAGATGCTCACCAGAGTATTCGTGTCCAAATCAACATGGGCACCGACAATCCATTCCTGACACCAATCATTGAGGCGGTTCACGTTGGTTCGATTCGATTGCTGGATGCTCGTGGTTCAGGCAATGGCTGGGATGTAACTTCAGGACTAGATTTGTGGAATGGAAACTTGACCAACAATGGCTCTGCAGTTCAACAAATCAGTAGTGATTTCATTCATTCAAGTCGCCCCATCACCTCGGTTGACTTTACTGGAATCGGTTCTCAAGTGGCGATTCGTGCCATTGATTCCTCGGGTACAGTCATTGGCAACACCGGTCTTTCTGGTACCATCACTTTCGCAGAACCACAGCCTGGTTTTGGAGTTCAGATTAATGTCAACCCAGGTGGCCATATTTCTACGCTCTGGGCGGAGGGTGAATTCGGTCAACCCGCAGTCAATCCAGAAGTCGATGTGACCAGTGATGGAACCGTCGACTGGAGTTTCCCTGAAGGGAACGCATTCGGAGTCCATGGTTGGCAACAAATGCTCTACCAGACAACATCGTCGACAACGACAACTACACACGTTCAGGACACTGCATCCAGTGGTATCGCTACAGATTCATCAACCGGCTCTTCAATTTCTGTACTTGTACCCGAAGATGCCACTGTTCGAACCACGACCATTTCACTCGATGTAACGTCTCCAACTGGTGCGGTCATTGATCTGACCATTGGTTCATCGGCCAGTCAAACGTTTGCACCGGGCTCGCACACGGTTTCTCTCTCTCCAGCAATGATTGCTTACATGAATATGGTCCAACCCTCATACACCGACACGCAAACGGGTCGTCTGTGGCGTGTAGTGGAGTTTGATTTTGACACTACAGGATATGCCGTGCTAGATATCAAAGCCATCACAGTTGGATACTCAATCCTTGAGAATGTCACCGGTTTGACCTCACAAATGGTCGATTTCCATCGCGTTGAGATTGCCACTGCAGGAGAAAGTGTAGACATTCCAATGACGTACAACGCCGATGCAGGTGCCGTCATCTTTGACGGCGGCATTCATCATGAATTGATGATTACCAATTATCCATTCACAGTTCCCAACACGTTGTATCCTGATGGCAATGTTGTCGAAATCACGACTCAGCATCGACATTTGTACGACAACGATGACATTGCGAAGATTACCTTGACCGGTGCTGCGAGTGACGGTAACACGATTGAAGTTGAAGTGACCAACCCGGCTACCAATCCAATGTTTACTCAATCTTCAGGTTCCTTAGTCCTGCCCATGGAATCCGACTGCAGTGTCAGTGAAAGTGCAGGTCTCCTCGAAGTCAAATGGCGTTTCCTTGTCTCTTGGACTTGGGATGATGTCGCGCAAATCGATTGGAATGTTTTGAGTCAGAACATTACTGGAGAAGCAATCGCTCCAGCCGTAGCACAATCCGGTGGTACCGGAAGTCAAGCTGTCGAGAATGACCTTGAGATTAGTGGATTTGAGGTCTTCGATCAGGAAGGGAGACATTTGTCGAATCAGTTCTCTCCTGACTATCCTTTCCCTGCCCTTAGTGGAAATGACCTCACCGTCATGGGTACGGTCCGATTCCAGAATACGATTGACTTGCGCCCCCAACAAAGTGACTTTGCCATCATCGTCAACATTTCTGGTCATGAGATTTCAGTACCCGCAGACGGACAGGGTACGTTCTCTGGCGACGTCATGGTTGAGCCTGCACAAACTCACACACTTTCGCCTAGAGTAGGGCGTGTAGGTCCGATTACGGGTGCAACTGGAGCCAATGATTCCACAATCAGTCCACCTGTTGTGACCGTGTTAATCGATGACACCCCTCCTGTTGCTTCGAATTTGTTGGTCTCTACATCTGTTGGTCAAATCGATGCCAATGGTTACGTTTGGGATCCAATCAATCCGCTGACCGTGTATGTCACAGTCTCTGACGAGCAGGATCGTGGAGATGAAATCACTCTGCATTACTGGAGAGAGGGCATCGATGATACCAACGCCGACGGTGAAGCACAGGCGAGTGAATACCAAACTCAAACCGAACCACTCTTTCCGCTCCGAAGCGGCTCGCAACAGATTACTTTCTCAAATATCCCAGTATCTGGAAACGGATTCAATGGCAAGGTCAGTTTGTGGTTAGAAGGAACGGATTGGGCCGGCAATGACTACCAGGATGGTGGCACAGGTGGTGCACCGGGTTTGTCATCGGATTGGGCAACACTTCAAACTGCAGAAAACACAGAAACCACACTCCTCAACACAGGGTTTGCTTTAGATACGTGGGATGAACACATTTTGGCAGGGCAAACCCACACCATTTCGATGGTAGTCCAAGATGCCAATGGAGTACAGACGCTGGATGACATTGCAATCTATCTTGCTGGGCAAACCAACGCCCCATTGGGCCAGTTCCACTACGACCCTCGCGATGATATTCTCACCACGGTTGCAGGCAGCCATGTCGAACCCATCGCTGCGACTGTAACACCACTATCAGTCGACAGTTCCCGAGTGGAAATTACGTTTAGCATGGATTGGGACACACCCACCTCAGAGGGTTGGTATGTTCCCGGAGTTACTGTGACTGATGACACCTCAATTGTTGCCAATTTGAACAACTTGAACGCACTTCGGTGGAAACTCGACAATGTTCTGATTGCGACGGCAACAAATCTGGTTGATTTGACTCCACCTTTCTCGGATGGTAGTGCCACATTCATCAGTGTTCAAGAGGGGGATGAAATTGCAATTGAGGGCACTGTGCTGTATGGAGCAACTTCTATGCCAATGCTTGAGCCAAGTGATGGGCTCTCTGTCATCGCACAATTCTTGTTTGGCAGTACTGTTGTCTACCAAGAGGTCAATGTACAGGAAGGCGGTATTTTCAGTGCCCCATTGGTCTTGCCTGATCGAACCCCACCCGTACAACAACTACCGATTGAATTGCTGGTTCTAAATGTCCCAGGTCAAGGCAGTTCCATTTCAAACTACGATTCTGTATTGGTTGTCGACAGTGCCGCACCTCAGGTAGTGTTCGACCAATTCATATTCCCAACATCATCGTTGTTGCGTTTAGAGAGCGATAGACTCGACAGTGTTCTCATCGACATCCAGATAGATGATTCAGGTGGGATGCCACACGACAATGTCACCGTTTACTGGGATTATTACCGAAATGGACTCCCTCGATTGGGCGTGGGTGGAGCGGGTGAACTGGCCTATGTTGGGACGACCGATACACTGTATCATTTCTCCTCGACACTTGATTTGCGTCCCACTGATGGGAAGAAGTTGCTTGAGGGTGACCAGATTGTATTCTGGTTCGAAGCCACTGATTTGGCAGGAAATAATCTCCAAGGGGATGGGACTGAGGATAATCCTCGTGTCCCACTGCTAGAAATTATCGAGTTTGTCCCTGTGTTGAAGTCGTGGTCAATCGAACCAATCGTACCCGAATTTGGTGAATCGGTTAGTATTCGTGCCAGTTTTGAAAATCAGGGTATCCGTTCCGGCAGTATCAACGTCACGCTAGTCGAGAATATAGGAGATACTTGGCACGTTCATGATTCGATTATCGTTCAACTAACATCGCTTGATTCTGATGCGAGTGCGACCTTTGAATGGGAAGCATGGAAATCTGGTGCAGCGGAATTGTACATCTATATCGACGGCGACTTGGACAACCGTACTGCTGTTGAGGAGTTCATGGTCGCCGGTGCACCTGAATCCGGTGGAATGGCATCCACCACAATACTACTGGTTGCTGTAGTCGGATTGTTGGTGATTGTCGTCATTGCTCTGTTGGGCGTAATCATTTTCCGCAAACCCAGTGAATCAATGGGTGAATATTTGGATGATTCTTGGGAAGATGAAGTCGAGGAATCCTTTGGAATGTCCACCAACAACGTTCGACTTGATTATGAGGATGACACCCTTTGGAATACCGTTTCTAGATATGGAATCTACGATAAGGGCGCTTTCCTTGCTCATGCTCAACAATACGACCGTGATCGAGACGGATTCCTCGATGCGGATGAATTGAACCGTGCAGCGCAAGATTTCACATCAATGATGACACGGGCCACCGCCCCAGCTGAGCCAGAATACCCATTCGATTACAATGATGAAACGGTCGGTCACATCATCGATTCGTATCAAATTCATGACAAAGAAGCGTTTTTGCACTTCGCAAATGCATACGATGAAGATCGAAATGGATATCTGAAGCACAGTGAATTAAGTCGCGCAGCATCCGATTACGTTGAGTCTGGACGAAATACTCCTCCACCTGAAGTGGTCGCCCCAAACCCTCGATTGTTGGCGGTTGCCGAAGTCGTGGCTGCCTTGCCTGGATGGACTGATGAACATGTCAATGTCTGGATGGACAAAGGTTGGACGGCTCAGCAAATCATCGAACATCACACTGAACCCGTTGCACCTCCGGCTCCTGAAGGGTTCGGTACTGATTTTTTGTCAAGTGAACCCATGGTTGAGGCTCAAAACGAATCCATGGATCGGGGTACCCTCGCATCGGAAGCGCTGAGTGGATCTGAGATTGAGGCTGAAGTTCATTCCTCCCATCCCACCGAAGCCCAGCTTAAGCGATTGAAGAAAGCTGAGCTCGTTGAATTGGCTGAATTGCAAGGCCTCGATACGTCTGGTACTAAGGCGGATATCATTGCCCGTTTGGTCGGTTAAACGGTTTTGGGATTTCCAGAAAATGTTTCGAAACGGTTTCCGAAACTGAACAAAATCGTTTCCTTTATAGACCTGTTTCGCAAGATGTGCTTTCCGAGGAAGAGATTCCTCAAGATGGGATGGGAACCATGACAATGAGTGAAGAACGTAGAATGGCAATAGCAAAAGAAATGGCGAGTTTACAAGGTGAGGTCGATGATCTTCGAAAACTCGTCAACACACTGTTGACAATCATCATGGAAGAGGCCGATGGTGTACAGTCAGGTGCAGCACCCGTGCCACCTGGAGCACCTCGTGCTGGAATCTCAATGTGAATCAACCTTTGATTACACAGAAAGGCCTCATCCTTGCAACAGGTCGAGCCAGATTGGCATCTGACGTCAAACGAATCACTTCATCCACATCTTTGTAGGCATCTGGCGCTTCTTCTGACAACACGTTTGGAGTATTGGCATAAATTGCGATTCCATCCGCAGCCAATTTTTCCTGTAGCGATTTGCTGTCGATTTGCCTCCGTGCTTCACTGCGAGACATCTTTCTTCCAGCACCATGGCAAGAGGATGCAAACGCATCATTTGCCCCTGAAGTGGGGCCAGCCAATACATATGACGCAGTCCCCATGTCTCCCGGGACCAGCACAGGCTGCCCGATTCCACTGAACTTGGAGGCCAATTCACCATGGTCACCCCCTAGTGCTCGAGTGGCCCCCTTTCGGTGTACACAGCAATTGCAATTGGACCCATGAATGACATGTTGTTCGACCTTTGCGATGTTGTGAGATACATCATAGATGACCTCCAAATCTCCATCGGTTCCTAGATGGGCCCGCAGTGCATCTCTCAACCGCTGTGTCAATGCTCCACGATTTGCGAATGCATAATTCCCAGCCGCCTGCATCGCTTCGAAGTAGGCCTGCCCCTCCTTGGAATGGAATGGGGCTGAAGCCAGCTGCCGATCCGGCAACGTGATGTCCCACTTCTCTGCATGCCAACCAGCTGTAGTTTTCTTGTATTGCCGTTCCAAAGTATCGACGTGATCTGAGCATACTTGATGCCCCAGGCCACGTGAACCCGTGTGAATCATGGCTGTGACCTGTCCTTTTCTCAAACCAAACGCTTGGGCCGCTTTAGGATCTAGAATTTGATCCACAACCTGCAACTCAAGAAAGTGGTTGCCAGAGCCGAGTGTACCCAGTGCCAATTCACCACGTTTCATGGCACGTTCCGACAATGTTCGTTGTTGTCCTTCCAGCAAACCATTGGATTCCATCGAAGCCAAATCATGCTCATGTCCTAAACCAAGTTCAACCGCGGCTTTGGCACCTTCACTGAGAATCGATTCCATCTGGGTCGATGTCAATTCGACCCCTCCTTTTCCAGAAGGGCCTGCAGGAATCCGCCCTTTCAATCGGCGTCCAAGTTTTTTGATATCCTTGAGATCATTTAATTCCAGGTTCAGTGCGCACAATCGGACACCACAGTTGATGTCAAAGCCCACACCTCCAGGGGAAATGACACCGCCATTGTCGATGTCGGTGGCCACTACACCACCAATCGGAAATCCGTATCCGAAGTGGAAGTCAGCCATAGCCCACGCATTGCCGACAATTCCCGGCAATGATGCAGTGTTGGCCAATTGGCCCGGGGACTGATCGGTGTGTTCTGCGAGGTGTTTCGCGTCGGAAACCAACATTGCATCGACTCGCATTGAACCGTGTTTCTTGATACGGTGCAAACCGGAGCCAATTGACTCAATGTGATTGTGCCAATCCTCGCTCATACCCTTGGCTGTAAGCCCTGTTTGAAGTCGCTTTCGGCGACGGCACCCTATGGGTGCCGGCCGACTCCTTCATGAACGACCATCAATTCGGCAGGTTGAGGATGCCCATGGCTTTCGGAGACATTGACATCCCATATTTCCACGAACAAGGGTTCGTTCGTAAGGTGTGTCAGGTCACCAAACTATGGTTTTGGACACGAGATGCTTCTCGTGAAACCTCAGGGGACACCACCGAAGATGAGTATACTTTCATCGGAGCTCCCATCATTTCGGGTTACAATCAGCGTGGAAAGGCATTGAAGGATGCAATGCGAGAAACCTTCCTGTCCTACTTTGAGGAGCATTCGCACAGTCGAATCGAACCTTATCCCGTCATTGCCCGCTGGAGAGATGATATCCATCTGACCATTGCCTCGATTGCAGATTTCCAACCCCATGTGACGGGAGGCATTGCACCCCCTCCTGCCAATCCATTAACAATCTCTCAGCCCTGTATTCGTCTAACCGACGTTGCTGCTGTGGGCCGTTCAGGTCGCCATTTGACGACGTTTGAGATGATGGCACATCATTGCTTCAATCGCCCTGACGATGGCGATGTCAAATATTGGGTCGAGGAATGCATTCGATTCTGTGATGATCTGTTTACACAGCGTCTTGGGATTGATCCCATGCAAATCACCTATGTAGAGAATCCTTGGTCAGGTGGGGGCAATGCAGGTCCTGCCGTTGAGGTCATCGTTGGAGGTTTGGAATTGGCCACTCTGGTGTTCATGAATCTTGAAGAGCGTGAAGATGGTGATGTTGAAATCAAGGGAATACGCTACGGCGAAATGCCTCTGCAAATCATCGATACCGGATATGGATTGGAGCGATTCTGTTGGGCTGCAGCAGGTACCCCGACCATCTACGAAGCCATTTATCCAGAATCTGTTGAGTGGCTACAGAATGAATCCGACTTCCAATCCCGGCTTGCACAGTTGGGTGATGTCGACATTGATGCATTACTCTCAGAGTTGTCTCGTTTGGCAGGCATTCTCAACATCGATGTCGGGACGGATGTTGAGTCTCTGTACAACCGCCTCTCAGAACGCCTGAAAGATCGAGGAATCGAAGTCTCGGTCGAACAGTTGAAACTTGTTACAGAACCCTTGTCATCGATTTACGCTATTCCTGATCACATGCATGCTTTATGCAATATGCTCGGTGATGCCTTGGTCCCGTCAAATGCCAAGGCAGGCTACCTTGCTCGAATGCTGGCACGCCGGGTTTGTCGAATGAAGGATGATTTGGGCCTCAATATTTCTCTTTCAGAACTTGGTTCGCATCACATGGATGTGAATCTTGATATCCGTGGATTCAGCCAAACTCGGGAGGGAATCCTGACCATTCTTGATTTGGAAGAGCAGCGCTATCATGAAATGTTGAGGAAGGGTGAAGCTGCGGTCAATACCGCCCTGGCTAAGTTGCCGAAGGACGCCAATGAAGCGCCTGACGAAATATTGTTCAGATTGGCAGAAGAACGCGGTCTCCAACCGGATATGGTAGCGAGTATCGCTCGGCGTCTGGGATGGGCGAACCTCAGCATTCGTGTAGGATTCGCGGCGGATATGGCAGAGCGAAATGCACAACAAACCAAGGCTGCAGCCAAATCCAAAGTAAAGTCAAAGTTGGTGAGTGGCGATTGGCCCGCCACAATTCGTAGCTACTATGCAGATACGGCTCAAACTCAATTTGAAGCTACAGTATTACACTGTGAGCCGATTGATGCTTCTTCACTGAACTTGTCGAGCGAAGTGATGGGTGTCCCCACACATGCAGTTGTTCTTGATCATACACTGTTCTATCCAGAGGGTGGTGGTCAACTCGGTGACTTCGGAACACTAGGAGATGCCCAAGTGTTGGATACACATGTTGAAGGCGATTTGATTCTACATCTCACCGATCGAGAAATTTCCGGCTCTGTACAAGGCAATATCAGTTGGGG
>CEWJ01010624.1_pt1 | contig 13061 bp, 9 predicted proteins | sample 350291 | NCBI WGS metagenome assembly CEWJ01 (sample SAMEA2622923, study PRJEB7988) | marine metagenome | isolation source: saline water (ENVO:00002010), including | reverse complement strand
ACACTGATTGCCGCATCAGCAAGTGCCTGTTCGCGTTTCTTCAACACAACCTGTATCGCATCCTCAGATGAGGCAGCTCCAGTTGGTGCTGTGGATACTAATACAGGAGGATATTCCTGCACTGCTGCCTTAACAAATGCGAAGTAGTTGCTGTCATGGTTACCTCCGACCTTCGTATGCCGAAGCGTAGTCTCCCCACCTATTTTCACAGCTGCCAAATTGCCAGCTGCATCTTGTAGCGCGAAGAACTCGAAACAGTTCCAGCATGCTGTACTGGGGCCTTTAAAAACACCAACATCAGTTGACTCTTGGCCTTCCTCGGTTGCGTCACTTGTAATGATTGACAACTTAGTATCGATCGGACCTCCACCTGAACTCAATCGAGCAAAGACATTGTAATAGGCAGCGTCCTCTGGGAAGTCACGGGTGTAGTTGTACCAGTCACCATTGTCGTTCCAGCCCATCTTGAAGTCGATGTCCATGTCAAAATCACCACGATTACCGTCGAACCCTGTGCTATCTGCCATACCGGGGTGGTTACCTTCGATGTCGCGATAGTTTGGCGAGGCGTTGCCGCTGTTGTTGAAGTCGATGCCAGATACAGCACCAAGCCCTTCGTAAGCACCACCACCTGCGGAGTCTTCAAATGTGAACCACTCACCCCCGTCGTAGTTGAAGTCTTCTGCTTCAATATACAGTGTATCTTCTGAATGAGGCGTGGTCATGAAGTCCCAGCTTGCACTTCCAGTAGTACCATCTGAATTCTTCCACTCTACAAGAGCTGTTAATTGAGTGGCGGCATCTCCTTCAGCCTCAACAGTAATTGAACTGCTAATACCACCAAGAGTCACTTCACCATCTCCAAGCACGTCTTTGCCGTCTACTTCGAGTTTGGTGAACTCTGCTACCTTAACATTCTGCCCGTTGTTTATAGTTGCTTTAACCGTAAATTCGGTGGAACTCGTAACACCAGCAGGAGCAGTTGCACCTAATTCAGGAGTTTCCGGACCGGTCCATGTAAATGGTGAGAGGTACTCACCGGAGATCGGAAGACCACCTGCCTCAACGTCGGCTCCCTCGTCAGACGGAAGACTCCAAGCAACAGCCATATTGTCACCGCCGCCGCCTTCCTTGGCAAAACACTCGATAAAGTAAACTTTACCCTTTTCAAGGAAGACTGGAGCAGAAGTTTCCTCCTGACCCTGGGGCACGTACTGGCGAACTCCATGCCAGGTCGATTCCTGAGCAATTTTCTTAGCATTTGCAGGATCACTATCCGTTGACAGCCAAAGCTCAGAGTTATCATCCGTGGCTACGAAGAAGATGTACTCTCCTGTCTCCGGCGGATGAATGTAACCACTCAAGTGCCAACCATAGTTGTCACGGACGTTACCTGGCGGATTCACCTCGATGTCACCACTTTGCGGCCACTCAAAATAAGGGGCAATTGCCGCTACATCCGGGGTATCTGGGAACTTAGCCTGAGCCTTCAATGTCGCGATTGAAGTTGTTCCAATTCCGTGATACTCACGAACAGTCAAACCGCCCTGAGCTTCAGTCGGAACATCGCCTTCGCGGGAATAGATGGTCGGGATACTGAAACCCCAATCAGTTACTGAATCAGCACCACCTGAGCTGAAAGTAAGCGATGCAGTGTGAGCACCGACAGCCAAAGCTGTAGCTGGGTTATACGATACCGTGATAAGGCCATCCTTGGAATCGATATCCACATCTGCACTTTCACCATCAACAGAGAGCTTGATGGAGGCCTTGTCGACACCCACATTGGCTCCATCCGAGATCACAGCAGTAATCCTAGAGCTTCGAACGAGTTTTTCACCATTTGGTGGATCGATTGAAAGGAGATAGGAACGACCAGTTGTTGGACGATCTGTTGTGCTCTCTTCTAAAGGCACACCGCCTACAACATAGCACTTGATGGCTTCGTCGTTATCTGGGTCGCCCAACAGAATCTTGTCCCCTGCTGCGTTAACATGGAACACCTCGACGTTGGCCCCGCCACCACCTTCATACCACACGACGCGAATCGGATAATATCCATCGGCTTCGACGTAAGTCTGAAAAATGGTGTCATTGGCACCACGACCACCATTGAATCCACCCAAAACGGCAGAACTATCCTTCCAGTCAGCACCTGTAGAGAACTTGAAGCCATCGTCAGAATTAACGCCGAATGTGTAGGCACCTTTTTTGAGATAAGCATATGTCAAGAACTCGGAGGCAATACCATCAGTTGAATCACCCCAGCCAGGAATGCCAGGAATTTCAAGATCCTCGTAACCGTTGGCACTTGTGAAGTTACCCACATTATTTGGAGCATCTTGATTGAAGTTAATGACTTCTGAAGTCATATAGTAGTAGGACCAACCCTCAAAAGAATCCGGATCAGCTTCATTCAAATACGGCTCTTCAGTAGAAGCGTCAATGAACCCCCCGTCAATTTGCTTTTCAGCTAAGACAGTACTGTTGCCATGTATATTACCAATACCCTGACCCTGAGAAATCTGGGTAGTGTTTACAAGCCAACCAGACTCGCTCTTGTCAACATCACCTTCATCAACTGCGAAACCAGCCTTGATTAGGCCATAGTTGGAAACACTGAAGTTATGTTCACTGCTCCCCTCGTTACCCTCAGTATCCTTGAAGGTAAGAACAACAGTATGAGAAGATCCAGGGGGCAATGGCCCTGCGGTAGAATGCGATACAGAGGTTACATTGCCATCCTTGGAAACAACTAACTCTGCAGCTTCGCCGTTCAAAGTGGCGGACACTGAATCCGGATCAGCCTTAATAGCGCCGCCGCGGGTAATGTCATTAATCTGTACATTAAAACCACCCATAGATCCTGCGAAGTTCACCACGCGAGGGAAAGTGTAAGAACGATCCTCCAACGCACCCGGCTTGGTGCCAGCGGCAAGCTTCTTGATCTCATCCTCTGTTAGTGCAGAAGCAAAAACAGCAAAATCATCAAGAATACCAGCGGTCTTGTTGCCCCCTCCTTGCTCGGCTCCAATAGTAGCCATGCTCCAATCGGATTTCAGCGCGAGTGTGTTGCGGCCCTGATGCCAAAGATTACCATCAATATAGATGCGCTTGTTCGGGCCATCCTTCACAAATGTGTAGTGATGCCACTTCATGAACTCGGCATTAGTCCAGCCCTTTTGGATACGCTGTGTACCACCGTTACAGCATCCTGCCGTATCGAAGTAGATGGCATTATTGCCCCACGGCACGTGAGCTTGGGCATTACGGTTGTTGGCTCCGGCACTAGGGGCACCGAACCAGAACGTCGAGGAGTTCTGCACCTTGTGAAGCTTCTGCCAAAAAGACACGGTCAACTTGTCGAAGTCGGATGCGGGCTTCAGGAAAAAGTCCTCGTCCTCGATCGCCTCGATGATGATTTGGCCGTCCGGCTCCTCACCAAGGTCGATTGCGTTGTCGCCATCTTCCCCAGTGCGCCCCTCGGTGGAAACGATCGTTCCCTCGATAAGGCCCTCGATCTTAGCAACTTCGTCAGTGATCACCGCATCGTCATCGATCTCGGCTCCGTTGTCGAAGTTCCAATAGGCCACCAGGTTAAGATACCCGTCTTCGGCCTCCTGTGCCTGGGCCTGTCCTAGAAACAGGCTTACGGCAAGAAACGGTGCTGTTGCACCCCACGTCAGTAGGCGCTGCCACGCAGCGCCTGTTATTCTACCGGTTTTCATAGTTCAATGGTTAAGGGTCCGATGCTTTTTACCGCCTAAAAAGTCCAAAAATGAGGCCAAGGAGGCCTCGCAGTTGTTCTAAATCGGCTACATCTGGGGAAGGGTTTGCCTTAGACACCTAACCGAGGCAAGACCTTTTTTCACATTTACGAAAAGTATTTTTCGGATAACTACTCACGTAGCAATGAGCTATCAGATGGAATAAGTGCCCCTTGGCCAAGCGGATCGGTTGAGTTCAATCTCGATAAAGCACGAAGGGACACGCAGAGCCCCATCGTGGACGAACGTCTTTCAACATGGCCAACAGTAGACTCAGTTTTGCTGGATCCACACTGATCCGTGAAAATCCGTGAAACCTGTGTCTCAACCCAAGGACGGCAGGGATAAACACACCAACCTGTCCTCCAGATTACTCCGCTTTTGGGGCAGGTGCTTTGGGCTTGGCGGGGGTGATGGTGCCGAACATGTGGCCGCCGACATCGCCGTGCTGCCACGTGCCGGCATACTTGTCGCCATCGATCACCGTGTAGGAACTGAACGTGCCCAAGCCAGGAATGGTGACGTTGTCCAGATAGATCACCGGCTTGTTGCCCGCCCACTTGACCTGCAGCGGCATCGGCAGGGTGACGTCCTTTTTGCCGTACTTGATGCGCGCGGTGAAAACCCAGTAATCGCCCTGGCTCATTTTCTTCACAGAATGAATGGTGTACGACTCCTTGATCGGCGGCACTTCCTTGCCAACGAGGGTAAATTGTCCAGTCATCTCGGCATTGGTCAGCGTTTTTTCAAACTGTTTGAACAAGGCAGCCTGCTTGGCCTCGGCGGTCGGCGCGTCGGCCACCGGCTTGGCAGGTTCCTCGGTCTCAGCCAGGGGCTTGGCCAAGCCGAGGATGAAAGTCGCCAGAACAAAACCACCACTCCATCGATTCATAGTCGTCTGCATGCCCCGATTTTCCGCTTGGCCAAGCGCGTTGGCAAGTCCGGAAAATTGGATGATTTGATGGTTGCCTCCCTCCTCAATCAGAGTATAATTTACCCAAGCCGTACGGATGATGTGAATAATCGGCGCTCGAGAAGAGTCCAACACACCAGCCGAAACGGCAAACCACCTGACGTCATGAAGATCCAAGTACGATCCATACTGGCTGGTGGCCTGATCCTTTCGATGGCTTGGGCCGCTGGGTGTACGAGTAAAAATAAGGAACCACGGGTTTACCACCACAGCCCCACCCCCCCGGGGCCGCCCGCTGACCTGACCAAATTTGAGCCATCCACCCCGGCTCCCACTCCAACTCCGCCCCCTGCCCCAACGCCCGTGGCCGTTGAGGAGGCAATCCCGGAGCCTCCACCCGCCCAAGCACCCCCTGCCCCGGCACCGGTCGTCAACGCCGAGACCACCGAGGTTGCCCCAGACATTGCCGGTGTGATCGAGATGGCCAAGCGCGGCGTGGGAGGCGAAGCGCTGTTGGCATACGTGGAAGCCAACCCCATCGTCACCAAGCTCGACCCCGAGACGATCGTTTACCTGAATGACCTGGGTGTACCGGAGAATGTCGTGGCTGCCATTATCCGGAAAGCCAACGCCGACCAACCACAACCTGCCCCGGCGGAAAACCAAGCCACACAGGGTGCACCAGTCGCCAGCACACCCGCTCCGCCCGCGCAAACCCAACCAGCACCGCCTCCCTCCGCACCGCCTGCGGACGACAATTATTTTCATCGGTCACTCGCCCCTTACGGCGACTGGATTTATGACGGCCGACACGGCTGGGTTTGGCGGCCAACCGTCGCCGCTGTGGACACCGGCTGGCGGCCGTACTGCCACGGGGGGCGCTGGATTTACAGCGATGTCGGCTGGTACTGGCATTCCACATACAGCTGGGGATGGGCGCCATTCCACTACGGCCGCTGGCATCGCTCAAGCATCCACGGTTGGTACTGGGTGCCCGGTTACCGCTGGAGTCCTGCCTGGGTTCACTGGCGTTCTTCCGATATTTACTGCGGCTGGGCACCGTTGCCCCCGGGTTGCGATTACGTCACCGGCGTGGGCTACATGTGGCACGGATCACGGGTCAGCGTCGGGTTTCATTTCGGGCTGAGCCATCACCACTACACCTACTGCGATTACGCCTATCTCCGCCATCGGCGCCTGCACCGGCACCGCGTGCGGGACAACGATGTCACAATCGTTCACAACGAAACCAAGGTGGTGAACAATCACATCACCGAAAACAACACCACGATCATCAACAACGGTGTCCCGCCTGAGTTGGTCGAGAAAAAGACCCGCGAACCGGTTCGCAAGGTTCGCATCCGCGAGGTGGATCTTGAGTTGGAAAGCATCGCCCGCGTCGGGCAGATCGATGAAAACGGGAAGACACTGGCAGTCTATCGTCCCACCGTCCCCACTCCCCCGGATGCGACACCCGGCGAAAAACCGGCCAACCGGCAGCAGGTCAGCAAGACCGCGACACCCGACACCACCGAGGGCGAAAAGCCCAACACAACCGACAACAACACGGATGACGACAAGGACAATGGCCGCAGGATCGCAAAACAACGCGGCGACTCTCAATTAGAAAAACCGGGGAATAGCAAAATTAGCGGCAGCAAAGGTATCTTGACCCCAAGACCGTTCGCCCGATCAGGTGGAAGCAGCGGCAGGCCCACCGCAGGGAACGCGACGTCTCCCATCCGAAGCACCTCGACTGCTGCCTCGACACCCAGCAAGCCCTCACGACTTGGCTCAAACGGGCGCAGCCCCAGCCGCTCAGCCTCGTCCAAGCCCCGTATCGGCCGCAGTTCCACATTGCGCCGCACACCGGCAAACTCATCAGCACGGGCGGCCAAGCCACCGGCGCCTGTCAAACCAAGTTCCATCGGCCGCTCGCCGGGCTTCAAGCGTTACACGCCCAAGATCACGGTGCGAAAACCTGTACGGGCCTACGGCACAGCAAGTGCAAACCAGCCGGCCGCCCCAAGCCGACCGGGTGGAAGAATAAGCAGCACCCGCCCGTCGACACCTGGCTACTCCGCCCCCAGCACGCCTCGCCGTCCAGTGACGCCCGGACGCTCCATCTCCCGGAATTCCCAACCGAGTTCACCGTCTTACAGGTCACCGAGCCGCTCTGTCCCCCGCGTGTACAATCCGTCGAGCCGATCCTCGGGACGTAGCGTCAAGGCGCCAAGCCGATCATACTCTCCTCCATCGAGAAGCCTATCACAGCCGAGCCGCTCCTACTCTCCACCCTCGCGGAGCATCTCGCCCCCAAGTCGTTCCTACTCGCCACCGGCACGGAGTTCCGCACCCAGTCGTTCCTACAGCCCGCCCTCGCGAAGCATCTCCCGACCGTCTGCACCCAGCCGGTCGTCCTCGCCACCGTCAAGCAGCCCGCCTTCGTCAAGTTCCGGGCCACCGCAGAGAGATCCGCTCTAAATCAACTTCATGGGGCACAATACTTTAAGGGGGATGCCGGGGAGCGCTCAGGCCTGTATTCGCTTGGCATCGCTGACTCTGGCCGTATTGCTCACTGCGCTTAGCCAAGCGCAGGTGCTTTATGAAACCGGCTTTGAGCCGGATGAGGGATACGACATGAAATTCACCCTTGCCGGCCAGGGCGGTTGGCTCGCGGAAGGCACGGGCGGCAGCGGCTTGGTTAAGGAAACTTTCACCGACATGGGCAATCAGGCTTACGTCGGTTTTTTTCCACCGGAGAAGGACGACGAAAGCTACCTAAACCTTTGGCGACCGATCACCGTTCCCAAGACCGGGGCCAAGCGATTGAAGTTCTCTGTGGCAATGATGATCGCCGACACCGAGAAGGAACAACGGGACGAGTTTCGCTGGAGCATTTACAACAGCGAAACCAAGCGCCTGGCCTCCATCGACTTCGACAATCACAATCAGGAAATCAACTTCGAACTAGACGACGGTGAGGGATTCAAGGAAACCGAATTCAGCTTCGAGCGAAACGCGATCTACGACCTGTCGATCGTGATGAATTTCGAAAAGAACAACTGGTCGGCATTCATCGGGGGCGAGACGATTGTCGAGAAGCAACCTCTCACGACCACGGGAGCCAAACTCGACTTGGGCGACGTTAGCGCCGTATGGGTCATCCGTGAGGTCGGCAAACCGGGCGACAACTACATGGTATTCGACGACTACAAAATCGAGCAACTCGAGTCAGACAAAATCACGCCATGGCTTGGCGAGAATCTGGCTATAACCATGAAAAACGGCGTACCGGTGATCAAACTAGGGCCCGGTAAATGTGCCCTGGAAACATCATCAGACCTGAAAAACTGGAAGGTTCTTACCACATCACTTGAGAACAAAACATTTACAGAAGCGGATTTTAACAAAAAAAAATCGCAGCGGTTCTACCGTCTGCGATTAATTGATTAAATTCAAAAAGTCTTACTTTTTAAGAGCTAATTTCTTAACGTTGGGATTCTTTTTAGCTTTTTCGATGTAAAAATCAGGCTTCGCCTTAAATTTACGTATAGCAGTGGAACTCCAAAAATAATATTTCTTACCATTGTGCTCATGAACATAACTCTTAGGAGATACAACTCGATCCTCGTAAACCATACAGAATTTTTGCTCAATGAACTTAACCTTCTTATTCAACAAACTCTTATCAATTTGAGGTAAAAGGCTGCTGGTAAGTTTAACGTAGTAATCCGGATCCTTTTTGAACTTCTTTACACAAGATCCGCAGCACATATAAATCTTCTTCCCTTTATATTCCACAAATTCTTCAGGATCAACTTCATCCTCTACCATAAGAGGACATAGCTTTTGCTCCTGAGCCATAGGAGAACACAATGAAAAGACCAAACCTAATAGAATTAAGAAAAAACGCATAAGCAGGAAAAGTAGCTAAAACCTAGAAAAAGTCAAGATATAATTTAATAATTAAGTTTGATAAATTAGTATGCTTACTAACAAAATCAAATTACTATATTGAGATGAAGATGACAGTTAGTAAAATCCTGATAGTTACTGATGATGCTGGGGAGTCCTACGAGATTATGTACGCGAAACATAGGTTTGAGGAAGAGGGCTGGACGGCGCACATCGGTGCCACAAAGAAGAAACGGCTCAACGGAGTCATCCACGACTTCGAGCCCGGCTGGAACACGTACATCGAACGCCCCGGTTACCTGATCGAAGCCGACGTCGCGCTTGGCAAAGCGAGAGCCTCAGACTACGACGCCGTGTTGTTGATTGGTGGCCGCGCGCCGGAGTTTCTCCGGCACGATAGCAAGCTGTTGAAGCTAGTTCGGGATTTCGACAAGCAGGGCAAGTGGATCTTTTCCGTCTGTCACGGGATCCAAATCCTGATCGCCGCAGGCATCGCCGGGGGGCGCAAGCTGACCTGCTACTGCAACATCCGCTTCGAGGTCGAACAGGCCGGCGCCATGTGGGTTAATAAACAGAGCGTCGTGGACAGAAACTTCGTCACCGCACAGACATGGGAAAGTCATCCCGAGTTCTATCGGGATATCTTCAACCAACTGCGCGACAATTGAGCTGACACATAACATTTCAAAACCCCGGCCTCGACATTTTGGCCGGGATTTTTTATTGCACCGGTGTGGGCATCACCGAGCAACAACTTGCCGCCATGCAGGAGCGACTCACCGATGGGGCAAGCGACTCCCCTGCCCCAGCTGCCAACTACTCCGGCCCGCAGGTCATTCTCGGAATCGACCCCTCATTACGAGGCACCGGCTATGGCGTCATCAACACCGCCACAACCACCCCGGCGACACTCACACAAGGCACCATCAAGTGCCCCGCAGACTGGCCCATCTCCCGTTGCTTCATGCAGATCGCCGAGGCACTCGAAAAAGTCATCACGGAAAATGAGCCCACAGTTGTTGCCATCGAGGGATTGTTCTACGCGCAAAACGTGAAGACCGCCCTCGTGATGGGACAGGCCCGCGGAGCGGCGATCACCACCGTGGCCAAGGCCGGTCTGGAGGTGTTCGAAATCGCACCGCGAAAAGTCAAACAGGCCATCGTCGGCTTTGGTGCCGCACAAAAGGAGGCCGTTGCCAAGATGGTGCAGACCCGGCTTGCCCTGCCCGAACTCCCCGAACCGGATGCCGCCGATGCCCTCGCCATTGCGCTCACCTTCTCACAATCCGCAGGCGCCCCCGTCCCGGATACCGCCATCAAGCCACTATAGCCCACTTGGCCAAGCGCTTGGCCAAGCGAATCCTGCAACTTAAGCGGATTGTCGATTCGCCGATTTTACGGTATCACACCGGCTGTGCCTGATTATAATCGCAAGACAATATCGCGAGCTACCGCCCTGCTTGCCTTGCCCACCCTACTGATTGGTTTACTGCCCGCGTGCGATCCCGGCCCGACCGGTCAATCAACCGACCAGTCTCCGGGCATCTCGACAAATACGCCTCCCACGCCAATCGCCGCGCCCCCGGTCGACACCAACGCTGTGCTCGCGTTAAACGACAAACAAATCCAGTTCGACAAAACCGTGTTTGCAAACGAGATGGACGCACAAGCCTACGAGAGCACCTTCGTCGCATTGTGGGATCGACTACGCTCGATGGAGCCCTTCAAGGTTTTCCGCCAGTTTCCATTTATTAAACTTAACCTTCCCCTACCCGGCAAATGGACATCACTCCCGCTTGGCATTGAAGGAATCCGTCTTGCCAAACTTAGTAGTGATCCCACAATGCTAGATCATCCCAGCTACCTGGCCGTGCTCAATCAACTAGAGGCAGATGGCTGGCGGGTTGCACAAACCGAATGGCACCATACCGAGTTCCGCCCCGGCAGTGATGGCAGGGCTCCGCGATCCATCATTTCATTTGAAATCCATGCCACCAACCAAGCGAAGGAACGTCGCGCCGCGATTAAAGGACAACTGGACGTAACATGGACTGACAAAAAAACAAACACAGGTCTGCGTATCCCGGACACGATTCAAATCGTGGACACGACGATCACCGACTACACAGGTCAACCTGCCTTTGTTCAAATACTCCAAGTGGACACGACGCAGTTGGACGCGAAACTTTACCCGCGAGTGAGTCCGGTGATCGTTAACGATCTCAACAAGGACGGCCAACCTGAACTGATCCTAGCAGGCAGCAATCTGGTTTACAGAAAAGAAGGCGACAAATTTCAGCATGTCCCGTTCCTCGATCACCCCGTGATCCCGCTTGGTGAAGCGGGAATCCTTGCTGACTTTGATGGCGACGGAGAGGCTGATTTTCTTTCCACCGGAAAAGAGGACGGCCTCCTTCGCATCTGGCATGCCAGCGGCAGCGGAAAATTCACAACGGAACCCCGCATCCTGTTACAAACCAAGTTCGACAATCCACATACAATGACAACTGGCGATATCGACTTGGACGGCGATCTCGATTTGTTCGTTGGCCAATGGAAGGAACCCTACCTTAATGGCTCCATGCCGACCCCGTACTACGATGCCAATGACGGGTATCCAGACACCCTGTTAATCAATGACGGAAAGGGCAACTTTACCGATGGCACTAAAAACGCCGGTCTCGAAGCCAAGCGTAACCGCCGCACATACAGCGCATCATTAGCGGATCTCGACGGGGATAATGATCTCGATCTGTTCTGTGTCTGCGACTTTTCCGGGATCGACGTTTACCGAAACGACAGCAAGGGGAAATTCACCGATGTCACCGACAACTGGGTCAAACAGCGCCACGGGTTTGGCATGGCGCACACGGTGGCGGACTTTAACAGTGACGGTGTGCTCGATGTTTACATGGTCGGTATGAGTTCCACCACGGCTAGGCGACTCGACCGGCTCAACCTAGGCCGCGATGGATTTGAAAAATACGATGCCATGCGCGCGCCGATGACTTACGGCAACCGGCTTTATTTCGGCAGCAGTAATGGCCTACAGCAACCAGAGTTGAGTGACGACGTGGCGCGAACCGGCTGGTCCTGGGGCACGGGGTCAGCTGATTTTGACAACGACGGCGACCTGGATTTGTACGTCGCCAACGGCCATCTCAGCGGCAACTCCGCTCTCGACTACTGCACCCGCTTTTGGTGTCACGATGTTTACACTGGCACCTCCAAGCCAAACCAAACGCTGGACACATTTTTCTCCGGGAAACTTTCCGGGCTAGGGTCAAATTATTCCTGGAATGGGTTCGAACACAACCATCTGTTTTTGAACAAACAGAACTCCGGTTTCCACAACGTCGCGTTTCTACTCGGGACAGCCTTTGAGTTTGATGCGCGTGCGGTCGTGACCGCGGACATCGATGTCGATGGCCGCAACGATCTTCTTGTCGTGCAATACGATTCCCGCGCAAAGCAACAGCGGTTGTTCGTAATGAAAAACCAGATGCCGGCCAAGGGAAACTGGATCGGCCTGCACATCACCGACTCCGCCGGGCAACCGGCTAACGGGGCAACGGTCCAACTGTTCGCCGGTAAACGCCGGGACATCCTGCAATTAGTGACCGGGGATTCCTTCACCGCACAGCATCCTTCAACCGCGCACTTTGGTCTGGGTGAAAATGGATCGGCAGACAAACTGGTCATCCGTTGGCCAAGCGGGAAAACAAAAACCCTCAACCAACCAGCCACGGGGAAATACCACACCATCACCCCCTGAACCTGCCCAAGCACTTGGTTTGGCTTAAGCCCCGTCCTGGCGCTTGAGGTCTTCTTCAAGAAAACGGGCGACCTCCTTGAATTTGACCTCGTTTTCCGGGTTTGCATTCATAAGCGTGCGATGTGCCTCGAGGCTGTTCTCCGTCAACTCACGCTTGACCGCATTAGAAATCTCCGTCTCGGCAACTTCCGCTTGGCCAAGCGACTTGGCCTGTTCGAACAACTCGAGGATGCCTAGATTGTCAAACATCGCGTTCACCTGCTCGGAGGGATTAAACAGCTCAACACCCTTCGCCGCCTGGCCAAGTTTGTGCGTCACGCCGACGAGTACGCCGAGAAAAGTGCTGTCCATCAGCTTGCAGTCGGTGAGATCAAGTGTGAACTTGGCGCAACCGCGCTCTATCAATCCATTGACCAGTTTCTTGAAGGGAACGCTCGAAGCGAAGTTGGCACAACCGGTGATGCGCACCACGGCACTGCTGCCGAGGTCTGCGACGAATAACTGAGCCAAATCCTGAGCCATAGCCAACTCCGAGGACAACTTCGGCCACTTTTGAATACCTGTCAAGATGGGACATTTTAAGGTTGCAAAAAAGAAACACTCGGCAAATGTTCTGCCGCTATTTACCGAACCATGAAGGCTCAACAAAAAAACGGCTTAACCGGATTCACCCTGATCGAGTTGCTGG
>CEWJ01024432.1_pt1 | contig 13181 bp, 7 predicted proteins | sample 350291 | NCBI WGS metagenome assembly CEWJ01 (sample SAMEA2622923, study PRJEB7988) | marine metagenome | isolation source: saline water (ENVO:00002010), including | reverse complement strand
CCGGTCAGGGGCTGGGCGGTATAGCACTGTCCAGTCTTTTGGCGCGCGAGGGATTGTTGGCGAAGGCTGGCCCGGCCCCGCCGGCGATCGATGCGGCCAAGCCGTTCGCGGCCCGGCCACCGCACTTCTCTCCTACAGCGAAGAATGTTCTCGTGATTTTCTGCTCGGGCGCGTGCAGTCAACTCGACACGTTCGACTACAAGCCGGAACTGATCAAACGCAATGGCCTGCCGATGCCGGGCGCAGAGGGGCTGAAAACATTTCAAGGGGCACAGGGCAATCTCACTCGGAGCCCATGGGAGTTCAAACCGCGCGGGCAGTCGGGCAAAATGGTTTCCGAGTTGGTGCCGCAGCTTGGCGAGCTGGCCGACGAGATGTGTTTCATTCACTCGCTCACCGGCAAGACGAACACGCATGGGCCGGGTGAAAACTTCATGTCCACCGGCTACACGCTCGACGGCTTCCCCAGCATGGGCGCCTGGGTGACGTGGGCGCTTGGCTCAGCCAACGACGAGCTGCCTGCCTACGTGGCCATTCCCGATCCACGTGGCACACCGCAAAGCAGCGTCAACAATTGGGGGCCGGGATTCCTGCCGGCAGCATTCCAGGGCACGGATTTCAATACCAATAACCCGCTGCGAAACCTCGCACGTCCTGCCGGTGTAAGCGCCAGGAGCGACCGGGCCACGCGCAGTTTTCTTCAGCAAATCAACCAGCGGCACCTTGAAAAATTCCCCGGAGACACCGAGTTGGCTGCACGCATATCCAGCTATGAATTGGCTGCGCGCATGCAGCTTAGCGTGCCGGAAGTCAGCGATCTGTCCACCGAGAAGGCCTCCACACTAAAGGCGTACGGGGCCGATGATGGTACCAATCCGATCAAGGCCGGTTTCGCGAAAAACTGCATTCTCGCCCGACGACTCCTCGAGAAGGGCGTGCGTTTCGTGCAGCTTTTCAATGGGGCCTATCAGACTGGTGGCGAAGGGGTTAGTAACTGGGATGGCCACAAGGTTTTGCACGAGCAATATGCCAAGCACGGCCCTGTACTAGACCAACCCGCTGCGGCCCTGTTGCGCGACCTGAAACAGCGCGGCCTGCTTGAGGATACGCTGGTTGTCTGGTGCACCGAGTTTGGCCGCATGCCCACTTTTCAAAAAGGAGCCAGCGGCCGTGATCACAATCCTGACGGTTTCACCGCTTGGATCGCCGGGGCCGGCGTCAAGCGCGGTTATACTTACGGTGCTACCGATTCGTTTGGTTGGAAGGCTGAGCAAAACATCTCCACGGTCTACGATTTACATGCCACGGTCTTGCATTTGCTAGGTCTAAATCATGAGCGGCTAACCTTTTATCATAACGGTTTCGAAAGGCGCCTTACAGACGTACATGGTCACGTGATTCATCAAGTGTTGAGTTGAAGTTGACCAAGCATTTGGGTGTTTGACTAGCTGCAACTTTTATTGAGGTTTACTCGGACTCATTCGCGGTTCATTCGGGTGATAAAGTAGATGGAAATCTAACCAGAGAAGAAGTGATGCCAGTCAAGTCTAATAAAAACACATAAAAATAACTAATTTATAGAGTTTTTAAGTATAGCTAAGCCGTATTCTCTATTAAGTTTTGTTATAAAGTTTAGGGAAATTTCTTTAGGACAAACGGCTTCGCAGGATCCGGTTACAGTACAATTACCGAAACCTTCTTTATCCATTTGATGAACCATTGAAACAGCTCTTTTTTCTCTTTCAGGCTTACCTTGAGGAACAAGTGAAAGATGCGAAACTTTGGCTGAAACGAAAAGCATTGCACTTGCATTTTTACAAGCGGCAACGCAAGCACCGCATCCTATGCATTGAGCTGCATCCATAGCTAAGTCAGAAAGGTTTTTTTGTATTGGAGTAGCATTTGCATCGGGTACACTCCCAGTTCTAACGCTTATGAACCCACCTGCTCTTTGTATTCTATCAAAAGAAGATCTGTCTACAATTAAATCACGATGAACAGGAAAGGCAGTTGCTCTCCAAGGTTCGATTGTAATCGTATCACCATCATTGAATTTTCTCATGTGTAGTTGACATGCCGTTGTTCCTTTTTGACCGCCATGAGGAACACCATTAATAACCATAGAGCAGGTCCCACAAATACCCTCTCGACAATCCGAATCAAAAGCTATTGGTTCAATATTGGTTTGAATTAAATTTTCATTAACCACATCCAACATTTCCAGGAAAGACATGTCAGGGCTGACATTTGGGGCATCATAATCTTCAAAATGACCAGAGTCGTTATTGTTCAACTGTCTCCAAACTTTTAATTTTAAGTTCATATTTATTTATAGCTTCTTTGGGTCATTTTTACTTCTTCGTAAAACAATGGCTCTTTGATCAGTTCAGGTGTAATATTTTCACCTTTGTATTCCCAGCTTCCAACGAAAGAAAAGTGAGCATCATTGCGTTTTGCCTCTCCTTCAGGTGTTTGGTGTTCTTCCCTAAAATGTCCTCCACAAGACTCTTCGCGTTGTAATGCATCACGACACATTAGTTCTCCAAATTCGAGGAAGTCTGCAACGCGGCCGGCATGCTCAAGGCTTTGATTGAGAGAATTTGAATCACCCGGAATTTTTAAATCATTCCAGAATTCATCTCGGAGTTTGGGTATTTTCTCAATTGCAGTTTTTAATCCATATTCATTTCGAGACATGCCGCACTCGTCCCACATTATTTTTCCTAGCTCTCGATGGAAAGAAGTTGGGGTCCTATGACCATTGATGCTTAGCAGTTTTTCTGTTTTGGCAGTCACCTCTCTTTGAGTTTCGAGAAATTCAGTATCCTCAGACGAGGGAATTTCATCCATTCCTGCTTCGGCTAGGTATTGTCCTATTGTGTAAGGTAAAACGAAATAACCATCTGCTAACCCCTGCATTAGTGCGCTAGCACCTAGTCTGTTTGCTCCATGGTCAGAAAAGTTCGCTTCACCAATTGCAAATAAGCCGGGTATGTTGCTCATCAAATTATAGTCAACCCATAGCCCTCCCATGGTGTAGTGTACTGCAGGATATATTGTCATTGGGTTTCGGTATGCGTTTACACCCGTTATCTTTTCATACATGTCGAAAAGATTACCATATCTTTCCCTGACAGTCTGCTCTCCCATTCTATCAATCGCATCTTTGAAATCTAAATAAACGCCTAGCCCGGATTTCACAACTCCCTTTCCTTCGTCGCATACTTGCTTAGCATTCCTTGAGGCGACATCACGGGGAACCAAATTTCCAAAACTTGGATATTTTCTTTCTAAGTAATAGTCCCTTTCCTCTTCAGGTATTGCGCCAGGTTCTAAAATACCGTCTCTAATTTTTTTGGCTGTTTCTTCGTCTTTTGGCACCCAGCATCTGCCGTCATTTCTCAATGATTCGCTCATTAAAGTCAGTTTGCTTTGATGATCGCCGCTGACAGGTATACATGTTGGGTGAATTTGAGTGAAACATGGATTTGCAAATAACGCACCCCGTTTGTAAGCACGATAAGCAGCAGTAACATTGCAGCCCATTGCGTTGGTAGATAGAAAGAAAACATTGCCATATCCGCCAGTTGCTAACACAACAGCGTGGGCTGCAAATCGAGAGATTTCGCCCGTCAGTAAGTTTCTTGTAATTATTCCCTTTGCCTCGCCATTTACAATTACTAAATCAAGCATCTCTGTTCGGGAGTACATTTGTACATTTCCAAGTCCGATTTGCCTGTTGAGAGAGGAGTAAGCACCTAGAAGAAGTTGTTGACCTGTTTGTCCTCGCGCATAGAAAGTTCTGCTGACTTGTGCACCTCCGAATGAACGATTTGCCAGAAGACCACCATATTCTCTGGCAAATGGGACACCTTGAGCTGCACATTGATCAATAATGTCAACACTTACTTGAGCTAACCTATAAACATTTGCTTCTCTTGATCTATAATCACCTCCTTTGACCGTGTCGTAAAAAAGCCTATATATCGAGTCACCGTCATTTTGGTAATTTTTGGCTGCATTTATGCCCCCTTGAGCAGCTATTGAGTGTGCTCTTCTGGGGCTGTCTTGGTAGCAAAAGCATTTTACATTGTAACCTAATTCAGCCATTGTTGCTGCTGCTGATGCTCCAGCAAGACCACTACCAACTACGATAATGTTGTATTTGCGTTTATTTGCAGGATTTACTAGTTTAAGATTAAAACGGTGATTGTCCCATTTATCTTTCATCAATCCCGGTGGTATTTTTGAATCTAAATTTTTGGTAATCCCATTTTTTTCGACTTTCTTGGAGTGTCTACTTGCACCAGCGCTTTCATCTAAATTAAAGTTTTTCTCGCTGTAAGCTTCTTTTTTACTAACGATTTTTGGTTTTTCGGTACCACTCTTTTTGCTTTCAGCTTCAAATTTAGCACATACGATCTCGGCTTTTTTTCTATTAACTTCTTTGGTCGATCTTTTTGTTCTTACACCATCTGGAGTGGTGAAGCAGCAATACCAATATGGTGAGTTATCTTTTTTTGTCAGCGATGCCATATTTTTAATTTCTCTGGGAACAAAAGTGGGAACATAATCTCAGGAAGTCAAGTTTTGTGCGTCATTTAATTGGCAAAATATTTAAATACATTTCAAGTGTCATTAAAAATCAATAACCGTGCTTGATAAATTTAAGCAAAGCTTTGAATGGGAACATTATGGGAACATTATGGGAACATTATGGGAACATTGTGGGAACTCATTAACTAACAATTCCGAATAGACCGAAGTATACGGATATTGGTATTGAAGCGTAGCCTAAAAAAATGAATAAACCTGCTGAAAAAGCAAACTTTTCTAGTAAAATTTCTGATTTTGGTGTTTTAATTCCTAAAGATTGAAACATTGCATTCAAACCGTGGCTTAAGTGAACGCAAAGCAATCCGACTGAAATAAGGTAAAATAAGGAAACCCACCATACACTAAATCCACTAACAAGCATTTGATATACATCGGATGTTTTTTTATTACCCAAATCATCCTCAATATGTTTTGTAACAAAAGCAATTTGATTTGGACCAGAAATTTTATGGACATAAAGCTTTTCAAAATCTGTTGTAGTGCCATTGATTTCGGGAACTTTAATGGTGTAGTGAGCCAGGTGATATACAATAAAAGAAAATACTATAATTCCGCTAAAAGCCATAGTTCTGCTAGCATATTTTGATATTATTTCTCTTTTGCGGTTGGAATCAACAGGTTTTGCAATTGTTGTATAACTAACTTTTCTAGCCCTCTTATTTTCCAGTGAAAGTTTTATAGCCGCCCAGATATGTATTCCAATCATCGCAAGCAAACCTATGCGAGCAATCCACAATAAAGGTCCAAGACTATGCAATTTTGAAGCATATTGATTTATTGCTGCAGGACCTAAAAATATAGTCAGATTCCCCAACATATGCATCACAACAAACCCGAATAAACAAGCCCCTGAAATGGCCATAAGGTATTTACGGCCTAAGGATGTGTGAAAAATGTTTTGAACAAGTGACATGGGGCGCAAAAAAACCAAACCACTAATAACTATAACAAAATTAAACGTCGAGTCGAAATGTTGCGCTTGGGCAAATTGCAACGGAGCGTTACGCTTGGCCAAGCGTATGAATCGTTCTGTTCTCATGGTCCTCAGTTTGGCTCTGGTCGGCTGCCAAACGCCGCCAGCTCCGCCCTCGACCAAGTCGGTGTCGCTTTCTTCGGTGTTCCGCTTGGCCAAGCTCGAGGAGATCGACTCCGCCATCGAGCGGGCGATTGCTGCCGGCAAGGCGCCCGGCGCTGTACTTAGGCTCGAGAGCGGCGGTGCGGTTTACAAAAAGACATTCGGCGACAAGTCGATCCAGCCGGAGCGGCGGCCGATGACAGCCGACACGATTTTTGACGCTGCGTCACTCACGAAGGTCATTGCCACCGCACCTGCCATCGCCCTGCTGGTTGAGCAGGGAAAACTGGGCCTCGACGATCGGGTTGAAAAATGGATTCCCGGTTTCAAGAAAAACGGCAAGGGCGCGGTTACGATTCGGCATTTGCTGACGCACACCTCCGGCCTGCGCCCGGGTCTTTCGCCAAGGCCTGAGTGGTCCGGTGTCGCGACCGCGATCGACAAGGCCAAGGCGGAACCGCTCACCGAACAGCCGGACACCAAGTTCATTTACAGTGACATCAACTTCATTTTACTGGGTGAGATCGTGCGGCTCGTCTCCGGCGAGCGGCTCGATCTGTTTGTTTCCAAAAATATTTTCCAACCGCTCGGCATGACCGACACCGGATTCCTCCCGCCGTTGGCCAAGCGCGACCGCATCGCCCCCACGGAACAGGTCGGCGAGGTGATTCTCCACGGGGAAGTACACGACCCGACGGCACGGCGGATGGGAGGCGTGGCCGGCCATGCGGGGCTGTTCACCACCGCGGCAGACCTTGGGCGGTTCGCAAACATGATGCTCAACGGCGGCTCGCTGGAAGGTCGGCGTGTTTTTAAAAAGGAGACTGTCAAGTGGATGACTGCGTCCCACACAAAGCCGCCGATGAAAATCAAGCGCGGCCTCGGTTGGGATATTGCCTCGCCGTACTCGAGTCCTCGTGGGAGTCACTTTGAAGTGGGCAGCTTTGGGCACACCGGCTGGACCGGCTGTTCGTTGTGGATTGACCCCGCCACCGGCACCTCGGTAATCCTGATGACCAGTCGTACGCATCCCGACGGCCGGGGAAACGTCATTGCTTTGAGACGCGAGGTGGCCACGCTCGCTGCCGAGGCGCTGCAGGCGTTTTCGTTTGGCAGCGCGGCGCCGCCCGATTTGACCGCCCGGAGAACCGTGCTGAACGGAGCCGATGTGCTGCGTATACGCCCCGAGATTTTACCAAAGGATAGCCGTGTGGGATTGATCACCAACCACACTGGCCACGATCGTGAGCGCAACTCGACACTCGATTTTCTGCTCAAGTCGGATCGGGTACAGCTCAAGGCGCTGTTCAGTCCCGAGCACGGGCTGTACGGCAAGCTCGATGAAAAGGTTGGTGACAGCACCGATGCGAATAGCGGCCTGAAAATCTTCAGCCTGTACGGCGAGACACGCAAGCCGTTGCCGGAACATCTCGCCGGGTTGGACGCGCTCATCTTCGACATTCAGGACATCGGCTGCCGGTTTTACACCTACATTTCGACGATGGGGTTGGCGATGGAGGCCGCCGCAGAGGCGGGGGTGAAATTCATCGTGCTCGACCGCGTGAACCCGATCGGGGCCACTGCCGTCGAGGGCCCGGTGCGGCTTGGGCCGACCGACTTCATCGCGTTCCACGACATCCCGATCCGGCACGGGATGACCGTCGGCGAACTGGCGCGCATGTTCAACAGCGAGCGCGGCTACAACGCAAAGCTGCAGGTCGTCAAAATCGAGAACTGGTCACGGGGGCAGGTGTTCGACACGACCGGCCAGCCGTGGACGAACCCGTCGCCCAATATGCGAAACCTCACGCAGGCGATGCTCTACCCGGGCATCGGCTTGCTGGAAACGGCGATGTCTGTAGGGCGCGGCACCGACACGCCGTTCGAGGTGATCGGCGCTCCGTACATCGACGATGTACGTCTGGCCAAGCGATTGAATGCGCTTGGCCAAGCGGGAGTGACCTTCGTGCCGGTGCGTTTCACGCCGGATTACAGCGTGCACAAGGACGAGTCATGTGGCGGGGTGAACATCATCATCACCGATCGGGAGGCGTTAAAGCCAGTCGCGCTTGGCATCGACATCGCCCGTGTGCTGCACGCGATGTACCCGAAGGAGTTTCCCTTGGCCAAGGTCGGCCGCCTGCTCTGCCATCCGCCGACCATCGAGGCGCTTGGCCAAGGCAAGACCCTCCGGCAGATCGAGGCCGCCTGGCAGCCGCGCTTGGCCAAGTTCAAAAAACGCCGCGCTGAATTTCTGCTCTACGACTGACCGTTCAGTTGCCGAAGCTGAACGAGTAGAGCTTGGCCATGGCAAACTCGAACTTCAGCCGAACCGATTTGCCAATGGTGCTTCGCAGTAGAAAATCCCCGTCCCAATTTACGACTGCATCGGAGCCGGTGCGGGTGATCGCCTGGCTTCTGCCGAGTGTTTTTCCCTCCGCATCCAGCGCAGTCACCTTCAGCCAACCGCCGTTTTGAACGTCCGCCGTCACGCGGAGTTGGCTGCCGGCGGGAATTATCGGAGTCGTCGTGACAACAGCGCGCTTGGTTGAGTCTTTAGGCTCGAAGCCGGCCCAGCCGTCCGGGCGCAGCGTTGAGAGCGCGAGACCCGATTTTCGCCAGTCAAAAAAATACCAGTCGCTCGCGCCGTAAAAAATCTGCACCTCGTTTTCGCGAATCACCGGCTGTGACGGAAACATTGCGCCCCAATCGTACGGCATCGTCCCGTATTTTTTTTCTTTCGCTGGGGTGTTCGCGATCAGCGGCGTGCCGGGTAGGACGCGGTACCACGTGTACGAGTCGGGGCTCCATGCCAGTTCGATCTGTTGTCGCACTCCCTCCATCGACTTGACCGAGGGATAATCCATCACCCCAAGCAGCCCGAGGAAGACACCGCCCGCGCGAAAGATCACCATGTCGTGCATCTGATTTTTCGGCGTGCCCTCAATGATTAGTTCGGAGCGTGTCCACTTGAGGCCGTCCGCACTTTCAGTCCGCGCGATTTTGCGGTTGCCAACTACCGGGAAGCGGTCGTAGTGCCGAACGATGCCAACGTACTTTTGCAGTTCAGGCGACCAAACCATATTCGCGTGACAGTCGCTTTGGATGGCGATCTCCGGGCAGCGAATTTCCGGTCCCCAGTTTAGTCCGTCGGGCGAAAACCGGATCAGTTGCATGTAACCAACCTGTGCTGCATAGAACGTCTTGTAACGCCGCGCCGGGTTTTTCTCGTGCGGATCCTTGTACACGCCTGCCCCGGACGGGCCACGCACGACGATGTTATTGCGCTTGTTACCGCCGAACTCGACCAAACCAAGCTCTGGTTTTTCCCAATGAACACCGTCCTTCGACGTGGCATAAAGAATCGCCTCGTCACGCTTGTTTGGCTTGGCCGACATGTAGTGGGTGGACGTCGGGTTGCGCTTGGCCGGAGGCGTCTTGGTCGTCCGCTCATCGACGATGAACGGACAGTACCAGCATTTGTAAAGTTGTTCTTCCTCATCAAAAATGACATTCGGATACATGTTGTCGTAGCGTGGTTCCCACGGTTTGTCGGCGACGAACAACGGGTTGGCCGCGTGTTTTTGTGCCGAGCCAAGCGCGAGTTTGCCGTTGACTGAGGAGTCAACAATTCGAGAGTCCAGTAGTAGAAAACGATCACGCGGCATCGCTTTGGATTTAGCGTTTTCAGCGCTCCCCAAGGCCCCGTAGACGATTGGTTTCAGCGCCTGGCCAAGCTCGATCATCGGCATCTGCTGCGTGAGTGTAATGACTACGAGGCCATCCTTCGGCGACAGCCAGTACTCGGTACCGGCGCCACCGAGCCACTCGTATTCACCCACCGACGACGGGGCACTGTCGATTTTCCGGGTGCGCACGGCTAAGCCCAGTCCAAAGCCGCGTCCCTCCGGTCTCCGGTCGATTTCCCCCACGCCTTCGGGTAGCTGATCCCGAATCATCGCCTCAACGTTTTCCCTTTTCAAAAACCGTTTTCCGTCCAGTTCGCCCTTGTTCGAGAGCATCAGGCAGAACCGCATGTAGTCGGTCGCCGTAGACACAAGGCCGCCCCCTGCGGAAAGAAACCTGGGCAGCTTGTCGAACGTGTACGCGCCTCTCGTGCCCGGTTGCGGTGCGGCCACCACCTGTAGGTTACGTCCGTAAACTTCCGCCAGCCGGTGTCGTTTTTCTTCCGGCACAAAAAATGCCGTGTCGATCATGCCGAGCGGCTTGCAGACTTTTTCCGCGATGCAGACATCGAGCGTCTGGCCTGACACCACCTCGATCACCCGCGCCAACACCTCCGTGCCAAAACTGTAGTGCCAGTCCGTGCCGGGTTGATACCGCAGCGGCACGGCGTCGAGCCGATTCATCATTTCCTCGAGCGTGCTTTCGTGCAGAGGCGGCAGTCCGGCACGGCGAAACGCGCTGTCCACCGTCACGTTGTTGGAAAACCCGGCCGTGTGCCGCAACAGGTCGCGTACCGTCATCTGCCGGGTTTGTGGCTTACCCTGAAATTTCATTCGACCGGCTGCCGGGATGTATTTGGCGACCGGGTCGTCCAGCCCGAGTTTGCCTTCCTCCACCAACATCATCGCCGCCACGCTGGCGACCACCTTGGTCATCGAGTAAATGCGAAACAACGTGTCCTTTCGCATCGGTTTGTCCGCGGCGATGTCCTGCATTCCCTTGGCGGAAAAGTGAACAACCCGGCCATCCTTCGCCACGATCGTCACCGCCCCGCCAAGGCGGCGCTCGTCGATGTAACGCTGCACAAAGGGATCAATCTTCGAGATCCCCTCAGCCGACAACCCCACCTCTCGCGGCTCCGCAGTCGGCAGCGCCTGGCCAAGCGCGGTCGAAGCCAAAACAAAGACGATGGCGTACAATGCACTGAAAACGGAATTCACGGTGAAGGAAACGTCTGCCGATAACTTATATTGATCAAGTAGTTTTGTTTCACCTGCTCGGAGCTGAAACTGGCTACTTGGCCAGGCGGGGTTCTTTTTTGCGGAGGGCTTTTTCCTGGCGCTTGGTCTCGGCGCGGAGGAGGGCTTCCGGTTGCCAGCCTCTGGCCTGGGCGTATTCGGCGAGGGCGAACAGTTCCCGGCCAAGGCTGGCCTTGGTGTAGCGTTGCTTGGCCGGCTTGGCCAATGGCTTGTCGGCGAGTTTGTTTTTGTGCGCCTTCTTGACGAGTTTCTCGGCGCGCTGCAATGAGGGCAGATGGCGCGGAATGCCGTCCAGCACGGAGGGGCGTTCGTGTTTCGTGCCCTGTTTTTCCTCGCGCTTGATTTTCTCCCATTGCGCCCAGACGTCGTCGACGTTGTCCGCGTCGGAGTCTCCAAAAACATGCGGGTGGCGACGGATAAGCTTGTCGGTGATCGTCCGGGCCGCCTTTTCAAAATCAAACGCTTTCCGTTCCTTGGCGAGTTGGCAGTGAAAGACCACCTGCAACAGCAGATCGCCGCATTCCTCGAGCATTTCGTGGTCGTCTTCGGACTCGATCGCGTCGATCAATTCGTACACCTCCTCGACGGCGTGAAAGCGGATGGACTTGTGATCCTGTTCGCGATCCCACGGGCAGCCACCAGGGCCGCGAAGTCGGGCCATTACCTCGATTAATTCGTCGATCGCCGGTTTGCGTTTTTTTGATTTTCGTTTGGCGGCCATGTCAGAGGATGACGAGGTCGTCGCGGTGGATGATCTCCACGCCTTTCAATTTTCGGGCGCGAATCTCATCGGCGTCGTATCGACTGATGCCCCGCGAAAACTCTGTGCCCTGCAGGTCGCAAATGCGCACGACATCGCCCTTGGAAAATTCGCCCACGCATTGCGAGACACCGGGAGGCAGCAGGCTCTTGCCCTTGTCGCGAAGCGCATTGCGGGCGCCGTCGTCCACCCACAGTGCTCCCTTCGGGTGATGAAAAAAGGCGATCCAGCGCTTCCGCCCCTTGAGCTTGCCGGCCCGGGGCACGAAAAAGGTTCCCTCCTCCCTGCCATCGACTACGTTGGCGATGGCCCGCTTTTTTTTGCCGGAAGCAATGACCAGCGGGATGCCGGTGCGGGCGGTCATCCTGGCGGCTCGAATCTTGGCATCCATCCCTCCGACGGCGGTCGCGCTCAACGTGCCGCCCGCGAGTTTTTGGATGTTCGCATCGATTTTTTCGACGACGGAAATGGTGCGCGGATTTTTCTTTCCAAAATTCTCGACCAGACCGTCAACCGTGGTGAGGATAATCAACAGGTCTGCAGGCAACAGGCAGGCGACGAGTGATGCCAGCCAGTCGTTGTCGCCAAACTTTAACTCGGTGTAACTGACCGCATCGTTTTCGTTGACGATCGGGACAACGCCCTTGGCCAGCAGCGAGACCAGCGTGTTGCGGGCGTTGAGATGCCTATCCTTGTCCTCAAGATCGTCATGCGTGAGGAGCACCTGCGCGACCTGCAGGTTGTGTTTTGCGAACAACTCCGTGTAGGTCGACATGAGAGCCGATTGGCCAACGGCGGCGCAGGCCTGCAGGTCGGAGAGATCGGTCGGGCGCTTGGCCATGTTCAACACACCCATGCCGGCACCCACCGCGCCGGAGGACACGACAATCACCTCCCGGCCAGCTTCGCGTTGGGCGGCCACTTGGCCGACCAATTGCTCAATCTGGCGGGGATCAATCTGCTTGCTGCGGTTGGTCAGGATTCCGGTGCCAAACTTGACCACCACTCGGCTGGTATCTTTCAGCGCATCTCGCTCCATCAGAAGCGCCTTGGGCTAAAGGCATCTGGCCCGGTTAGCAAGAAACAAATCAACCAAGCGCTTGGCCAAGTGGCAAGAAAGGTTGCTCGACTCGGCTGACCGCGTACACTTCGCCGCCCAGACCAACAATCGCTTGGCCAAGTTTCCATGAATACACGTAAACTAATTGCCGTGGCAGCCGCATCGCTGGCTGCGATCTCATCGACTCAAGCCGACTGGCCTCAGTGGCGCGGACCGGGAGGGCAGGGCGTTGCCGACTCGTCCAATGTGCCAACCGAGTGGAGCGAAACAAAAAATGTCGCCTGGCGCACCAACTTGCCGGGTCGAGGCTGGTCGTCGCCGCTGGTCATTGGCAATCAAGTTTGGGTCACCGCTGCGCACGAGACTCTGGCTTCGGAGGAAGAAACCAAGGAACGCCTGAAGGCAAACACTGGCGGCCAACCGCTCGTTGTGCTTTCCGAAGTGAGGATTAACGCAATCTGTATCGATAAAGAATCTGGTAAAATCGTAAAAAACATCGAAGTTTTGCGGAAAAAAGATCCGCAGTGGGTGCACAAGACTAACAGCTACGCCTCCCCGACACCGATCATCGAGGGCGGTAAAATGTATTTTCAAAACGGTTCCTACGGCACGGCCTGTCTCGAAATGAAGTCGGGCAAGGTTCTTTGGCGGAATCAGGATTTGTGGGTCATGCATGAGAACGGGCCGGGCGGATCGCCGACGATTTGGAACGATTTGCTGATC
>CEWJ01060170.1_pt1 | contig 13233 bp, 7 predicted proteins | sample 350291 | NCBI WGS metagenome assembly CEWJ01 (sample SAMEA2622923, study PRJEB7988) | marine metagenome | isolation source: saline water (ENVO:00002010), including | reverse complement strand
GCAACCGGTTGGTTGGGGCAGAAAAAAGTACTTGAAGACAAAATCGCCGGTGGAATACATGTTTTGATGTTCTGGGGATTCCTCATGCTTTCAACGGACATGTTTGACCTAGCAACGGCAAATTGGTTCTCTCACAGTTTCTTACCTGAGGTGATTAAAGGTCCTTGGAATCTGGTGGTAGAAACCGGTTATACCATTGCGTTTGTTGGATGTGTCGCAGCACTTACTCGCAGAGTAGTATTTACACCTGAGAAGTTGAAAGGTAAATCTCAGCTCGAAGGTAACGTAATCTTATTACTCATCATGACCATCACCTTAACCTCATTTTTCGTTGAGGCGGGTGAAGCAGGCGTCTCCCCGACTTACGAACCGATTGGCGCTTGGGTTGCTGATAGCATCGTGCCCTCAACCAATGTTGTTGTCGGTGCTTACTGGGCTCACATGTTAGCCATTGCCACATTTATGTTCTTAATTCCACTATCAAAACACATGCATTTGGTTATGGCATTCCCCAACGTATTCTTCCACGACATGCGACCAATGGCAACCATGGAGCCAATGCAGGTTGCTGACAATGGTAAGGCAGTATTGCTTGATGACTTGGATGTTGAATCATTTGGTACTGCTAACTACGCTGATTTAACTTGGCGCAACTTGATAGATGGATGGGCTTGTACTTCATGTGCTAGGTGTCAGGATGTATGCCCAGCATACGCTTCAGGCAAAGCATTGAATCCCATGCAAATTATTCATGACGTAAGAAATTATGCGAATGACAACTACTCCACATTGATGTCAGGTGAAACACCAGAGGAAGACATAATCGCTAGATTTGGCGAAGAATCAATCTGGGCGTGCACCACCTGTCATGCTTGCGTTGAAGCATGTCCAATCTACATTGACCACGTGCCAAAATTAACCGATGCTCGCCGCCATTTGATGATGGAGCGTATGGAATTTGATGAGAGGGTAGAGGACACTGTAATGCCACTCATGGCGACAATAGAGAATCTTGAATCTGATTCAAACCCATATGGATTACCATCGCACGAAAGAGGCGATTGGGCCGAAGGTCTTGATGTAAAAGTCGCTGAACCTGCTGAATACATTTACTTCGCTGGTTGTGCGGCATCTTTTGATGAGCGGAACAAAAAGGTTGCAAGAGATACTATCAGCATCATGAAGGAAGCAGGTCTAGATGTTGGAATTCTTGGCATGCAGGAAGGTTGTACAGGGGATGCAGCACGACGAGCGGGTAATGAATACTTATTCCAAATGCTGGCAGAAACCAACCTATCAACATTTGAAGAAATCGGAGTTAAGAAAGTGGTAGCGTCTTGCCCACACTGTTTCCACACTCTTGGTAAGGAATACAAGGATTATGGTGGTGAAGATATCGAGGTCATGCATCACTCGCAACTAATCAACCATCTCCAACTAGAGGGCAAGTTGCCAGATCCCGAGCATGACGGTTCAGTGACCTATCATGACCCTTGTTACTTAGGTAGAATCGGCGGTGAACTAGACGCGCCAAGAAACGCCATTGGGGGCGTAAATGTCGAACCGGAGAGAAGTGGTAAATCCTCATTCTGTTGCGGTGCTGGCGGTGCTCAAATGTGGATGGAAGAACATGTTGACGAAGGATACGACCGGGTTAACATCATTCGTTCGAAAGAACTTGCAGAAACCGGTGCTGAAACCGTTGCAGTTGGCTGTCCATTCTGTTCAACAATGATCACTGATGGCTTGTCGGCAATTGGCTCAGAGATGGAAGTCAAGGATATTGCTGAAATTGTCTGGGAGCAGATCAAAGCAAATGATGTCGCAATTGTCGCCAAAAAGGAAGAAGTTGCTGGAACCGCAGAAGCTTGATTCACATGCGTCTACTAGTTGTTGACTTATTGGCTGAAAGGAAAGCCTTTGGAAAGGAAGGAGTTAGAGAAATAATAACTCACTTCGATGACCCTGAAGTATTTCTTTGGTCGCCGCACACCACCGAAAGAACCGATTATGGTTTTGGAACAGTTGTCTCTAGTCCAGTTGAGTGTGACTATATTGCAATAACTGGTTCACGGCGAAACGTAAGTTCTTGGGAGCCATGGATGGATGAGGTGGCAGAATTAATTCAAACCGCTGATGTACCGATTATTGGCATCTGCTTCGGCCACCAGATTATCGCTGCAGCCCTCGGAGGTCGAGTTGAACGAGCAGATGAAGGCAGTCATTTTGTTTCATCAGTAAAATACACCGATGGGACTTCGGTGGATGCGGTATTTACTCACCAAGATCACGTCACTGATGCTGGTGAATTGGAGGTAATTGGCTCAGCAGAACATTGCGCAATAGCCGCGTGTCAGCATCCCACAAGACCAATAAGAACAGTTCAATATCATCCCGAGGCAACCTCAAGGATTTTGTCTGAAGCATTGAGACTTGGCGATATGACTAAAGCAGAAGCCGAGGTATTCGATATGACAAAGGATTTAATCAATGTTAAAGATTCACTCCTCACATAACATTGCTTCAGCTGAAAGATCTTTTTCGATTGAATAAAGGCACATAATTAGTGCGACAAATAGTGCATATTCGGCGTATGCTGCAACATCAACAGCGTATTGTATTCGATCAAGTGTGAATATAGTATCATCTTGCAACCCATAATCCTCTAAATCTGATACAGCTCTCACAACCGCTTGAGACATTACTATGTAGGATATTATGGAAATTACAATGGCTAAAATCCGTATTTTTTTTCCCGGTTTGTTGCCTCCTGGTAAAGCAAAATGGGATAGAACTGCCCAAACTATGCCGATTTGGAAAACAATTGATGCGGTAACAATATGCAATTTTAGGTGATCATACATATTGGCAAATGACATGATAACTAAATTAGCCCCAACAAATAGGCCGCATATTAAGAATAACAGCAGTAACTTGGTCGGTTTTCGTGAGTTATATTTGTGCCATACGCGGTAAGCAAACAGCATCTGAATCAGTCCGGATATTGCTAATCCAATGGTGAACACCCACCTCTCTAAGCCGGGGAAATCTGCTTCGGAGATGAAGAATGGAAAATCTCTAGAATTCCCCCCAAGTAAGTGAATTACCATCGATAGCGGAACTACAGTGGCTGGAAGTAACCAACTCGTCCGAACAATTAATTCATCCGAGACATATTTGTCACCGATATGAATACCATCCTCCGCATTCCTCATCGTGACACCGTGCATTGCGAAGTGAATCGTATCTATAACCTTCAAGTGTGATGGCATACACCGCATACTGTTTCATATGCCGTTACGAGTGCATGATACCCGCCGCAGGGAAAAGGTTCCATTCAAAACGATGGAACCAGGCAAAGTCTCGATGTATGTATGTGGGGTAACAGTCTATGACAATTGTCACCTAGGCCACGCCCGTTGTTATCTCGCCTTTGATCTAATTCACCGGTGGTTAGAGTCCTCCGGATTCGATGTCCATTATGTGCAAAATTTCACTGATATCGATGACAAAATCATCAAGCGAGCCAATGAAACGGGAGAGGATTGGCGAGCACTTGTAGATACCAATATTGCTGGTTATTATGAAGACATGGACGCACTGAATATCCTGCGAGCCGATGATTACCCACGATGTACTGATTATGTCGATGACATGGTTCATATCACCCAAGATTTAATCGACAAGGGTCATGCCTATCAAGCGAATGATGGAGTATATTTTCACGTAGAATCAGCGCCTGAGAAATATGGCCAACTAACCGGGCAAAATATCGATGCTGTCCGGTCAGGCGCCGGAGGTCGAGTCGATGATGCTGCCTCAGGTAAGCGAGATCACAAGGATTTCGCATTGTGGAAGGCGGCTAAACCGGGCGAGCCAACATGGGATTCTCCTTGGGGCCCGGGAAGACCGGGTTGGCATATCGAGTGTACAGCAATGTCGCTTGACCACTTTGGTCAGCAATTCGATATTCATGGTGGCGGTCACGATCTGCGTTTTCCCCATCACGAGGCGGAAATATTCCAAGGCGAATGCCACACAGGTTGCTCCCCTATAGTTCACCATTGGTTGCACAATGGTTTTGTTAACATCGATGGCGAAAAGATGAGTAAGTCACTGGGTAACTTTTGGACTATCAAAGATATTTTGCAGCAAGTTGACGCAATGGTCCTTAGGTTTGCCTTAATCAATGCCCATTATCGTTCACCAATCGACATGAATGAAACCCTGCTCAAAGATGCTGAGCGTAATTACAATCGCGTGTTGGAGTGTTACATTAATGCCCTGAAAGGTATGACGTCTAAATCCCCAATTGCGCTGCCACAGCCGGACATTACCTCTCAACAACCGCTGATTAAATCCCTAGCTATGTTAGAGAAAATGGGTGAAGGATTTGCCCAAGCCATGGATGACGATTTCAATTCTAGGGATGCAGTGGCTAAAGTTCTGGGTGGAGTTCGAGAAATCAGCAAAGTATTGGCTAGTGGCTTGGATGAGGTGGATAAAGATGCTTTTGCGCATTATGCAGTTGACTGGTTGGAAGAGTCAGCCGGAGCGGTTCTTGGTATCCTACCAACGCGAGAATTTGCTCTGTTAGAACCCGAGGAGGATCCGAGAAAAACCGAAATCGCTCCACGTGTTGAGGCCTTATTGTTAGAAAGATCCAAGGCAAGATCGAATAAGGATTGGGCCAAGGCTGACCAAATTCGCGATGAATTGAACTCAATGGGGGTCGTGGTAACCGACTCACCTGATGGGCCAGTTTGGGAGCTAAAATAATCCCATAATAACCCATAATCGAAATTCCATCGGCTAAATTACCGTCAGTGGTGCAAAATTTGCAAATTTTTCCCGACACATACATTAAATGTCAGCGCATTGTACGAGATTTATGGTTGATTTCGAGTTATCGGAAGAGCAAGATATGCTGGTCGGTTTGGCGAAGACTTTTGCTGATGATGAGTTGATTCCTAACGCAGAGGAATGGGACAGAAACGGTATTTTCCCGGAGGCAGCAATCAATAAAGCTCGAGATCTCGGTCTATTGAATTGTACGATTCCAGAACAGTATGGCGGTCTTGGTCTAAGTTTTCTTGATGAGGTAATGATAAACGAGGAATTGGGCCGTGGTGATCCGGGTTTCGCAACCATAACCGGTGTAACCATGTTAGCCTGCCACCCAATAATATACGCAGGCACAGAGCAGCAAAAACAGGAATATCTAGGACGCGTCTGCGATGGCAAGATATCGGCATATTGTGTTACCGAACCCGGCGCTGGGTCCGACGTTAAGGCAATAAAAACAACTGCCACCTTGGATGGTGATCACTATGTCATAAACGGTTCGAAAATGTGGATTGGTGGAGCTGGGCATGCAGACTGGTTCTACGTTCTGGCAAAAACCAGTGAAGAAAAATCATACCGTTCGCTGAGTGGTTTTATTGTAGAAGCAAATTCTGCAGGATTAGTCGTTGGCAAAAAGGAAGAAAAGATGGGCCAAAGGTCCTCTGATACCCGTTCGGTTAGTTTTGATAATGTTAGAGTTCCGCAAGCCAATTTAGTAGGCGGCGAGGAGGGTAATGGGTGGTTACAAGCGATGGTAGCGTTTGACCGTTCACGTCCTATGCTTGCTTCACACGCACTGGGTAACGCGCGCGGCGCAATGGAGGAAGCGTGGCAATATGCCAACGAGCGACAAACCTTTGGTAAACCGATTTTCGAACATCAAGCGATCTCGTTCATGCTCGCAGATATGAGTACCAAAATAGAGGGTGCAAGGTTGTTAGCATACAAGGCTGCAGACCTATTAGACAAAGGCGAATCTGCAACTTTGGCCGCAGCACACGCAAAGCGGTATGCAGCTGATATTGGAATGGAGGTGACCACAGATTCAGTACAGATTTTTGGTGGTTACGGCTATTCAGAAGAATTCCCTGCTGCAAGACGCATGCGAGGTGCTAAAATTTACCAAATATTCGGTGGTACAAGTCAGATTCAAAAATTGATAATTAGCCGGGAAATCAACAAAGATTACCAGTAAGTTTGCCCTACTTTGGTGGCGGTTTCAGTTCAGGTAGCACAGGTACGAATTGTTTAGGTTGATGTTTTTCCATCACAGACAAGAACTCCTCAAGGCTGATTACGCCATCTCCATTAGTGTCAAATGTCTCCAGCATAGCGTCAATGTCTGAAACCTTGACCGAATCTTTGAGCAGCGTGTTAACCGCAGTTCGGATTTCTCTTCTGGACACATAACCATCGTCGGTTTGGTCGATGGCGGTGAACAAGCGAACCGCAGATAGCCCTGAAGATTTCATGGCACTTGCGACTTTGTCTTTAATGTCAATCGCATCACTACTGTCAACCGAATCTTTAGCCTGTAGCGTAGATTCATTAGACGATTGGTCAAATTCATCATCATCCCAAATCTTATCCACGACCGAGGTCTGAGAATTCAGTAAATCGTCACCGTCATTGGCCCGACTTATCACATATAGTCCGAAGAGTAAGGCAACTACAATTATCAACAATATTAGTTTGAGTTGGTTTTTGGTAGATTCATCTGCCTCTGCATCGTCAATAAATTGGTCATCTGGTTGCTCACCAAATAAATCATCACCATCGGTGTTATTGTCGGTTGGGCCAGGCAAAGTTGTAGTGTCGCCCCCGCTGTTGGAGCCGTCATTGTTCGCCCCTCCGGTATTAGATCCACCATTGTTGTTGGTGCCGCCATTGTTGTCACCGCCATTGTTGATATTATCGGTGGGCAATTGGATATCTACATTGGTTCTGTCACCATCTATCATTTCAACGGTGTAATAGTTGTCATACAATTTTGTCAGGTCAATATGATAATTTGCATGAGTTGAACGATTGATTACGTCGAAATAGCGGTCATCTCCAGAGGTGAATATTGGGTCAAGAGTCATATTCTTTAGGCGATTTACCTCATCTCGGTAATCACCGTCGAATGTGGTGTTCAGCCAAGCATTAATCTCTTCATCGCTGTCGCCGTTGAACTCAACCCAGTTTGCCTTCATATCATCATATTCATGGCGCATTGCCATGGCAAGCCCGGCTTCTATTTCGGCAAAGGTTTGACTACCATCTACCTCGGTCAGTGAGGTTACATCTACGGCTTTTTGGAATCCTGTACCATTGACATACTCCCAATCATCTCCTTGCAATTGTTGCATCAGGTCGACATCACCAAACACAGCCTTACCTTGAACAACGGTAAGAGCAACATCGGCATCAATGGCTTCGATCAGATTTCGATATGGATCTTCATGGAAGGTATCAATGACTACTAAGTCAGCATACAAATCTGCTTTAATTCGCCCAACAAACGGAGTCCAGCCGGTCGCATCTGCCGGATTTGACGTAACCATTTCCACCAGTTCATAATTGCTGAAATGTCCGCCGAGGTTATTGGTATTCCACATATCTGCCACCTTCAATTCATGCAGGTTGTTCTTTGAGCCGCTCGGCCCCCAATCAGGCGAAATTGAGATACTAACCCCCGCCTGGTCAGCGGCAATCACATCAGTGGTATCGCCATAGAGCAGTAGATTGGAAAGTGGCGACCAGACGAGTTCGGAGTTTACGCTAGCCATTTTACTAAATTGTGAAGAATCCAAGGCTGTGCCGTGAATTACCACGGTCTCATCGAGGATTAGTCCTTTGTCCCAAAGCGCATCAAACTCAGCTTTACTTGACTGATCAACACCTTCAGAAAGATGGACGAACCAAGCATTTAACGTACCAGCCTCACTTTGACTAATCAGGTGGCTACCTGTATAATCGTCATCGGCTGCACCGCATACAGCACATGTAGAGATACCATCTTGACCGAAATTATACAATTCGACATTCCTCGACAGAATGCTGTCCCAGGCTTGGGTCCCCGAACTTGGCGAGCCTTGCATGGCAGTTACTCCACCGGAGACTGCTTGCACCTCAGCATACTTCATTTGTTCACTAGCCATGTCCCAACGGTAAGTCGACTGAATGTTGGTTTTCATCCAGGTAATACTTGGCCCATAATCCCAGTTGTTGCCCCATTGGTAACGATTGGTATATCCACCCTCCTCTGACTTCTGCGAGTCGCTCAAATGGACTTCAAAGTCCCACAGTGGGATATGATTGTAGTGGACGTGATTATGTAAATCAATTAGGCCGGGATAGATGGTTCCGTCAGTCTCGACAATCGGCACATCGGTGAAATCTACCCCCGCCGGCGGATTGGCATTTGACGCCCATACTCCGGTAATCTTGCCGTCACGGACCATGACATTGCCGTCATTGATTATGTTGTTTTCACCATCCATAGTGACAACCCTGCCCTTTAGTAGAAATGCTCGAGAAGAATCAGTGTTGCTCAACTTGTAACAATTTACGATATTATCTGGAACAGTATACGGCTCTGAATAATCAGCAGCCCTGCCTGGTGTAGGGTCGTCTTTGGTCAAAGTTCCATCATCGGATATATAGGACAATCCGTAACTAGAATCTGACGCCGGGAACGACATCGAGTTAATCAAATTTGAATTAGTGTCGGAGATACTAACTGTTTCGCCATCAAAGTAACTTAGGTCGAGGTCTGAATCGGCTCGGAATACGACTAATCTCTCATCAGCTCCCAGTGTAGTGTTGTATGGGAGTTGGCAAGGTGGACTCCCGCTAGTTGTTGAAAGCAGCCAACTAGAGACGTCTTGCGGTGCATCACCAGAATTCCATACTTCGATAAATTGGTCACTAAATTTGCCATAATCTCCATCGCCATTCCAATCCACTGCGCCGTAAATGTTTGAATTATTTTCATTGGAAACAAGATTATTTGGGCTGATGAACAGCTCTGAAATGACCACATTTGCTGCACGGCCATTGGCTTCGTTTGAATTGTTTAATTCAAGTCTATCAACTGATGCAGACCATGACGATAGGATAAGCAGCAGCAACACGCATGAGGCCGTAAGTACTCTTCGCATGGGTTGACCTTTACTAACAGGGACATTAATCCGTCGGTAGCAATTTGGCTGCGATTAGATGATAGACTCAATCAAATTGGTCGTAATATGGCAACCTTAGACCTCACAGAACCCGAGTTTGCAGGAGTAATAGAGAACAACGACATAGTCATCCTAGACTTTTGGGCTGAATGGTGCGGTCCGTGCAAGGCTTATGGCCCGGTTTACGAGCGAGTTTCAAGTGAATTTGACGACGTGGTTTTTGCAAAAATAAATACCGAGGAAGAGCCACAACTTGGTCGTATGTTCAATATTAGATCGATTCCAACCACGATTGCTTTCAAGGAGCAAATTGGCGTCTTTATGCAACCCGGAGCATTGCCAGAGGCAGCCCTACGAGATTTGGTAGTGATGCTCAAAGATTTAGACATGGATGAGGTTAGAAACGAAATTGAATCCAAAAAAGCCGAAGAATCGGAATAAGACATGTTATGCGATGATTTCAATAGGTTGAGGTTTACCGCAGCCCATGCATTGGAAACCTTGGCTCATCATACTGCTGATGATGAGCGCAACTCTGTCTGGTTGTCTTAGCGATGATTCAGAGCAAGAGACTGGTTCAATTACCTCTGATTCATATCCTGAACCATGGGACAGAGCAGGTTTGTCGTATGATGATTCGGATGTATTTAGTCGTGTCACGGTCAATGGCACATACAATACTTCTGCGCCTCAATCGATATATGTTCCAGTACCAACAATAACCACCGCTGACGGCGGAGCAGGCATTACTGGTGGTGCAGAAGTACATCTAGGTCTATGGTTGCCAGAAATAGAAGGGTGTGATTTTACCGCTGGAAATGTGACAGAAGAATGTAAAGTACCGGTCATTGCTGATGTTGGCCCATACTATGATGACGGCGATGTCTCAGCAACAACGCCTGCCGATCGATTGGGTAGATTCCTCATTGAAAATTACGTGCCACACGGCTATGCCGTTGCTCAGGTCTCAGTTTTTGGTACCGGTAATTCCAACCACTGTATGGACCTAATGGGGACTGACGAACAGCGCGGAATCGATGCAGCAGTATCCTATCTCGGTGCAGCATCATGGTCGAATGGTAAGGTTGGTCTAATTGGGAAATCATATGATGGCTCCACGCCTTGGCAAGCTGCTACTTTTGGCAATCCCTATCTTGCAACTATTGTTCCGATGTCGGGACTAATTGGGGTTCACGAATTGATGTGGCGCAATGGAAGCATGGAGGCGCGTGGGCCAATTATGCACAACGGTGTGTATGGCTCTTTCGGAATTGATGGTGATGACGGTGATGCTGAAAACCTATGTGAAGGCTACCTAGAGGGATATTTCAATGGCCCAGCAGCTTATCAAACCGGAGGCATGGTTGATTATGCTGGTAATACCTACTGGACCGAGAGGTCATTTTTATCGCGAGTTTTGGAAAATTACCAAGGCTCGGTATACATTATTCAAGGAATGCAAGATTGGAATGTTGATCCACACATGGCTTTCCCAATTCATCAACAGGTTGCTGATGCGGGAATTGAAATCAAAACCCTCGCAGGACAGTGGGCCCATGATTACCCAGACAGAGTCGAGGGCCACAGTTCTCAGAGTTCCGGCCGTGGTGCAGAAGCTTACCCTTACACACTTCGATGGGATTGGGCCGATGAGATGTTGTATTGGTTTGATTGGTACCTCAAAGGTGAAGGTAGGGCTCCGACGCTAGGTGTTGAGATGCAAGATAACCGGGGTGGATGGAGATTTGAGTCAACGTATCCAGCACCGGACACCGAGTATTTGGCAATCAACGGCGCTGATATGGGACCCGATGGCACTTCGATGTCTGCATCTTCATCAATAACGATGAGTTACGGCCCGTTTGAAAATGATGTTTACATCGCTGGAATGCCAACATTCCATATTCCGGTCACCCCGAGTACTCTCAATGGCGCCCACGGTTTTCTGGAAATGACCGACGAAAATGGCCTGCGTCTCGGGCATGCAGTGATGGATTTTAGATTCCATGCTGGAGGACGCGATGGTCAATTGTCTCTAATTCCTTACGTTGAGGTAATGGCGTTGATGGAATTCATGCCGCTGGACGTATTCATCAGCGCAGGTGAAACAATTTTCATTACAATGACGCAAACCGGTGAAGATTATGTGCCCTCATCATCGGCAATTGGCGGGTACTCGGTTGATTGGAGTGGCGCAACATTAACCCTACCTCTTGTGACCAGAACCTGTGATGACTTATTCCAAGCTCCGATGCAGACATATGGTGCAGGTGATGATGGCACCAGAGAGTGCTGATTTAGTGTCGCATTAGGCGCTATTCTCTTAAGCCGATGACAAACAATCCTCCACCATGGTTCTTAGCGCAATACCAGGGGTAGGGGAAAGACTAGCCAAAAAAATGACAGATCATTTCGGTTCGGAAGAAGCTGCCTTATCTTCGCTCATGTCAGGCGATATCGGGCAAATAGCTGAAATCGATGGTGTATCCCCAAAGCGAGCATTATCACTTGCTCGCAGCATTGCGGGCGACGACGGACAATTTCTTGCTACCAAGGAGTCGATAAAACTACATCAGCAGTTGATTGACCAAATCGCAAATTTCACCGCTTCTCCGGCAACCAAAGCAAGGCTACAGTTACTAACTCCGCTTGAAGATTCATCTAAGCGTCGTGACTTGATAGAAGCCGCCATGAAGTTCTTATCTAATGATAATGAAATAGCGACAAAACTTAGCAACTCCTTGAAGCAGGTAACTACGCTTAAGAATAATTCAGAACGTTATGATAGAGTTGTGGTGACAAAACAGCCGATGAACCATTTGAAAAAACACTGCCGTATACTCATGCCAGCAGAAAGTGAAACATGGAAAGATTACACGGTGTTTGGTAAGGTGACATGGCTGGGCAGTGGGGCGCCAAACGATGTCCCAGAAGGATGGATTGTTCTTGGCAGTGATCCTGAAGAAGAATTAATTATACCAGAGTTGACTCTAGATTGGTTTAAGAAAAACCGAAAAACGTTGTCGGCTTTGTCAGAGATCATCACCACCTTATCTAACTCAGACTCTAATTCACAATTTTTTGACTATCTGGGTTCGGAATTAGTCGGTTTGGAACAATTACCGGAGTTATTATTCACATTATTTGAGGAGGGCGACACAGAACGCGCCGAACAGGTAAAAGATGAATTGTGGCCATATTGTAAGGCATTGGAGAACGAGGTTAACATTGACGTTGAAAAAGCGATGAACGATGCGAAGTTAGCACTCTCGGGTGCAGAATTGCTAGATGCATTGGCTGACGGTAGCGGTTTTCAAAGGCGACTTAAGGAGGCAACAGGATATGTTATCGAAAACGCTATGCAACAAGCAGTAAACAAGTTAGCAGAGTATATGGAAGGAAGTGGAATTAGGTGTCCGCCAATAATTTTCACTAGTGATTGGCCAGCCAAACTCGACCGTCAAGTTATCGAAAAAATCGATGAGAGCCTAGAAAAGCGCATTAGTGCTCAAAAGTCAGATCATATCTATTCGATGGCTAGGAAGCTAGGCCCACTGAAGTCAAAGTGCGAATCAGCAATTCGTTCACTGGTCATAGTCGATCAGTGGCTGACTATTGCTCGATGGGCAAAACACTACTCTTGTACTATGCCCAAGATGGTTTCACACGGTATATGGATTAATCAAGGCCGGCACATACTACTCGGAATCGAAGCCGATCCAGTTACTTATGGTCTAGGAAAGGCAGCACCAAAGAGTGATCAGCAACAATTAGCATTGTTGACCGGGGCTAACTCAGGTGGCAAGACCACACTTCTTGAGTTACTTGCTCACACCTGCATACTTGCCCACATGGGTTTGCCAGTACCGGCAAAACAAGCATGTGTCGGCAAAGTGGAGGCGTTACATATTCTAGCAAAAGCTGGTGGTACACAGAGTGCCGGAGCCTTGGAACAGACACTGGTAGATTTAGCGACAGTTGTCAGTGATCCTACTCCAAAACTTATCCTAGCCGACGAATTAGAAGCAATTACCGAACCTGGTGCAGGTGCTAGGATAATCGCTGGGATGTTACTCGCTGCGAGGGCACAAAAAGACACGACAATGATGTTAGTCACACATCTAGCACCAGCAATAATCGAGGCCTCAAATGTCGATGATTTTAGAGTAGATGGTATCGAAGCAAGAGGCTTGGACGCCGATTTGGAATTGATTGTCGATAG
>CEWJ01018082.1_pt1 | contig 13241 bp, 14 predicted proteins | sample 350291 | NCBI WGS metagenome assembly CEWJ01 (sample SAMEA2622923, study PRJEB7988) | marine metagenome | isolation source: saline water (ENVO:00002010), including | reverse complement strand
TGATTTTATCAATATTACTACTTATAACTTTTGCAGAAGGAGGATAATTTCCCATTATGGTATAGATTTATATATGAAGTAAATTTGAGGAAAATTTAATTGTGGCTAGCACTTTATTGTTTAATGCTTTAAAAGAGGCTATTGATGAGGAAATGGCTAATGATATTAATGTTTGCGTGATGGGAGAAGATGTTGGTCAATACGGTGGATCATATAAGGTGACAAAAGATCTTTACGAAAAATATGGTGAATTACGTGTATTAGATACACCAATTGCAGAAAATAGTTTTACTGGGATGGCTGTTGGAGCTGCAATGACTGGTCTTAGACCAATAGTTGAGGGAATGAATATGGGATTTTTACTACTGGCATTTAATCAAATTTCAAATAATATGGGGATGCTTAGATATACAAGTGGTGGAAATTATAAAATACCAGCTGTTGTGAGAGGTCCAGGAGGTGTTGGTAGGCAGCTTGGTGCTGAACACAGTCAAAGATTAGAGGCCTATTTTCATGCAGTCCCTGGTATAAAGATTGTTGCCTGCAGCACTCCTACAAATGCTAAAGGTCTTATGAAAGCTGCTATTAGAGATGACAATCCTGTTTTATTCTTTGAGCATGTATTGCTTTATAATCTATCCGAAGAATTACCTGAGGGTGATTTTACTTGTTCTTTAGATCAAGCAGATATTGTTAAGGAAGGAAGTGACATAACAGTACTTACCTATTCAAGAATGAGACATCATTGTATTAAGGCTGTAGAAGAATTAGAAAAAAAAGATATCGATGTTGAATTAATAGATTTAATAAGTTTAAAACCCTTTGATATGAGGACAATATCGAAATCTATAAGAAAAACTAATAAGGTTATAATTGTAGAGGAATGCATGAAAACTGGAGGAATAGGAGCAGAATTAATAGCTTTAATTACTGAAGAATGTTTCGATGATTTAGATGCAAAACCTATTAGATTATCTAGTCAGGATATACCTACTCCTTATAATGGTAATTTAGAAAATTTAACAATAATTCAACCTCATCAAATTGTTGAATGTGCTGAGAACTTAGTTAAAAGGAGTTCCTAAATATGAATAGAAGGCAAGGTTGGTTTTTTTTTATAATTTTTTTATTGGCATTCTCTATATATTTATTAATTAACTATCCTCTCCAATTAGGTCTTGATCTTAAAGGTGGCTCACAATTGACACTTCAACTAATTAAAAAAGAAGGTGATGTTACTAAAGATGAACTTGATTCAGTTAAGGCTGTTTTAGATAAACGTGTTAATAATCTTGGTGTCTCAGAGTCTAATTTGCAAACTTTAGGTTCCAATCAACTAATACTAGAATTGCCTGGAGAACAAGATCCCTTATCGGCTAAAAGAGTTATTGGCAAAACAGCATTACTTGAGTTTAGAAAGCAATCCCCAAACACAGACAAAGAATTAAGAGATTTACAACTTCAGCGATCAAAGATAAATATATTAATTAAAGAATTTGATGAATTGATTAAGCGTAAGATAGATGAAAATGCGATTACAAAAATAAAAAACTCACTCATAGAAATTGAAGATAAGATTAGTTTTAAATCGAATGAAAAGGATATTTATAAGGACTTAAATAATACTAGGAAATATATTAATAAAGAAATTGCAAATCTATTTTTAAAAACTGATCTTACGGGTAAAGATTTAGTTAACGCTGGAAGAAGGCAAGAACAAGTAAATAATAACTGGGAAGTATTACTTACTTTTACTAATCAAGGAGGAGAAAAATTTGCAGATATTACTAAATCAATAGCTGGTACCGAAAGACTATTAGCGATAGTGCTCGATGGGGAATCTATTAGTGAAGCAAGTGTAGGAAATCAATTTATAAATACTGGGATTACAGGAGGTTCAGCAACAATAAGTGGAAATTTCAACGCTGAAGAATCAAGGGAACTAGAAGTTCAGCTTAGAGGAGGTGCGCTACCTCTCCCTATAGAGATAATAGAAACTAATACTATAGGACCTATACTTGGATCGAAGAATATAGAAAAAAGTCTTTATGCCGCAATTCTAGGTTTAGTATTTGTGGGTTTGTTTATGATAATAAATTATAGAGTGCTTGGTTTGATTTCAGTTATTTCACTAATATTTTATGGTTTTTTTAATCTCGCTCTCTATTCATTAATTCCCGTGACTCTAACTCTCCCAGGCATAGCAGGATTAATCCTTAGTATAGGTATGGCTGTTGATGCAAATATCTTAATTTTTGAAAGAGTTAGGGATGAACTTAAAAATGGTAATACGCTTATAAGATCTATAGATAATGGCTTTTTAAGAGCAAATTCTTCTATAATTGATGGACATATCACAACTCTAATTAGTTGTATAGTATTGTTTATTCTTGGGACTAACTTTGTAAAAGGTTTTTCCGCAACACTTGGGATAGGAGTATTAATTAGTTTATTTACTTCTTTAAATTGTTCAAAAACTTTTCTTAGATTCATAACAAGTTATCAGTCAATGAGACAAAAGAAACTATATATAGATAATTTAAACTTAAAGTCAAATCTAACTGAGAATGAGAAATAATGAAAATAAAATTCTTTAATTTGATAAAAAATAAAAGAAATATTTTTTCGATATCTTCTTTTCTTCTACTTTTAAGCTTAACTGGTATATTAACATCCTCCTTTTCTCCAAAGATTAAGAAGCCAATTAATTTGGGAATGGATTTTCTTGGTGGTAATGAAATAAGAATAGAAAGGAAATGTAATAATATATGTTCCGAAATTAGATCAGATGAAATAATTAAAAGTCTGAAAAAATTCCCAAATAAAAATCTTCTTAATAACATAAACTTTCAAATACAAAATGATAATAAATTAATTTCAATAAGAACTCCTTTTATTCCTCTAGAACAATCAGAAGAACTTTTAAAAAATTTAGATACATTTCTCGGCCCACTAGATTATGAAAGTAAAAGCGCAAGATCAATCGGTCCTAAATTAGGTAAGAAATTACTTTTGAATGGTTCGATATCGTTAATTATTTCTTTGATCGCAATTTCAATTTATCTATCAATACGGTTTGATAAAAAGTTTGCAATTTTCGCTTTAGCAGCATTATTCCATGATTTATTTATAGTGTTCGGTGTTTTCTCTTGGTTAGGGATTTTAATTTCAGTAGAGGTAAATAGTCTATTTGCAGTTTCTTTATTAACCATTGCTGGTTATTCAGTCAATGATACTGTTGTTATTTTCGATAGGATTCGAGAAAATTTAAAAGCTAATGATAAAGGAGCAAAGAATCAAATTATAGAATTGTCAGTAAATGAATCATTACGTAGAACAATTTTTACTAGTCTTACTACTCTTATACCGTTATTTACTTTAATAATATTTGGTTCTTATACTCTTTTTTGGTTCTCAGTATCGCTGGCTTTAGGAATAATAGTAGGTAGTTATTCAAGTATCTTATTAGCACCAAGTTTATTATTAGAAGAAAGGTAAAAAATATATGAAATTAAATTTTTATCTTCTTTTTTTAACAGTTTTCATACTAATTGATATGTCAAATGAAATTAAGATAATTTTAGATCACTTTACTTTTAGTTCCTTATATTATGCCTTTACTAGGAATCCACTTTCATTTTTTATGATTTTTAGTTTTCCATATTTACAGGAGAAAATAAGATAAAAATAATTTTAATATTCATTTTGAACATATTCTTTAATAATTACTTGCGCTACGACTGCTAAAGGTAGAGATAAAATCAATCCAAGAGGACCGAATATAAAAGTAAAACCAAATTGCGATATTAGAGTTAATCCAGGTAATAAACTTGTTTTTTTCTTTAGAATTGAAGGCATAATAATATAACTTTCTATATTCTGAATAATAATGTAACCAATAAGTACCAATAATGGTTTCCATAAATTATCTAATAAGGCAATTGAAATTGGGAAAATCCCACTAATAACAGGACCGATATTTGGAATAATATTCAAAACCATAGCTAGTATTGCATTTGAAACTATATATTTAACATTTAGAATAGATAGAACAATCAAAGAAAGGATTCCAACTGATATTGAACTTACAATCATTGAAAACATCCAATTTGATAATGCTATATTGCATTTATCAAATACTTTTCTTGATTTGTTTCTATATTGCTTAGGAATAATTATTAATATTCCCTCCTTGTAGGAATTAGGTTCAATTGAGATCATTAAACTTACAACTAGAACAAAAATTAATCTTATAAATCCAGAACCTAAGTTTCCTGCTAGATTTATTATGTTTATAAAGCTTTCTTGAATCGCTTTTGCAATAGTTGCTCCATCAGGTAAAGAAATACTGTTATTGAAAATTTGCAGTATCTCAAAAATATTTTCAGTTTCCTCTCCATAAAGTATTTTATTAACTTTATCTATATTTGAATTTATTATGAGATTTAATCTTGTTAATGCATTTGGAATATCTACTAATATTTCGTTGAATTCTTTTATGAAAGGTGGTAGTACTAAAACTATTGATATAAAAAATATTATTGTTAAAGTTAACCAAACTAAAAGAAGAGATATAGGCCTTGATATTTTTAAAAGCTTTTTTAATTTACTACATAAATTACAGACTATGTTAGAAATTACAAGAGAACATATTATTAGTAAAAAGAAGTCTTTTAAACTCCAAAATAATAAAATACTAATTAATAAAATAGATAGCTTTAAGATGAGATTATTATTCAAATTTTAAAAAAAGCTTATTTATTCTCAGAATATCCTAACCCATTTGACTTGGCATAACTATTAGCAAATCTCATGAATCTATCAAAATCGTCTGTATTTCTCCAAGAATAAATAGCTTCTAACAAAGTTGGCTTTCCATCAATAAATCTCGCTTTTACTTCTGTTGTCATTAATTCACCTTCCTCATCAATCATTTTCATACCTGTAATTTCTCCTGTAGCTATTGCAGATAAGGCTTGAGGTTTATCAAAAATAAAAAAAGCCTGCCCAGTTGTTCCGTCTTTGCTTCTTGTTAATCTTATTTCAGGTACAACCGGTTCACTAACACCATTATAAAATTGTATTTTTGCTTCATTATTTGTTGACATAAAATTGAAGTAATTAATTGTTTATTCTAGTCAAAAAAAAGAAAGTTTGTAGATATTAAATTAATAAACCACTTTTTTTCATTAAAGCAATAATTTTAGTTGCATTTACTTCAGTAATATTTAATTTCTGAATAATTATTTTCTCTCTTAATTCATATTCATAGCACTTGTCATAGTACTGAAGTACAGCTTTGCATACGTTCTCCCAATCTTCATTCTCCACAAATTTAATAGCTAAATTAGTTCTTTGAGTTCCTAATCTTTTAGTGATACGTCTAATTGCTTCAATTAAATCTTGTTTTGAAAATATGCTATAAGTATCAATTAATTCGTTTATCCTATCTTTCTCACTTCTTTGTATTTCTATTCTTGGCGATTTTTTCATTTTTTTAAAAAGTTCATTAGGGATTCTGCACTTTCCAATATTTGCACTTTCAGCTTCAATAAAAATCTCTTTTTTATTATCAAATTTATTTAATTCATCAGCAATTAGATTCTCAAATTGCTCATTAGTTGGTTGTTCTTTCATTCCTAATGAACCAAATGTACTTCCTCTATGATTCGCTAAAAATTCAAGATCTATAACTTGATAATTATTATTTTTCAGTATATTTAAAATCTTAGTTTTTCCACTCCCTGTTTTTCCTCCTATTAAAGTAATTTTCATATTCTCATCAAATTTATTTAGTACTGTCTTTCTATAGCTTTTATAGCCTCCACGAAGAAGTACTGCAGATAAATTTAGTTTATTAAGTAACCAGTATATACTTTGAGAACGCATTCCTCCTCGTGCGCAATATATCTTGAATTTATTTATAGAATTATTATTTTGTGATTTTCTAATATGATTTTCGTAAGCAAAAATCAATTCTGAAATTAAATTATCTAATTTATCTTCAACAATTTCTAAGCCTTTCATTATAGCAATTTCTTTCCCATTAATTTTATAATTTTTACCAACAATAGCTCTCTCATCGTTATTAAATAATGGAATATTAATAGAATTAGGCATATGTCCTTTATAATATTCATCTGGGCTTCTTACATCAATGAGGAGACCTTTTGATTCCCTAAATTCCTTAAGTTCGGAGCTTTTGAAATTCATAGGTTTTTATCAATCGGTTTTTTTATTATCTTAATTTAAAATGGTATTGCAAGATAAACAAAATAATAACGATGAATTAATTAATTTGGTTAATAAGTTTATTGAGGCATCACCACGTAAAAGAAAAAATTTAATAAAAGATATAGAGTCTTCAGCAGATCAATTATGCGATATTGCTGAGAAATTGTTCAACCAATTTGATAAAGATTCTGATGATTGGGCCTATGGCTGGATATTGCAAGTTTTAAAGAGATATAAACCTGAATTTTTTAAAAATGATAAATATAATAAATTGTTCGCAACCCCTTCAGCTCAAGGAATTAACTATGACGAAATGCAATTGAAACTACTTGAGCAGGATTTTGAAGAAGCTGATAGATTAACTAGTGCCTTTTTAAGAAAATTAGCAGGAAAAGTCGCAGAAAAAAGAGGATATGTTTTTTATAGCGAAGTTAAAAGTATTTCAGGGATTGATTTAATATCTATTGATCGATTATGGACCATTTATTCTCAGGGCAAGTTTGGTTTTTCAATACAAGCAAAACTACTAAAAACTGTCGGTAAAAAATATGAACTTTTATGGCCTAAAATTGGTTGGAAAAAAAATGGAATTTGGACAAGATATCCCTCCTCCTTCGATTGGTCATTGGCAGCCCCAGATGGTCATATGCCACTAGTAAATCAATTAAGAGGTGTAAGATTAATGGATTCTCTTTTAAGACATCCTTCCATAGCGCAAAGACATGATAATTGTCTTTGATTGAAGTTTATATCATAAGTTATTATTAAATAAATGAAGATATTATTATGTCCTTTATTCAGGGCACTTCTATTTTTGAGTTAAGATCGTCTCTGCAGTTATCATCTTTTATTGAATTATTATTAGAACCAATTAGTAAAAATAAAGAAATCTATCTAATTAAGCTAGGTTTGCATGAGGCATTAGTAAACGCAGCAAAACATGGTAATAAATTAGATCCATCAAAAATTATAAAAGTAAAGAGAATTATTACTCCAAAATGGTGTATTTGGCAAATACAGGATCAAGGTAAAGGGTTACCGTATAAAAATAGAAAATTTAATCTTCCCAGAAAGATTGATTCAATAAATGGTAGAGGATTATTTATAATTCACGAGTGTTTTGATGATGTAAGGTGGAGTCCTAAAGGGAATAGATTACAATTAGCTCTTAAAAGGTAACTTTTTATCAGGACACGGTTTATCAACATTAATTCCTTTAAGCCAATTTATACTTTCCTCTAAATATGCGATTGAATCATTCTCATTATTACCAATAATTAATTGACATAACGCAGAAGATATTAGTTCTGCTGCTCTAACTTTTTTTTGTCCTTTAAGTTTATGCCACTCTATATGGTTAATAGTTAGTTTTTGATTTAATGCTTTTACTAATTCAAGTGTATCTTTTGACCAATAATTCATTTGGTTTAACGTTCTAGTCCTATTTTATAGCAGACCATACTTTAGTCATAAAGAAAGATTTACTATTAATATTATTGAAACCTATTTCTGACATTTTTGTATCGATATCATCTTTAATGTAATCACAGTAAAAAGGTTCATGGAAATTTTTATAAAAACCTTCCATAATACTTATAAATTTTGGAGAATCATTGATTTGAATTGAATCTGCTAAAACCAATACACCTCCAGGTTCAAGAACCCTGAATATTTCTCTAAGAACTTTTTCTCTTACCGTTCGGGGTAATTCATGAAAGAGATAAACACAAGAGATTGCCTGCAAACTATTATCCTCAAAAGGTAGGCTTTCGGCATTTGCCTTTATTAGCTCTATCAAATCACCTTCCAAATCAGCAATATATCTGCTTGCTTCTTTTAGATAAGAATCAGATAGATCGAGGCCTAAGATTTTGTTCTTCGGGAAGGAGGCTCTTAATTGTTTGAGTGTTCTTCCTGAACCTGTTGCTATATCGAGTAATTTAACATTGTTAGTTTTTCTTTCGTGAAAAGTTGATAAGCCTTCTTTGAGAGGTTTTAAAATTCTTCTTCTCATAGAGTCAGCTGTTCCATTAAAGAGAATTTCTACTTGAAGGTCATAGATGCTTGCAGAAAAATCGGAAAGATAACCATCTGTTTGATGATGAAAATTTCTAAGATAATAATTTGGATAATCTTCTCTTTCAATAGTCTTAGGTAAATCATTATATTTTTGTTTTTTTCTTCGTTCCCATGTATTTGGCATATCTAACCATACCTTTGGATATTGAGTTATGTATCTAAGCCATGGCTCATCAAAAAGTAGTCTTGTTGGATAAATCCCATTTTCACCATCGTTCCAATCCTCTTCCCTTAGGGAATCCATGGATTTTTGTATCTCTTGTAAGAGGTTGCTATCTAAATTAAAGTTATTTAAATCACTGTCAGGGGAAATAAGGTTCATTATTCTGCTACTAATTTCCTTATGCGCTAAACCTGCAATACTTTTACCTTGCTGAAGTGTCTTATATGCAAATTTAGGAATTGAATCTCTTGCCATTTAATAAAAAACTATAATTATATTTCAACAAAAAAAAAATCTTTTTGAGATTTTAATGTAAAATTTCTCAAAAAGATTTATAAAAATTTTGTTTTTATGAATTAAGCATCGTAATACATAAAAAACTCATGAGGATGTGGTCGTTGCCTTAATTGTTGTACTTCCTCATATTTTAAGTCAATAAAATTATCTATAAAATCTTCACTGAATACATCCCCTGCTAATAGATAATCTTTATCAGATTTAAGTGCATTAAGGGCATCGTTAAGCGAGGAGGGTACAGTATCAATTTTGGATAATTCATCTTCGCTTAATTCAAATAAATCAACATCTACTCCATCTCCTGGATCAATTTGATTTTTAATACCATCAATTCCAGCTAATAACATTACTGTAAAAGAAAGATAAGGATTGGCTAATGCATCACCAGAACGGAATTCAAGTCTTTTTGCTTTAGGACTTGGACCTGTGAGAGGAATTCTTACCGCAGCAGATCTATTCCCTTCAGAGTAAACAAGATTAACAGGTGCTTCAAACCCAGGAACAAGTCTTTTATAACTATTTGTTGTGGGGTTTGTAAATGCTAGGAATGAAGGAGCATGCTTTAATATCCCTCCGATATACCATCTTGCTGTTTGAGATAAATTTGCATAACTTCCTTCTCCAAAGAATAAAGGTTGGCCACTTTTCCATAGACTTTGATGTACATGCATACCCGTACCATTATCATTAAATACTGGTTTAGGCATAAAGGTTGCACTCTTACCATATTTCTTGGCAACGTTTCTCACTACATACTTATATGTCATTACATTATCAGCTGCATTTATTAGGGATGAGAATTTCATCCCTAATTCATGTTGGCCAGCTCCCGCAACTTCATGATGATGTTTCTCAATAGGAATTCCTAATTGCCCCATAAGCAAAAGCATTTCAGATCTTATGTCTTGTGCCGTGTCATTTGGTGATACAGGGAAATAACCCTCTTTGTATTGAATCTTGTAACCTAAATTACCGCCTTCTTCAATCCTGCCAGTGTTCCAAGGGGCTTCAATTGTGTCTACGCTATAGAAACAGCTTCCCTCTTTTGAATCATATCTAACATCATCAAATAGAAAAAATTCAGGTTCTGGACCAAAAAAGGCGTTGTCAGCTATACCTGTGGAGTCTAGATATTTAAGTGCTTTTTGAGCTAGGGATCTAGGGCATCTGTCATAGGGATTTCCACTTCTTGGTTCTTGAATGGAGCAAATCATGCTTAAAGTTTTATGCCTATAAAACGGATCAATCCAAGCTGTAGAAGGATCTGGAACCATTGACATATCAGAGGCATTAATTGCTTTCCAGCCTCTTATTGATGATCCATCGAAAGCAAGTCCCTCAGTGAATGATTCCTCTTCGATCATGTCAGAAGTAACAGTTAAATGTTGCCATTTACCATGTATATCAGTGAATTTTAAATCAATGAGTTCAATTCCTTCATCTTTTATTTGACTCAGTACATCTTGTGAAGATTTAGACATGAATTTTTTAATACCTATTAAAGAAAGTAATTACTTAAACTTTTTAATTATGTATCAACGATAACTTTTTTCAACTATTTCACCTTTCTTTGAGTATTTCAAGTTATTAGATTTAACTTTTGTAAAGATAATTATTTAAATTGGTTGATTTTCTTGTAAGAATTATCACTTATGTCTCTAATTTGGTTTAGCTTAAAGATGTTAATCAAATAAAGTTTTGACTGAATCAAAGCTGATTTCTTTAAGTAAAGAAAATCTATCTAATCTTAATAATACATTTGTTCCTAATCGATTGTTATTAGGTCCAGGTCCATCAAATGCACATCCTGAAGTTCTAAAAGCTTTATCTTTAAATCCTATAGGCCATTTAGATCTTGCTTATTTAGAATTGATGTCAGATGTCCAAAGTTTATTAAGATATACTTGGCAGTGTAATAATCGAATGACTCTTCCTATGAGTGGGACTGGTAGTGCTGCTATGGAAGCTTCGATTGCAAATTTTATAGAAGAGGGTGAAAAGATATTAATTGCTAAGAAGGGATATTTTGGTAATAGGCTTGAAGATATGGCTTCAAGATACAAAGCAGATGTTGTTGTTATTGAAAAGGAATGGGGTGATGCATTTACTTATGATGAACTAAAGTTTGAGATTGAGAAAAATAAGCCTGCAATATTCGCGATCGTTCATGCAGAAACCTCAACAGGTGTTTTGCAGCCATTGGAGGGTATAGGTGAAATATGTAGACAAAATGATTGCCTTTTTTTAGTAGATGCGGTTACTTCTTTAGGCGCACTAGAGCTATTTATTGATGATTGGAAAATTGATCTGGCATACAGTTGCAGTCAAAAAGGACTAAGTTGTCCTCCTGGTCTAAGCCCTTTTACAATGAATAAAAGAGCTGAAAATAAATTAGCAAGTAGAAAAACTAAAGTTCCAAATTGGTATTTAGATTTATCATTATTAAATAAATATTGGGGTTCGGACCGGGTTTATCATCACACTGCACCAGTAAATATGAATTATGCAATTAGGGAAGGATTGAGATTAATAGCTAATGAGGGATTAGAAAATATATGGAAAAGACATAAAATTAATTCTGAAAAGCTGTTAAATGGTTTGTCAGAATTAGGTCTTGAGATGCATGTAAAACCTCAGTACAGACTTCCTACTTTAACGACAGTTAAGATCCCTGCAGATATTGATGGAGAAGCATTTAGAACACACTTATTAAATGAATTTGGTATTGAGATTGGTAATGGATTAGGAAATTTATCTGGGAAAGTTTGGAGAATTGGTTTAATGGGGTATAACTCTAATGAAGAAAATGTAGATAGATTATTAAACTTATTTGATACAGAATTAAAGAAATTTTCTATTTTACATTCCGCAGCTCTTTAAACCAATCTTTTAAAAGCTTTGCTGATTCATTTTTGTAAATACCCTTAATTACTCTCATTTTATGATGAGAACTTTTGTGTTTTGATAAGTCTATTGTTCCACCAAGTCCGCCTCTTTTCATATCATCAGTAGAAAATATTACCATTCCCATTCTCGATTGAACTAATGCTCCTGCGCACATTGTACAAGGTTCTAGATTCACAATTAAAATGCATTCATTAAATCTCCAATCATTCTTTATCCAAGCAGCTTGTCTTAGTGCTATTAATTCAGCATGACCTAAAGGATCTTTATTTAGTTGCCTTTTATTCGTTCCTCTACCTATGCATCTACCTTTTTCGTCTATGATTAATGCAGATATTGGTAATTCTATTTTGCCAACTTCCTTAGCTCTCCTTAAAACAACTTTCATCCACTTATCATACTTTGAATAAATATCCTCATCTTTTAATAATGATTTTTTTGATAATTTCTTTTCTTTTTCCATAAATTTATCATAAAAATTTATAGACATAAATCAAACTAATGAATAAAGATTTTAATACTAAAAATTTAGACCTCTTCCCCTCTGGATCAGGAGACAATGATTCACTTCATAATGCTTTGACTAAAACATCCAAAATATTATGTGAATGGTTTTCGAAATCTAATGAACTAGAAACGTTACCAAGAGAAATGAATTTTAAATTTTCTTCTCCCGAAGAAAAAGGTGTTGACTTTGAAAATCTTTTAAACGATATTCATGATTTAATCTATAATTCATTTAATCCTTCAAATCCTGGTTCTCTAGCTCATTTAGATCCTCCTCCTCTAACTTTATCAATTATTGGAGATCTCATAGCAGGTGGATTGAATAATAATCTTCTTGCTAATGAACTTTCTCCAAGTATTTCTAAATTAGAAAAAGAACTTTGTGAATGGTTTGCTTTGCAATTAGGTTTTGATAAATATTCTGGAGGTGTAGCTGCGAGTGGAGGGACTCTAAATAATTTAAATGCTCTTGTTTCAGCTAGATATTCTTTAGGTCTCGAATCAAACCCTAATGCGGCTTTTATTATTAGTGAAGATGCCCATGTATCTTTTAAGAAATGTGCAAGAATTTTAGGATTAAAAAGTGAAAATATAATAATTATTGATACAGATGAATATGGAAGAATGGATATATCAAAGTTAAGTGATCAAATCAACATAAATATTAATAATGGAAAAAGAATATTTGCCATTGTTGCGACCTTAGGTACCACCATGAGAGGTTCAATTGATCCCATTTCAGAGATTATGAAAGTTTGCAAAAGTAATAATATATGGCTCCATATTGATGGATCTATTGGAGGTATTTTTTCAATTTTTGATGAAAACATAAAAGAAATAGAAAATATTAATCAAGCAGATTCAATAACAATTAATCCTCAAAAAGTTTTAGGTATTACAAAAACATCTTCATTACTAATTGTTAAAGATATAAAAAATTTGCAAAAAGCCTTTCATACTGGTTTGCCCTACTTAGATTCGGATGAAAATATAATAAATAGAGGAGAATTAGGAGTTCAGGGTTCTAGACCAGCAGAAATTATTAAACTTTGGCTAG
>CEWJ01056466.1_pt1 | contig 13259 bp, 15 predicted proteins | sample 350291 | NCBI WGS metagenome assembly CEWJ01 (sample SAMEA2622923, study PRJEB7988) | marine metagenome | isolation source: saline water (ENVO:00002010), including | reverse complement strand
CCATCAAAAATTTGAATATTTACATTTTTCTTGAATCAATTGATTTCGTATTAAGATTTCAAGTGATTTATTTTAATTTTTATTATTAAACAAATTAAAAATATTTCTTTATTTTTTTAACTAGAAGGTTTTAACTTCCAATTTAAAGTTTGACCAGAATGAAAATTCTTAATTTTACCAATAAGTTTTTCTTGATCAAATATTTCTACAAATTCCTCAATAGCATTTTGTTTCCGTTCAAAGACTAATTCTTCTTTATTTGGTTCTAAATTATGAAACTCAGGTCCATTTAAAGATGAAAATTTTTCAAAATTTTCTATAGCATTCTCTTCTTCAAAAATTTGTAAATAACTCTCTAAGGCAACAGGTGCATTAAAAATTCCTGCACAACCACAAAATGCTTTCCATTGCCTTAAATGAGGAGCGGAATCAGAGCCTAAGAAGAAAGATTTATGCCCGCTTGTAGCGGCTTTTATTAAAGCAAGTCTATTTACTTCTCTTTTTGCAACTGGCAAACAGTAAAAGTCACTATTTAATCCTTCAAAAAACATTGCATTCCTGTTTATGTGCAAATGATGAGGAGTTATAGTTGCTCCAATATTATGATCCTTAACAAAATCAACTGCATAACTAGTAGTGATGTGTTCTAAAACAATTTTTAATTTCGGGAAATTATTAATTAAAGGGGCTAACTCTCTATCAATAAAAACTTCTTCTCTATCAAATATGTCAACATTATTATCATTAACCTCTCCATGAATTAGTAAAGGCATTCCAATATCTTGCATTAATTCAAATAAATAATATATTTTTTTAATTTCTCTTACACCATAACTTGAGTTCGTAGTGGCGTTAGCAGGATACAATTTAGCAGCAAAAAAAATATTATTTTTATAACCATCAACTATTTCCTTTTTTGAAGTTGAATCTGTAAGGTAGATTGTCATTAATGGAACGAAATTTGTATTAGTGGGTAATGACTCCAAAATATATTCTTTGTAGGAGACGGCTTTTTCTATTGTTGTTATCGGATCTTTTGTATTAGGCATTATTATTGCTCTACCAAAGCAGTGCGAAGTAAATTCAATGATATTTTTAAGGATTATTCCTTCTCTTAAATGAACGTGCCAGTCATCAGGTTTTCTAATTTTTAGTATTTCCAAGATTTTCTCTATTTAGCCAATATTAACAATAAATATTATTTAACAATAATTTATAGATGATTAGAGATAGTATTTGAATGATTATTAAAGATATACTGATTTAGAAACAGTTTAAAGTATGAGCGAAATTATATTTTCTATTACCGAAATTATTTTCGGTATTATTCTACTTTTTATCGGTGGAGAATTTTTTGTTCAAGGCGCGATCGTCTTATCACTCATACTTGGCATTCCTCAAATTGTAATTGGATTAACAGTTGTCTCACTTGGTACAAGCTCTCCAGAATTATTAGTAAGTTTAAATTCTGTTTTTAAAAATAGTGATTCACTTGCAGCAAGCAATGTAATAGGAAGCAATATTTTTAATATTCTTGTTGTACTTGGTATTAGTTCTATTATTAAACCTCTAAAAGTTAAAAGCAGGATAGTAAGAAGAGATGTGCCTATATTAATGGCTATATCTTGCTCTGTTTGGGCGATGTCATCTACTGGACTAATAACATGGCAAGCTGGTATTTTTCTTTTATTTTGCCTTTTAATGAATACCTTCTGGGAAATCATCACAATCAATGAAAAGGACGAGGATTTTAAAATCGCTGAGCCTGAGATTGATGACAAAAGTAAATATGAAGGGAAATTAAATATGCTTATAAAATTATTTTCAGGAATATTATTGCTTAGTTTTGGAGCCAACATCTTAGTCAATGGCTCTAAATCACTTGCTTCATTGATGGGAGTAAATGAAACAATTATTGGTTTAACAATTGTAGCGACAGGGACATCCTTGCCTGAATTGGTGACTTCTATTATCGCTGCATTAAAGGGCAAAACTGATTTAGCTATAGGTAATGTTATCGGTAGCAATCTACTAAATCAGCTATTAATTCTAGGAAGTTGCAGTATTTTTTCTGGATTAGAAGGATTATCGATAAGTCAAGAGCTTATTAATACTGACTTGCCTATCATGGTACTTACTACTTTTGCTTGTCTTCCAATATTCTGGACCAAAGGGAAAATAACAAGAATTGAAGGATTTATTCTTTTAAATATATACGTATTTTATATTTTGGATAAAATATTTATCTCAACTAACTTTTACTTTCTCAATGAATACAGAATATCAATTTTAGTTTATTCAACCTTTTTTGCAATAATTCTCTTTATGAGAAATAAATTATTTCCTCTAAAATTCAATTAATTTAATACATGGTGACAAATTCTTCTGAAACTGTAGGGTGCAAAGCCATTGTGATATCAAATTCTTTTTTTGTTACTCCAGCATTTAAAGCTATTGAAGCCATCTGAACAATTTCAGATGAAGCTTCACCAAACATATGGCAGCCTAAAATCTTATCATCAGTTTTATTTACAATTAATTTAAGCATGCTTTTATTTTTATTTTTTTTAAAAGTATTAGACATTGGCACAAATTTACATTTAAATATTTTTATATTTTCTTCTGAATATTTTTCAATGGCCTCTTCTTCAGTCAGCCCTACAGATGCCAATTCCGGAATAGTAAATACAGCTTTAGGTACAAATTTATAATTAACAAACCTACTTAACCCACCATAATAATTATCAGCGAAGACTCTGCCCTGTTCTATTGCTACCGGAGTTAAATTTGGTCTATCAATAATATCTCCAATAGCAAATATATTTTTTATGTTAGTTTGATTATATTCATTAACTTTCAAGTATTCTCCATCCATCTCAAAACCAATAGGATCAAGTTTTAAAATATCTAAATTAGGAGTTCGCCCTGCCGCAACGAGTACACTATTAAATATTCTCTTTATTCCAGATTTAAATTTTATTTCTAAGGCTTCTCTTTTTTTACTAACTGAGGCTAACTCTTCATTAAATAATAAATCTATTCCCGAAGAAGTAATAGTATCTTTAAGTGAGGCAGATAGATCTTTATCAAATCCATTCAAGAGTTTATTACTTCTGATAACTTGTGTTACATCAATTCCTAAATTCCTAAATATGCAAGCGAATTCGCAAGCTATATACCCTCCTCCAACAATCAATATAGACTCGGGAAACTTATTTAATTCGAATAATTCATTACTAGACCATAAAAATTCAGTACCTGATATATTTAATTGTTTTGATTTTCCCCCAACCGATATTAATATTCTCTCTCCCCTAATTTTATTAATAATTCTTCCTGTCTTTGGACAACTAATTTCGACATGATTCTTATCAATAAAACTACCCCAACCATTAAAAATCTTAACTTTGAATTTTGAAAGAGAATTAGAATGCATTTCACTCAACCTAGAGACCTCATCTTTCACATTTTTTAAAAGTATTTCCGAATTAAAAGTAAGATTTTCAAAAGAGATTCCATATCCTAACGAATTTTTAATATTATTATTTGAATTCGCAGCGTATACCATTAATTTTTTAGGCACACAACCTCTAATTACACAAGTTCCACCTATTTTGCTACCTTCAATAATAGCAACTTTAGCACCATAACTTGCAGCGCGTTTGGCAGCTGCAAGACCTCCAGAACCTGCACCAATAACTATTAAATCAAAATTATTATCCAATTCTTTTTTTTTATAACTATCATATTTTAGATAATAATTAAATATTTATCCATATGAACAATATTTTAAGTTGGGAGGAGTTAAGTAAATTTAGTACCGATGAATTTGATCGGGTAAATGGTCATACAAATTCTTATTCTAACCTTAGATTATTTAATCATCATGAAAATGACGCTGAGTTAATTCTTTACCGAGATAGACATGCTTGGTGCCCTTACTGTCAAAAAATATGGCTTTGGCTTGAACTAAAGCAAATTCCTTATAGGATCAAAAAGATTAATATGTTTTGCTACGGCAAAAAAGAAAATTGGTATCTAGATAGAGTTAACTCTGGTAAATTACCTGCAATCGAACTTAGAGGACAAATAGTTACTGAAAGCGACACTATAATATCTTTTCTAGAAAAAGAATATGGTGTTTTAGGTTCTTCCATATTTTCAAAAAAACTTGAAACAGTTAGAAAAATTGAAAGAGAGATTTTTAGAGATTGGTGCAATTGGCTTTGTAGAAAGAATATTATTTTCATGGAAAGTTCAATTAAACAAACAAAGTTAAAACAAAGCCTTAAAAAATTAGAGGATCTTATACAAAATTCTGAAACAGGCTTCGTAGATCCTGTAAAAAAAGATATTAATTTAATCAATCCTGGAACTGGTGACATTATATTCGTCCCTTATATAGAAAGATTGAATGCATCTCTTTGTTATTACAAGGGATTTAGTCTTAGAGAAGAATTCCCAAAAATTAATGAATGGCTTACTCTTTTAGAGAACCAAAGTACTTACGCTGGGACACAGGGTGACTTTCATACACATTCACATGATCTACCACCTCAAATGGGAGGTTGTTTTAAGGAGGAGAACTCCAAGCAGAAATATTATTCGGATTTAATTAATAACGGCCAAGGTTTAGGAAATCTTGAAATAAATACCTTTAATGACTTACCCAAATACTCTAAAATATCCTTACAAAGAGTCATAAAACATAAAAATAACATCATAAAATCCAATCCATGTGATAGTGATCTATTTGAATTAGGACTCAGAGCTGCCTTAACATACCTTTTCACAGGTAAAATAAATAAAGTTGATGATTCATGTGCTATTGGTCTTAGATTTTTAAGGGATAGAATTTCGGTACCAAGGGATATGCCATTAATTTCAGCTCGATTACTTAGAGAGTCACTTGAGAAAATTGCATCTTTGTGCAATTCAAAAGAAATTTATAATATTCCTAAGGAACATAGGTATGATCAAAATCCAATAAATTTCACCAGTTAAAAATTGAATCAAATTATAAATTTTTTCTAGAATCTATTTGTAGTAAATCTCTAACCTTCTGAACTTGACTAGCAACATTAGGGTCACTTGATAATTTCTTTTCTACTTGTTCAATTGCGTACATAACAGTTGTATGATCTTTGCCACCGAATTCATCTCCAATTCTAGGCAGACTTAAATCAGTTCCATGTCTCATGAGATACATCCCAATTTGCCTAGCTTGGCTAACAGGTTTTCTTCTACTTGAACTTGTAAGTTCTTCAGCGGAGACCTCAAAAAACTCAGAAACTTTTTTTATTACTTGTTTTGGAGTGACAACTACACCAACACTATTTGGATCGAGCATCGGAGCAATTGCCTGAACTGTCATTGGCAAACCTGTTATTGAAGCGAAAGCCACTGCTCTTGTAAAGGCCCCTTCTAGTTCTCTGATATTGGAAGTAAATCTTCCAGCAATAAATTGAATTAAATCTCTCGGTAAATTCATTTTTTCAATTTCTGCTTTTTTTTGCAATATTGCCATTCTTGTCTCTATATCAGGTACCTGAATATCTGCTATAAGCCCCATTGAGAATCTAGAGACTAATCTATCCTGTAATTTTGGTATTTGGCTGGGTGGTCTATCACTAGCGATAACAATTTGTTTACCCGCTTCGTATAAAGCATTAAATGTATTAAAAAATTCTTCTTGTGTGTATTCTTTGCCTTCCAAGAATTGAATATCATCAATTAAAAGCAAATCAACGGATCTATATTTATTTTTGAATGCGTGCATTCCATCCTTTCTTATGGATTGAACCAGATCACTACTAAAAGTTTCTGTAGAGACATACAAAACTTTTGATTCGCTATCAATTTCCAAGCTATAATTTCCTATTGCTTGCATTAGGTGAGTTTTACCAAGACCGACTCCTCCACAAATAAACAGGGGGTTAAACTCCCTACCTGGCGACTCTGCAACAGCGAGTGCAGCAGCATGTGCCATTCTGCTATTAGGTCCAACAACAAACCGATTAAAGACGTAGCGCAAATTTAAAGATGGTGTGAACTTACTTTTTTTATTTAAAGTCTTAGTTAAATTTTTACTTGAATGATCTGCACTAATATTTAATGACTCATTTTTAGTTTTTTTTGAATTTATCTCATCATTGTTAATACTTTTATCTGATTTGAAGACTACTTTAACTGGCTCTCCACTAATTATTTCAGCTGCCTTCTCAATCGTTTCACAATAATTTTTCCGTAAATAATCACTTGCAAATAAATTGGGTGCAATCAATGTTAAAAAGCCATTTTCAAAACAACTAAATTTTGCAGGCCTTATCCATGTTTCAAAAGAGGGTTTACTTAAATTTTTCTGTAGTGATTTTTGAACTTCCGCCCAAATGAAATCTTTTGTTTGCACTATAAATCTATTGATAGATTTTTAATCTACTGGCATTTTGATAAATGGCCATTAAGTCATTACAAGATGATATGAAATTCAGAATTATTTAACAAAAAAATAACTTTGTAATACATTAATTTGTATATTTTTGATCAGAAAAGAACTTTATACTAGATAAGAGGTATTGATTTTGTTTGGAAAATCCAATTTTGGTAATAATGGCTAAATGGCCAGCTTACGGGCGATGTAAAACTAGATTATCTAAAGACATTGGAAAAGATCATGCTTTAAATGTTCAAAAGCACATGTTATCTCATACTATATCAGTATCAAAATACCTTGAAAAAAAGGGATATTTGAATATTTCTTTAGCAACTAATGGAATTGGGTTTAAAACTAGCGAGAGATGGTGTACGCAATTAGGGATAAGTAAATTTAACTTACAAGGAAATGGTTCTCTTGGGGAAAAGATGAGAAGGCAAATCTTAATAAACAATAGACTTTTTTTAGATAACAAAAAAAGAGACTATATATTTATAGGAACTGATCTGCCCGACTTATGTCATTTAGATTTATTAGAAGCTATTGCTAAAATCAAAGAAAATGATCTCGTTTTTGGGCCATCTGAAGATGGAGGATACTGGCTTATTGGCTTATCAAAAGAAATTGCATCAAGAAATATAATTTATCCATTTATTAATATAAAGTGGAGTGGAAGAGATGTTTTACAAAAAACTCTTGATAATTTATCATCTCAAAACTTAAAGATAGACTTCTTAAGTTGTAAAGTCGATATTGACACAATTAAAGACCTTGAAACGAGAACTAAATCTTTCCATAATTATTCCTACTCTTAATGAAGCTAAAAATTTACCTTTACTGCTTTCGGATCTCGCGGAGATAAGAGAACAATCAGAAATAATTATAATAGACTCAAATAGCGAGGATGCCACAAAGGATATATCAAATATATATGGAGCTGCATACCATAATATTAAAGAGAGTAATAGGGGGTTACAGTTAAATACAGGCGCTAAAAAAGCACAAGGAAATTGGCTCCTTTTTTTACATGCAGATTCTAGATTAAACAGAAATTGGTCGGAAGAGATTAGCCAGATTATTTCCAGATATAGAAACTCTATATATTTTTTTAACTTCAAAGTAAATAATAAAAATCTTATTTTTAGATTTCTAGAACTAATGGTGAAACTTAGATTTTTATTTTTAAGAACTCCATATGGAGATCAAGGGCTCTTAATTCATAGAAATATTTATTTTAAATATAAAGGATATAAAAAAATTCCTATTATGGAAGATATTGATTTTATAAATCGACTTAAAGTAAAAGAATTTTTATATTTACTTAATTCGTCAATTCTGACTAGTAGCAGAAAATGGCAGAGAAATAATTTTTTGCATCAATCAATTATTAATTTTAGATTGAGAAGGAAATGGTCAAAAGGACATCCAATAGATGAAATTTACAAGAAATATTATCAAAATAAGTAATTAGTTCGAATACCAAAATGCACACTTTGAGCCCCTTGGTTCTAAATTCCAACCTTGATTCTTATAGAACTTGACAACCTCAGCATCTGCAAATAATGTTACTTTACTAATTCCTAGTACTTTCAATTCCTTTAATAAATATTTCATAAGGACTTTTCCTAATCCTAATCCTTGATAAACAGGATTAATCGCAACATCCCAAATAGTAGCTTCAATTACTCCATCTCCGGTACATCTAGCAAATCCTATTAGCCTGGGAAATTTATCATCATGTAGCCAAACTCCAATTACAAGGATACTAAATTCTAATGCTCTTTTAACCCTCCTCATTGGCCTTCGACTCCATCCAACAGTTTGCAATAATTGATCTAACTCAACCAAATCAAGTTCTCTATATTTACTACAAACAAAAATTGCTTTATTATTTTTTACAGTAAAGTCATAAGAATCTTTTCCATAAAATTCTTCAAGGAAAACTTTATCTAAAATTTTTTCTTTTTTAATTGAAGTTCGCACATTTCTTAAAATCATACTAAATTACTAAAACCTTTTTCTTGAAGCTCAGATAGCTGAAAATATAAACCTTTTTTTGATCTTAATTGTTGATGTGTTCCTTCTTCAACAAGTAAACCTCCTTTTAAGACAAATATCTTATCAGATTTTTCAATAGTGGCTAATCTGTGAGCGATAACTAGTGCAGTTCTATTTTTTAAAATCCGTTTAAGATCCCTTTGTAAACTTGCCTCTGTTGATGGATCCATAAAAGCAGTTGCTTCATCCATTATCAAAATCTTAGGATCTCTAATTGCAACTCTTGCTACTGAAAGTAATTGTCTCTCACCAGAGGATAAATTACCGCCTCTTTCGCGTAATGAAGTATTTAAACCTTGCGGTAGTTTGTTTAATAAATTATTTAATCCTAATTTCTTACAAATAAGTTTTAAATCCTTATTATTGATTTCAGAATTTAATTTTAAATTCTCTGCAACATTCCCACTAAAAATAAAAGTATCTTGAAGAACGACACCAAGCATGTTCCTTAATTGCCTAATAGGAATATTCTTAATATTGATTCCATCTATTAAGATTTCTCCATTTTGAGGTTCATATAGTCTGCAAAGTAATCTTATAAGGGTAGATTTACCTGATCCTGTTGGTCCAACAAAAGCAATATGCTCCCCCGGTTTTATTTTAAAAGATAAGTTCTTTAAAACATAATCATTTTGCTTGTAATAAAAGGAGACATCTTTAAATTCAATCTCACCTTTAAATTGATACTTACTTGAAAAGTAACTACCTTTATGAATATTCAGATCATCTTTTATATCTACTTTCTCATCTAATAATTCATTAATTCTCTCAACAGCTGTTAATCCTCCTTGAATTTGAGTAAATCTCTCAGCAAGTTGTCTAAGTGGTTCAAAAAGTCTTTGTGAATAGAGAATAAAAGTTGTAAGTGTTCCCAATCCAATATTCCCAGAAGTAACTAAATATCCACCTACTGCTAAGACAAGAGAAACCGCCGCAAGCGATATCCATTCAATGAATGCTGAGATACTACTATCATAGAAAATTGTTCCATCAACAGCCTTCCTATATATTTGGCCCGTTTTAAAAAATTTTTTGCTGTTAAAAGATTCTCTTCTAAACATTTGTACTACTTCTAGTCCTTGCAGATTCTCTTGAAAATCGGAATTTAATTGGGATAACTCTTCTCTTACTTGATAATTAGCCTTACGATATCTTTTTTGAAGCCAAATTATGAAATATGAGACTGGTATTTGAGTAATAAGGAGCAATAATGCAAGCCCCTTATCTATTGAGAGCATTGTCAAAGATATAACTATAAGACTAACAAAATCAGCGATTACTCCAACTGCTCCACTTCCAAAGACCTCCGCCAAAGCATCAACGTCATTAGTTAATCTTGTCAACAATTTACCCACAGGCATTTTGTCGTGATAGCGAAGAGATAAAGATATCGAATGAGAGAAAAGTTCTCTTCTTATTCTTGCTGTTAATTTTTGTCCTACAGCCTGGATATTATAAGTTTGATAACCCTGTAAAATTAACCTTAATAGTACTGATATAAAAAGACTAACTATAATAAGATTTATAGATTTTCCAATAAAAATTTTACTAAGCCATACATCGGAACTTTCATTTTTTAAAAGGGTAATCGCTTGGCCTACTAAAAGTGGCTGAATGGCACCAGCAAAAGCAACAGGTATCAGAATTAAAACAATAAGATAAATTGTTTTTTTATCATTTGTTAAATATTTACCTAACTTTTTTATTCGATTTAAATCCCTCAAAAACATTTTGAATAACTCTAAATTAATACTGACGATTCTATTGATAAAATCAGATCTCGGAGAGATGAATTATCCACTCTTAGAGATAGCGGGTTAGCTATTAATCTAGCTGTTGAATAATAAATATCATCAATTTTTACTAATCCATTTTCTTTAAGAGTTTTTCCCGTAGCAACTAAATCAACTATCGCCTCAGCCATACCCGTAACAGGTCCTAATTCAACTGAACCCGTTAAATGTACAATCTCAACTGGTAAATTGAAAGTATCAAAATAATTACGAGCAGTACTTACAAATTTACTTGCCACTTTGCAATTAGGAGGCAAATCAGTTGTTTTTTTATAAGTACTTTCTTTTTTAACTGCTAAAGCCATATGGCACCCTCCAAAGCCTAAATCAAGTAATTTAGCAACCTCCAAATCAGTTTCTTGTAAGACATCAAATCCAACTATTCCTATGTCAGCCTGACCATAACTCACATAAACTGGAACATCGCCATTTCTCACTAAAAGAGCTTTAGCCGTTTTACATTTTGATTCTATTGTTAAAGATCTATTCTCATTAAGTAAAGCTTCTGAAAAATCCAATCCTGAGTTTTTAAAGGTCAATATTGAATCCTTCAGTAAAGCTCCTTTTGCTAAAGCTATAGTAATCATAGATAATATAAATTTATCAATTTTTATAATTCTAAAGGAATAATGAAATTAAATAAAGTAAAAGGGATATTTGGATTACCTGTATTAACGGATAATATCATTTGGCTACTGGTTGAAGATAAGTCAATAGTCGTAATAGATCCAGCATTATCTGAACCAGTTAAAAATTTTATAAATAAAAACAATCTTATATTAGACTCAATTCTTCAAACTCATCACCATTTTGATCATATAGGTGGTACTGAGGAATTGATAAAAGAATGGCCAAATGTAAGAGTCATAGGACCTGAAAAAGATAAACAACGTATACCATTTCAAAATTATCCTGTTAAGGATAACGACTATATAAAAATTCTTAATAAGGAATTTAGAATTATTGAATTAATAGGTCATACACGTGCTCATATATCATTTTATTCAGAAGATTTTGAAAGTCCAATCCTTTTTGTTGGCGATACTCTTTTTTCTGGAGGATGTGGAAGGATATTTGAAGGAACAAACGAACAAATGTATAAATCAATAAAAAAGATATCTTGTTTGCCGTCTAATACCAAAATCTACTGTGCACATGAATATACAAAATCTAATCTTTTATGGGCAATTAATCTTTGCCCAGAAAATAAGTTAATCCAAAAGAAACTTATTGAGGTAGAAAAAAAAATATCTTCAAATGAGCTCACAATTCCTACCACATTAAAAGAAGAGATGGATATTAATCTTTTTTTAAGAGCAAAAAATTTAAAAGAATTTAGCTATTTAAGAGCAAAAAAAGACTCATGGGCTTAAATTAAAAGAAATATCATTTTCACAATGTCAACAAAGAGCTTAATTCGGACAGCAAATGCGCCTGATCCTGTTGGCCCTTATAATCAGGCCATCAAAGCAGGAAACTTTATCTTTTGCTCAGGACAAATAGCCATAAATCCAGAAACTAATAAAGTAGATTGCTTAGGTAATATTGAAGAGGAAACTAAACAGGTTCTCAAAAATTTAAAAGCAGTACTAAATGCTGGAGGAGCCAAAATTGATGATGTTATAAAAACAACAATATTTCTCACTGATTTAAAAAACTTTCAAATTGTGAATAAAGTGTATAGTAACTTTTTTGAAGGAGAAGATTCTCCTGCTAGAGCATGTGTAGAAGTGTCTTCTTTACCAAAGGGAGTGATGATTGAAATTGATTGTGTAGCATTTGTAGATTAATTCTTAAAAGTATGTAGAAAATTAATATTTAGTCCAAATTTGCACCATATTTGTTTAGATTACTAGAAGTTTAAAGATTAGATTTATGTCGGCAGCAAATCTAAATATAGATGAATTGGAGGCTGGCTATCCTTTATTTTGTAAGGCTCTTAGATTACTAATTTTAAAAGGTCATACTAATAATCAAATTGAAAGAACAGTATGTTGGGGACATTTAGAAACTCTTAATAGGTGTTTACCAACAAGGTATAAAGCTCCCTCATATTTAATGGCACTAATAAAAAGAGATATTGCTAATCCAAATAAAGAATAACATCTCTAGTAATTTATATTTGTTCAAAAATTTCATCTATTTTTTTTGAAAAATCATTTTCTGAAGCACTTATTTCTTCACCATCAATAAAAACTGTTAAACTTGCAAAATTTTTGCCGAAGCTAACATTTGGATAAATACTTTTTTTCTTGCACAATTCATCGATACTCCGCATAAATTTACTTATCTTTTGATAATCATCAAATTCAAATCTTTTTTCAATTCTTAGAGGAGACTCTTTACGATTCCACATATAAAATTTATGCGATTAACTACTTATAACATAATGAAACAAACTAAAATTAAATAAGTTTTAATTTATAAATTCATTAATTTAACTTGGATCCCAATAATCAATAATTCCTCCAATTGTCAGATCAGTTATTGTATCTGGATTTGCACAGGCATACCTTGCAGCAGTTCCAGTTGTCGTAAACACCCAATTACCCTCTCTGGCACCAACTGGATCTACAGCAACCAATCTCTTTCCTTTATTATTCTGAAGAATCCTTAAATGCATATGTCCAAGGCCTTCAACTCTTTGAGTACAAACTAATTTACCTGCAACTTTCATTATTTCCATAGAATTTATTTTACTAATTTTAAATATTATCAGGATCCCAATGATCAATAATCCCAACGATTGTGAGATCACTAGGGTAAGAACTACTACCTGCGGCAGACCTAGCTGCAGAACTGCCTACACAAATGACCCAGTCACCTGGTTTACATCCAACAGAATCTACCGCTACTTTATTACTTGAACCGTCTAAAACTACTTGTAAATGTTTATGTTCAAAACCTGGAATCCTATTTGTTGAAACAAGTGGTTTTATTACTTTACAAATAAGCATAATTAATGTGCCTCCTTG
>CEWJ01020391.1_pt1 | contig 13327 bp, 8 predicted proteins | sample 350291 | NCBI WGS metagenome assembly CEWJ01 (sample SAMEA2622923, study PRJEB7988) | marine metagenome | isolation source: saline water (ENVO:00002010), including | reverse complement strand
TCAATGGCCATGACACGATTGCCGTGCAGTTGAATGCCAACCGGACCTTCCTCGATCGCTGAGTCCGATTTATAAGTCATCACTTTTTCACCCTGTAACCAAACAGTGTACTGCTTATCCACGGCCTGAATCTTCATCGTGTTCCAGTCCTTGGGCTTGAGAAGTTTCTTGATGTTCTTCGCCTCAACCGGATAACCCTTGCCAGGAATGTACGGCGAACATGTCATATCCCGTTTAAGCGAGCCGGAAATCCCAATCTGAATCTGGTCTTTATTGCGAACGTGCACCCCGCTGTCCACCGTCCCCTCGCCGAAACGAAAATCAAATTCCATGACGAAGTTCCTAAATTTTTTCTTCGTCCAAAGAATTGATCCTTTTTTGTCCGGGCCATTTTTGATTTTCAACACACCCTTTTCAACCGAGTACCACCCAGCCTTGTCATTCCCCTTGGGCACCGCCCAACCGGATAAATCCTTACCAGTGAAAATCGGCTTGAGTTTCGGATCTGCCTCAACAGAAACAGACAAACTAATCAAGGCTGCGAATAAAACGAATTTGGACTTCATCTCGGAAAGGATTACCCAACGAAACTTGTAAGGCAAAGCTCTTTTCACAAATCAATCAGCTACTTTTTCTTCCGGCGCTTTGCCCGGCGAGCCATTGCCTCCCGTTCCTGTGTCTGGACGACTGACTCGCGAAACTCGGCGTCGTCCCTGCGCCTGAACGTCTCCAGCAACGGGTCATTAGTTTTCACCATCCAACGCTCCAGTTGCCTACGCAAACGGCCAAGCGCGGCTTGATGCCCGGAGCTGTCGATCAGGTTTTTCAGGCAGTCGGGGTCGGCCGCAACGTCGTACAATTCCTCCGGCACACGGTACTTGTACAAGGCCAAGCGCTTGGCCAAGCGCGGGTCCGACTTGGCCAAGGCGGCCATCCGGCGATAGGTCACCGTGCCGGTTGTCGCGGTGGCAAAGACACGCTCACCGTTCGACCACGGGTTAAAAATATAGAGGTACTTTTTGGACTGAATCGCCCGCATGGGATCGCGCGATGCTCCGGAGTTCTCGTTGTACTCCTTGATGACATGCCCCCAGCCCTTCCGCTTTTGGCCCTTGATCAACGGCAGAAATGAGCGGCCATCGAGGCGTTTCGGATGCTTTGCCTCGGCGATGTCGAGCAGGGTTGGCAACATGTCCACGGCGGAAACCATGTGTCGTTTGTCGATCGCTCCAGCCTTGGTCACCCCCGGCCAGCGAACGATCCACGGGGAGTGAGTGCTGTGGTGGTACAGCTGCGTCTTGGCAAACGGCAGCGGCATCCCGTGGTCGGAGAGGAATACCACGACCGTGTTTTTGGCTTCGCCACTCTTGTCGAGTGCCTCGAGGATTTTGCCCACGCAATCATCAGCACGCCGCACGCTGGAATAGTACAAGGCGAGTTCCTTCCGCACTTCCGGATCGTCGAAAAGAAAACCGGGAATCGGCACTTCGTCCGCCTTGAAAATTCGCGACGGCACATGCGGATCCTCGCCACCACCCTTGACCTTGCTCCAAAACGGCTTGTGCGGATCGGACACATTCACCACAAGACAAAACGGCTTACCTGCGGCCTTGGCCTTTTGGATTCCATCGGTCGTGGAGATCCCGAACGACTCGGCATCCTTGTAGTGCGCTTTTGAACCATCAGGCAAGGTGTCGAGATTGGCATCCCAAGCGTACGGCTGGTAAGGAGTGGAGTGCGACACCTTGCCCCGAATGCCGGTGAAGTAACCGGCATTTTTCATCAGGTCGACCATGTGCGGCCAGCCGGGATTCTTCACCTGATAAAAGCCTTCGACCTTGTTGTTGTGGGAGATCAGACCAGAGAACATCACGTTGCGCCCGGGCATACAGTTGCCAACAGTCATGTGCGCGTGGGCGAAGCGCAGGCTCTGCTTGGCCAAGCGATCGATATTCGGCGTGGTGTCGGGCAGCTTGGCACCAAACGCCCCGATCGAGTCGGCGCTCATGTCGTCCACGGTGATCATCAAAATGTTCACCGGCGCCGCATGCAGCGTCCCGGCAAACAATCCAATTAATAGGATTAGTTTCTTCATGTGAATTGAAATTAGTTGCGCTTGCGTCCGCTATGAAACGGGGAATCCTGCGGAATCTTCTGAATCGGTGTGACCTTTTTCGGCAGCGCGTTGGCCAAGCGAATCTTCACCTTGGCCAAGCGCGGATCGGCGATCAGGTTTTTGAATTCATGCGGATCCTTCTCCAGGTCGTACAATTCCTCAAATCCATCACCGTACCGGATGAACCGATACCGGGAATCCGCCACGGCCAGCGACGGGGTTTTCTCGTTCCAGAATTGAAAGGCCGTCAATGCCATCCGATCACGCGGCGCATTGGGATTCTTCAATTGCGGCACCAGCGAAACACCTGTGCACAACTCCGGCACCGGCAACCCCGCCAATTCACAGAGAGTTGGATAAATGTCCGTGAGGGTGGTCGGCTGTCGCGTGGAGGCACCATCGCGACTCACCCCAGGAGCATGCACAAAAAACGGCACGCGAGTCGTCTGATCCCACAGGGCAAATTTCTCCCAGTTTTGTTTTTCGCCGATGTGAAATCCGTGATCACTCCACAAAACGATGACGGTGTTGTCCTTCATCGGCGAGGCGTCCAGCGCATCCAGCAATCGACCCAGTTGATGATCCACGTAGCTGATGCTCGCGAGATAGCCCTGCATGAATTTTTTCCACTGATTATTATCCGTCACCCACTTGTGCCAACCCTGCCGGCCGTGACTGTGCGCGTCCGCAATGTCATCCTGAAGATGCTTCGGTAGCTGGACCTCATCCAGCGGATAAAGATCGAACCAACGCTTGGACACCTCCCACGGGATGTGCGGACGGAAGAGGCCCACTGCGAGAAACAACGGCTTGTCGCCCGGTTGTTTCATCTGTTCGATAGCCCAGTCCGTGACAAGGTGGTCGCCGTAGCTCTCCTCTGGTTGAGGCAATGGTGCCGCACCAAACAACTGGCTGCTGGAGTGCCCGCCAAGCGGACGACCCTTGGTCAAACCGGCATCCATATCCGACACCAGTTTCGGCCTTGGCCAATCGGCCGAAATCGGGTCGTTGGGATCGCCGCGATAATCGTCCCACGCCTCGGGATCATTTTGTGAGTCCCCCGGCGTCCACTGTAGCGTGTGAAAAATCTTTCCCCCACCAAGCGCCCGGTAGCCGTGATTGCGAAAATGCTGGGACAACACCACCGCGTTTTCGAGCATCGCCGACTCATGACGCCACCTCGGCCCATGTGCTCCGAACATGTTCCGGTAAATCCCCGACTTCACCGGGTGCACACCGGTCATCACCGCAACACGCGACGGGTGGCACGCCGGCGCGGCACAGTGCGCGTTGGCGAACGTCACCGAGCGCTTGGCCAAGCGATCGAAATTCGGCGTCTTGATTCCGGGATGATTATCCAGCGGCGAAATGTAGTCGTTCATGTCGTCGATCGAAATGAACAACACATGCGGCTTAGCCAAGCCGGCTCCCGCCACCAAAAAAAATCCAAATAGCAAACTGCACAGTTTCATAGTTCTCATTCTCATTTACCCAATCAATTCTTTGATCAGTTCGCCGCCGGTCTGGCTAAGCTGCTTGAAGCGGCCGCCGTGGAAGTAGGTGAGTTTGTTGTCGTCTAGGCCGAGCAGGTGTAGGAGGGTGATGTGAAAGTCGCGGATGGGGTGGACGACCTCGGAGGCGGTTTCGCCGATCTCGTCGGTGGCGCCAATGGTGTGGCCTTTGTTCACACCGCCGCCGGCGAGGAAGATGGGCATGGCGTTTTTGTTGTGATCGCGCCCGAGGCGTTCGCCGCCGCCGCGCCGGCCATTATCCGGGGTGCGGCCGAATTCACCGCACCACACGACGAGTGTGTCCTCGAGCATGCCGCGTTGCTTGAGGTCTTTTAATAATGCAGCGATGGGGCGATCGACGGCGCGGATGCGTTCGCCGTGGGATTTGGCAAGGTAATCGTGCGAATCCCAGCCGGCGGTGTAGGCCTGCACAAAGCGCACGCCGCGCTCGAGCAACCGCCGCGCCAGCAGCAGGCGTCGGCCGAATTCCTTGGTGCGATCGTCGTTGAGCCCGTACGCCTCGCGGGTGGTTTCCTTTTCCTGACCGAGATCGAGAATGCCCGGCACTTTCATCTGCATGCGATAGGCCAGCTCGTAGCTGTCCATGCGCGCGGTCAACTCGGCGTGGCGAGGGCGCCGGGTGGCATGGTTTTTGTTGAGCTGTGCCAGGAGATCGAGGTTGCTGCGTTGTTGCTCGCGCGTGACGCCCTTGGGCGGGTGCAAATCGAGAATCGGCGAACCCTTCGCGCGCAGCGTGGTGCCCTGAAAGTGCGGCGGCAAAAAGCCGTTGGACCAGTTGGCCGCGCCGCCCTGCGGATAGGCCACCTCGGGCAGCACGACAAATCCGGGCAAATCCTGATTCTCCGAGCCGAGCCCGTAGGTGACCCACGAGCCAATCGCCGGATCGCCGCCGAATCGGTTGCCGGTGTTCATTTGATAATTGGCGGTGGGATGATTGATCGATTCCGCCTGACAACCGCGATACACGCACAGCTCATCGGCCACGCTGGCGAGCTGTTCCCAATGCTCGCAGAGATCGATGCCGCTCTGCCCTGCCTCGCGAAACTTGAACGGGCTCTGCACGTAATAGCGTTCGCCCGAGCCCATCGCGGAGAGAAACTTGCTCGAGCGCTTGAACTTCTGCAGATGCATTTCGCGCAGCTTGGGCTTGGGATCGAAAGTATCGATGTGGCTCGGCCCGCCGGCCATGAAGAGAAAAATGCACCGCTTGGCCTTGGCCTTCGGAAAATGCGCCACCTTCGGCGCCAGCGGCCCTTTCGCCTCCTCCGCCCGCAACATCGAATGAAACGCCAAGGCCCCCAGGCCACCGTTGACTCCGTAAATAAATTCGCGCCGATTCATGACTAATACACGTAAACAAACTCGTTGCTGTTAAACAAAACCAAACACAGCTCCGCCAAGGCCCGCGTTGGAGGGTTCACATCCCATGGCTTCAGGTCAGACACAAAGTCATCACTGGAATAAATATCTAGGTCCTCGACCCACCAGAAATCGAGGCCGGTCATTTCCTCGACCATTTGGCGGATGACATATTTCGGTGGCTCAACCTTCACCCGTGCGGTGGCTTTGTGGTGCGCCAGCATCTTGGCGATGTGAGTGTGGCAGGCTTTCGTTTCCGCCGTGGTGGGTTGGCGTTGAAAGACTAGCTGAAAGGCGCGGACGATTTGGCGGTCCAAATTGCCCGGCCGCTCCTTTTCCAATCGCGCGGCAAAAGCGAGGGCGCGCGCGTGATGGATGGGGCTGTTCATTAGCGTAAATGCCTGTGGCGCGATGGTGGCGGAATCGCGCCGTTCACAGGAGACGTCCGGACCGGGTTTGTTAAAAATCTCGAGCATCGGATTGGCCAGCGTGCGGATGCGCTCGGCGTAAAGGGTACGGCGGTTGCGCTGGGCGGGCGTGGGATCGGCCTGATAAGCAGGGCCCACCGAGCCCATGATGTGGCGCGGTTGCATGGCGACTTCCTCGTTGATCTCCGGATGCGCCGGGATGCCGCCGATCGCGCGATTGAGTTCGCCCGATACCGACAACATCGCATCGCGCAATTCCTCCGCGATCAACCGACGCGGGGCAAAAACGGCGTAGCTGGTGCGGTTTGGATCCAGCTTAATCAATGCCTCCCAATCCGGATGCGCCGTTGCCCGCTGGTATGCCGCCGAGGTGAGAATGCGACGGTGCAACTGCTTGAGTGACCATCCTTCCTCCACAAACGTCGCCGCCAACCAGTCGAGCAACTCCGGATGCGTCGGGCGCTTGCCGGTGCCGCCAAAATTGTTCGGGTTGCCCGCAATCGCCTGACCGAAATGCCATTGCCACACGCGGTTCACGATCACCCGCGCCGTCAGCGGGTTGTCCTTGCTGGCAATCCACCGTGCCAACTCAGTGCGTCGACCGGTTTTTAGTGTGGTGACCGACGCGCCCTTTTCCGAGCCGGCAAACAGGCTCAACACGCCCGGACTCACGGCGGCCTGTGGTGATTCGATCGAGCCGCCTTTCAAAATATGGATGCGATCATTCGCGCCGTTGGCCACCGAAAATGCCATTGGACTGCTGCGCTTGAGTTGATAGTTGAGCTGCTGCCGTCGCTTGTTGTTCACCTTGCCGTGGCCGATACGCTCGGTTTCTTGATCAAATTTTTTCACCGGCCGATCGGCCTCAGGCAGCGTGGTAATGCTGCGAATAGCCTTCGCCTTCTGCAGCCGTTGATACCGCTCGCGATCTGCTTTGAGTCCCGCGAGGTTTTCGTTTTTCTGCCAAGGCAATTTGCGGTCCTGAAAACTGACCGAACCAAACACCGCCTGCATCCGGTAAAAATCCTTGGTGGGAATCGGATCAAATTTGTGATCGTGACACTTGGCGCAGCGCAATTCGTTGGCTAGAAAAGTGACGCCGACCGAGTTGACCACATCATCAAGATACTGCTGCCGCGTCACCGCCGCCACGCTCATTGCCGTGTGCTCCCACGGCCCCATCCGCAGGAAGCCGGTGGCAATCACGTGATCGGGATCATTCGGCTTCAGTTCATCGCCGGCAATCTGCTCGCACACAAACTGGTCGTACGGCTTGTCGGCATTGAAGGCGCGCACCACGTAATCTCGATAGCGCCACGCGTGCGGTCGCGGGTAGTCGTTGGAAAAGCCCGCCGAATCCGCATAACGCACCACATCCAGCCAATGCCGCGCCATCTGCTCGCCGTAATGCGGACTAGCCAACAGCCGTCCGATCAACGCCGCCCAAGCGGCATCCGAATTCTTCTTCCACGCCGCGATAAATTCGAATGTCTCCTTCGGCGTTGGCGGCAGTCCGGTGAGGTTGTACGTCACACGCCGAATCAACGCCACCGCGCCGGCGCGTTTTGCCACCGCCAATCCCTCCGGCAAACGCGCATTAATAAAAGCATCTATCGGGTGCCCGTCCGCCGGCACCGCCGGTTTTTTCACGGGCTGATACGCCCACAGTTTCTCAGGATCATACTTGCGATTCGTCCAACCATCATCCAGTCCGCCACTGGTTTTCACCAAGACACCATCGGTCTCGCCCCATGGATCGGCATCCTTGAGAATGGCAGTGATACGCTTGGCATCCGGCCAAGGCGCGCCGGCAGCAATCCACTGTTTCACATAACCGACCTGTTCGGCACTGAGTTTGTCATTAGCCTTGGGCGGCATGGCGGACCAATCGTCTTCATGTTCGCGGGTTACCGCCAAAAACAACGGACTGGCCAGCGCCTCGCCCGGCACAAGCACGGGTTCCTCACTCTCGCCCCCCGCCAGCAAGCCGGCGCGCGTGCGCATATCCAATTCGCCCTTGAGTTTCTCCGGATCATCCCCGTGGCAGGTCAGGCACTTGACCTTGAATAACGGCTGGATTTTGCGGACGAACAGAACATCGGCAGCCACCTCGTCGGCATAGGCTGGATGCGATGCAACCAAGCCGATACCGAAAATTAAGACTGACGACAAACGGATCATGCGCAGCGAAAAGTAAACCGACATGGTGCCAATTTCAAACCCAGCCGCTTGGCCAAGTGCTTAGTTTACTCGTGAATTGGTTCCCAAAAAATCAGGTAATTTTCGAACGGATCGATCAGGTTCATGTCCGTGTTTTTGCCTGAATAACGAGGATCCACTACGCTTGGCTTGGGAAACTTGGATTCAACGGATCGGAGATGGTCGCAGAAAGCCTGCACACCACGAACCGGTATCCGCACCTCCGCGGGTGGAGCGTCCGGCGCCGCATGACAGTTGAGGTGAATCACCGCTTGGCCAAGCCGGATTTGCATGTAAAGGGGTGATTCCGGACTGTCTTCAAACCGATGTTCCCACTCAATCTCGAAGCCAAGGAAATCGACGTAAAACGCCTTCGCTCCGGCTTCATCACTCATCCGCAACACGGGGATTCAGGAGCCGATTTGGAACAGGGCGGCCATGGTTAATTGGTCCGGAAGGTTTCGCTCAACACGATGGCTTCCACGAGATCGCGCAGGCCGGTCTTGGAGTGTTTCAGGCGGGCGGTGATGGCGTCGATTTGCGGGCGGTCGCCGATCTCGAGTTCGCGGCCAAGGGCGTAGGTCATCAGTTTCTCGGTCAGGCAACGGTTGAATTGATCCTGGCGCTCGACCAGTCGTTTGCGGAATTCCGAAACACTCTTGAACGTGGCGCCGCCGGGAAGTTTGCCGGTGGCATCGATGGGTTGCTTCGCTTCATAAGTCTCGCGCCAGCCGCCGATGGCATCGAAGTTTTCCAGAGCGAAGCCGAGCGGATCGATCTTGCGATGGCACTCGGCGCAGGTGGCAATCTCCCGGTGCTTGATGAGTTGCTCGCGAATGGTGACGGCACCGCGGATGTCCGGCTCGATGGCAGGCACATCGGGCGGCGGCGGGGGCGGTGTGTAGCCCAGCACTTTTTCCAGCACATAAATGCCGCGAATGACGGGCGAGGTATCGACGCCGTTGGCCGAGGCGGTCAGGAACGCGCCCTGCCCCAGCAATCCGCCGCGCGGGCTGCCCTTGAGCGAGACGCGTTTGAGCGTATTGCCCTCGACGCCCTTGATGCCGTAATGAAAGGCGAGCTCACGGTTAAGGAAGGAGTAGTCGGCATCGAGGAATTCGCGCGGCGGCAGGTTTTGATCCAGCACGTGGCGGAAAAACGTTTCCGTCTCCGCCCGCATCGCGGTCTCGAGGTTGTCGCGGTAGTATTCCAGAAAATCCGCCGACGGCGGCATGGTGCCGATGTTGTCAAGATCCAGCCAACGACGCACGAAATGACGGACGAACCGATTCGACTTGGGATCGGCCAACATCCGCTTCACTTGCGCCGATAAATTGGGGCGCAATTTTCCGGCGGTGGCCAAATGGCGCAGTGTTTTATCGGGCGGCGATGCCCAGAGAAAATAGGACAAGCGCGATGCCAGCGCGATCTCGCTCAATTCACCTTCGCCGAGGTTCAGGTAAAGGAACCCGGGCGAACAGAGAATCGCCTGGCAACCCAGCTGCAGCGCCTGCAGGGGCTTCACACCTTCCTTGAGTTTGTCGACCACGAGTTGCTGGATGGGCTCCAGTTCGCCTTTTAGTGGCGGCCTTCGAAAAGCCTGTTCGGCGAAGGCATCCAGCCGTTGGGCGATCGTCTTGGCATTTAGCTCGGCGGGGGTCAGGTTGCCGTACAACGCGCGGTGACCGGCGGCCGGCCTAGTATCCACATGCGGGCCTTCGACATTGATTTCCCAAATCCGCAGGCGCGGCCCCTTGTAGGCCTTGAGCACGCCGTGGCCTTTCTCGGTGCTGCCTTTCATGCCAATGAACGGCTTGAATTCCGGCTTGTCGGCGGCGAGCGTCGTCAGCACGCGGACCATCCGCTTGGCTGCCATCGGGCCATTGCGGAAGCGGACTTCCGGCTCGTAACCGGCTTCCATGTAAACCTGCCACTCAAACCATTTCGGTTCCTCATTGGTCAGCTCGATGCGCGCCAGCGAAATCATCTTCGAGACATTGCCCGTGCTGGTGACACTACCGCGCCGATCGACCGCAGCAATTTCCATAACCAACGGATCGCCGTTACGGAAATCGCCGAGCGCCTTGCCGTAATCATGAACACGCCCGACCGCGGCTGCCCGAACGCGAATGGTGTAGATGCCGCTGCGCGGGACGCCGCCCTGCCGATACAGCGGCAGGAATCCGATGTGTCCGCCGCGATAATGGCGGCCGTACAGATCGGTGTAGGGCGTCTCGGGCACAAACCGAAAGCGGCCGGTTTGGAACAGCTTCGGCAATCCCTTAGCGTCATTGCCCCTGAAATAAAATGGCGTTCGTTGCGCGTATTTTTTGGAGACCGATCGCGCGCCAAATTGCGTGGCCCGACGAATGGCCTCCTCGGCGGCGGAGAAATAGTGGTCCATCAAACGCCCGGACGTCACCAGCCCGGCGCCGTTGTTGTCAAATCCATGAATCTTGACCTCCTCGGGAAAATCCTCAGCCGGATTCCAGACGCCGACATTGAGCCCAAGCAAATCGCCAATCGTCTGGCGATATTCCCACGCGTTAAGACGACGCAGCACACTGTGACCGCCCGTCGTATTCAATTCCGCCCGGGCGGCAGTGAGCTTTCCCGTCAGGTGAGCAATCATCGCCGCGCGTTCCGCAACCGTTGGTTGCGCTTCGTCCTCCGGCGGCATGTTCCCGAAATTCAGTTGATCGACAATCTCCTGATAGCGCTCCAGATCATCGAGCTTTTTAATCGCCGTCGGCAACGTGTCAAACCGACGATCCGCCTTCTGTTTGTTGTCACCGTGACAACGGATGCAGTGCTGCTTGAGAAAGGTCTTCGTCCGTTCATCGGCTCGAACGCTTGCGCAAAACGCCAACAGGAGCAAGGCATGGACAATCGTTTTCATGGCCGGCCTTATCCGATTTTCATCGGTGAAAATGTGCCGGTGCTGCGGCCGAATCGTTTGGCTTCGGAGCCGAACCAATGCAGCACGGAAAGCCAGAGGTTGGCGAGCGGCACGCGCTGGTGTGGGTCGGAGGGGCAAACCAAATGCCCCTGGTGCTTCACGTCGCCGCCGGCCAGCAGCACGGGGAGGTTGCGATTGCTGTGAATCGAACCATCGCTCATGCCGCTGCCGAAAACGATGAGCGTGTGGTCAAAAATCTGGGCTTCCTTCAGGCGATCGATGAAGCCGCCGAGTTTGGTGGTCAGAAAGGATTCAATGACTTGCAGCTGTCCGATCCGGTCCTCAGCCTTGCCGTGGTGCGAAATTGCGTGATAGCCGGCCAGATCCAGCTCGGAAGTGCGGAAGCCCATGCCGGTTTCGAGAGTCGCAACGCGCGTGGAGTCGGTCTGCAATGCCAGCGCCATCAGGTCATAAAACAACGCCACCTCGTCGATGTGTTGGCGTTCCTCATCCAGTACTGCAACGATCGGCGACTTGGGCTTGGGTCGGTCGAGCCATTCCCGGGACATCTGCAGTCGCCGTTCCACATCGCGGACTGAGGTCAAATACTGATCGAGCTTGTGGCGGTCGGCGGCGTTGAGCGTGCGGTTCAGCGCGCCGGCGGATTCGCGCAATGCATCGAGCACACTGCCGCGATGCTTCAGGCGCGTGCGTTCGGCGGCGCGTTCGTTGGCGGGCGAGTTTACGAAAAGCGCGCGAAACAGCTTGGCGGGATTGTTGACCGGCGGCACATGCACGCCGGCGCGCGTCCAGCACATGTCCGTGCCATTGACGATGCCGGTATTGACCGACGGAAATCGCGTGGCACTGCCGACATGCTCAGCGGCAGCCTGGTCGAGCGAGATATTCTTGAGCGGAAACCCGGCGGATTCCTCCTTCTTGATGCTGTTCAGAAATCCCTGCACCGCCCGGTGCCCGCCGTTGAGACCATGGTCGAGATGCGAAAACACTGTAAGGTCATCGCGATGCTTATCCAGCGGCTTGAGCGTCGACGTGGGGACGTAATCCCTGCCGGCTGTCTTGGGAAAAAAGTTGCCCGGATAAAAACCCAGATGATTGCCCACGCAAACCAAGCGCTTGGGCCGCGGTGCGGCTGCCATCGCCAAACTTTCCAGCCAAGGCAACGCCAGCGTCACCCCGAGTCCCGAGAGAAACTGCCGCCGATCGAACTGCCTCATGCCAACACCTCCTTTACCACGTGACCATGCACGTTCGTGAGCCGGCGCTCGAGGCCGTTGTGGTAATAGCTGAGACGCTCATGATCGAAGCCCATGAGGTGCAGGATGGTGGCGTTGAAGTCGTATACGCTCGTGCGATTGTGCATGGCCTTGAAGCCAAACTCATCGCTGGCGCCGTAGCTCATGCCGGTCTTTACACCTGCGCCGGCCATGAAGCAGGTGAACGCGCCGGGATTGTGATCCCGTCCCGTCCCGTTGCCTTGCAGGAATGGCATGCGACCAAACTCCGTGGCCCACACGACCAGCGTATGATCGAGCAGACCGCGCCGCTTGAGATCGCGCAACAACGCCGCAGTCGGCTGATCCATGATCTCTGCCTGCATGGCGTGCGTGTTCTTAATGTTCGCGTGGGAATCCCAGTTGGTGATGCCGTTGCCGCCGGACGGGTCGCTGCCGTTGAAAAGCTGCACGACGCGCACGCCCTGCTCGATAAGGCGCCGCGCAAGGATGCAATTCTTGGCGTACTCCTGCCGCAGATCGCTGCCACTCCCGGTGCCATATTCCTTCTGGATAAACTCCGGTTCGCTGCCGACATCCATCACCTCCGGCACGGATGTTTGCATCTTGCCGGCCAGCTCGTAACTGGCAATGCGTGCTGCCAAGTCAGCGTCGCCGGGAAATTTCTCGAGGTGCTTGTCGTTTAAGGCCCGGAGCAAATCAACCGTGGCAGCATCATCGGCGGCAGCGAATTGCTTCGGCCTGCGCAGATTGTCCGGCGGATTTTTAGCCGTGAAATTCGTACCCTGAAAGGACGCCGGCAAAAAGCCGCTGCCAAAGTTGTTCTTGCCCGAGCGCGCCAACCCGCGCGGATCGTTGATGGCCACGAACCCCGGCAGGTCGGTATTCTCCGTACCAAGCGCGTACGTCACCCACGCGCCAAAAGACGGAAAACCCTCCATCGTAAAACCGGTGTTGAAGAAATTCTCGCCCTGGGGATGCGCCGCCGTCTCCGTATGCAGAGCGTGGAAGAAACAAAAATCATCCGTCATCGCCGCGAGATTCGGCAGCAAATCGCTCACCATCTTGCCAGTCTGCCCGCGCGGTTTGAAATCCCAAAACGCCTTGGCCACATTGCCCGGTGGCCCCTCGAAGGTGACCTTGGGAATGTAATCGGCCTTTTTCCCGTGCTGTTTTTCCAGCGCCGGCTTGTGGTCAAAGGTGTCCACATGGCTCACCGCGCCCGGACAATAAATCACCAGCACCTGCTTGGCCGGCACGGCAAAATGCGGCGGCCGCGGCGCGTACGGATTGTTGACATCAATCGCCGGCCGGATCGGCTGCTTGCCGCTGAAGCCGGTGGGATCGTCCGCCGCCAACAAACTCGTCAACCCCAGTCCACCCAGCGAAAACCCGGCCGTCTGCATAAACGATCGCCGATCCAGCAACCCGCGGCCTTGTGGAGATATGTGGTCAGCGTTCATTTTATAAGGCTCACGCGGAGGCGCTGAGACGCGGAGTGGATTAAATCAAGCGCCAATTGGAGGGACGAGCCTGCG
>CEWJ01027062.1_pt1 | contig 13374 bp, 13 predicted proteins | sample 350291 | NCBI WGS metagenome assembly CEWJ01 (sample SAMEA2622923, study PRJEB7988) | marine metagenome | isolation source: saline water (ENVO:00002010), including | reverse complement strand
TGTGCAATATAAATAGCGTGTAACATCCTTTTTAACAAAAATTTCTATTCAAATGACTGAAAATTCTAAAAAACCTATACCAGTACTTGTTTCTGGAGCATTAGGGAAAATGGGTAAGGAAGTTGTAACTTCTGTTACAAATTCTTCTGAATGTGAATTGGTTGGAGCGGTTGATTTAAGTGATTCAAATAATGGTAAAAATATATCTGATCTTATTGACATTCCTGATTCAGGGATATTTATTTCAAATGATCTTGAGGCAAGTCTTTGTACCATAAGTCAAAACTGTCGAGATTTAAATCAAAAACCAGTAATGGTTGATTTTACTCATCCTAAATCTGTTTATGAAAACACACGTGCTGCAATTGCTTATGGAGTCTCTCCAGTTATTGGTACAACAGGACTAACATCATCTCAAATAAATGAATTAACAATTTTTTCACAAAAGGCTTTTATTGGTGGAGCTATTATTCCAAACTTTTCTGTTGGAATGGTTCTTCTCCAACAAGCTGCTTCTGTAGCTGCACAGTTTTACGATAATATTGAATTAATTGAAATGCATCATAATCAAAAAGCTGATTCGCCAAGCGGAACTTGTATTAAAACTGCTGAGATGATTGAGGAATATCCTAAAAAATTCAATAATTCAAATGCTAATGAATCAGAATCTTTAAAAGGTGTAAGAGGTGGTATTAGAGAATCTGGAATAAATATACACTCTGTGAGAATTCCTGGATTATTAGCTCATCAAATAGTTATGATGGGGTCATCTGGAGAAACATACACTATTAGACACGACACTATTGATAGAAAGGCATACATGCCCGGAGTATTGGCTGCAATTAAAAAGGTAGGTTATTTTGATTCACTTGTATATGGGTTAGAAAAAATAATTTTTTAAAATGCTTATACCCCTTACTTCTAATCAAATTTCTAAATTAGTTCCATCAGTAGCCACTGGAGGTCAATTTAAGTATGCATTGGGGGATCCTAGAAAGATCTTACAAAGACTCATAATCTCATCTGTTGGAGGTGTAATTACTTTTCTGATTAGTGTTAGTCAGGACAGAAATCAAACATATTCACTTTGGTTGTTATTATGTGTTCTTTTCTTTTTGTATATATTATGGGGACCAATATTAGAGGCAAGCAGAAAAAATTTAAATTATAGAAAATACAAATTTTTTTCAATATTTTCTGGATTTGTTTGTGATATTTATACTGTTGAAAAGATTGAATCTTCAAGAGAGCAAACTAACAGGTATGGTCGATTAGAACTTATTGAAAAAAAAAGAACATGGTTAATTCTTGAATTAGAGGATGAAGATGGATACTTAGGCAAATTAACTTTTCCTTTGGAAACTAAACATTCTCAAATTCAAATAGGGTCTAAAATTAGATGCTTAGTTTCTTCAAATAATAGAAACTTTCAAAAAAATTTATTTTTGACAGATGCTTGGCTACCTGATTTAAACTTATGGATAGGTGATTATCCTTTCCTTTTGAGACCTGCATTTGAAGAAATCTGTTATATCTATAAAAATAAATTAAATTAAAAAAATATGAATAATTATCCAAAAATAAAAATTAATGGATTAAATATTAAATCACTTTTTTTAATAATTTTTCTATCAAAATATAATTATCAAATTTATATTAATGATTCAATAAAGCTCAATTCTTTATTTAATTATCAAAAAAAAATTTATACATTTACAAACAAAACTAAATTAATTTTACAAGAATTGGATTTATGGGAAAAATTAGAAAAATATAGTTATGGCTTTAATTCATATTCTTTTTTCAACAATCATTATAAAGAAGAAATTTCATTCTTCGATAAAAATTTATATTCTAAAAATGATCTGAAAGGAAATATAGGTTGGATTTTAAATCATGAAGATTTGGAAAAGGTTTTACGAGAGCAATTATTTAATAATAAAAATATTTATTATTTAAAAAAAGAAAAGTCTGACTTCTCAGATATACAATTTGATTATGAATTTAATTTTGGATCTTTTAATAATAAAAACTTAAAACACAATAATATCTTACCTTTTAATAATATTGATTCCTCTTCCTCATTAAAATTTAAAGTCATGGTTAGAGGAAATTGCTTTAGAAGAGCTTATGAAATATTTTTAAAAAAAGAATCAATTTTACTTATTCCTCTTGCTAAAAATATTTATCAAGTAGTTTGGAAGTCAAATTACAAAAAAGCTAGAAGAAGAATGGATACAGACGTTAATCTTTTATTGGATAATTTATCAACTCTTCTTCCAAATGGATTTAAGCTAGATCAGATAGTTGGAGAAGTCTATTTCTCTTCAAATTCATCAACATTGCTTAATCATATTAAGAATGACAAGAATAAGTTTTACCTCAATGACTTTAATGAAGTTTCTAATAATTTACTACAAGATGAATTAAAGAGTCTCTTATTTGATTTAAAAACCCTTCAACAAAAATTCCAAACTAAAAAAAATTTTGATTTATTTCCTTTAGCTAAATTAAAAAATAATATGTGCATTTTAAAATTCTTATTTATGTCTAATAAATCAAGGTTTAAAAATTTCCTAACTAATTTTTTTATAGTATTAAAAATATTTCCAGATTTATTTATTAAATCTCCATTATTAAGTTTTAATAGGAATAATATTATTAGGAAATTTTTTATAAACTCTATCTTCAAAGCAATTTTTTTCATATTAATTAGATGATAAATATGAATGTAAAGTCTTTTGAAAAAATTCAAAAATTCTTAAAGAATGAATTGGGTCTTGATGATTCATCCATTCTACTAGGATTAAAACTTTCAAATAAAAATAAATCATTATTGCCAGTCTCTTTATGGAGCTACGGAATAATAGATCATGAAGAACTTGATAGATTTTATAAATTTCTATATGAAAACTAGCTATCAATTTATCTGTTATGATTGTTTAGAATTTATATTGAATCATCACTATTTTTCAAAACAAATATTCAATATCTGGTAAGGCTTTAGAAAGATTAGATTTACTTTTATTAGCTTTAGAAACTATTGATCTTAATGGCTCGGAGTCATTCTTTTCTCTTGCAAATAAACTTGAATTAGATGCAATATTGCCCAGTAAGATTTCTATATGGAAGTTAAGGTGTAATAATCCAATGAGAAAAAACTTTATTAGAGTAAATATAAAATATAAAGAATTTGATGCATTAATACGAATCACCTCAGAGATGGCCAAGTATTTATATCCCTACATAAGAGCTGTTTTGGCTTCAAAAGATAATTATGAAGATGAGCCTGAATTATGGGATGATTTTGAAAATAGATTTAAAGAACTTATTGAATCAAGATTTAATACTGATAGTGTAAGAGTTAAGAATTTGATTGAACATAAACAAAATAAAGATTTTTATTTGAGAATATTAATAAATTTATCTTTATGTAATTCTGAAGAGGGTTATTATAGATTAAAAACAACATTATTAAATTTATAAAATGCTCCAAAATAGTTATAAATTTAATCAGTCTTCTGTGAGTTTAGAAATAATTGGATTACCTGACTATTCTAAAAATGATGATGAAAAATCAATATCTATAATTTCTCAATGGAAACTTTCCATCTTAAATCGTCCAGATATTGAAGGGAGTGCAGATCATCTTAAGAATATTATTAAAGCTTTTTATGAATATTCAACTTCGCTCCTTTTAGATCAAGAAATGTATTTAGAAAATAAATTAATAGATATAAAACCTAATAAAGATGGTAGTCATACCATTGTCCTCAAAAGTTCAAAATCTGAAATTAAACCTTTAAAAATTGTTCTTGGTAATGCTGAATTTTCTGATCTTATAAACTGTATTGATCAATTAAAATATTCAAAAAATATTAGATTAAATTTTGAAGATTTAAATCCTTTGATTACATCTAAGAAAAGTAAATACCAAAAGAATAATATATTTATTGATAAATTAATACCCCCATTATTTGCTATTTTTTCAATAACTATTCTTTCACTATTAAGTATTAATTTTTACGATCCAAATATCAATTCTGAAGACAAAGTATCTTTTGATTCAAATATTATTAACTGGCATTAGTACTAAACTTGTGATATTAATGAATTAAATTTAATATTATATTTATTATTTGAAAAATTATTCAATCTTTAAATTAAGTTATTTATGAATGATTTAAAAATTCCAACAATAAATAATAAATCTAAGCAATATTTATTTAAGAACAAAATACCCTTAACAAGAAAACCAAGAATAAAACTAATTAAGGAGTCTTTATTAATGCTTTCGATAGCAAGCATAATAGTCTCTATTAATTATGCTATCCCAGGGAAATTAAAATTATTTACTAGTTTTATAAATAATATAAGTATGGTTTTAATGTATATTTTGAAAATAATAAGCCATCTTTATGAATTATTATTAGTAATATTTATTTTAAGTTCAATACTTTTATCTCTAATACTTATATTTGGAGCTTTATACAGAATTTATAAATCTTTTAGGAGGAAGTCAAAAAAAGTTAATTTTTAAGTAGATTAAATAACTTATATAGGCTGCATTAAACCTCCGCTACCAGAATCTGAATCATCATCATCGTTTTCTGCATCAAAACCAAGAAGTGCTAAAGCTCCAACTGCCACAGATGAAATGAGGATTATATAAGCAAAAAAAGGAGTTTGAACCCCAATATCTATGTATTCACCCATGCAAATAAAAATTTGGTTTAACCTAACTCAAATTAATCAGATTTGGGGTTTTTATATATATTTTTTTAATAATCTAATTTTTATTAGTGCTATGGATTAATTCTTTATCTATAGAATCTTTCATAATCTCAAACCACTTTGTAAGATTTTCAATTTGATTTTGAACATCTGTTATTCCTAAACCTCTTATTATAATTTTTGATATTTCTCTTTCACTTTGGTAAATAAATTTACTTTGAATACTTACTGGTAATGCTTGCTTTATCTTTTTAAAGGCATTTACTTTCATTTTGGTGAATATTAAAATATTTGGTTTTTTAAGCTGAATCTTATTAAATCCACATTGTTTTGCTAAAAGCTTTAATTTCATTATGAGCAAAAGAGTCTCAACGGGTTTAGGTATTAAACCATATCTACTTATCCAATCTGATGCCAAGTCAGTAAGTTCTTGAAAGTTCGTACATGATGTTACATTTTTATATGCTTCTAATTTCTCTTCTTTATTTGTTATCCAAGTACTAGGAATGAAAGCATTGATTGGTAAGTCGATTTGCGTATCACTTACTTCAGGAATCTCATGGCCGTTCATTTCTGAAATTGCTTCATGAAGCATTTCCATATACAAGTCGTACCCAATATTGTTTACTTGACCACTTTGAGATTCCCCTAATATGCTTCCAACCCCTCTTATTTCCATATCTTTCATGGCAAGTTGATATCCGCTTCCTAATTCTGTAAAGTCTTTTATTGCTCTCAGTCTATGTTTGGCAGAATCATTGATATTATTTATATCTGGATAAAAAAGCCATGCATGTGCTTGTATACCACTTCTGCCAACTCTTCCTCTTAATTGATAGAGTTGGGATAAACCAAATTTATGTGCGTCTTCAATAATTATTGTATTTACTTTTGGAATGTCTAGACCACTTTCTATTATCGTTGTACATATCATTAAATCAGCCTTTCCATTGTTAAATGTAATCATTGCATTTTCCAAATCTTTTTCGTTCATTTGTCCATGAGCAATAATTAACTTTATATCTGGAATCATTTTTTTTATTTTTTCAATAGCTTGTTGAATATCAGATATCCTTGGTAAAACATAAAAAATCTGTCCGCCTCTATCTAGTTCTTGACTTATAGCTGTTCTTATCGCATCAATATCTAACTCAGAAAGATAAGTCTTGATTGATCTTCTTGATGGAGGAGGAGTTGCTAGTATACTCATCTTCCTTATCCCTGATAAACTCATATATAAAGTCCTAGGTATTGGAGTCGCTGTTAAAGTTAAAACGTCAATATTTTTCTTTATTTGTTTGATCTTCTCTTTTTGTTTTACTCCAAATCTTTGTTCTTCATCGACAACTAGTAAGCCCAGGTTTTTTATTTCTATATCTTTTCCAAGAATTTGATGAGTAGATACTACAAGATCTACACTATTATCTTTTAGACCTTTTATTATCTCAGTTTTTTCATTTTTACTCTTAAATCTATTAAGCAAAGAGACTTTAATTGGATATGGGGCAAATCTATTACTAATGGTTCTCCAATGTTGTTCTGCCAGTATAGTTGTTGGTGCTAATAAGATTACTTGTTTTCCTGATGTAATGGCTTTAAATATTGCTCTTATGGCTACCTCAGTTTTTCCGAATCCAACATCCCCGCAAACTAATCTATCCATTGGTTTATTTTCTTCCATATCATTTTTAATATCTTTTACTGCAGTAATTTGATCAGGTGTTGGCTGGTGGGGAAATGAATCTTCTAATTCTCGTTGCCATGGCCCATCAGCGGGAAATGGATAACCCTCTAATTTCTCTCTTTTTGCATAAAGTTTTAAAAGATCTATTGCTATTTTTTGTATTATTTTCTTATTTTTTTCTTTGACTTTTTCCCATTCTGTTCCGCCTAATTTATTTATCTTAGGAACAACTTTTCCTGAAGATCTATATTTATTAATACTACTTAATTGATCAGCCGCAACACTTACTTTCCCATCTAAGTATTTAATAACTAAGTAGTCTCTAGATTCTCCGATAATATTAATCTTTTCAATTTTTAGAAATTTACCTATACCATGATTCTTATGGACAATATAATCTCCAGGATTTATTTTATTTAAATCTATTTTTGAACTTATACTTTTTCTTCTCCTTCTTGTAAAGAAGCTTGTTGTAAGATTTTGTTGAGAATAAAGTTCTTTATCTGTAATAATAGCAACCTTCCATATTGGTAGAAAGAAACCCTCCAATTCATAATTATTTTTACTTTTTAAAATGATAGGCGTTGAATAATTTATTAAATCATTTATTTTTTTAATATCTTTATGATTATCAATATATTTAGTAAAGCAATTAAATTCATTTAATATACTGTTCGTTCTCATGGGCTGGGCAGACAATATCCAGACTTTAATATTGTTTTTTATATGGTTATTAATCTCTATGGAAATTTTATTTATATTTTTATCGGGTGATTTGATTATCTTATCTGATATTAAAAATTTATTTACTTTATTATGATTTGATTCAAATTCAAATAAATTTATAGTTTTAAATGATTTTAATTTTTTATAAATATTAATACTATTATCAAACAAATTCTTTTTTAGTTTATGGTTTATTCTGTTTTTAAATAAAATATCATTTATTTCATCCTTGGAATTTTTATAACTATTTTCACATTCATTAAACCAATTATCTGTAAATTTAATACATTGCTGTAATTCATCTATAAAAACAAGTGTTCTATCATCAATAAAATCAGTAATATTTGAAGGATTTTCTTCAACAACTCCTAAAAATCTCTCTAAATTGTCATGGGGAACTTTATCATCAATCTGGAAATTATTTTCTAAGGATAATTTTTTAAGTTCACTTGAAATTTTATATTTTGAACCAGCTTGCATTATATTTATTTCATTTATTGTATCTAGTGTTTTTTGAGTTGCTGAATCATATTCCCTTATTTTATCGATTATGTTGTCATAAAATTCTATTCTTATAGGCACTTCATTATTAACTGGAAAGATATCAATAATGTCACCCCTCCGACTCCAAACACCTTCGGATGTAGTGATTTCTTCCTTTTTATAACCAAGTTCTGTAAATTTTATAGCTAAATCTTTTATCTCAATTTTTTTACTTTTAAAAAGATTTAAATTACTTATTTTAATAAAATCTTTATTAAATAAATGAGGCTGTAGAGATCTTTCTGTCGTAATAATTATCTTATTATTTTTTTCATTTTTATTATTTATTATTTGCGATAGGGTGTTTAATTGTGAAAATTCAACTTCACTTGATTTGGTTCTTATTTCATAAGGTGAATAATCATTAGGCGGATAATATAATACATTTTCATTATTATTTAGACTTTGAAAATATCCATACCACTTGTATGCTAATTCTGAACTAGTACATATTAATAAAATATTTTTATTATCAAGATAAGCTAAACTATTTATTATTAATGCCTTAGCATATCTATTAGATCCAACTAAATTTAATTCATTATTTTTATTTAGTTTTTTTATTAATTCTTTAGTTATTTGAGTCTGAGAAATATAATCAATTAAAGTCTTTAATTCCATTAAATTATGTCTTTCTTGATTATATAATAATTTCCCATTATATTAGATTTTAGAAGATATTGAAAATAATTAATGGATACGGCGTCTATAAATTCATTCATACCTACATTAGATCAAATAGATAGTTGGTCTGAAATTCTTACTCTTTTACCAATATTAATTATTTTAGAATTATTACTTTCCGCTGATAATGCCATCGCTTTAGCTTCACTTACAAAAACTCTTGATAAGTCAAAAGATAGATCAAGAGCTCTTAATATTGGGATAACAATTTCTTTGATTTTTAGAATCTTATTAATTTTGTTATCAAGCTTTTTACTAAAATATCTTTTTCTTAGAATTTTTGCTGGGTTATATTTGATTTATTTATTTCTTTCTAATAGTTTATTTTTGAAAGATGATTCCGATTTAGAAAACTCTAATAATAAAATTAATCAAGATAATTTTAAATTTTTAAAGGTAGTTGTACTTTTATCTGTAACTGATTTTGCATTTTCTATCGATAGTATTACAACAGCTGTAGCTATTAGCGACCAATATTTTTTGATAATAATTGGCGCTACAATTGGAGTCATTGCTCTAAGGTTTACTTCTGAAATATTCTTGAGGCTTTTAGAATATTTTGTTAGATTGGAAATGGCTGGTTATGTAGCAATATTAATAATTGGTATAAAACTTATTTTAAATACTTTAATAAAAGAGGTTTTACTACCTGATTATTATTTTTATGTATTAATATTTTTATCATTTATTTGGGGGTTTTCTAAACAAAAAAATAAACTTAATAATTAATAATTTCTCCAATGACAGGTTTAAGTTGTTGAATTAATTGGTTACCTTTTGAAATGTTTTTTCCTGCTAGTTTTCCTTCTTGGATTAATAACATCTCTGTAAGAGTAGCTACAACAAATCCTTCATTTTTTATAGTTCCTATTATGTGCCCTGGCTTATAATTATTAAAGTCTTTAGATCTTAATTTCGGAAACTCATTTTTTTCTATTAATCTCATTTTTAATATTTTAACGTTTTGATTTTTGTATTTAATAAAAGCCCTAGGAAATAAGCCATTTACTCTCCTTATTATTTGAATTGCTTTTTCATTGAAATTAATTTGATAATCTGACTTATAAATTAATCTTGCGTATATCAATTCTCTTCCTAATGTGTTCTGTGGGATTGTCTTAAGATCTTTTCTTTTGGTTTTAGAAATTATTTCTATTGCTTTTAATAGCAAGTCAGCTGACAATAAACTCAATTTATTTGTCAATGAATCAAGATTATCGTTTTCATTAATCTTTATACTTTCTTCAATGAGAATATCTCCTGTATCTAAACCCTCTTCCATTTTCATAATACCTATACCTGTGAATTTATCTCCAGAAAGTAAAGACCATTGAATTGGGGCGGCTCCTCTCCATCTAGGTAATAGAGATGCATGAGAATTCCAAGAACCATATTTAGGAATATCAAGAATTTCCTTTGAAAGTATTCTTCCATATGCGACTACAACAAAAAGATCGCAATTAAGTTTTTTTAGATTTGCAATAAAAATATTATTTTTATTTAGATTATCGGGACACAATACTGGAATATTATTTTCCATTGATAACTTTTTTATTGGAGATGGTAATAATTTATTTCCGCGAGATCTTTTTCTGTCTGGTTGAGTAATTACAGCAAGAATTTGATGCTCAGATAAAATCAAATTTTGAAGACTTTTGGTAGCGTATTCAGGTGTTCCCCAAAATATTATTTTCACGCGTCTCCAGTTATTGATAGTTCATTAATCCAGATGTGAGGCGATATTCCATTAGTAGTAGTTATTTGTTTATTTTCAATATTTATAATGTTTTTTGCAAGATTCATAAAATCTCCAGCAACAGTTGCTGAATCTATGGATGTTTTTTCTCCATTATTATATTTCCACCCATCAAAGGGCAATGAAAAGGATCCTTGACTAGCTTTTACTCCCGCATGAATTGCATTTAATTCCTCGATATATATAAACTCACCTTTGTAGTTTTCGTATTCAAGATTAGATAAAAGTGAGGAGTCTTTTTTAGATTTTTCTATAATTAACCAATCTGGAGAAACTGATACTTTTGATCCAAGACCTGCGTGACCTGTTGGATTGGTTTTAAAAATTCTTGCAGTTGCTTCTGAATGCAAGAGATTTTTTAACTTACCTTCTTTAATAATGCATATTTTTTTTGTGGGAGTTCCTTCTCCATCAAAGGGAGCTGAAGATATATTTTCTGTATGAAGACCATCATCATAAATATTTATACAAGAGCTGAATATATCTTTACCGATTGATTCCTTACTTGATATGCTTACCCCATCGAGTATACTTCTCGCATTAAATATTGAACTGAATGCGTTTAACAAGGTTAAGAATGCCTCAGGTGAAAAACAAATTTTATATTTGCCAGTTTTAATGTTTGAATAATTTAAATGTGAAATAGTTTTATCAGAAGCCTCTTTTATACATTCCTCAATATTTATTTCATCTACTACATAACCTAGCTTGACGGATCCAGAACTCCTTGGCTTTTTATCTATTTCCTCTGCTCTAGCATATAAATATAATGCAGCTTGACTATTTTCATAACTTCTTAATGCACCATCACTATTAGCATATATCCTTTTAAAAAAACTTTCTGAGAGCCCATTGTAGGGTACAGATTTTATTGCTTGATTTGATTTTAGTAACTTATCTTCAGCATTTCTAAGTATTTTTAGTAATTTTCGAATTCCTGAAGGTTTATTTATTCGTGACTCAAATTTAGGAATTGGATCCTTTGATAATGGAGAAAAGTTAGTTTTTTCGAATTTATTACCATAATTGGAGGCAAGGTTGGCTTGATATAGAGCTTTTAATAATCCTTCCTCACTTAAATCACTAGTTGTTGTTATTCCAACTAAATTATGAGTATTCCAAACTCTTAAAGTCATTATTTGTTTCTGAGAGGCTTTTAGTTGTTTTGCTTCACCTTTATCAACCTGAACAGAAAAATCATTTGAAAAACTAGCACCAAAATCCCATTTCTTTATCTCTAATGAATTTGCTCCTTTTATGATGAAATTTTTAATTTCTGAAATATCCACCTTTTTTAACGTCCCCCAATTGTAATTGAATCAACTTTGATATGAGGTTGGCCAACTGTGACGTTAACACTCCCACTAATAGAACCACAAAAACCTGGCGCTAGCTTAAGGTCATTACCGCACATCGAAATCTTTTGCATAACTTCTACAGCTTCGCCAATAAGGGTTGCACCTTTTACAGGTTTAGATAATTTTCCATCTTTAATTAGATAACCTTCTTCTACTGCAAAATTAAATTGTCCTGTAGCACCTACGCTGCCGCCGCCCATTGATTTGCAATATAAGCCATCACTAATACTACCTATAAGATCTTCTTTTGAGTATTTTCCACCTGCTATATATGTATTTCTCATCCTTGAGGCTGGAGCAAATGAGTAGTTTTGCCTTCGACCACTTCCAGTTCTCTTATGACCTGTTCTTAATTCTCCAGCTCTGTCTGAAATGAATTTTTTAAGAATACCATTTTCTATTAATATTGATTTCTCAGGTTCCATACCTTCATCATCAACTGATATTGAGCCAAATGAACCAGAAGAAACTCCTTCGTCAATAGCAGTTACAGCTTCATGTGCAATCTTTTTATTTAATTTGTTAGCGAAGGGGGTTGTTCCTCGCTCAATTTGAGTAGTTTCTAATAAGTGACCACAAGCTTCGTGAAAAATGACTCCACCAAATTTATTTGCAAGAACAACAGGTTTTTGACCAGCATCAACATAATCTGCGTATAACATATTCATTGAACTATCAAATACTTCATTTGAAGTTTTTTCACAATCCCAATCTCTAAAATCATTGGGGCTATCGGATGATCCTAATCTCCTACTCCCTGATGATCTATACATTTTATCGATAGCAATTAGATTTAATCCCACGGTTTGATGCAGTCTTATATCTTTTGCATAAGTTCCATCACTAGATGCAATTATAACTTTCTGAAAATTTCTTGCATAACTACCTTTTCTTACTTCTACTTTTTCATTCTTTTTTAATGATTTTGTACTTATCAGAAGCTTGTCACTGATTTCATTTGTCGAAGGAATTTCTTTTAACCAATTAGTTTTAGAATGGCTGTAATCTCTTAATTTTTCAAGACCTTCAAAACCTTTATTAGTAGATAAATTTACTATGTCAAGCATTTCAACAGCTTGTGTTATGGCTTTAATTAAGCCATCCTTAGATAAATCATTTGTACTAACAAATCCATCTTTCGTATTTTTAAAAATTCTTATCCCCGCACCTTTCCCAAATGATGGACTAACACTAGTAATTACATCATCCTCAGCTAAGACAGAGATATTATCTGTACTTTCTAAAAAAATTTCAATAAAATCAGCACCAAGATTAGTTCCAAAATTTATTAATTCTTCTAATAGAGTTTTATTTGTTTCATCAAAATTAATCTCATTAGTAAATAATTTAGTTGAAAGCATTTTTAATATTAGTATTGACTCTAAACGTAAAGACTATCTAATGGCAGGTTGAAAATCTTCGCTATTAAGAGGTTTAACTAAGTATAGTCTCAATAATTGGTATCCGTTTGAGATAAAGTATGGAATTTTTTGTAATATTTTTTTTATATTACTTCCTTTCTCACTATCAATTCTTGCAAGATTCTTGTTATTTTCAATTATGAATTCAAGTCTTTTATAAAAAGAAGGATGGTTTACGTCAAGGACTACTGGGAATACTCTCGCTGCAGTTTCATTGGTTTTTTCTATTACATAAACATCATATTCCCTAGCATTTAAGCCTAGTGCTTCATAAAACTCTTTTCTTCCTACATCTCTAATATACATGGTCCCAAAAACTGCTAGAAGAAAGAATCTACACCATAATTTAGCTTGAAAGCCCCTAACAGTTGAAGGCTGTGCTTTCATTAAGGCATCAAAGAAGTCTCCATGTCTATTTTCGTCTTGGCACCAATTTTCAAAGAAATTAAATATTGGGAATATTTTATT
>CEWJ01034788.1_pt1 | contig 13431 bp, 15 predicted proteins | sample 350291 | NCBI WGS metagenome assembly CEWJ01 (sample SAMEA2622923, study PRJEB7988) | marine metagenome | isolation source: saline water (ENVO:00002010), including | reverse complement strand
ACATGAGCATTCACATGAGCATTCAAGTGATCCAGCTCAAAATACTATTGAGGGTTTCACATCGTTATCCTTTCAATGTAAAGAACCTTTCTCATTAAGGAAATTTCAGAACTTTCTAGATAATGAATTATCAAATAATGTCTTTAGAGCAAAAGGAATTTTATGGTTCTTGGAAAGCGAACGAAAACATATATTTCACTTATCAGGTAAAAGATTCTCATTAGATGATGATGACTGGAAAAATGAAAAATCAAATAAAATTGTTTTAATTGGAAAAAATTTAAATCATGAAAAAATAAAGCAGCAATTATCATCTTGCAGGATTGTTGATCAAGGAGCAGAATAAGAAAAATATTTAAATTATTGAATAAAACCTTAACTAAATTACAGATGAAATTTAATAAGTTTAAATTATTAGATTTTGCAGCTATTATTGTCACCTTAGTCGTTCTTCTCCCTATTTTCAATTTCTTCAAAGAGGGATTTGTCTTAATTTATAAAGGGGAATTTAATCTTGGATTAACAGGAAAAAATGAGATTTGGGGATCTATTCAAGTTTTAATCTTAACTAGCTTAATTGGCGGGACTCTCGGGATAATAAATGGCTGGTTACTTTCAAACTGCGAATTTAAATTTAGAAAAATTCTTAGAATTTGCCAACTCATTCCTTTAGCAGCTCCTGCTTATTTAATTACTGCAATTCTGCAAGATTTAGCGAGTATTCTAGGATTTCAATTAACAGGCATTGTATGGGGCACAATTATTTTATCTATATCTACATATCCATATGTTTTTATTTTAACGAATGAAAGTTTTAATAAATTCGGTATTAATCAAATTAATGCGAGTAGAAGTCTAGGAGTTGGTCCTTGGAAAAGTTTTTTTAAAGTAGCTTTACCAATGGCATTGCCAGCTTTAGCCACTGGTGTAAGCCTATCTTGTATGGAGGTAATGAATGAATTAGGTACTTTTGAACTATTGAATATCCCGAGCATTTCTACAGGCATTACAGAAAATTGGAATGTAGATGGCAATCCAAGTGGAGCAATAGGACTTTCGTTATTAGCTTTGATAATTGTTTTTTCTCTAATAATCCTTGAGAAATTTTCTAGAAAAAGAACAAAACGTTGGAGCGAAAATCCCTCAACCAGTAATTCTCAAGGATGGGAATTAAGAAATTTAAGGTCTATCTTAGCAATAATAATTTCTGCCTTTCCAGCTTTATTCTCTCTTGGAATTCCGGTAATTTGGGTTTTATTTAATATCGATCAATTACAAAGAGGTTTCACATCTGAGTTGTTCATTTTAACTTTAAGAACAATTATGCTCGGGCTTATTGCTGCATTAATTACGATATTATTTTCTATAATTTTATCTTTTGCAAGTAGATGGAATAAAAGCTTCTTCATGAGATCTATTACTTTTGCTTCTGGTATTGGCTACGCCATTCCTGGTACTGTATTGGCCATATCGCTACTAACTCTGGTTAACTCAAAATTTGTTCTACTGCCGATTATATTATTGCTATGGGGATATATAGACCGCTTTTTAACAATCTCAAAGGGATCTTTGGACTCAGGTTTAGAAAGAATTTCTCCAACAATTGATGAGGCGGCAGCTGGACTAGGTGCTAATTGGACAAAAGTAATTAACGAAATTCATATACCTATTTTAAAAGGGCCTTTATTTGTAGGAACCCTCTTAGTCTTTGTAGATACCATCAAAGAACTCCCTATTACCTTTTTACTGAGACCTTTTGATTTCGATACTTTATCTGTAAGAATTTACCAATATGCAGGGGATGAGAGAATGGCTGAAGCAATCTTGCCAGCAATTCTGATTACAATATTAGGTTTAATTGCATCAAGTACTTTAATTCCAACTTTAGAACACAATAATGATTAACTCTTTTTTAAAATTATCTTTAATAAAAAAGGGCTGCTTAAAATTAGATCTGCGATTGTTGCTATCACTCTGAAATAAATTAATGTTTCTATTATAGAACTTTGATTAAAATCATTAGGGATAAGGAAAATATAACTTGCTTCAAAGACTCCTAAGCCGCCCGGAGCTGCTGGTACAATCAAACCAATTGTCCAAGATAAACAAAAGACTATAAATAAAACAAAATTATTTTGAATATTATTATTAAATATGCTGAAACAAATCATAAATCCAATAAATTTTGTAAGAATAAATAGCATTTCTAAGATTAAAGATTTTATTGGGAAAAAAGATTTTAATTTAAAATTTGAGTAAACTTCTGATTTGGAATTTGGAATATTAAATAATTCAATCGATCTCTTCTTAAGTTTTTCTAATTTAAATAAAATAGGGTAAATGAGTTTCTTATTTAAAAATATTGAAGGTATTAAAAAAAATAAAAAGAAAGGAGAAGAGAATTTAAAAGCACCTAATGATACAAACATTAGTGAACAGGAAAGCATAATATATGGTTCTAAAATAAGTGCATAAAATGATAAATATTCATTAGCTCTAATTTTTAAATAATTAAATCTTTCAACAAAATGCCATATTCCTCCAGGTACATATTTAAGACTATTAGTTAAGATATAATGAGAAATTAATTTAGATGTATTACCTCTAAATCCCAGCCAAGATAAAATACTTACCCAAGCATAGGCATTAAAAAATATACTTAAAAAACAAAATGCAAAAGAAAATATTATATGAAATTTAAAAAAATCTAAATCAATTTCTAATGAAATATTATTTAGATTATTTTTTAAGCAATAAATTAAATAAATGATACTAACAAAGAAAAATATATTCTTTAAAGCAATAAAATTTATATTTTTCAGAAAATGTTTTTTATTTATTATTTTTATATTATTTTTCATTCCCATCTTTCAGTTGGGATAAATTCTTCCATAGATTTTTTAATAATTTGTTTAATTTCATATGCTGATTTTTTTAGTTTCTTTTGAAGCAGAAATATTTCATCATTCTCAGGCTTAAGTTTCATGAATCCATCAGGTTGCATGACCTGCTTAAATTTTAATTTTCCAAATTTTGTCATACAGTGTCCACGCCTTCTTAATAAAGTCCACCTACCTTGCCTTACCTCCCTAATTCCTATTGTATTTGTATGAGTAAACCATAAATTCCTAAAGTAATCTTCCTTTTCGATTGATAAAATTACTTTGACAAAGTGTCCAATACGTCCCTTTTTCATATTTATTGCATTATGAGAGACATCAAGTGCACCTTCTTCTCTAAGGATCTGAATAAAAGAAGAAATTTCCTCTGATGATTGATCATCAATCCAAGCCTCTTGAATAGAGATTTCGGAAAACTTAGGGCTAACTAAATTATTTTTTTTATAAGTTTTTTTTGGATATTCTGAACTTATTTGCATTACTCTTGTTAAGTTTGGGAAAGAAAGTTTTTTACTTCCAATTCCTACACCATAAGATTTTATTTGATACACAAAAGGAGATTCAAAAGAATCAACTAAGTGCAATAAAAGAGCAATACCTGTAGGTGTAGATAGTTCTCCATCTGATTGATTTGAATTAGAACATATTTTCAAATTATTTCTTGTTGCCAACTCGATCGCAGCTGGAGAGGGTATTGAAATTATTCCATGTTCTGTTTTAGCAAAACCTTTTCCTAGGGTAGGAACATTACCATAAATAATTTTTGGCTTTAAATAATAAAATCCTGTACAGACTCCGATAATATCTACCAAAGAATCAATAGATCCAATCTCATGAAAATGGACTTCATTACAATCTATTCCATGAACCTTTGACTCTGCCTCAGCCAATGACTGAAAAACACTAATAATTTTTTTCTCGAGATCAATTTCAAGGTTGCCTTTTATAATTAATTCTCGAATACTTCTCCAATCTCTACATACAGAATTATCAACTACATCAATTTGCGCTTTTATTCCTCTTATTGAAGAACTTTTTTTCTCATAAAAAGAAAGTTTATAAAATCTTTCAAGGCCTAAAGAAACTAATGTTTTTTCAATAATATCTTGAGGGACACCAAAATCATATAATGAGCCTAATAACATATCTCCAGATATTCCCGGAGCGCACTCTATAAAATATTCTTCCATAAATTACAAATTACTTAAAAGGATATTTCATTAAATTAAAAGCTTTTATTATTCAAGTGATTTCCTCTCAACGACTTCGTAGCTTAACAAATTTAAAGAATTACCTTTCCTAATTGTATCTAAACTTACAAAAGAATTAAGATACTCCATTGGGATTTCTCCCTTCAACGAAATTTTAAAAGAATTATTACTTGTCTTATTATTCTTAGTAGAAGAAAAAATTTTGATAATTAACTCTTTTTCTGAAGAATTGACGTAAATTAATTTGCCACGGATAGAAAAAAAATTATTTTGCAAGTTCATAACATTAAGCAAAGCTTCATTATCTTTTGGCTCATTTGATTCGTCGTTATTCAAATTTTTAGGATCCCAAATCCCATTAATCTGAAGATGTAATTTAGAAGTGTTTTTATTTCTAGGATAAACTATCCAATAATGATTTTCTTTTAAGTCAATATATTTTTTTAATAATGGAATTGTTTTACCTAAGACTACAGCATCTAAAACAGTCCCATCTTTATCAACTATTAAGCCTTTATTTATATGAACATCATTTAAAGGTTTGTATAGACCGCAAATTATTCCAATTGCTCTAAATTGCAATTTATTTGAAACTTCTTGTATAGGATTCACAGTCATGAATTTTTTAAAGTATCTTTTAACATTTGATTAAATCTTTAAAAGTTATTTATAAACTTTCTTTATTATTGATCATATCAAATGATTTAATAGCCTCATCTAGAGCATCTGATGGTTTAGTAGCATCATTCATACTATTTGCTCTTCTTATCATTTCGACAAGTTCAAAAGGGTTAGAAGGTAAACTCGACTCATCTTTCCGTTCATATACATTATTATGATTAATCTCTAATTCTTTGTAGAGAGAATTTTCTTCAGAATTAATAGCTGCATTCATACAATCAAACATTAATGTAGCTAATACGGAAATTTGAAATAATTTATTGTTTAAAATAAATTTTTTTGTATTATTTTTCAAAACTTTTTAAAAAAACAAAAATCTGCTAGTTTAATTTTACATAACTAGTCAACAATTGTTAATAGCATCCTGGAATGTAAATTCAATCAGAACAAGATTAGATCAAGTAAAGAGTTTTCTTATAAATAAGAAAATAGATATCCTTTGTCTACAAGAAACAAAAGTGTCAAATGAGAACTTCCCACGAAAACCTTTTGAAGATTTAGGCTATATGGTTAAATTTTCAGGTCAAAAATCATATAATGGCGTTGCAATTATTAGTAAATTAGAATTCCAAGATTTTAAAGTAGATTTCTCAGGAGAACTAAATGAGAGTGAGATTGGGACAGAATACTTAGAGCAAAAAAGAATAATTAGTGCATTTATAAATGGTGTGAGAATTATAAATGTTTATGTACCCAACGGATCATCTTTGAACTCAGAAAAATATGAATATAAGCTTAAGTGGTTAGAAATACTATCAAAATACCTTCGTAAACAAAAAGAGAGAGGCGAATTAACATGTATTTTAGGAGATTTTAATATTGCACCTACTCATTTAGATATTTTTGATCCTAAAAAGTATGAAGGGGGGATAATGGCAACAGTTCCAGAAAGAGAAGCGTTAAAAAAAATCCTTAAAAATGAATTTATTGATGCTTTCAGAGTATTTGAAAAAGGTTCAGGTTTTTGGAGCTGGTGGGATTACCGTAAAAACTCCTATGAATTAAATCGAGGTTGGCGAATTGATCATATATATATTAGTAACAATCTTTTACCAAGTTTAAAAAGCTCAGTAATTGCAAGCCAAGAAAGAGCAAATGAACTGCCTAGCGATCATGCTCCAGTCATTATAAACTTAACCTTCGACAATGAATATGAAGAATATGACAATGAAGATGATGATATTTTTGCAATTTAAAATAATTTCTTTATTCTCTAAAAATGCCTAGAAGCCAGTAAATTATTGGCAATCAACAAACTAAATACTAAAAATAGTTTAAAAAAAAATTTATTTACAAAACATTTATTCGCAGTAAATTTATCATAATGTAGAATCTCAAGTTGATTGACAAATTTTTGCCTTGTTCCTAATTTAGGTCATGGCACTCTTTTAAAAATTTAAATTGTTCATGTTTTGACTGATAACTTAAACCTATCCAATTCCAACCAAGTATTTACTTCTGCTCAAGAATTGATGCCTGGCGGTGTTAGCTCACCTGTAAGAGCTTTCAAATCGGTTAATGGTCAACCTATCGTTTTTGATAGAGTAAAAGGCCCATTTGCTTGGGACATTGATGGAAATAGATACATAGATTACATTGGAAGCTGGGGTCCCGCTATTTGTGGTCATGCTCACCCTGAAGTAATTACTGCACTACAAGAAGCAATCGAGAAAGGGACAAGTTTTGGTGCTCCTTGTGTACTAGAAAATAAACTTGCAGAAATGGTCATCGAAGCAGTTCCCTCTGTAGAAATGGTTAGATTCGTTAATAGTGGCACAGAGGCATGTATGGCTGTTTTGCGCCTTATGAGGGCTTTTACTGGAAGAGATAAAGTTATCAAATTTGATGGCTGTTATCATGGACACGCAGATATGTTTTTAGTTAAAGCAGGTTCAGGAGTGGCAACCCTTGGGCTCCCAGACTCACCTGGTGTTCCAAGGACTACTACATCTAATACTTTAACTGCACCATATAATGATCTCGAATCTGTAAAAAAATTATTCTCGGAAAATCCTGACGCGATATCTGGAGTGATCCTTGAACCTATAGTCGGTAATGCAGGATTTATAACTCCTGAACCTGGATTCCTTGAAGGTCTTAGAGAACTTACTACAGAGAATGGCGCATTACTCGTTTTCGATGAAGTAATGACAGGTTTTAGAATTAGCTATGGAGGTGCACAAAAAAGGTTTGGAGTTACACCTGATTTAACTACATTAGGAAAAGTTATTGGAGGAGGTTTACCTGTTGGAGCATATGGAGGCAGAAAAGATATTATGTCAATGATTGCCCCCTCAGGACCTGTTTATCAAGCTGGAACATTGAGCGGTAATCCATTAGCAATGACCGCTGGAATAAAGACTTTAGAATTACTTAAACAAGAAGGGACATATGAAAAACTTGAATCTTCTACATCAAGATTAATTGAGGGAATAAAACAAACAGCTCAAAATAATGGCATAGTTATCAACGGGGGAAGTATAAGTGCGATGTTTGGTTTTTTCTTGTGTGAAGGCCCAGTTCGTAATTTCGAAGAAGCAAAAAGTACTAATTCAGAATTATTTGGAATGCTTCATAGAGAGATGTTGAATAGAGGCGTTTATCTCGCTCCAAGTTCTTTCGAAGCAGGATTTACCTCATTAGCTCATACCGAAGAAGAGATTGACCAAACTATAGAGGCATTTGATCAATCTTTTAAAGCAATAAAAAATAGTTAATATTTTTTATCTATTACCTCCAACTATTACTGGTGGATTACCTCCTGAACTCCCTGGCAAACTTGGAACTACTTGTGTTCTTCCATCCCATTTATCAAGGAAAAGTTTGAATAAGACCTGATCGTTTAAACCTTTATTAAGAGTTTCATATCTTAAAGCTTCTTGTTCCGCAATTTCAACTTCTGTTTTAGCTCTTAAAAGTAGCTGTCCTGCAATTTGCTTTTGCTCGATTGCTGCTCTATATTCTTCTGCAATCTCTAATCCAGTTAGATCTAAGCTTTTAACATCCACATAATCGAAAGAATTAAGTTCTCTGGCTACAGTATCTGCAACTTTTTCTGATATGACATTAAATTCAGTAGCTATAGTTTCTAGTTCATATTGTGAGAAAACTGATTTTAGAGCTTTAAGTAAAGAAGGCTGAACTATTTTTTGATAAACATCGCTATTTCTGCTTGCAATCGTTGCAAAGATTCTTCCGGCTTCATTGGGCTTTACAGAATATTTAACTGTAGCTGTGGCCCTAATGACTTGAAGATCTTTTGTTAAGGTTTCAAATTTCTCTGGTTGTACTTGAGTTTTTACATCAAAAGGAAAGACAGATTGTATAAAAGGAATTTTTATATTTAATCCTGGTCTTCTTGAGCCTCCACTTACCTTTCCCAAGGTAGTTACGACTGCAACTTGTCCAGATGGAACAACGAAAAGGGCTTGAGTTAATAATAGAAATCCCGTGAAAGATAAAACTATTAATAAGGTTGCCGTTCCCCCTGGACCACTAGGGGTAACATTTTTGAAAGATGTTGACATTTAAAAGATTTTTTTTTGATCATATTTAAATTCATTAGGTATTGCATTAATAAATTATTTAAATTAAATATATTTTTAATAATTGATTAATAAAGTTTTGATTTAAATATTAAGTTTGAGTCTCCTTTATTTTGCTTAAAAGTATTAAATACAGGCTTTCATCAATTTCTCTGATGTCGTATTCACTTGGTAAAACTCCATGCTTATGTTCATGAGCTGCCATCCAGCAAAATTTCTCCATTTCATTATCATTAAATTTAGGATAATTTCTTATTTTCGAGCATAGTAAATTAATCAATGAATCTGAGTAATCTGACATTAGATTAGCTTTGTAAAAGTATATTTAATTTTAAATTTTAACGATAATTATTTGTTTGGAGAGGTATTTCTAAACTCTTTTCTAATTTTTCTAACATTTTTATTGCTTGTTGAAGATCATTTTTACTTTTACTTGAAACTCTTAAGCTTTCTCCTTGAATACTTACGTTGATTTTTTTAATTTGATTTCTCAACTCTTTACTTATTTTTTTTGAATCTTCTTGAGCTAGACCTTTCTTAAGTTTAATATTTTGTTTGATGCGATTTCCGCTAACTGGTTCAATTGACTCAAAGTCAAAAATCATTAAAGAAAGTTTTCTCTTTGTTGCTTTCTGTCTAATTATATCAAGTACTGAGTTAAGAGTTAATTCACTATTGGTAATTATAATTATATTTTCTGTATCAAGTTCTAATAAAGTATCTGTATCTTTCAGATCATACCTCTGAGAGATTTCTCTCCTCGCCTGATCAAGAGTATTAACTAACTCTTGCCTATCAAAATCAGAAACAATGTCAAAAGAAAAATTTTCAGCCATTATTTTTTTACAATTAGTATTATTATCACCTAAAAAAGTTTACTAATAAAAATTTCTTTTTAAATTTAATCAAAAAATAATAAACTAACCATTTTCCCCATATCTTCAGCACATCTGCAACTATTTAAGAGTGTTTCGCTATCATGAAAAGCGAAACAAATTAACTGATCGCATCTATTAATAATCTCCTGATTACATAGACTACTTGCTAGAGGTAAAGGCAATTCGTCATTTTCATTCTTTTCAACCAAATGCATAACTCGTTCTAATTGAGTTTTTATCTCTGGAACTTGTCTATCTAGACTTTGGGGTAATAAAACAGTTAATAGAGATGGATTAATATCCAATACCGCTCTAATAACAGCAGCATTTACCCCCTGAGAACCCGAGGTAAGAATAGAATGGCCTTCTTCTGCTAAAGATCTTGCGATAAGTTCGATCAAATGAATATCAACTACTGGAACGTGTCTACTACCCAGAAATGCAATTCTTCTTTTACCGTTATCCTGAATTTTTGCAAGCTCTTGAGCAAGCGTATCAACCTTTTCTGTTGAGGGTAGATCTAGAGAACGACTCAAAATAATCTAAGTACTATATTTTGAAACTAGCAATAATCTGAAAAATTGCAGTCAAATTGAATTTTTTCAAAAATTCTTTTTATATTGACATTTTCCTGGACCAATTGAATTGCATAAGATGCTTTAATTGATTCATGTAATCTCACATGTCCAAAAGCTTGTTCAATAACTTCAACGCAAGAAAGGGTATCAATATCAACCTTCAAAATTGGGACTTCTAATTCCTCTGCTCTATGTATTAATTGAGTAAGAGGATCACCTATTCCAGTTAATATTAAGCATTGTGTAGAGGCTTCTAAAGCAGCTAATTGAATATCTGTTCTGTCAGCTCCAGTTACAACTGCCATATTTCTTCTTCTTCTAAAGAATTCCATAGCCGAATTAACTCCCATAGCTCCAATACTTAGAGTTTCAACTAATAATTGATTTTTTTCTGGGCAGCATATCACTTTTGCATTTAACCTCCGAATAAGTTCTCCAACAGTAACACTTCTTAGAAGGGGAGATTTTGGCATAACGCCAAACACTTCGATTCCTAAATCATGCAATGAAGGTATTATATTTTTTTTAATAGTATCAACGTCATCAGGGATTACAGCATTCAAAACTGCTCCAGCAAAATACTTACCTAATTGATTTTTTGCATCTAGTAAAGAATCTACACTCTTACTATCTTTCCAAAGATTAACTACGATTACTTTAGAGTTTAAAGTTTTTGCTAATTGAGGAAGACTTAATCCATACACTAAGCCTTCATGAAGACTGCCTGCAGCTTCAAGAATATTTAAACCATCAAAATCATCTTCTATTAGTTCTTTAATTTGTTCAAATCCTCTTCCAGGTGTCAAATCTTTATTAGAAATCCTTTTCTCTGCTGAAATATTATCTAATAAACCTACAGATGAAATTAAATTATTTTCAGCAATTCCTAAATTTGAGCTTATAAACTTTACATCGTCATCAATCAACCCTTCATAAGCCATGGAAGGGAGATTAGTTAGTTCAATACAGGTAGCTAATGGCTTCCCCAGACGAACCTGCTTCTTATTAGAAATAATTTTTTTTGCGATCCCTAAAACCAAAGCAGACTTACCACTAAAGGGCTCACAAGAACCTATTAACAATATATCGCTCATAATTAATTATTATCCTTGAATTAAGATTAGTATTTTTCTCAGAAGTATTCAATTAATTATTATGGACTAGCAATCAAAAACCCAACTTAATCATTTTGAAAAAATTACATCACAAATATTATTCTTTAATAAAGTTAAATATTTGAATTTATAGTGGAAAACAAAAAGATCATAGGAATAACTGGGGCAAATGGCACCCTTGGCAACTCTTTAACAAAAATATTTAAAGAGAAAGGATATCAGATAATTGGTTTTACACACACAAAAGATGAAAAAAATCTAAGTAAAAATGGACCAAATGAATGGATTTATTGGGAATGTGGTAAAGAGTCCCTACTGAAAAATGCACTAAAAAAGGTTGATATTTTAATTCTAAATCATGGAATTTATCAACAAAATCTAGAAAATCCAGATTTTGAGAAAGCATTAAATATTAATGCTTTGAGTAAACTTAGGATATTAAATATTTTTAAAGAAACTGTACTACAAAATGAAGCTCTAACTGCTCCCAAAGAAGTTTGGATAAATACCTCTGAAGCTGAAATCCTACCGGCACTAAGTCCCTCCTACGAAATTAGTAAATCTTTAATAGGTTCTTTTGTAACCTTCCAAAATAATTTTCTCTCGGATAATGAACGTAAAAAATTACTAATTCGAAAAATTGTAATCGGACCATTTAAATCTAAATTAAATCCTATTGGCATTATGGATCCAAATATCGTTGCCTTATTAATCTATTATATTTCAAAAATAAACGTAAATTTAATAATTATTACTCCAAATCCAATAACATATTTAATTTTCCCATTGAAAGAATTTTACTTTTATTGCTACTTTAGTTTTCTAAAATTAATTAAAAATTATTCAACTGGCTAAAAATTTCTGTCAGTTAATATCTCAACTCCATCAGTTAAAACAACTATTGTATGTTCCCATTGAGAAGATAATTTTCCATCTTTAGTAACTACTGTCCATCTATCTTTAAGTGTTTTACAGAATTTACTTCCCTCATTAACAATAGGTTCAATAGCAAGAGTCATTCCCTCTCTTAAAACTACATTAGGTAATTCTTTGGTCCTAAAGTTAAATACTGAGGGCTCTTCATGAAGATTTCTACCCACTCCATGACCTGTATAATCCTCAACTACACTATATCCATTTGCAATTACGACATCTTCAATCGCTCCAGCCACATCTAAAAGTGTATTACCAGCCTTAATCTTTTTTAACCCTGCAAATAAGGCTTCATTAGCAACGTCGCTAAGATTTTGAACTTTATCAATTACTGAACCAACACATATAGAGATGCAACTATCGCCATGATATCCATTTAAAAAAGCACCTGTATCGACTTTAAGTATATCTCCCTCTTTAATAATTTTATTCTTATTTGGTATCCCATGAACAACTTCATTATTAATACTTGAACATATACTAGAAGGGAAACCTTGATATCCTTTAAAGCTTGGGACAGCTCCTAATTGCCTTATTCTCCTCTCAGCAAATTCATCAATATCTTTAGTGCTAATTCCAGGTTTAACGAAATCCTCTACTTCCCTAAGTACTGTTGCTACAACTCTACTTGATTTTTTCATTAATTTTATTTCCCGAGATGATTTGATTTCTATTCCTCTTCTCCCTTTAATAAAGGGTTCTTGGTCATACGATTTAGTATTTATATTTTTTAATAAAAGATCCGCAAAATGTTTCATCGTAATTAGTGATTGTTTTAGACTAAAGTCTTGAAATTAAAAATTTTCTTAGATAACTTAATACTAAATGTTTAGCAAAATTATTTATTTTTATTCTATGTAATTATATTACCGGTTGAAACTAATAGGATTTTAACCTTTACTAAATTCATCATTAAATTTATTTATTTAAATATTCTGCAAAACTAAAAATACTATAAAAAATTTAGTTTCTATCAAAAGGTTTCTAAAAGCGAGTCAAAAGGTTAAGATATAAACTTGTTAGATTTAAAAAGTCTATGACAAAAGATAAAAAAACTAATGATCCTGAAAACATCAATACAGTTGATGAAAAAGCTACTAACAAAGTTGGTGATGAAGTAAAAAAAGTTTCAGCGAATTCTGTTAAAGAAGAAAAAAGTTCTTTTAATTTAATAGAAGAATTTGAAAACTCACAATTAAAAAAAGAAATTCCTGAAATTTATGTTGGCGACACTGTAAAAGTAGGGGTAAAAATTACAGAAGGTAACAAAGAGAGGGTTCAGCCTTATGAAGGAGTTGTAATCGCAAAGAGACATGGTGGTCTTAATAAAACAATCACAGTTAGAAGAATCTTTCAGGGAATTGGGGTTGAAAGAATATTTATGCTACATAGTCCTCAAGTTGCCTCTCTAAAAGTTGAACGTAGAGGTAAAGTAAGGAGGGCTAAGCTATTTTATCTTAGAGATAGAGTAGGGAAAGCTACACGCGTAAAGCAACGCTTCGATCGTTAGGGTTGTAAAGTAATTTCAACCTTCGGGTTGAATAGGCGCTTATAATCAAACTAATGCGCCGTTAGTTCAGTTGGTAGAAC
>CEWJ01021012.1_pt1 | contig 13538 bp, 12 predicted proteins | sample 350291 | NCBI WGS metagenome assembly CEWJ01 (sample SAMEA2622923, study PRJEB7988) | marine metagenome | isolation source: saline water (ENVO:00002010), including | reverse complement strand
TCATATCTTGAAGGGTTTCCTAAAAATTTATATTTTTCATTTTGAATGCTCATCGGAAATCCAACTATTATTAGTTTTGAGAAAAATCTTGATATGTTATTTGCCAGGCCAAAAACTATATTTTGTTCGTGAATTATTATTGGTCTATTAAGAAAAATTCCTGCGATTACACATGGAAAACTGATATAGCCACCCATAGACAATATAGCATTTGGTGATATTTTTTTTAAAATCATAAATGCCTGATATGAAGCTTTAGCTATTTTGAAAGGTAATTTAAGAATTACTTTCAAACCTTTTCCTCTAACACCTGAAAAATCTATATGATGAAAAGATATATTTTCCCCTTTAATTATATCTTTCTCCATGCCATTCTTTGTTCCAATCCAAAAAATATTTACATTTTTTAAAATTAAATTTTTTGCTATACATAACCCAGGGTAAACGTGCCCTCCAGTACCAGCTGCAAGTATGACTAAATTTTTCTTTATTTCTTTCATTATCTTATCGAATTGAACTATGCAGTGCTTTCTTATAAACATCTCTGTAGATTCTAAATACAATTGTAACTGCTAATAAGGAAACTAAATAGTTACTTCCTCCATAACTAAAAAAAGGTAAAGATAATCCCTTCGTTGGCAAAAGGCCTAAATTAACCGAAAGATTAAGTAAAACTTGTATCATCAAATATATTCCAATCGCATAGGCAAGTAATCCTTGGAAGTTAAGGTCGACTCTTAATGCTTTATCACCTATTTTAAAGCATTTTCTAAAAAGTAAATAAAAAAGAAAAATTAAGAAAATTATACCAAAAATGCCAAGCTCCTCTCCTAGAACTGCAAAAATAAAATCTGTATGTGCCTCGGGTAAGAAAAATAATTTAGATGTGCTCGCCCCCAAACCTTTTCCAAAAATACTACCGCTTCCAATCGCCATTAGAGAAGAGCATAATTGATAACCGTCCTGAAAGTAATTCTCACATGGGTTAAAGAAAGCTAGGCGCTTTAGCATATATGGATTGGAAATTATAATTAAAGTTGCAGATATAGACCCAGTTAATCCAATTAATAAAAGATGAGAATATTTTGCTTTAGCTATAAAAAGCATTAGCATAGTCATAAAAAATAAGATAAAAGTTGAACCAAAGTCGGGCTGTTTAATTAAGAAGAAAGCCCCGATAGATAACCAAAAAAACGGGATCATAAAAATCTTTATCTGTTTTATATTTTTTTTATTGATATCTAAAAAAGCACAAAGCCAAACTATATAAAATAATTTAAAAAATTCAGATGGTTGAAATCCATATGGACCTATACTCAACCATCTTGTACTCCCCCCAACAGTTTTTCCAAAAAGCTCAACCAATATTAGTAAAAAAAGGAAAAATAGAAGTAAAACTTTATAATTTTTCTTTAAATTCTCTGTGCTTACATTGACAAAAAGTGAACATAATAAAACACTAATCATTAACCATCCTAATTGTTTATAAAGATAAAAAAAAGGTCCTACTTTAGACTTCTCAGCAGACAATTCAATGGAAGCAGAAAATAAAGTAAGAAGTCCAAAAAGTATAATAGAAAGAACTAAAAAAAATAAATTTAAATCAAAAAAAGGTTTTATCAAGTTACTTAAATCATTATTACTTTTTTTTAACATTTATCTAACCATGTTTTTTTAATACTTCATTTTTAAAATGATCACCGCGTTCTTCAAAAGATGAATACATGTCGAAGCTTGAACACGCTGGTGACAAAAGAATTGTTATTTTCTTTTCGTCAAATTTAGGAATACTTTTTGCTATTTTATAAGCCTCATCAACTGCTGATTTTATATCTTCAACTAGAACTTTGTTTTTTTTAATTTTAATATTTTCATTCAACAATTTTTTACATTCTCCATATAATATTAAAAATACTGATTTATTTTGCAAAACTTCTTGTAATTTATCATAATTATTTGTCTTTGACCTTCCCCCAAGAATAAGAATAATATTTCCAGATATTGATTTTACAGCCGATATTGTAGATTCTATATTTGTAGACTTTGAGTCATTTATCCAAGAAATTTTATTTTTTTCACAAAATTTTTCCATTCTGTGTTGTATTGACTTGAAATCTTTAATCCCCTCAACTGCTTTTTCTAAATCTAGGTTTAGAATGTTAATGACTGCCAAAGATGCACAAATATTCTCCAAGTTATGCCTTCCGATAAGTTTTATTTCATTTTCACTCAGGATTTTTTCAGAGCCTTGAACGATATAGTTGGTACCGTCTATTTTAACTATACCAAAACTGGACTTATTTGGTGCAGTATCACAGCCAAATGAATAATGTAACGGAGCATTTTTAACATTTATATTTCTATCAGTTCGATTAATAACAATACTATTTGAATTAAGAAATATCTTATGTTTAATTTTCTTATAATTTTCAAAATTTTTATGTCTATCCAAATGATCTGGAGTAATATTTGTGATTAAAGATACATCGCATTGTATCTTTTTTGTCATTTCTAATTGAAAACTAGATAATTCCAAAATATGGTATTCATAATCATTATATAAAAGTTCTAGTACAGGAGTTCCAACATTGCCCCCTGCTGCTACTTTCTTGCCTAAAAATTTTAACATATACTCCAAAATAAGAGTTACAGAAGTTTTTCCGTTTGAGCCAGTTACACATACTATATTCTTGCGGTTATAAGAATCAAAAATGTCAACGTCTGTTTGAATATTTTTATTTTGACTATTTATTTTTTCTATGAAATCTTTTTTTAAACATACCCCAGGACTTACAATAAAATTATCATGAGAAGCTATTAATTTATTTTCAAGAGGTCCTAAAATTATATTCTCCTCTTTGATATTTTTTTTTATACCATCAGTGAGGTCAAGGTCTTTTCTTGTATCATATGCCTTAAATTCAATTTTGTTTTTTTTAAAAAATTTTGCCACTGATATACCTGTCTTACCAAGGCCAATTATTGCTGCAGGTAATTTACTCGCGATCATCTATTTATCTCTATCGAAGTTTTAATGTTGCCAAACCTATTAATATTAGTATAAAACTTATAATCCAAAATCTAACCACAACTTTCGGTTCCGCCCATCCTTTTTGTTCAAAATGATGATGAAAAGGTGCCATTAAAAAAACTCTTTTCTTCCTAAATTTAAAGGATGTAACTTGAATTATTACTGATAATGCTTCGATAACAAATATACCTCCCATTATTATTAAAACTATTTCTTGGCGAACAATTATGGACATTAAGCCTAAAGCTGCTCCCAAGGATAATGCTCCAACATCTCCCATGAATACTTGTGCCGGGTAAGTATTGAACCATAAAAAACCAAGACCTGAACCAACAACGGCACCAATGAAGATAGTAATTTCACCTGAATTTTTTATGTAAGGAATTAATAAGTATTCTGAAAAGTTTATATTACCACTTAAATATGCAAATATACCGAATGCACCGCTAACTAATACGATTGGCATTATAGCAAGGCCATCAAGGCCATCGGTTAGATTAACAGCATTACTTGTAGAAATTATTACCAATATTACAAATGGAATAAAAAATATTCCTAAATCAATTACGATATCCTTAAAAAAAGGAATAATAAGTTGTTGTTCTTGAGGTGTTTCCAAAAAATTGTACATAATAATAGCGAGTGTGCCTGCAGAAACTAATTGTAAAATAATTTTCTGCTTAGCTGATATACCTTTTTTATTTTTTTTTAATTTTTGATAATCGTCTATCAAACCAATAACTGCAAAGGATAATGAAATAAAAATTAAATATAGAATGTATTTATTTTCTAAATCTGCCCATATTAAAGTGCTCACCATTAAGGAGAAAATTATTAACAGACCCCCCATTGTTGGTGTTCCTGATTTCTTTAGATGAGATTCTGGACCGTCATCTCTGATAATTTCTGAAATATTTTCAAGTGAAAATTTTCTTATTATTACAGGGCCAATTAATAAAGAAATTATTAAAGCTGTTATAATACTTAAAATTGCTCTTAAAGTTATGTATTCAAAAACTAAAAAACTTGAACTAAAGCTACTAAGGTAATCAACTAAATATAGAAACATATCTTTAAATCCTCGTTTTCAAAAATTCTACGTATTCTTCTAATTTTGCACTTCTTGAACCTTTTATTAGAATACAAGATGAAGACTCTAAATTATTGTTAAGGTATGACTTTAGGCTTTCTGCATCTTCAAAGTGATGTCCATCTTCTCCGAAAACATTTGATGCCCTATTGCTATATTTACCTATGCTCAAAAATTCATCGACACCCATTTCTTTTGCATACTCACCAATTTCAGTGTGGAAAGATTCTGATTTGTCCCCTAACTCTACCATATCACCCATTAAAACCAATTTTTTTTGATCGTTTCTTGCAAGAAATGATAGAGCTGCTTTAAATGAACTTGGGTTTGCGTTATAGCAATCATCTATTAATTTAATATTATTACTGATCTCATGAACCTTTAATCTTGATGAAACAGATTCAAACGTTTCAATTTTATTTTGAATATCTTCTAACCTAATTCCAAGAGCAATTGCGATAGAAATAACACAGGCAGCATTTGAAAAATTATGGTCGCCGTTTAATTTTAGAGAAAAATCTTTATTAAATTTTTTATAGCTAAAATTGAAAGTATTTTGATTTCTCTTTTTTATAAACGAAAAAGAAGTTTTAAAAAGAAAATTCTTACAGATTTCTAATATTCTTTTACGAAAACCTTGATCATGTCCAAAAAAAATCTTGTTTTTTTTATCAATAATATTCGAATACTTATCGTCAGAATTAATTATGGCTGTTCCGTTACTTAGAAGATGCTTAAAGATACTATACTTTTCTTTTGCAGTATTATCCAAAGTCCCAAAACCTTCAATATGTGCATATCCGATGTTTGTTACCGCCGCTACATTAGGTTTAACAATTTTTGATAAAGGCTCTATTTCATTCAATCCGTTAGCTCCAATTTCTACTATTACATAATCGTCATCTTGATTTGAAGAAAAGATAGTAAGTGGCACGCCAATGTGATTATTTAAGTTTCCTCGGGTATAAGTAATTTTATACCCTGATAAAACGTGAGCTAACATCTCTTTTACAGTTGTCTTACCATTGGAGCCTGTTATGGCAATAAATTTTGCTTTGCTTTGAAGTCTTATGAATTCGCTAATTTTGTGAAGTGCTACAACTGTATCTTTTACTAAAATATATGATTTATTCTTAAGATCTATGTCTTGAATCTTTTCTGAGGAAACTATACATGAAGCTTTTTTAAGTGAATCTTTAATAAAATTATGCCCATCATAACTTTTACCCTTTATACATATAAAAACATCGTCTTTTTTAATAGTTCTAGAATCTATTGAGAATTTTGACACTTTTTTATCATTGCCAAAAAGCTCGCCATCTACAAAACTTGAAATTTCACTTAAATAGTATTTATGCATAAGTTATTTTAAAATTTTTTGTACTTCTCTTTTATCACTAAAAAATATTCTTTTATTTGAAAATACCTGGAAATTTTCATGTCCTTTTCCCAAAATTAAAACTATCTTTTCCTTATTATTTTTATTTACACATTTTTTTATTGCTTTCTTTCTATCAAAAATAATTTTAAAACTACAACTAGGATGAATACCCTTTGCAATATCATCTACGATTATCTTTGGATCTTCATTTCTTGGATTATCATTTGTTAGTATTATATCACTAGAGTACTTACTAACAATTCCCCCCATAATCTTTCTTTTCTTGGTATCTCTTTCGCCACCGCAGCCAAAAATTGTTATAATTTTCTTATCCGGATAGTGTAATTTAATTGATTGCATTACTTTTTTGATTGAGTCAGGTGAATGGGCAAAATCGATAAAAACATAAGGGAAGCCTTTTTTATAATACCTGTTCATTCTTCCATCTACAGGCTTTAATTTAATTATGTTTTTCGTATAGACATTATAGTCTTTTTTGTTATTCGCTATTGCTGCAATTGAAGTAATAATATTTGACACTGTAAAGTTACCATATAATTTAGTTTTTATATTTTTTGAGCCATACTTTGAATTTAAAATAAATTCAGTTCCAGATTCAGAAAATTTAATTTTACTAGCATAAAAATCTGCATCATTATCTTTAATTGATACAGTGCTGACTAATTTTTTTTTGGATAGTGATTTCTTTAATTTCCTTCCATATATATCGTCTATACAAATTATTTTTTTCTTATTTCTATAATTTAAAAAAAGACTTAATTTTGTATGAAAATAATTTTTCATACTTTTGTGATAATCTAAATGATCTCGAGATAGATTTGTAAAAATTACAGAATCAAACTTTATACCAGCTATCCTTTTTTGGGCAATACCATGAGAAGAAACTTCTAAAGATAAATTCTTAATTTTTTTTTTCTCAAAACTTGCAATTTTTTTTATTATCTCTATAACGCCAGGTGTTGTTAATGATTGTTTTTTTAAATTTGGATATATACCAGCTCCAACTGTACCAATGGTAGCGCACTTCTCGTTGTTAATATTTTTTAATTGGGCGATATAGTTCGCTACTGAGCTTTTTCCATTTGTCCCAGTAACACCGTATATTTTCATTTGCTTTTGGTTGAAATCGTAATATTTTTTCGAAATTTCTGCCATTTTACTTGCAACGCATGAAACTCCGTATAATATGCATTTACTACTGTATTTTTTTATTTCAATGGATGTTGTTTTGTTATAAATTATTAAAGAAGCTCCATTATTCACAGCCTCTATTAAGTATTTTTCAGACTCGCTATTTGTATTTTTTAAAAAAAAAATATAATCTTTTTTTATTTTTCTACTATCCTCACTCAATCCTTTGATACTAATATTACTTTTAGTAAATTTTTTATTTTTAAAAAGTTTTTCTAGATTCATTAAATTTTATTAATAATTTATTCATCATTTGCAGCTCCGCTAACCCACTCTGCTGCAGCTGAGATATCTCTGCCAATACCGTCAAAAGTATTGCAGCCAATTAATAATGTGAATCCTATAAAAATAATTCCGTAATATAAAATGTTTTTCATAATAATCTCCTGTCTTCTGTTAATCTGCTTGTTTTCTTAAAAAAGCTGGAATATCTAAGAAATCTAAATCCAACTCGCCATTACTATCCTTTCTATGCTCAATAGATTTGTTAAGCTTTAAATCTTTATCTTCAGCGAGATCCAGTTTGCCTTGATCTTTCTTTTTTACATATTCAGTTTGCTTGTTTAAATCCATTAATTCATTATCTTCATGGAAATCGTTGATTGCATCATAATTGTTGCTAAGCAATTCTGGAGCAGCATCTTCGTTTACATCTGCTTGAAGGGCACAAACTACCTCCTCAGGAGTTGGATCAAAAGTTGTTTCCTTATCATGAATTGTGGGCTCGAGAACAATGTCTACAGCCGGCGGTTCTTCTGCTTTCTGATTAGCTCCCGAATTATTCATTCCAGTCGCAACTATTGTTACTTTGAGTTTTTCGCCTAGTGATTCGTCGATTGAAGTCCCATAAAAAACATCGCCTTCTTCCTCATCAACAATCTCACCAATATATCTCCCGATGGTTTTAAACTCTCCACTTGTAAGACTTCCATCTGAAGTGATATTGATTAACAAACCTTTTGCATCACTAACATCTATATCTTCTAAAAGTGGGCATGCGATTGCCTGTTGGGTGGCATCTTCGGCACGATCAACACCTTCAGCAATTCCGCTACCCATCATTGTAGAGCCAGCATTAGACATTACGCTTTTAACATCAGCAAAGTCCAAGTTGATTTCTCCAGGCTTCGTAATTAATTCTGCAATTCCACTTACAGCTCTCTCTAAAACTGAATTAGATTGATTCTTTGCTTCTGAAAGCTTCATATTATCATCATCACAAAGTTTATCATTCGGAATTACAATTAGTGAGTCAACTCTTCCTCTTAACTCTTCAATACCGATTTTTGCATTTTCCATTCTTTTCTTCTTTTCGTATTCCCACGGTTTTGTTACGACTGCAACGGTTAAAATTCCCATTTCTTTCGCTAATTCTGCAATTACTGGTGAAGCACCTGTGCCAGTTCCTCCACCCATACCTGCAGTAATAAAAAGCATGTCGCAATTTTCAATTGCTTCTTTTATTTTATCTCGATCTTCTATTGCAGCTTGCTTGCCAATTTCTGGATTTGCCCCTGCACCTAGGCCTTTGGTGATGTTGTATCCAATATTACATTTACGATTTTCGCTTACAGGATTATTTTTTAAATCTTGTGCGTCAGTATTTACACAAATAAAATCAACATCATCAATTTTATTTCTAATCATGTATTCAATTGCATTATTACCACATCCTCCGACACCCACGACCTTGATGTCAGCTTTTTGTTCTCTTGTATCATTTAATTCAAAAGACATAATTATCCTCCGGGGTTTTAATAGTAGTGATATCAAAATTTTCAAGTTTATTTGAAACTCTTTTAGTATTGTCCAGAATGTTGTCTGGACTAATATTTAATATTCTTAGCGAATCTGACGCTATTCTTTTAAAAACAGGCGCAGAGACGAAAGATCCATAAAACTGATTTGGTTTGTTTTCAGGCTCATTAATTACAACAACTATTACTAATTTTGGTTTTGAAATTGGTATAATTCCTGCAAAAAGTGAATTGTGTTTATTTTTGTTATATTTTTTATTATATACTTCTGCTGTCCCTGTTTTTCCTCCAACTGTATAACCTTTTAATGATGCTTTTTTTCCTGTGCCAGTCTCTACGACTTTTTTTATTACTTTTCTAACTTTTGTAAAGCTATCTTTATATTTTTTTGATTCGTCTTTCATTGTAAAAGAGTCTTTGTTTATGCGTGGATTTATAACCATCCCTTGATTTGCTATCACGCTATATGCTTTTGCAATTTGCAGAGGTGTCATCGTTAGTGCATACCCAATTGCATGTGATCTAGTATCTTTTTTATCCCATTCACTGAAATGAAGTAGTTTTCCTGACTGTTCAGAGGGAAATTTAATATTTACCATATCACCGACTCCTATGTATTCTAAGAGGTCATGATAAATTTTCTTATTAAATTTTTGTGAGATTTTAACACTACCAACATTACTCGACTTAATAACCACATCTTCCGAAGTCAGTAATCCATAATTCTTAAAATCTTTATACTTATGCCCACCAATTTTTAGATATCCAGGGTTTGTATCGAAGGTTTGGTTTAATGTAATACTTCCTGAGTAAAGAGCAGCGGTAAGCAAAAAAGGTTTGATTGTCGACGCAGGTTCAATTGGGTCTATTATTCCTCTATTTCTCTCTTTAAAATTTGAATAAGCATTTTTATCATTTGGATCGTATGAAGGATAACTAGCAGATGCTAAGATATCTCCATTTGTGGTATCTAAGATTATAACGGATCCAGATTTAGCATTTACTTCTTTGATCTTACTTTTTAACTCTCTATATGCAACATACTGTAATCTTGCGTCAATTGTCAGAGTTAATTTTTTTCCGTCTTCGGCCGGTGATAATATGGTTATGTTGTCGACTATTTTTCCGTATCGATCTATTCTTACCTTTCTTATACCATCTTTCCCATTTAGGTATGCATCATATGACTTTTCAAGGCCGCTCTGTCCTATATGATCTTTATCTGTCTTACCAACAAGATTACCGATCGATTCTCCCCAGGGATAAAATCTTTGAAATTCTTTTTGATAATCTACTCCTCTTAATTTTAGTTCGTTGATTTTGTTAACTTGATCTTCAGACAGCTGCCTTCCAATAAATACAAATTTTTTATTTTTCTTAGTTAGTAAAGATGTTTTTAACACATCATATTTTTTTTCAATAATATTGCACAACTCTCGTATTTTTTTTTCAGAGTTACTTTTCAAGAAAAACTTTGGCTCGGTTGTTCCTAAGGTATCCAATAGTATACTTTCTGCAAGGATTTCGTTGTTTCTATCAACAATTACTCCTCTATTTGCAATAATTTTATCGGGCTTTATTTCTCTTGCCTCAGTACTACTCACCCAATTATCAGTCTCAAAATATTGAAGATTAATGCACCTATATAGAATAATTGAAATCCCAATGAAAATTAATAAAGATAGAAAATCCTGCCTTCTAAAATTTTTAATTAATTTAATCATATATTTTAATCAACTCCTTGTTTTTAGGTAAAATCATGTTTAAATGTTTTTTTGCTTCATTTTCTATTCTTCTATGAGCAATATATTTACCCTCCTCTACAGAAAGTTTTTTCCACTCATTCTTATAAGTCTCAATCTTATTTGTGTACTCTTGTAATTCTCTAAATTTGGATCTCGTCTTGTACTCTACCCAAACAATCCCAAATGAAAGTGAAATATTTGAAAATATTAATAAAACAATAATATAAATTTTAAAGTTACTCATATTTTTTCCGCAATTCTAATTCTTGCACTTCTAGCTCTTTTATTTAAAGCCACTTCATCATCATTTGCTTTCAAGGTAGTTTTTATTTTTCTTAAGCTAAGATTTTTACTCGTTTCCGTTAATGGTATTTTGCTTGGAACGTCCTTACCCTCTGAATGTTTTTTTATAAATCTTTTTACCATTCTGTCTTCTAAAGAGTGAAAACTAATTACAACAATTCTTCCTCCGCTGGCAATAATATCTAGGCAAGAGTTTAGAAAACTTTCTAATTCTTGTAATTCATTATTTATGTATATTCTGATTGCTTGAAAACTTTTGGTCGCTGGGTTTCGACCACTTTTTTTATTTTTTGGATAACATTTTTCTATAATTTCAGCTAGCTCTATGGTTGTGGATAAGCTTTTTTTATTTATGGAGTCTTTTATTGATTTCGCTATCCTATGTGCATATTTCTCCTCGCCATAAATTTTTAAAACCTCTTTTATCTCATTTTGATCTGCTACTTTAAGCCAAGATAATGCGGTTAGTTTGTCTGATTTATCCATCCGCATATCAATTGGTCCTGACTTTTGAAAGCTAAAACCTCTTTCCGGATCATCAAGTTGAGGAGACGAGACACCAAGGTCAAGTAAAATTCCATCAATCTTTTTATTATTATTGTAATTTTCGATAATCTCTATAATTTTGCTAAAATTATTCCTCACGAAACAAAATCTTTTATCCTTGCCAAAATGTTCGCGCGCATATTTTTCTGCTTCACAATCTTTATCTATTGCTATTAATTTTCCATTTTCACCAATTTCGCTAAGAATTTTTTTCGAATGACCTCCCCTCCCAAATGTGCAATCGACATATATACCGTCACTTGAAATATTAAGTCCCTTAATAACTTTCTCTAGCATCACTGGATTATGGGAATAATTCATAATTTTATAATTTGAGGTCGTTTAATGCATCGTTATTTATATCAGATCCATCTCTGTTACTTAACCAGCCTTTCATATTTTTGTTCCAAATACTTTCTGACCAGAGTTCGAATTTATTACCTTGTCCTAATAATATTATTTTTTTTTGGATACCTGCATACTCCCTTAATGGATTTGGTATTAAGAATCTCCCTTGGGAATCAATGTCTGATTCAGTTGCATGCCCTATTAAAAGTCTCTGAATAAACCGTGCTTCAGAATTATATGATGGCAAGTTTGATAATTGTTTTTCAATGCGAAGCCAATTTTTTTGAGTATAAATAAGTAAGCATTTGTCTTTATCTACTGTAATAACTAACTGACATTTTTTGTTTTCACAAAAGAACTTTTTATACCTTTGAGGCATAGATGTTCTTCCTTTTGAATCAATACTTAAGTTACTTCTGCCTTTAAACATTAGATAAAATTCCCACTTTTTCCCACATTTAGCCACAATAATGCAACAATTAGATTTAATGTCAAGATTTTCATTAATAGTCAATAACTTACAAAATTATATTAATGTAAAAGAATGCTCAAAATCATGGATCTAGCATCTTAACTTGAGAAATAACTTTAAGTATGGATATGTGAGATTTTTGCAGAGAAGCGGTGAGTCAGCCTATAAGCTGGGTTCTGTAAATTGTAATCATTAATCTTGTATGTTCGTCGCCGAACATATCTAGCAGCCTACCCAAAAGCAGCGCGAGTAACGCTATAACTTTTCTATTTGGCCTTGCTCCGAGTGGGGTTTACCTTGCCAGATATATTACTACATCTGCGGTGCGCTTTTACCACACCATTTCACCCTTACAATTAAATTGCGGTATATTTTCTGTTGCACTTTCCGTAAGTTCACACTTCCCAGGAGTTACCTGGCACTCTACTCTTTGGAGCCCAGACTTTCCTCTTTGCAATTGCAAAGCGATTACACAGCTGACTCAATAAGTAATTTAATCTGAATCATGCGCTTTTGCAAGGTGAATGTATTTTTTATAAATTTCATTCTTCTTAAGTTTATATTTACTGCATGCGGCTTTTATGGCGTTTGCGTAAGAAATATCATTACTGAGTAACAAAATCAGAAAATTTTCTATATCATCAAGTGATTCTTTATTTTCAAGATAATCTTGGGCTGGTAATATTATTACAAGTTCTCCTTTTAACTTTTCAGGATATTTTGATTCGTATCGAGAAATACATTCCTTAATGTTAAGCTCAATAATTTCTTCATGTATTTTTGATATTTCTCTGGCTATAACTAACGCACACAATTCTGAATAATTTTTTTCTATATTTTTTAATGTTTCAATTAATCTGTTTGGTGACTCAAAAAAAACAAGTGAGTAACTATTTTCTAATATATGCTTCCTAAAAATCTTTTCTTTTTTTAAAGTCTGTTTTGGTAAAAAACCAATAAATTGAAAGTTCTCGGATCCATATCCACTTGCAGATAAAGCAGAAGTTATTGAACATGCGCCGGGGATTGGAGAAACGTGTATGCCCTTTTGTCTAGCTTTTTTAATTAAAATATCACCGGGGTCTGATATTGCTGGGCTACCTGCATCAGATATTAAAGCGATGTTTTTGCCACCTATCAAATTATTGATAAGAATATTGCTAATTTTTTGTTCATTGTGTTTATGGTAACTGATTTGCCTGACCTTAATGTTAAAATGGGTTAATAGCTTTTTGCTGTGCCTAGTATCTTCAGAAGCAATGAGATTAACTTTTGACAGGATCTCTACAGCTCTTCTTGATATATCATTAAAATTACCAATTGGAGTCGCAACAACATATAATATGCCATATGTAGATTGTTTTTCTTTATCAGAATTATGCAAAATAAAACACCTTTAAAAATACAAAATTTTTATAAATATATTATCTTCCTGCTTGGTAGTATATTCCTTCTAAGCTGTGACACAACATATAAGGATGTCATGTCAGATGATGTATCTGAGATAGCGAAATCTGGGTCAAATGAGAGTAATGATAGACAAATAAACATCGATGAGCTTTTAATAAAAAAAGAAACTTTAGACCTTGTAGATCTAATTCCTGTGAAAAGAATTGCAATCCTTTTACCTGTCACTGGAAGATACTCGAAAGT
>CEWJ01020876.1_pt1 | contig 13547 bp, 6 predicted proteins | sample 350291 | NCBI WGS metagenome assembly CEWJ01 (sample SAMEA2622923, study PRJEB7988) | marine metagenome | isolation source: saline water (ENVO:00002010), including | reverse complement strand
GTTGAGCTGATTGGCATGCTCGATGAGTTGTGAGCAATTCGGCTTTTAGAATGCCGGTTGTATGAACATCGTACCATTTCCCTTATGAGGCATCAGACGCACCCAAACGCGTGAGACCCATGCGGAGAGGCTCAAAATCCAATGCGGCCGCGCTTCGTCCAGCCCTGGGCGGGCGCAAGAAAGCCCTCAAGTCTCTGCTGCTAACGGTGTTGATGCTGACGTCCACACTGGCCTCCATTCAGTACTCTGCCGTCAACGTTCAAGCCGCTTCGGACCAAGACGGCGACGGCCTCACTTACGGCCTGGAATACCTCATGAACACGCAGCCAAACGACCCGGACTCGGACAACGACGGTCTGCCTGATGGATGGGAGTGGAAGTACGGCCTTGACCCGCTTTCCTCAAACGGAGACGACGGCGCTGTCGCAGACCCTGATGGTGACGGCATGTCCAACCTGCAGGAATACCTCTACCTACAGCCCACGGGCTGGGACAACACCAACACCGCTTCGGTGTTGGACAACGGCGTTTGGTGGAACGGCACCATTCCCGTCAACGATTGGAACGAAGAAGACGCGCTTCAATTCAACCAACCAGGATGCGGTGATTCTGGTGCTGACGGTACGGGGAACATCATCTTGTGCGACGAGGATCCCGTCGGCAACATTTGCACCAACGGTTTTGACGATGACAAGGACGGTTTCGTGGATTCGGCAGACCCCGACAACGACGGCGATGCAGACTGCCTCTCAGACGACGACGATGGCGATGGTGTCGTCGACGAGGACCCTGCCGGTTGGGACACCGACGGCGACGGCATGAGCGACGGTTGGGAGGCCGCCAACGGCCTGAACGCTACATCTCCCTCAAACGCTGATGGGCCCAACGGGGACCCCGACGGTGATGGCCTCAACAACCTCTTGGAATTCGTTAACCCGACATGGACCACCATGTGCGGCTCCTCACCGTGTTTCCGCAACGGGCCTGACGGCGCCGTGACGGAAACCACCTCCCCTTGCGACCCCGTTCAGGGCGTTGGTCCCGGAGGCTGCGCCACGTACACGGCTGAAGTGGACGGCATCACATCAACCAACCCTCAGATAGCCGATACGGACGGTGATGGGCTGAACGATTCCTACGAAGCCCTTACCCTGCTTACCGACCCGACATCCTCCGATACTGACAACGATGGCATCAGCGACGGTGTCGAAGTCAACGGTGCCTACGGCAACCCTGCTCAGGCCAGCGACCCTCGAAACAACAACACCGATGGCGATGCTTTTGATGACGGGGAAGAAGACACGAATTTCAACGGCGTGCTTGACCCCGGTGAAACCGACCCCACCCGAAGAGAAGATTCGGGCGATGCTGACGGGGACGGCATACAAAACTGGGAAGAAAACCTCACCTGCACCCTCTGGAACGTCGCCGACACGGACTTTGGCGGGATAGACGACGGTCAAGAACGCAACATCAGCCACGGCACCGACCCGTGCGATTCCTTGGTCAACTTCGAGACAACGTTCGTCCAATCGCTGAGCGGCAGCCGTCTTGAGGTCGGCAACGGCTCCGGATTCAACCCTGGTGGCGGCGTTGGATGGTACAATGTATCCGGCGTCTGGGAGTCTTTTGCCTACGCCACGGTCGTCAACAACATCCTGCAGGGCGTCTCGAACACCCCGTCCGGAACGGCGAGCCAAGTGGCCAACAGAAACGGTTCCTTCTGCCACACCGACGCCGTCAACGCCGGGACCCTCGGTTCGACACAGCAGTATTGCGATGACGACTACGAAGACAGCGACGGCGATGGTTTGGCCGATTGGCAGGAACTTCTCGGTACCTTTGGCTGGTTCTCGAACCCGAGCATCGCCGACAGTGACGCTGACGGCGTGAACGATTTTGATGAGGTTCAGGACAACACCGACCCGAACCAGCCCTGCACCAACCTCTTGGACGATGACGGCGATGGCATCAACAACTACTTCGAAAACACCACGGGATGCGATCTCATTTACATCGGCATCACCAACGGTTCCGTGGACGTTTGGGTGACGAGTTCAACCGCATTTGACACGGATCAAGGTGGGGTTGACGACAGAAGCGAGTACTTCGACGGGACCAATCCGGAAAACGACCCCTCCGACGATATTCAGCCGGACGATTTCGACGGCGATGGCATACCGGACGCTGTGGAAAATCAAACCGGAACGGATTGGACGAACCCGGACACCGACGGCGGCGGCATGCTTGACGGCGATGAATGCCCCGATATTTTCTGGTTCCTCAACTGCGCTGGTGCACCGTTCGATCCGTTTGACCCAACCGACGACATCATGAACACTGGCATCGTGTTCTACGCCAACAACACCTCTGGCGTTGTTGACCTTAATCTCGAACACCGCTGGCGAACCATCACCAACGACTTCTACACCGGCACGAGCTACGCCCACCTCGAAAGCGTGCACCCGTCCGAACCCTTGGCCGTCCCCGTGACCAACCTCACCCACCTTGCCCCCCTCTCTTTTTCGAACTCGACCGTTGAGTGGAACGTCCAGTACACGCAACCGATCACTTCAGCCCAATTGCCCGCGCCGTCCTATTATTCCAACGTCTCGTTTTACTTCGAGCCCACGGCCAACATCTCGCGAACCAACGACACCCATATCCTGAATGTCGATGGCGGAGCGGTCAACCAAGTTGTTTACCAGCAACCCGAGTATTACTTTGACTGGTCCACCCTTGCGGCCACGACCGTTCCCGGTCAGGGCTACCCGTACGAACTGCTGTTGGATGAAGAATTCACGAACGCCTCATCGGAGTTGTCCTTGGTCAGAAACGTGACGTTCGGCGTCATTTCTGACGCAGGCGCTACCGACGCTTACAGCACCGCCCTTGCCCTTGAAGATTTCATCACCAACGGCAACGCCTCGACCGAATTCAAGCGGAACTACAACGGCTCTGGCACCGTGAGTCCGGTTGATGTTTCGTTGAACATCCTCGAGGCCATAAAGGAAGGGTCTTGCAGAGAATTCAACACCCTCTTTGTGACGATGGCCCGTCTTGCAGGCTTGCCTGCGAGGCAGGTAACGGGGTACATCGGTGGTACATGGACCGGGGACGGCTATGCTGTTTACTCGTCCGATGTCGCCACATGGTCTGAAGTTCGTCTTCAACAGAACAGCGCCAACGGAAACACGGACCTTGGTTGGATTGCGTTTGACCCCTGCCCTCCTCCAGAGGAAGTGGAAATCGTCAATCAAACCATCTCCACCATGACGGTGGCTCGAGACGGAACGGACACCATCACCGTCACAGGGCAGCTCAGGTACGTGGCCAACGGCACACCGGTGCAAGACATACGCGTCTTCTCCTACCTGACGCCAGTGGCCGATGCTGAACTCGTGCCTGGCCCAGGAGCTTCGCAAGAGCGACTGCTCGACGAGAACATTACCGATGCCAACGGGACCTTCACCTTGAAAGGATTCCCCGGTGCGCCATCCGCTCCAGGCATGCACAACATCGTCGTCGAGCATCGGCAGTCAGGCTATGTCTCAACCGACGGTGTGATTTACGACGGCTTTGTGAACCTCACGGAAAACGCAACCCTCAACCACACCGCTCCTCTTGCCATAAACGCCCCAATTGCCGGCGCAGGAGCGACGACCGTTATCGAGGGTCGCTTGGTTTTGGCGAACGAACCGATCGACGAAATCACCAACATGCCAAACCAAACCGTTTGGCTTTCTTACACCTCTTCGGTTGATGGAGCTCAGAACCTTTCCACGCAGACGGACACCGCTGGTTCCTTCGCCTTCACGCTGAACCTCAGCGAATCCGAAACCCGAGGCAACCTCTCGGCGCTCTTGGGCTTCTCGGGTTGGCAAGACACCTCCGTGGCGGGCGCCACACCGGCAACGTTCCACCTCAACCCAACGACCACTTCCATCGTGCTGAACGTCACCGACGCTCCAAACCTCACCGCCACAATAGAAGGGCCACTGGGCAACAACAGCCAACTGCTGCTCGGGAACGACATTTGGGTCAACGGCAGCGCCCTTTCCTTGGGCGCATCGCCCGTGGCCTTATCGGGCGATCTTCAGTTCTCGATTCGAGCCAACGATTCTGGTGATGAATGGTACGAAGTGTTCAACCTCAGCGTTACCGGCACGTTTTCTGTTCAGTTCCTTCTTCCAACCAATGTCATGGTAGCGGCCGGAGAAATCGAGACACGGCTCAGGTTCTTCCCGTCCACGCTCCCGGCGACCGATGACGCCGATGTCTCCACCGGAGTGCCTTACTTCCTGCAGGGCTTGTTGACTTTCCAAGTCCAAGAATCGGCGCAGGTCCGGGGCCAGAACGCCCTCCTCTCGGTGCAGATCAACGATCATCGAGGCGTACCGGCCGGTGCCGAGATTCTGGGCAATTACGACTTCTCGTTCAACGGCACGTGGTTCAACACAACCGTGGACCCAACCTTGGACCTGCTTGAGGTGACGCTTCCGCTCGACGCAAATTTGCGCTCCGGCGATTACCCCATCGACATCTCCTTCAACGGCTCAGACTTCTACCAAGCCTCGGCGGGTAACGGCACGATTCGGGTCATGGCCGACATCGGATGGAACCTGTCCATCGGTCAAGATTGGACCTTCATGGGCAACTCAACGCGACTGTTCGGCGATGTTTATGACGCCGTCTACTTGACGCCCGTGGTCAACAACAGCACGCTCATCACCGTTTCCTTGTTTACAGAACAAGGCCCCATTGATGTCGCCCAATCAAGGCTCAACAACAGCACCGGAGCGTTCGATATCCCCATTGCGATGCCGACAAACCTCCCTTCCGATGCCTACGAATTTGTCGTGGACTTTGACTTCCTGACAGAGGCACCCGTCGGTGGAGCCTACTACACCTACGTCGATCCTTCGGTCCCACCTGCCCCACCAACCGCCATTTCCACCCTCGGTGGTATCATCACCGAGGTGGTGGTCGAAGCAGAACGCCCCGCTTACATCGTCGAGATGAACGACACCATCACCCTGACATCAAAAATCACCGATATTGCCGATGGTTCCAACATCACCGGTGCGAGCGTGGACTACATTTGGGACTTCGGCAACACCAACGTGAGCCTCGGCACCGCCACGACCAACAGCGAGGGCAACGCCTCTCTGCCCTTCACGCCATCCGGTATTGCTCCGGGATACTACGATGTCGGCATCGTGGTTCAGGACGACCTCACCGCTGCTCTTGCCGCTGGCAACGCTCGCCGATTCGGCAACCTCACCGTGGTCAACGTCACCGTGCAAGTGACCAGCGACATCACCCTGACCGCCGTGCCAAGCACCGTCACGGCCGGCGTGCCGTTCCGAGTGGTGGGGCAGGTTGACGACGGTGAAAATGCAAGTCGTGGCCTCATTTCTGCCGTAAGACTCAACGTGTTTTGGTTGGAGAATCCAGATGAACTGCTGCTGAGCAACTACGCCACCCAAAACAACGGCAGTTTCAACATGACCGTGCCTACCGATACCGCTGGAAACGGGACAACTCGGGGCCCTCACACACTGGTCATAAGTGTCGTGAACGATTCTTCGCCGTTCTACCTGACGGCTACCGCACAATCGCCGGTTCAAGTCATGGGCGTCTCTCGGCTGGAAAACCTTCAGCCGCTCAACGCCATCGTCATCAACCGTGGAAACACCGTCAACATGTCCGCCAAACTGGTTGAGGCATCCGACATGTTCGCACCGCTCTCGAATTACGAAGTCGGTCTTCGGTTCCACGAGACCTGGTTGTCTCCACAGAACAGCGATGGGGAAGGGTTTGCCAACTTCTCCTACAGCGTCCCCTACGATCATCCCCTCGGCCTCATCGTGGTCCAAATGGTGTTCAACGGTTCGACCGATCTGTTGGCCACGAGCGCAAACCTCACCAGCATAACCGTACGCTCACTGAGCGTTCTTGTCATGGACAGCATCACGGCCAATCCAGTTGCGGGAACGGAGTTCAACATCAGCGGACAAATCGTTTCCGACAACGGCTCTGGACTGGTGCAACGGGACGGTAGCGTGCTACCCAACGCCAACATCCTCTTTTCCATCAACGGCCAACCTACCGGGTTTACAGCAACGGGCGGTGCCGTCGGCGTCAATGGCTTCTGGAACGCCACCGTTCGACTCGGTGAATCCTTCGCAGCCGGTACGCATCTCATGGAGGCGACCTACATCCCCAACGTCAATTACTACGTTGGGTCAGAGGCCAACGCCAGTTTCGACTCGCGCGGATTCTCGACGATGAACTTCGTTGTTCCTACCCTCGACGGCATCGGTCAACCGTCATTGAACGACCGGACGGAGCGAGGCACGCCGGTGGAATTCTCCGTGCTGTTGCGTGACAACCAAGGCCTGCCGATGGCCAACCAGAGCGTCACCGTTTCCCTACCGGCCACGCTTTCAGGAAGCACGCCGATACAAACAACGGTTCTCACCGCTTCCAACGGCTCGGCTTGGGGCAGCCTCACCGTTCCAAGCAACATGAGCGTCGGCCCAACCGACATCCACGCAGCCTACGCCGGTATTCCTGGAACAACGGGCATTGTTGGAACAAACACGAGCTCTCAATTCGTTGTCCTCGGCCAAACAGAGGTCGTCATCCAGCAAGCCCCAAGCGTGCTCGTCGCCGGTGATACCATGCTGGTGAACGGCACTTTGCTCGATGACCTTGGGCTTGTCCTCCAACGAGGCGACACACCTTCAACAGCCGTTGTTTACTTGCTGATCGATGGCGTTCCCGTAGCCAGCGTTGAAACAAGCAACGTGTCCGGAGCGTTCGCATTTGCTTACACATTGCCGGAAAATACCGCAGCAGGTCCTCATCAACTGTCCGTTGAATTCCGTGGCGGCCGCGAGTGGGTGGACCCCGTTGGTTCAGGTGATCTCAACAACCCCGAGTATTACATGCCAAGCTCCGCCACGGTCGAATTCAACGTTAGCGTCCCAACCAAGATTCTGCTCTTGACCGCTACCGGCGACGCCGACCGGGAAACCACCATGACCATCCAAGGCCGGTTGCTCGATGTCGTTGATAACCCACTCTCAGGTTTGACGGTTGAGATTTGGCTCGGAGGCCAATGGCTCACCAACACGACCACTGACGAGCTTGGAGAATTTTCTGCCGTTCACCCCGTACCTGCCGACGCACCGTTGGGTCCTGTGGTGCTCGAAACCAGGTTCACCGGTACCGTCGCTTACCTGCCGAGCAACGCTTCTGGTACTTGGCAAATTTACAGCCAAATCCTTGTCACGGTCGACGTCGAGTCTCCCTTAGCCGTTAACCAAACCGTCACCATCACAGGTGCCGTTCTGGACAACCAACTCAACGGGATACCAAACCACCAAGTTCAACTCGTGGTGGAAGGCATTGTCATTGCGACCTTGGACACGGATCAAAACGGCGATTACACCTACGACTGGGTCGTTCCTGACATCTTCGACTTCGGTACCCGTACGCTGGTCGCAGAGGTTGCGCCGCAAGGCTTCTACCGCAGCGGTGAAGGCAACACGACGTTCTTCTTGTCCCACCGCTCGTGGGTCACCCTCCAGTTTGAGGACGGGACCGACGCAACCCGTGGCGATGTCTGGGCCATCAACGGCAGGCTTTACGACTTTGACACCGTTGACCGGGACGGTTTGGTTGGTTTCGAACTCTCGATCAAGTTGGACGGGAACACGCTGTCCACCGTGACCACCGGCGTTGACGGTGCTTGGAACGCTGTGGTGCCGGCAACGTCGGACCTTGCTCGTGGTGAGCACACCATCACGGTTGAGTTTGCTGGAACGCAAGCGCACCTTCCAGCCGACGCCGAGAGTCGCGTGCATGTTTGGGCGAATCTATTGATTCAAATCGATGAGGTAGCGCAACCCAACTTTGTCACTCGCAACGACGGTTCGGTCAACACGATTTCGTTCACGGGTTCCGTCCGAGAGATCGGCGGGACAGGCGAGGTGTTCGAAAACCTCGTGATGTACATCGGGAACGGCTCCGACTGTCAGGGCGGGCGAGAAGGGGCGTTTTGTTTCGATTTGAACGGCCTCTCGTGGACCAACGGAAACTTCTCCCTGGACGCCACGGCTCCAAAAGAGTTGAGCGTAGGGGCACAAAGCGTCTTTATTGACATCGCCAGAAATGACACGCTCTACCTCAATGCTGCCAGCGTAAGTCAAAACATCTTTTTGCAGGTTGACGCCACCATTGACGTTGACATCACACCCATTGTCGAAGACGAACAAGAAGATGTTATTGTGTCGTTAACCATTGAGGCTACAGACACCAAAGAGGGTGTCGAGAAGGTTCAGGTTTCGGTCTACATCTACAACGCCACAGGAGCCCAGATTCGGTCCCTCAGCAAAGAAACAACCGAAGACGGGACCGTCCGCTTTGAATTCAACAGCACGGATTCTTACGGTGATACGGACGCTCAGGGTGGACAAGTGACGCTCAAGATCACCATCGATGACCTCAAGCTTTCTCAACGAACACGGGACGACTTCAAAGCCCGAGACGACGCTGGATTTGCGCCGGACTACATCTATGCCGAAGACCAAGCCGCTACACCATGGTGGTCTTACGGCATCGTTCTCTTGCTTGCGTCGATTGCCGTTGCCGGGGCTGTCTTGTATCGACGACGAAAACAGGCCGACGACTTGCTCAAAGATGCGGCTGAAGTCTTTGCTTACACGGCCGAGTTGCTGGCGGCAGGCGACGCCATTCGAGAAGCCATCTTTACCTGCTACCAAGACCTCTGCGGGTTGCTCCAACAGCGTGGTTTCCTGCGACGGGACTTTGAGACGGTCCGTGAGTTCGAGTTCGCCATACGTCAAGCCATGCAGGGTGTTTCAGAGGATGCGCTGACGGCCCTTGACAACACGTTTGAAATGGCTCGCTACAGCCGAGAAGAAATGGGTCCGCAGCATCAGGATGTTGCGGTTCAGGCGTTGAACCGCATGAGCAGTGAAATCGCCCAGATGCAGTCCGTTCCGCAGCGCTAAGGCTCACCATCTCAGGACGAGGTGCCCTTCTGTGAAAGTTGCCGTAAGCGAGGCTGAGGCATCGTTTGGTAGCGGCAATTCTCGGACCAGATTCGGACCTTCAGGATCTTCGACATCGAGTTTGACCAGTGTGGCGTCTTGGGTTTGTTTGACGTGCAACTGAACCGCTTTTTCATCCGTGCCGAGCAGCGGAATGCTGAGGCCATCGGGGTTCAATCGCCCGTTGATGCCCTCAACAACCCATGCAAGGGCGCGTTCGGGATGGTGTTCTGCCAACCCGGTCTCAGGAAGCATGCCCGCTGTGATGAGAACTTCGGTGTGGCGCTGACGAACCTCCTCAAGGTGGTCAACATGGGTGTCAAAATGCGCTTGTAGGGTGGCTGCATCCGCCCTCAACCCGTCAATTGAGGGCGTTTTTGTTCCTGATGAAGCGCCTTCTTTTACTTCAATGTCCAGGGCAACCCAATCATCCATGCGCCATGGAACTGGTGAGCCCAAATGAACCTTCGGACGTCTCTCATTCGTGCTCAAGTGTTTCGTCGCGCTCAACCTTTGCGAAAAAACGGCGAGCGAACCGGTGGGTGGCCTCGCTATTTTCTGCTTCGTACATTCGCAAATCTGCAGGGAAACATTTCGTGTAGGTTCTGTCCGTCACCCGCCGGTCAAGCAACAGGACAAGCGCCCTATCTGCGACGGACCGTATCGGTCGACCCATGGCCTGCAATATCGAGTTGATCGCCGGTTGCGATACCGTGTACCGCCAAGCCAAATTTCGGCCAAAGCGCTCCTCAGCATAAGATTTCAACGCTTTTGAGAGGACAGACGGTGGTGAGTTGGGTATGCCGATGCACACCACGGCGTCCAGAGCGCCGCTGTGATAGTCCACGCCCTCGGATAGCCGGGCGCCAAACACGCCGGCGAGTAACACTTTGCCACCCGCCGCTTTCTGTTCCAGCAACCGGTCCACGATTTTATCAAGATCGTTTTTGGTCCAATCTCGGTCCTCTTTCACCACCTGCCGAACACCTTTGAAATTGGCATCGAGGACAATTTCGTTGAGCATGGCGTACGATGGGGCGAAAATAGCAACGTTGCCCGGCGATGCATCGAGGAGGCCCTGAATGTGGTTGCGAATGCGCTGCGTGTTGCTCGCCCCGCGCTCCGTGTATTTCGTCGTCACGTTGCTTCCTACGACAACAGGACGGCGTTTTGCGGCAAAGGGTGAGGGATAGGCTTTGGTTGTCGTGTTGTTTGCAGGCAAGGCGAGCAGGTGGGCGTACATTTCGGGTGGGTAAAGGGTGCCCGACATCAGCAGCGAGCCGCCCGAGTGTTCAAACACGGGCTTTGAAACCAGCCCCGGATCAAGCAGGTGCATGGTCAGTTTTCCTTCGCGACCTTTGGGTGAAAAGACGATGCATAGGGCGGTGGTTTGGCCAAAGCGATGAACCGATTGCAGAATGTGGCCCACCCTGTGGGCATCCGGTTCGGACGTCTCTTCATCGCTTTCTGCTTCGACCTGAACGGTGAACAGCGTGCTGGCCAATTGAGCAAGCCGATCCTCTTTGGCAGGGTGTTGGGTTGTTTCGCCGGTCGTGCTGATGCGCATCTGGCCTGTCAACCCTTCAACCTCATCGCAGGCCGTGTGCAACAGACCGGTAAAATCGTCGATTTCAACCCGGAGTTCCTCTTCCTCGGGTGTCGTTTCGTGATAAGTTGAGAAGCGAGCAGTAAGTTTCGATCTGTAGGCCTTGATGACTTCAAAACTCCAACGCACGGCCTCAAGCAGTTGAGTCGTTGACGGGGAAGGGTCTCGCTTCACGGCGTTCTCAAGGTTGCCCATGTGCTCTTCAAGTTCCATTGCTGCGTTTCGCACGATGGTCGGCGTGATGACGCGTTCCATGGTCATACGAATGCGGTCGGGGAGGTTGTGCGCCTCGTCGATGATGATGAGGCTGTTTTGGAGCGTGACACCCATCGCTGGCAAGGAACTTTCCCGAACCTGTTCGGCGAACACGTGGTTGTAATCGCACACCAGAATATCGGCTTCTTTTACCGTTGAGCGGCAGGTCTGCCAAGCACAAACACCGACGGACTTGGCCCGGACAAGGGTCTCTTCAACGTGACGTGGCTGGTGGAGAATAAACGACTTCAACGACTCTTTACGCTCAAATTTTGTCGCCTCTTCGCTCCCTGTTTCGCACATGCAACGGCCCGTGAACGGGTCCAACACTTCGCACATGGATTCCCGGCCGATAACGTCAACCACCCGAAGCGGGTAATCTTCGCCAGGAAGGTTTGCGTTTATTTTTCTCACCGTGTCAACCACAATTTTGTGTTGGGACTGGCGTCCGGTCAGAAAGAGCACGTGGGTTCTCACGGAACGTTGGCGCGCAACTTCAACGGCAGCAGCCAGCGCCGCTGCGGTCTTTCCAATACCGGTTGGTGCCGCAGCGACATGAAACCCACGTTCGGAAAGCGCCAGCGTGGCGTCGGCGATCATCTCGGATTGTCCGGGGCGAGGTTGCGGGTGAGCAAGAAACGGTGTCTTGCTGGAACGAGCACCGTTCAACGCTTCGTTCATAGGAGGCATGCCACGGCGACCCTCCTAAAGGATTGGCATGAAGGTCACAGGTTTGACCGCTTGAACTCGGTGTGCCCAGAAATGTGGGGGCTGGGCACGGTGGAACCACCACATCAACTGATGGGAGTGGAATCTGGGCCTCCCTGGCCGTCGTCCAGGGAAGCGTGTGGGGGTGTTTGGTTTTGGGAACCAAGGCCAAGGCGTGCACGACGGGCACGCTCACACAGCGAGACAAAGCTTCGCAAAACAGGCCGGGCCTGCGAAGCCTCAAGGGTGGCATCACCAAGGTTGTATCCTGAGTTTTGCCAATTCATCCCATCCCCTCCAGTCTCTCACCATCATTCTTGGTATTCGCTGCGTCGTATCGTTGAAGCCCTGGACGCCTCCACGGCTTCTTCGAGTGTGTTATCGATCGGTGCCATTTCAGCAACGGCTCGCTTGATGTAGAGTTTGAGCCCCTCTTGGGCTGCGTGCTCCGGGGTTATGCCCCCGAGTTCATACAGCTGACCCAGACGTTGCTGATCAGCTCTGCCGAGCGGTATTCGAATGGACCTCATGTCCGCCAACTTTGGTTGGTTGTGAAGGAACTCCTGAATGGCCAGTCGTACGACATCGGAGCGATTTCGGGCCCCGTCAATGCCTATTCGGGCATCCAACAGGGCGAGATCCTCCTCAGTAATTCTGAGCGAGACGGCGCTGGTTGGCTGGTTCATTCCACTTCCTCGTAAACCTAGACAAGAACGGTCGGGATATAAACGTATTGCATATGATGACAATTTGTAATTTTTTGTAATACAAGCGTATGTGAGTCGCTCATGGGCCCCGAAGTTTGAAAGACAAGTCGCCAGCAACCACCACCATGACCCTCACCCCAAGCCGTGGCCTCTACCTCTACCTCGAAACGATGCGAATCGCTTTTGATGACGCCATCGTTACCGACGATGAGGCCCAAATTCTACGCATTCTTGCTCAAGCGCTTGGTGTTGCGCCCTCGGACACGGCCGAATGCCGAGCGGTTGTTGCGGGTGAGGTGGCCTCGCCTTTTGACGACGGTTCAGAGTTTGGCGGTCACCAAGTCGGTGATGCGACCACCTACCAATCAGCTCTCATAGCAGCCCTGGATGACGATATCATCAGCGAGGACGAGTGGGCCATGCTGGATCATCTTCGCCACATCATCGGTTTGCAAGCCGACGAGCACGCCCTCATCGAGGAATCCATTCGGGCCATGAGCGAAGTTGATGAGCTCGGCCAACGCCGTGTCGAGCGACTCGAAAGGTACCTCACCGTGTGCACGTTTTGACCGCCAATTAAACCGCCCAAATCGGTTGACTGGGAGGGGGTAATAGGGCAACCATTAGAAAGGGTACGCGTGAGGACCGGACAATACACCGAGCGGTGTAAGAAGGTATGTCAATGAGCCCCAGTGATGCAATTTACGCCAAAGTCGTAGCCCGTGACCCTGAACAACCGGAATTCCACCAGGCGGTGAAAGAAGTGCTGGAATCTTTGGAACCGGTTTTGGAAGAATATCCAGAGTACATTTCCATTGTTGAACGGGTGGTTGAGCCAGAGCGTCTGATTCACTTCCGAGTCCCATGGGTTGACGACGAAGGCGTAACTCAAGTGAACCGTGGCTTCCGCATCCAGTTTAATGGCGCCATTGGACCCTACAAAGGCGGTCTTCGATTTCACCCGAGCGTCAACGCTTCGATTCTGAAGTTTTTGGCGTTTGAGCAGATTTTCAAGAATTCCCTGACGGGCCTGCCTATGGGCGGTGGCAAGGGCGGTTCTGATTTTGACCCCAAGGGCAAGTCCGACGGCGAAGTGATGCGGTTTTGCCAATCCTTCATGATGGAACTTTGGCGACACATCGGTCAAGATTGCGACGTTCCAGCCGGTGATATCGGTGTTGGTGGTCG
>CEWJ01033778.1_pt1 | contig 13570 bp, 10 predicted proteins | sample 350291 | NCBI WGS metagenome assembly CEWJ01 (sample SAMEA2622923, study PRJEB7988) | marine metagenome | isolation source: saline water (ENVO:00002010), including | reverse complement strand
AGCCCGATACGGCGCGGCGAATGGATTCTTGATTCTCTCCTCGGCACACCACCACCGCCACCGCCCCCCGATGCCGGTGAACTGGACGAGGACATCGAAGACAATCGCAAGCTGACCTTTCGTCAAAAGCTGGAGATGCACAGCAAGGATCCCCGCTGCTACTCGTGCCATCGCGAGATGGATCCGCTTGGTTTCTCGCTGGAAAACTACGACTGGTTTGGCCGGTGGCGCACGAAGAGCCGGGGGCGATCGATCGACTCGAAAGGGCGACTGCCAAGCGGAACCGAGTTCGAGGGGCCGATCGGCCTGCGCGAAGTGATCGTGGACGAAAAACTCGATGACTTGGCTCGTCAGGTGACGCGCAAGATGCTTTCCTACGCCCTTGGCCGGCAACTCGAGTATTACGACGAACCGGCCGTGCGGAAGATATTGTCGGCATTCAAAAAGGATGGCCACCGGATGCAGACACTGCTGCGTGAAGTGTGCGCGAGTTACCCGTTTCACTTCCGCAAAAACCCGGTGAATGCAGATTCCGAAAAGAACAAAACCGTAGCTGACAATGGCTAAATCCTGGCAACTCTCCCGTCGAACCATGCTCCGTGCCGTTGGAGCCGCGGTGACGCTCCCCTGGCTGGAGGCAATGCAACCGCTCTCCGTACTGGCCGTGACGCCCAAGCGCCCCAAACTGCGAGCCGGCTATCTTTATTTTCCGAACGGCGTGGCCAAGGGTAGCTGGGAGCCGGACAAGGTTGAGCGTGACGGCAGGTTGCGCCGTCTGAACAAGTGGATGAAGGAACTTGAGCCGTACAAGAAGGACATCCTCATTGGGCATAATATCTGGACGCCACGCGGCAATGGCCATGGGGCCGGCACGGCCACATGGTTGACCGGCGGTTCCTATAGCGGTTCGCGGGTGAGCGCCGGAGGGGCATCGGTTGATCAAATCATCGCGAGACATGTTGGCAGGGACACGATGTTGCCGTCGCTGGAAATGTCGATGCGCGGCGAGGGATATTTTTCCAACAGCCTGCCACGCAACTCCATCTCATGGGTGAACAGCAAGCTGCCGTCGACAAGGGACATAAATCCACGGACGATTTATGACCGGATGTTCCGCAAGGCGAGCGAGGGAGTGACGGACAAGGGCGTGATCGATCTTGTCAACGACCAGGCAAAGAGTCTCAAGCGCCGCGTTGGCCAAGCGGACCAGCGAAAGATTGACGAATACTTGGAGGCGCTGCGTGCCGTGGAAAAACGGATGGAGTTTGCCGAGAAACAGACCGGCAAATCCGAGCTTGGCCAAGCGGAGGCGATCGAGTTTAAACGTCCGCCGGTGGGTATCCCGGAAGATCACGAGACCTACATGAGGACGATGATGGATCTGATGGTGCTTGGCTTTTGGTCCGGCGCAACTCGCGTGGGATCCTTGATGCTCGATCATGGGCAGAGCAATCGTTACTTTGATTTTATCGATGGAGTTAGTGGGACGTGGCACGCACTGTCGCACTATCGCGACATCAGTGGCAAAACCGAGGATGATGACGGCATCAATTCGTGGAAAACGGTTTCCCAAAAACGGGACATGTACAATGCCGTCACAGCGTGGCATCACCGGCAGTTCGCCTACATGCTTGGCAAGATGAAGAGCATTGACGAGGGCAACGGATCGCTGCTCGACAACACAATGCTGCTCTACGGGTCAAGTCTCGGCGATGGCCATGCACATGGAGAGGAGAATTTACCGGTCATCTTCGCCGGGGGGGGAGGAGGCACGGTGCGCTCCGGGCGTTACCTCAAGTATCGCCGAAATTATTCTCTTTCCAAATACCATCTGGCGACTATGCAGCGCATGGGCGTGCCGGTCGAGGAATTCGCCGAGGTAGATTCGCCGATGAGTGGACTTACTAAACACGTCTGATTTTAAGCATGAAAAATATTCTATTTCCTTTGTTCGTGGCCGTGATTGCCGTCGGTTGTGCGACGTCGAAAAAAAGCACGGCCATCCCGATCATCGACACGCACATTCACCTATACGACACGAGACGGCCGGAAGGTGTGCCGTGGCCGCCGGAGACGGACAAGGTGTTGTATAAGCCGATTCTGACCGAGCATTTCGACAAGGTGTCCGACGAGAACGGAGTTAACGCCACGGTAATCGTCGAGGCGAGCAAATGGATTCCGGACAACCAATGGGTGCTCGACCTTGTGAAGCATGATCCCAACCGTTACATCGGATTGGTGGGCAGCCTCGAGATCGGCACGCCGGATTTCAAAAAGCACCTTTTTCAACTCTCGAAGGACAAGCGCTATGTGGGAATCCGTATGCGCGAACGCCCAGGCGGCGACGCGTTTTTTGAAAACAAGGCGGTCTGGGCTGATCTTCAATTGTTGGCCGCGATGGACCAAACACTGGACGTGCTGATGTTTCAGTACAGCATCGAGGACGTCGACATGGTGGCCAAGCGTTTGCCAAACCTGAAGATTTTGATGAACCACGTGGCCGGTGCAGACATCGAGGGCAAGCCGGCCGATCCAAAGTGGGTGGCTGGGGTTCAAAAAGTGGCAAAAAATCCGAACGTGCACTGTAAGATTTCCGGCCTGTTCCAACAGTCCGACCGGCAGCCTTCCCCGAAGGGCGTCTCGTTTTACAAGTCCGAGCTGGATGTGCTTTGGGAGGCGTTCGGCGAAGACCGACTGATCTACGGAAGCAATTGGCCGGTGACCATGCGGGGCGGCACTTATGCGGAGTACCTCGCGGTCGTGAAGGCGTTTTTTGCGGACAAACCCCGCGCGGCGCAGGAGAAGTATTTTTACAAAAATGCGTTGAAGTTTTATGGCCTCCCGCCGCTAAAGCGTTAGCCGAGTTCGGTTTCCAGCGCTCGCTTCAATTCGTCGAGCTTATTCTCATCAGTCGGTTTGCCTCCTGACATAGTCCGGACGTAAAACGTGTCAATCGCGGCTCCCTTTTCAGTGCTGATTTTTGCCACGTGGATGTTCAAGTCGTGCCGGGTAAGCACGTTTGAGATGCGGTGCAACAGCCCGAGTCGATCCTCCGATTCCACCTCGACGATGGTCCGCGACTCGACCGACTGGGTGTCGATCCGGATGCGTGTGGGGAGCTGCCATTCCTCCGTATCCTCGCGCTTGACCATGGTCTGCTCTTCAAACGCCGAGTCCCCGTCCGGCAGCAGCGCCTGGGTGATCAGTTTGCTGAACTTGTCGCGCTCGGTATGCTTGGCCAAGCCGCCGGTTTTGGCATTCACAACAAAAAACGTGTCGATGATGATGCCGTCGCTACGCGAGAAAACCCGGGCGCTCAGAATGTTTAGCCCAGTTGCGGCCAGAGCACCGGAGATGGTCGTGAACAATCCGGGCCGATCCCACGTGCAAACTTTTAACGACGTGTAGCCGCGCGCCGGCCGGTCGTGCCAGTTGATGATCGGTTCGAGCGCTTTTTCATTCCGCTTGGCTGTGACGCGATTGAGGAACAGGTTAACCTGCTCGAGATCGACCAGGATGTGCCGGATCGAGTGGGCGTGAAAGTAACGCGGCGTGAGGTGGTTGAAATGCGCCTCCAGTTCCTCTTCTGACAAGTGGGGCGGCAGCTCGTCCCGCAGGGTAAACTTGAGCTTGGCCAAGCGGTTCTTTTCCGCCGCCTCGTAATCCTCACCGCTGGCCAGGCGCCGGCCGGCTCTGCGATACAGCGACTGGAGTAGCGTGTTTTTGAAGTCGTTCCACAAATCATCGCTGGTGCCAAGCGAATCGGTAAACGTCAGCAGTGTGAGCATGGCCAGGTTTTCTTCGTCCTGCAATGCCTCGGCGAACTGGCGAATCACGGTCGGCGAATCGATGTCGCGCCGTTGCGAAACCTCCGCCATGAGCAGGTGGTTTTCCACGAGAAAACGGAGGCGGCTTAAGCGCCGGGGTGACAAGCCCAGCCGTTCGCCCACCTGCAGGCAGACAGCGGTGCCGTCCTTCACATGGTCGCCACTCTCCATGCCCTTGCCGGTATCATGCAGGAACAGCGCGAGGTAAAGCAGGTAGGGCAGGTCGATGTCCTGCAAAATATGAGTGTAGTCCGTGAACGGGCGCTCGTTGGCATCCCAGACCTGATCAAGTTTCTCGAGGCAGATGAGCGTGTGTTCATCCGCGGCGTAGGCGTGAAAAAACTCGTGTTGCACCAGGCAGGTCATCCGGCCGAATTCCGGGATAAACCGGCCCAGCAGATCGACCTCGTGCATGGCGCGCACCGCGGGAGCGACGTTGCCGCGTTGGTTGAGAATCTCGAGAAACGTCTCGTGCACCTCTGCGTCTTTAATGAACGATTCGTCGACCAGTGAAACGTTGTCGCGCAGCAACTGGATCAGGTCCGGATGAAACTCCAGGGTGCGCTGCTGGGCATGCAGGAACACCCGCATCAGTCGTCGTGGTTGATCCTTGAAAACCCGGCTCGAAACGGGAACCAGTTCGCCCTCGATCACCTGAAAGCCATCCAGAGTTTCCTGTTTTTCACCGCCGCGAAAGAGCGATCGCAGCGAGGGGATGCGCCGGGAGGGTTTGGGTCGAAGCGCAAGACGCCGCTCGACCATGCGGGTTATCAGGTGAATCCGGCGCATGTGCATGTAAAGGTCGCGCATGAACGCCTCGAGTCGCCGTGCTGGCGAGCGATCCTTGTAGCCAAGCTGCCAAGCCACCTTGGGTTGCAGTGCCTTGGGTAGGTCGTCGGAGGGACGCTTGGTCTGGTAATGCAGCTCGTTGCGCACTCGTAGCAGGAACCCATAGCCTTCCTCCAGTTGCGCGCGGTTGTTGGGGCGGATCATTTCCTGTGCCTCCAGTTCCGCGAGCGTGCGCGTGCTGTACTTGAAGTGAGTCATCCACAACAGGTTTTGGTAATCGCGCAGGCCACCGCATCCGTTTTTGATGTTGGGTGCCTGCAACAGGGCGGAGTTGCCGAACTTCACCCGGCGTGCGTCCTGGTCGGCGATACGCATTTGCAGGTAGTCATCGATGTGGCTGCGGACGCACTTGACCTCAACCCGTTTTTGAAACTGCTCAAACAACCCGGCATCGCCACTGATCAGTCGTGACTCGATCAGTGAGGTCTTGGTTTGCATGTCATCGTTGGCGACGTTGACCGCATCCTGAATGTTGCGCACCGAGTAGCCGACCTTCATGCCAAGGTCATACAGCGTGTAGATTAATCCTCCCGGCCCGGTGAGTTTCTCGATCAACTCGTGGTTGAAAATCCGGGTGACACTCGGCGTGGTGCCGCTGTGCAGCAGCATGAAGTCAATGTCGCTGTGGGGATTTAACTCGGAACGCCCGTAACCGCCTATGGCGACCAGCGACATCGTGAGTTTGCGCTCCCTTTTTTTTGGCTCAAACGTGTCCAGCGCCCAGTCGAACAGCGTGGCGAGCAGCGTGTCGATGACCGCCGAGCGGGCGGCGCAGACCTCGCGTCCGTCGGCACCCTCGCGGTGCCACTCCTGTAGTCGCGCCGATTCCGACTTGAGATGCCGCTTCAGCCGGGGCAGTTCCTTGGCGAGTGAACTGTCTGCGGGAATATCAAGTGGCGCGATGGAAAATGAACCGACCTCCGGCACAGCCCCAGCCTAGCGTCAAGCGACCGGTTAAACAATTCCGCTTGGCCAAGCGGCTACTCGTAACCTTGCCGCTTGGCCAAGCGTAACTTAAGTTTTCCCGAGATGGCTGATAAGAACGATCCGGACATTGCCCTGATGCTGCGGGTGAAGGAGGGGGACTTGTCGGCCTACGAGGCGTTGGTGGAGAAATTTAAACAACCGGTGATGAACCTCGTCTACCGGCTGATACACGATCTCGACGAGGCGGAGGACATCGCGCAAAACACCTTTGTCCAGATTTGGAAAACTCGCGAGCGCTATGAGCCGAACAGCAAATTCACCACCTGGCTGTTTACCATCGCCCGTAATCTTGGGCTGAACGAAATTCGGCGTCGCACACGGCATCCGGCCGATTCTCTCGATGAAACCCATCCCGATAACGATTTGCAGCCACGCCATGTGGTTGAGGATTTCACCAGCCCGATCCCGGCAGAAGCGGCGTTGAATGATGAACTGCACGCGCGGGTGGAGGAGGCGATCCGCGATCTGCCTGAGAAACAGCGGACGGCCCTGCTGTTGTGCCGCGAGGGCGGTGTGAGTTACGAGGAGATCGCCGAGGTTTTGGGTGGAATTTCGCTGACGGCGGTGAAATCGATTATTTTTCGTGGGCGCGCGGTTCTCAAGGCGCGGCTCAAACCATATCTAAAATCAGGTGATTGGCAGAAAAAATGACCCTGCGACAAAACTTTTTTGTAACCCCGGTTTTTAAGAAAGGGCGACAATGAATCAACTCGGAAACAACGAACAAATCGACCAGCAATACAGCCAGCTAATGCAGGCCGCCATGGAGCGGGAATTGACGGCTGAGGAGCTGGCCTGGATCGACGATTTATTGGCCCAAAACAAGGCTGAACTCGCTGATTTCGAGGCGGTTGACCATCTGCTGGCCAAGCTGCCTGATGTGATTGTCCCGAGCAATTTCACTGCCCGGGTGCTGGGCGAAGCACAGCGGCAGGACCAACCGGCTCCGGCCCTTGGCCAAGCGTGGTGGCAGCGGCTTTTCTCACCACAATATCGCTCGATCCAACTGGCTTCTGCTGCGGCTGTGGCCCTGCTTATTGGAGTTTTTGGCTACCAAAACCATCTCGATCAGGATCGGGCAGAGATGGCTGAGAGCCTTCAGGCCGTGGCCATAATCGCGGAGATGGCTCCCGGGTTGCTGACCGATTTCGATTCCATTGAGGCCATCGACCAATCGGATCCCATCGACGAGGAACTCTGGGCCGCGCTCAAGTAAACCATGTCGCTTCGATCCCAAGTACGTCGCCTGATTCTGTTGCCGGCATTGGCGGTGGGCATGGCGGTGAGCGCGCTTGGGGTGGAATCACCATTCGCAAAATTCAAGACCATCGTTGCACTGTCGGAAGCCGATCGTGAAGCTGCGATTCAGGAACTGAAAGTCTCCTCCGAGCGCCATCGCAAGGTGGTGCGCGCGAAGGTGAGCGAGTACGCCTCGATGTCCGAGACTGAGCGGAATCGAAAACTGGATGCACTGGATTTTCGCTGGCACCTGCTGCCGCTGATGAAGCTTGATGCCACCAAGCGCACACAGCGCCTTGCCTCGGTGCCGGAGCGTTTTCGCGAGGATATTAACGAACGTCTCGCCGGTTGGGACAAACTGGATGGAGGGGCCCAGGAGGAGTTGCTCAAGAACGAGTCGTTTTTTCGCTACATGTCCAGTTTTGGTCGCGGCCGGGGATCGCGTATCGCGATGACTAATCACATTGGCAGAATGCCACCCAAGCTGCGGGAAGGGGTGGAGAAACGCATCGCCGACTGGCGGAGCAAGCCCAAGCCGGATCGGAGGAAGATGTCGCGGCAATTCCACCGTTTTTTCGACCTTCGCCCCTCTGAGCAGGAGAAGGCCCTGAGTCATTTGCCGCGCCGTGAACGTGCCAAGATGGAGGCCAGCCTTGAGCGATTCAAGGCGATGTCCGCTGCACAACGCGAATTGGTGATCAAGTCGTTCGATCGGCTTGCTGACATGACGCAGCACGAGCGCACTTCGTTCTTTCGAAATTCCCAGCGCTGGAACGAAATGGGTGACACCGAGCGAAAGCAGTGGCGCACACTTGTGACGAAGATGCCGCCCTTGCCACCTGGCTTCGAAAAAAAGGGTACACCGCCATTGCCGCCCGGCATGGGTGATACCGCCGCCGGGGGGCAGACTGTTGTGACCAACTCGCTTCGTTAAACGCCGGCATGGATCCCATCGCCTTCAAGATCGGCGGCTTCGCAATCTATTGGTACGGCATTCTCGTGGCCGGCGGGTTTTTGATTGGGCTTTGGACGGCCAGCAGGCGCGCGGCTCGGGATGGCATTGACGGCAAGGTGGTTTCCGATCTCGGTGTGTGGATCATCATCGCCGCTCTCCTGGGCTCCCGGGTTCTTTATGTGATCACCAATTGGGGTGAATACTCCGATAAGCCGTTTTCAGACTGGATCGATTTTCGTAGTGGGGGGCTGGTTTTTTACGGTGGCTTCATCGGTGCCGCGCTGGCTGTGATCCTGTATACGCGGATTCATGGCAGTCAGCCGTTGTGGAAAATCGCCGATGCCTTTGCTCCGAGTGTTCCGCTTGGCCACGCGCTTGGTCGTTTGGGCTGCCTCATGTACGGCTGTTGTTTCGGGGCGACCTGTGACCTGCCGTGGGCGATTCAATTCCCTGCGCACAGTCCCGCCTTCGACGCACTTGGCCAAGCGCCGGGCGATCCGGCCCATTCTGTGCATGTTCATCCGTCGCAGGTTTACGCTGCACTGCTGAATTTCGCCCTCTACGGTGGCTTGGCCTGGCTTTACCGCAGGAAGCGATTCGACGGCCAAGTGTTCGCAGTTTACCTGATGGCTTATTCGGTCAACCGTTTCATAGTCGAGTTTTTCCGTGGTGACTATCAACCGGAGCAACTGTGGCTGGGCTGGATCAAGCCGGGGCAACAGCTGAGCCTGTTTTTGCTGCCGGTGGGGATTGCCCTCGCAATCTTCCTTTGGCAGCGCAGCCGCTTGGCCAAGCGGGAGGGGTAGGGGATTACCGTTGCAGCGCGTCTGGCCAGGCGGTAGCTTGTGGCCTTCCAATGACTACGAACCGAATTCTTCAATGGACACTTGGCCTGTGCCTTCTCGGCGCGTTCTCCAGTCAGGCCGCAGATAAAATTAAAACCGCCAAGGGTGACCTCATCATAAACCCGGTCAAGCATGGTACGGTGGTGTTCCAGTGGGATGGCAAAACCGTGTTCGTCGATCCGGTTGGCGGGGCGGCACCATTCAAAAAATTCGGCACACCGGACGTGGTGCTGGTGACCGACATTCACGGCGACCATTTCAACAAGGACACCCTCACGGCTGTAGTGAAGGAAAAGACGGTGGTCATCGCGCCGGAGGCGGTGGCGGCTCTAGCTCCGGCTGGGTTGAAAAAGAGCATCACCACCCTGGCCAACGGCAAGTCAGTCGAGAAAGCCGGCATCAAGGTGGAGGCGGTGCCGATGTACAACCTGACACCGACGCGGCTGCGGTTCCACAACAAGGGGCGCGGCAACGGCTACGTGATGACGTTCGGTGGCAAGCGGGTCTACGTGAGCGGGGACACGGAGGACATTCCCGAGATGCGCGCGCTCAAGAAAATCGACGTGGCATTTGTCTGCATGAACCTACCGTACACAATGACCCCGGAGCAGGCAGCGGATGCGGTGCGGGAGTTCAAGCCGAAGACGGTTTACCCGTACCACTATCGGGGCAGTGACACGGCCAAGTTCAAGAAACTGGTCGGCGATGCGTCCGAGGTGAGCCTGCGCGACTGGTACGGGAAGTGACCGGGATCAGTCGAGGTTAAAAAGAATCTCGCGAGGCTCGGCGCCGCGACTGGGCCCGACGAGTCCGCGGTCCTCGAGTTCATCCATGATGCGTGCGGCACGGGTGTAGCCCAGACGCAGTCGGCGTTGCATGAGGGAGACGCTGGCCTTTTCCTCTACACGAATGACATCGATGCATTTTTGGATGATCTCCTCGTCCTCGTCGATGCCACTGCCACCGTTGGCTCCGTTGGTACTTGGGCTTTCGAGTTGGCGTTCCATCTCCGTGTCGTAACAAGGCTTGGCCTGATTATTGACGATCTCGACGATGCGATTGATTTCGTCGTCGGTGACAAGGCAGCCCTGTGCCCGGCGGAGATTGGATGTGCCGGGAGGGAGAAACAGCATGTCGCCCTTGCCGAGCAGTTTGTCGGCGCCCATCGCATCGAGAATGGTGCGGGAATCGACTCTGGCAGCGACTTGAAAGGCGATACGGGCCGGGATGTTGGCCTTGATGACACCGGTGATGACATCGACGCTTGGCCGCTGGGTGGCCACGATGCAGTGGATGCCGGCTGCGCGGGCCATCTGCGTGATGCGGGCGATGCAGCCCTCTACCTCGTTCTTGGCCATCAACATGAGGTCGGCCAATTCGTCGATGATCACGACGATGTAGCTCAGTTTGTCCGGAATCTCGATGTCGTCCTCGCGCGGGACGCTGACCTCCTCATCCATCTCAACCGCGAAGCCTTCGCCGGTTTCGTCGAGCGGCAGTTCGGCCTGGTCCTGCTTGACCGGTTTTTTCTTGGGGCGCGAGTTGAAGCCGCTGATGTTGCGGGCGCCGACCTTGGCAAAAATCTGGTATCGCTTCTCCATCTCGTTGACGACCCACTTGAGCGCGAGGATGACCTTCTTGGGGTCGTGCACCACCGGGGCGGCGAGGTGGGGCAGGCCGTTGTAAATCTGCAACTCGACCACCTTGGGATCGATCATGACAAAGCGCAGTTCCTCCGGTGAAAACCGGAACAACAGCGATGCAACGATGGAGTTGATGCAGACCGATTTGCCGGAACCGGTGGCACCGGCGATCAACATGTGCGGCATCTCGGCGAGGTCGGCGACAATCGGTTTGCCGTAAACGTCCTTGCCCAGCGCGAGCGGAATCTTGGCCTTGCTCTTTTTCCATTCCGGAGACTCGACAATGTCGCGGAACAGCACCTTGGTCTTGATGCGATTGGGCACCTCGATGCCGACGGAGCTGCGGCCGGGCACCGGCGCGAGGATGTTGATGCGCTCGGCCTTGATGGCGGCTGAAATATTATTGGCCAACGCGGCGATCCGCTCGAGCCGAACGCCGGGTGCTGGATGCAGTTCGTAGCGGGTGATGGTCGGCCCCTTCGTGATGTCCCCTTCGGTGACTTCGATATTGAATTGTTGAAGGGTTTCCTTGAGCAACCGGGCGTTGGCAAGCAGTTGTTCTCGAGGCTCGGCCGGGGTGGAGGGGCCATCCGGTTCGTCGAGCAGTTGCGACTTGGGCAACTTGTAGCCCTTGACGTTGGGCGTCTTGGCAACAGCCATCGGGCCCTTGGGCTTGGCCAAGCGCTTGGCCGGCTTGGGTTTGGGCGTCGGTTCCGAATCCGATTCTCCCACCGGCTTGGCCTCGGCGTCTGGTGACGATCCCTCCGCTTGGCCAAGCACCTCGGCGGTGCTGGCTGCCTCGTGCTCTGTTGGGTTCTCATCCGTTTCCGGGGCCTTGTCGTCTGCCTTGGCAGTGGAATCCTTTTTTTCTTCCTTGGCCTCCTTGGTTTCGTCTTCGCCAGTGTCGGCTGATGCCTTGACCTCGTCGGCGGAGATGACCTCGCCCATCTCAACCTCGTTGGGGTCTTTTGGGGCCTCGGGCTCGGCAGGTTTGGGTTCAGCCACGCTAAGGTCGCGGATAGTGGGTTCGGGAACCGGCTTGAGATCGGCTCCGAGCCCTTGGGCGGCCTCGAGTTCATCGGTGGTTTTTTCGATTTCCTTCTCGATGGCCTTCTTTTGTTTGTCCAGAGCCTTGTCGAGGCGCTTGGCCTTGCGCTTGAGTTTTTTCTCACTCGGCGCACTGGATGCGTCGGCGGCGAAGGAGGCATTGCCCCTGCGATCCTGCCAGTCCTCCCAAAAGTCAACGAGTCGCGCCCAAAGCTCGAGAGGCTGAATGTTGGTCAGGTAGTAAAGGCTAGCCAGTAACAGGGCAGAGTAGATGATGATGGCACCGGTTGTTCCGAAGGTTTGAAATGCCGGGTAGATGAGTTTTTGGGCGATCACACCGCCGAGCTGAAGTTTGGGTGCCCAAAAATCGAGCCCGAAGTTGGTGTCCAGTTCCTGCAACAACCCCATCAGGGCCAGCGTGTAGACGACCGCTGCAACAGGTTCCTTCCAGGAGTTTCGAAGATAGGAGAAAAATGGATGGATGAAGGCCAGCCCAAACAGCAGAAAGATCAACGGCATCATGTAGGATGCAAACCCGATGGCGATGAATGAGATGTTGGAAAGATGGGCACCCACCGGCCCAATCATATTGTTGTATCCGACGTCTGAGTCGGAGGAATTCAGTCGGGGCTCGTTGGGATCGAAGCTCAGGAGGGAGAGCAGGTAGAGGATGGAAAAGGCGATCATCAGGATGCCGATCCATCCCAAGTCCATTCTCGGTTGTCGCTCCAGTGTTTCCCTCTTTTCTGCGCGAGGCACGACGGGAGTGTAGTGCCATCGCGCCCGAAGAAAAAGCGTTTTGCCGTGAACAGAGGTTGCCTTTACAGCAAAAGCCTGTTTACAGTTCGGGCGATGAAGTTATGGTCCGGCTTGGGACGGGTGTTGGCGATGGCCTCACTGGTCGTGCTTGCGACGGGTTGCGACCCCGCGAGCGGTAGCAGCGTCAGCCATGAGGACGACCCCGATTTCGCCCGTGGCAAGAATCGCCTCGCCCGCAAGGATCTTGCGGGGGCCATTCTCTCCTTCGAGCAGGCGATCGCAAATAATCCTGCCAACGCCGCTGCCCACTTCGAATTGGCCCTGATTTTCTACTCCCCGAGCAGTGGCGAAAAGACCGACTACGTGGCTGCCTGTTATCATTTTAACCGCCATATCGACCTGCAGCCGGACTCGAAACACGCGGACAACATCGACGGTTTCGTCAAGGTCTGCAAAAAGGAGATCGCCAAGGATATCGCGATGGCCCCGATCCCGCCATCCGAGATCAACGCCATTCATTCCCTGCGAACGCAGTTGGCCAAGGCCAATGCGGAAAACAGTAGCCTCAAGGGACAGGTGGAAATGATGCGGGGGCGCCTGAATCAGGTTGGGAGCGAGACGGCCAACATCGCCGTTGCCACGTCTGAGCCGCCCCTTCCCGGCGCGTTGCCGCCGGTGCCGGGTGCAGGGTCACGCAGTCCCTCTGCCGGAATCCCGACGCGCCCAAGCTATCCCTCTGCGACTCCGGCTGGAAACAGCGGCCGCACCCACAAACTCAAGCAGGGTGAGAGTCTGTACGCGGTGGCCCGCCGGTACGGCATTCCGTTCGCGCAGTTGAAGGCGGCCAACCCCCGGTTGATGCGCAACTCGCGCGATCTCAAGCCGGGCGTGACCGTCTACATTCCCGCCAAGCGCAACTGATCTCATCTTCCCGTGCGTCGGCTGGTCTTTCCGGTACTGATCCTATTCTGGACGACCATGAACGTCCTGCTCTGGCGGGCGGAGTACGGGGACGCCAGCCACGGCAGTCGCGTTTCACGCGAGGTGGTTATCGAAAAGATTTTCAATGCACCCGACGCCTCCAGCCTTCAGGTTTTTCAAAACGGCAAGTCGCTTGGTTTTATCCGCTGGGAGATCATCCCGGATGAAATTTATTTTCGCGGCACCAACCAGCCGATTGGTCGTGTGGAATCGATCGATGGCTACACACTTGCCGTCGACGGCCGGGTGGATGTGGAGCCGCTGCAGAGCAAGGTGCGGTTCACCCTTCGCACCGGGCTGGACTCGGACCTGAATTGGCAAAACCTGCACGCTAACCTGGACACGTCGAAGAACGTCTGGGAGTTTCAATCCATTAGGACCAATCAACTGCTCGAGGTGAAGTACGAGGGCACGCTCGGCCAATGGGAACGCTCGACG
>CEWJ01033477.1_pt1 | contig 13592 bp, 8 predicted proteins | sample 350291 | NCBI WGS metagenome assembly CEWJ01 (sample SAMEA2622923, study PRJEB7988) | marine metagenome | isolation source: saline water (ENVO:00002010), including | reverse complement strand
GATTTTACTACACGATACTTTCTACCCCAAAAATTCAAATCTATTTCATTGATGTCGCTGTTTTCTAATATGTAAATGATTTCTTTTAATTTGTCTTGCCACATGATTTTCTCTAATTCTTGTTATGTATAATCCTGAGAAGATACGATTAAGTTTTCACACGTTCAATATATTCTCCAGAACGAGTATCAATTTTTAATTCATCATCAATGTCAATAAACAAAGGTACTTGGAGTGTGTATCCTGTCTCAACTGTAGCGGGTTTTGTTGCTCCAGTAGCTGTATTGCCTTTAACTCCAGGCTCTGTATCGGTAACATTAAGCTCAACATGTGCAGGTAGCCTTACATCAAGTACATCTGACCCATCAAACAGTAGATCAACATTCATGCCAGGTTTTAAAAAATTCTTGGTTTCATTAATTCTTTCATTAGATATATTAAACTGCTCGTATGTAGAATTATCCATAAAGATATAAGAATCAGAATCGTTGTAAAGAAACTGCATTTCTTTAGCTTCGATTTTAAGAAATTCAAGTTTAACGCCAGCATTAAATGTTTCATCGATTATTTTACCCGATGAAATGTCTTTTAATTTAGTCCGTACAAATGCAGGACCTTTACCAGGCTTAACATGTAAAAACTCAACGACTTTCATACGTTTGTTTTTGTGAAGTATTACTGAGCCATTTTTAATATCAGATGTGTTTGCCATTCTTTCTCCTAAAAATGTTAAAAAATTTATAACTTAATTTTCTTTTTTTAAAATTTTTTACGCATCACCTAAGTATATCAAGTTTTTAGATGATATTTTAACAAAACTGATGGACCTTTTAAGGTATTTCATACATTGTTCGCGATCTTTCTTTTCCCTAGCATATTTAACCATGTCTGCGCGCTGAAGTATGCTTGTCAACTCTGTGACTAAGTCACTATCAAAAGGAAACAGGTCGTAATTGTCGCTAATGTCTTCAGTCGTCATCTCAAGGGCTCTGATAAAAAAACTATTTTCAATGTATTCTCTCAAAATCAATGAAATTTTAACAAAAAAATCTTTTTTTGAAACTTCACTAGAAAGCTCAAATTGTTTCAATTTTTCAAGTTTCATCAAGGCAATATTGGTGGGCATTACATAATTACTTCTGTCAACTTTTTCCAATTCTTTTTTTGATCTTTTTTTCCACAACGAGATAATTCCGTACGCAATTATTGCAAGAGTAATAATTTTTAGAGCTAGATACAAGTCTTCGTAGGTTTGAACTTTAACAGGTCCCTTTATTGGAAGAATACCATCTGAGCCAGGGCTGAGATTCATATTTTTTTCTTTAACTGAAACGACCTCTACAATAATTGAATCAGAATTAATTGAATAAAGCTTAACGCTATCTAGGTTCAAGATATTAATTTCAATCTCAGGAATAACAATATAACCGGTATCCCAGAAAACAAGCTCAAGGTTTGCTTCAAAATTATTTCTATTGGGACTGAACGATGAGTTTTGTAGCTGAAGATTATCCTTAAAACGTAAGTTTGGAAAATCAATTAAATTTGTATCTGGATGACTGACATTGAGTCTATATGAAATGGGGTATCCGATTGTAGTTTGAAGCGTATCTATTTCTACCGATAAAGCAATGCTTGTATTTTGCTTTTCATCGATGCAAGCATATGCAAACAAAAATAAGCTTAAGATGATTTTTTTAACTATGACCGTCTTTCTCTTTTTTGAAAAAAACTCATCAAGGGCTCAACATAATCACTTTTCGTTGATACATTAATAACATCAAAATTGTTCTTTTTAGATTTATTGTTAAAGCTAACCCATTTTTCATTGATAAATTTTTCAGAATTATCTCTATCTTTTTTTGAAGTTGTATCGACCCAATGCTCCTCATTAGTTTCAGGATCAAGTATCTTTAACAGGCCTAGATTTGGAATTCTTTTTTCTGCTGGGTCTGAAATACGTATACCTATTAGATCGTGTTTTTTGTTTGCAAGCTTTAATGACTTCCAATAATGCTCATCAATAAAATCAGAAATTAAAAAAACAACGGATCTTCTTGTTGAAACATTCATAAGAAAATCTAAGGCAGTTTTAATAGAAGTCTCATTATTAGCGGGCTTATGAAACAATACCTCTCGAATCAATCTTAAAATATGAGATTTGTTTTTTTGAGGAGGAATGTATTTTTCAACTTTTGAACTGAACAAAATCAAACCAACCTTATCTTGATTTTTGATAGCTGAAAAGCCTAGAACAGATGCAAGCTCTGCGCAAATATCAGATTTAAGTTGATTGGTTGTTGCAAATCCACCTGAAGAGCTAATATCAACTAAAATATAAACAGTTAACTCCCTTTCTTCTTCGAACACTTTTATAAATGGAGCATTATTTCTTGCGGTTACGTTCCAATCTATCAATCTAATATCATCTCCAGGATAATATTCGCGTACCTCAGAAAATGTCATGCCCTGCCCTTTAAAAACTGAATGATATTCGCCACCAAAAAGATCGTTAACTAATCCTTTAGTTCTAATTTCAATGTGTTTGACCTTTTGAAGTATTTTCTTTGGAATCATTTATTCTGCAAAGAATAGTGTTAGGGTATTTCGATAGAGTCAAATAGTCTTTGAATGATGTCTTCAGAAGATATTTCTTCAGCTTCGGCTTCATAACTTAGAATGATCCTATGTCTAAGTACGTCCTTACCGATAAATCTAACATCTTCTGGAGTAATGTATCCTCTTCCCTCGAGAAAAGCTCGTGCTTTGGATGCAAGGATTAAGCTTATAGATGCTCTTGGGCTTGCCCCATTTTCAATCAAATGGGATAAGTCTTCGAGATTATAATCAGATGGATTACGAGTCGAAAAAATAAGATTTAATATATATTCTTCTACTTTTTCATCTACATAAATGTCATTGATTGATTTTTGAGCTTTTGTAATTGACGAAACTTTAATTTTTGATTTTTTAAACTTTAAAGGTTCGGTTCTAGCAGATGATCGTAAAATCTGACGCTCTTCATCTTTATTTGGATAATCAACCTTTAACTTCATCATAAAACGATCAACCTGTGCCTCTGGTAACGTATACGTACCTTCTTGTTCAATTGGATTTTGTGTAGCTAAGACTAAAAAAGGAGCTGCAAGCTTGTATGTAGATTCACCAATAGTGACCTGCCTTTCTTGCATGGCCTCCAATAGAGCGCTTTGTACTTTTGAGGGCGCTCTGTTTATCTCATCCGCTAAAATAATATTAGAAAAAATGGGTCCTTTTTTTGTTTCAAAACCACTGGTTTTTTGATTGAATATTAGAGTACCAATTAAATCAGCTGGCAACATATCAGGAGTAAACTGAATTCTTTGAAAGCTAGTATTTATTGAATTTGCTAACGTGCTTACGGTAAGAGTTTTTGCTAAACCGGGAACCCCTTCTAGCAGTAAATGACCATTAGCAAGCATACCTATTAGAATTTTATCAATTAATTCATTCTGTCCAACAATCACTTCAGATATTGATTCACGAAGTGCAGGTATGAATTTCGAATCCTTTGCGATTCTATCATTTATTTCAGATAAACTAAACTTTTCCATATTTTTTTACTCAATTAGGTGTTTTAATTCGGGGATTTCATTTATCCCCAAACCTAGATATTTTAATTCAAACTTTACCGATTCAACCATTTCATGGTCAGGATAAGAATCTATAAAATTTTTGTAAAGAACGCGCGCTGAATCATGATTCATTAGCTCATTTGCATGGATATATCCTTGCATGAACACAGAAAAAGGAACTTTTGCGCTGTTAGGATAATTTGATGAAAATTTTCTGTACTCAATGATTGATCTTGAAAAATCTTGGAGATCACGATAAAATATTTCGGCTATAAGGTATTGCGCATCTGGTGCCTTAGGATGATTTGGAAATTTTGTAACAATTTTCTCGAAGGCCTTAATAGATTCCATTGGCTGGCTTTCATTCCGTAGCTTCTCAGCTTCAAGATAGTATTCGTCAGCAGACATAAAAATGTCGCATGAAAAAATGCAAAACAACATAAAAAAGTAAGTAAATTTTTTCATAAAGATTATTAATTATAATTAAAATTTAAATAAACAGTGGATTCGGTCAAAATTGGAAAATTAAAAAAATTCATTATACTTAAAATGCGTAAAGGAACCCTAATTGAATTTGATAAATTTTTGGGTTTTTAGAATCAAGAGCATAGTCAACTCTTATAGGGCCAACAGGTAACTTCAGAGTCAATGCAATGCCATAGTTCCATACCAGACTATCAAAGCTTATGTTTTTTGATTCAGAATAGATATTTCCTCCATCAACAAATAGCACTCCACCTAACCCCCAAACTAAAGGAAACCTGGCTTCAACATTTGTTAAAGTCATAATTTCTTTTCCAGATGGAATGTTGCTATCTTCATCTTCCTCATCAATCAATCCATCACTATCGTTATCAAACCTATCATTGCTATTGTTTAATAATCGCAAAGGTCTAATAGCTCTCAATGTATTACTTCCCCCAAGATAAAATTTTTCAAAGAGAATTGTTTCGTATTTATCGTAATCGTTTGACCAACCTGATATAACACCTCCGTTTATTCGTGATGCAAGCGTAATATGTTTAAATAAAGTAATATAATTTCTGAGGTCGAAATTGTATTTAGTGTAAGTTCTATTACCTCCCAAAGGTCCTCCATAAGCATCTAAACGAAAGATGATCATACTGCCATTTCTAGGATCTAGGGGATTATCTCTATTGTCGCGATTAAGGTGAAACTTAAATTTTCTTTGCTCAATATCTTGACTAAATGCATCTGATTCATCAAATCTCTCAAAAGTTAAGCCAAAATCAATAAATGATCGCTGCCGGTTCCATCTAAAAATATTTGAATATTGAAGACCAAATCTTTTTACATAGGGTCCATATTCATCACCAAAGTTTTTAAATTGCTGGAAAAATAACTTTATTTGAGTTGGAAACTTTAGCGAAAATGGTCGTTGATTGGATATCTTTACATCAAAGCCAAATCTTGGAAAAACAAATCCCTCTTCAGTTGGTAAAACCACACTTCCATCCGTTTCAAACCTATTCTTAGTACCAAATATCATACGATCGGTCCAATTAATTGAACCGCCGAGGCCAATTAATGATCTTACTCCAGGGACATATTCGATTTCATCTAGACCAAATTCTAAAGCTGTTTCACCAACGTTTTTAAATTCTCTAAGCCTGATTTCAAGATTAACAAGCGTATCTATATCAGAAATTGGATGAGCGATAATGCTAACCGAAGTAAAGAATCCAAGCTCTAAGAGGTTGCGCTTTGATTTATCTATTTTTCTCTTATCGAATATTTTACCCTTTTCAAAGACCAATTCTTTTCTTACGAATAAAGTATCAATTCGTTCAGAACCCGATATCCAGAAATCATTAATATAAATTATTTTACCTTCATCAACTTTTATCTTTATTTCTACTGAATCTTGAATGGACTGGTCAACGTTAATTTTTGAAAAAATCTTACCTTTTTCTTGCAACAACTCATCGATCAATGACAGTTCTTTATTTATAACAATTGGATTATAAGGTTGACCCTTAAACAAGCCAAGGCTGGATAGAATTTTATCATTATTTAATGACTTCAACCCAACAATGCTTACATTTTTTAAAAAATATTGCTTTCCTTCGTTAATTAAAAAAAATATATCCACTTCATTGTTTACAACATCGAACGAATCCTTGACCGACACCTCTAAAAAACCTTTTGAATTATAATAATTTTTAATATTGATTGCATCCAGCTTAAGCAGTCTTCTGTCAAAATCAATTGAATTGAATGTCATAATTGAAGGAGGTTTTAGTTCGATCTGATCTTCCAATTCGTTTGAATTGATTTGATCGTTACCTACAAAAGATACAGTGTTGATAATCCCCCTTTCACTGTTTTGTGAGAAAGGAATAGTCAATATTAGTATAAATGCTAAATAATATTTACTTTGCATACTTCACAGTCTAATAAACTCGACGAACACGGAATTTCATTTGTACTTGTCCGGTTTCATCTACGTTTCCAATGACTGAGAAATTAGGATTTAATTTGTATTCAACACCTACTTTGTTTTTGTATGCTGTCTCTAAAGAAAATGATCTTTTATAACTCAAACTAAAATTTTGATTTAATGTTGCATTAATACTGAATTCTTCGCCTTGGTTTGGATTTAAAAGCTCTGAAGCTCCAGATATTTGAACATCTTGAATGATTCCTGAAGATTTCAGTCCCGTAGTTTTAATAAAGTTTTTTTCAAGCTGTCTTTCCAAATATGCTCCCAATATTGTCTGTGCTTGTGTACCTAACCCCTCCGTTGAAAAACCCTCCTCAGAAACTCGAGTATTGAAAGTGAGCAATTGAAGTATATCGCTCTCGGAATATCCTTTATCGCTATCGAACCTCCAATCAGGGTTATCAAATGGACCAAAAACGCCGAGTAAAATCTCTGCATCTCCAATTTTTGTAGATGCAGATAACTCCAAAAAAGGATTAAATCCTTGACCGTCAAAAATCATTGATCCTTTCAAATTCTCGAAAACATCTCCCAAGTAATAGTAGATTTGCCCTTCGTTAAATTCTATCTCACCTGAATAATTCCATTCATCTTCATATAGTTTAGACATTCCCAATTCACCCGATATTTTTGCATCAATTTGTGAATTTCGAATAGCAAAAGTATCTTCAATAGGAAATCTTATGTTGTAATTAGTAATAACTCTTCCTTGATCATCGGCATTAATAGTCGATTCATTTCCATCAAACTCTTTATAAATGGCTCCGTTTTTAGCGTTAATAGTGCCAGTCACATCTATAGTATCTTTCCCAACGATAGAAACTTCAACGTCTGCGTAACTCTCTATATCCTGATTCAAAGATCGAAAAAAGATGTTTTTACCATTAGCCTTGATATTGTAACGAGGTTCAAAAAATTTTGTAAAATCAATATCTCCAGATAAACTAAAATTATTTGACTCTATTTTTCTTTCAATGGGATTACTTAACGACCCTTCAAATGATTTAATTGTTAACAAATTATTGACAAGTTGAGCTTGTGCACCTATTCTTTCCACAGGTTCATCCATAAGAATATTGTAAACACTAGTATTGGAGATAACAATACTGCCATTTCGTTTTAAACTTTTTCTTGGTCCGCCAATACTGAGATTTATATCTATATTACCTATAATTGAGTCAACCTCCGATATATAAGCAGAAATAAATTCTGCAGAACGAAAAGAGCCTTCAGAATTCAACTCTATCTCCGCATTTGGTGAAATGTTCCTTGATCTAGAAATAAGATCTAGATCCACGGGTATCTTTGCATTTCCCGTTAATTGATTCTTGCCATTTGATGAAGAGAAATTTTCGAAGGTTAGTTTTTTATTTTTATAAAAACCATTTCCTGTAACTGTTCCAAGAGGAAGTCTGCCCCAATATGCATTATCAATTTGACCGTCAAGATTATACTCGGTTTTCGATGTAATGCCCGAAATATTAAAAGATCCTGTAAACTGACCTTTGATTCTAGAGAGATAATCATTCGAAATATTTGAGAGGAACGATAAATCAATATTTTTATATATTGAAACCAATTTTGCTTGTTGAGGTTTTAATAAGTCAAAAGGATATGGAATATTGCCTGAAATAAAAAAACTCGATTTATCTTCATAAATCAAAGAAAGTGTATCAATTAATATTGCTCCATTTTCATAAAATGCGTCAACCCTTAAATCGTTAAATGGCTGATTTATTAATGATCCTTCTTTTAAACTAAAATCAAATTTTATTTTATCTAATTTAGTATCTTTTGGAAAATTGATTTCACCAAAAAGACTTCCACTTATTCTTTCTGAACCACTTATGTTTAGCAAAGAAAGAAGATCGGTTGTAACATTTGAGAATTTAATCTTGCCTATGAATGGATTTGTCTCAAAATAACCCTCTATCACACCATCATCAACATGCAATTCAAATGGCTTTATAGAAAATTTATCATTGGAAAAATTCAAAGTAAGTTTTGAAGGGTTTATTAAAAAATGATCCTGATATGCAAGTTGGAACTTGTCAACCACTAACAAGGAATCAGTGTTAAGGCTTCCATTTAATTGTAAAAAGTCAAAATTATTCCTCAGCTCAAGAGATGATATCAAAATATTTTTTCCGTTTAGTATGAATTGACCATTTCCACTTTGAACAGAGAAATCCTTCCAGAGCCCATCTGAAAACTTTATTTTTGCACTACCAGTCCTAGTGTTTCTTATATCATCAACTTGAGTATAAAGCTTAAAATTGGATAATTTGATGTCTCTGTATTCAAAATTGCTGATAGCAAGATCTGCACCGATTGAAGTTTGATCAAAAGCTCCAAAAATTCTCATTGAACCCGTGGCTTTTCCATTAGACAAAGAATCACTCCAAAAGTAATTTATCAAAGAGCTGGATGCTTCAGTTAAATCTAGATTGAAATCTAATAGTCTTTTAGTATAATCTGAACTACCATCAATGGTAATTAACGAACGATCAATAGAAAGAGTGATAGGATTAAAAATTGTTAACAATGAATCGGAATAGGAAATTCCACCAGAAAAAGAGGAGGGTTGCCCATTAAAACTAACAGATTCTGTTACGTCCGCATTAATATCAATAGACGTTATTTGCATTTCTTCAAAGTTTCCATCCAGTAATAGATAACCAGATATTGAAGTTTTTTGGGTATTTAATACCCATTCACTTAGGTCAAGACTGTTAAGCTTTGCAATGCCATTGAATCTTCCAGCATCTTCAATCAAACCATTAAAAGATAAACTAGCGTCATTTCCTTTAAGATCTAAATTATTTAAACGCACATAACCCGAATCACTTTTCAAATCAAACCCGCCTTGCATGCTTAAGCCAAGATTATTTTGAATCTTAATGTCTCCAATGTATTCTGAAAGGTTTGATTCAAAGGTAAAAATTGCAGAAAGACTTGAAAGGTTTGGCTGCAAAGGTAGCTCAGAAAATATTTGCTCAGGTATTTGGTATTCACTTAATTCTATTTGAGCATAAATACTTGAAGAGTCTGCAAAACTATATTCAAAAAAACCAGACAGATCTGTATTGTTAATACTGGCAGCATTTAAATCTAAAGAGATTTTATCTTTACTAAAATACCCTTTAAGGCGTCTTGTGCTAACCGCAAAACTTGGGAGAGTTGATGAAAAATTAAATTCTTTTAAATTTACATTGATTTTTTCATCAGCATTTAAAATTTCGCCATCAATTAAAAAATCTATAACACGAACCGAATCCTCAAGTGATATAACCAAGCTTCCATCAAGATACAAATTATTAATATTCACAGGAAAATTACTTGGGTCAAAAGGTATCATATTTTGATTAGCATTATTCTTTTCAAAGCTCATCGAAGGTTTGATAATTGCATTTGAGACAATTAATTGATTAAGATTTACCCTGCCCAGCAATAATGGTATGATTTTTATTCGTGCTTCTATTGATGGAAAAATTACTTCCGATCCATCAGATTTTGACAAAACGATATCATTCGATGATACTTTTGTAAATAGGTGGCCAGAGAAAACACTATTTTCAAGTTCCCAACCTGAATTATTGAGCTGATTATTCAAGTATGTTTCAATTCGATCTTGCCAAACACTTGGTCGGAACAAATAAATTAAAACCAGTAAAGAAGACGAAATCAATAGTATCAAGATTTTCTGGCGTTTTTTTGTCATAATCAAATAGAGCTATACATTTACTATGAAATTACATCTCTTCAGTTCCATAAACAAAAAAAGCACACTGAAAAGTGTGCTTTTTTTGTTCAAACAAATTCCTATTAATCGACAACTTCAAAATCTGCATCTTCAATTTCAGCGTCATCTTTTTTCTTTTTCTTTTTATCGCTAGATGAAGCCGTGTTAGAATCTTCAGTTGGATTTTCTTCTTTCGCAGATTCATACATCTTGGAGGCAACTTGATTCCAGGCATTATTTAACTCATCAAGTGAAGATTTTAGAGTATCAACACTATCGCCATCTTTAGCTGATTTAAGTTTTACTACACCATCTTCCAGTGACTTTCTTTCAGAATCATCCAATTTTTCTTTATATTCCTCTAAGTTCTTTTCAGTTTGATAAATTAATTGCTCTGCCTGATTCTGCATATCTATCAATTCTCTTTTTTCTTTGTCTTCAGATTCATGTTTTTTAGCATCATTAACCATTTTTTCTACTTCTGTATCAGAAAGTCCGCTTGATGCTTCAATACGAATACTTTGCTCTTTACCAGTAGCCTTATCCTTCGCACCTACATTTAAAATACCATTCGCATCAATATCAAAGGTTACTTCAACTTGAGGAACTCCTCGTGGTGCTGGAGGAATTCCATCTAAGTGAAATCTTCCAATGGTTTTGTTATCAACCGCCATTTCACGTTCACCTTGAAGTACGTGAATTTCTACAGTTGTTTGATTATCAGCTGCTGTTGAGAAGACCTGAGATTTTTTTGTTGGTATTGTAGTATTTCTCTCAATTAGTTTTGTAGAAACGCTTCCAAGGGTTTCTATACCAAGAGATAGTGGAGTTACATCAAGTAATAGAATGTCATCAACATCGCCAGCTAAAACTCCTCCTTGAATAGCTGCTCCTAGGGCTACTACCTCATCAGGATTAACACTCTGGTTTAATTCTTTTCCAAAAATTTCTTTCACCTTTTCTTGAATTTTTGGAATTCTAGTGGAACCACCAACCATAATAACCTCATGAATGTCGGATGTGGATAAACCCGCGTCCTTTAATGCTTTTAAACATGGCTCTGCGGTTCTTTCAACGAGATCCGCAACAAGCTCTTCGAATTTAGCTCTAGTCAAAGTTAAATTAAGATGTTTTGGCCCAGATGAATCTGCAGTAATAAATGGTAAGTTAATTTCTGTTTGCTTTGAACTAGAAAGTTCTTTTTTAGCAACTTCAGCTGATTCACGTAATCTTTGGAGAGCCATTGGGTCTTTCGTTAGATCGATACCCTCAGCTGACTTAAACTCTTCAGCAATCCAATTGATAACTTTTTGATCAAAATCATCACCGCCTAAATGAGTATCTCCATTAGTTGATTTTACTTCAAATACTCCATCGCCCAACTCTAAGATAGAAATATCAAATGTTCCTCCACCTAGATCAAAAACTGCTATCGTCTCTTCTTTTTTCTTATCAAGACCGTATGCGAGTGAAGCCGCTGTTGGCTCATTGATAATTCTTCGAACATTTAAACCGGCTATTTTACCAGCGTCTTTAGTTGCTTGTCGCTGAGAGTCGTTAAAATAAGCAGGGACAGTAATGACTGCATCGCTCACAGTTGAACCCAAATGTTCTTCAGCTGTTTGCTTGAGCTTTTGAAGCACCATTGCACTGATTTCAGGAGGAGAATAGGTTTTATCAGAAATTTTAACTGAAACAGAATTAGATTTACCTTTAACTATCTCATAAGGCACATCCTTTGATTCACTACTTACTTCTTTAAACATTCTGCCCATAAATCTTTTTATAGAAAAAATAGTATTTTGAGGATTTGTAACAGCCTGTCTTTTGGCTGGCTGACCAACTAATCTATCATCATCCTTAGTAAAAGCTACAACAGAAGGAGTAGTTCTTCCTCCTTCAGAACTGCTAATGACTGATGGTTCGCCACCCTCTAATACTGCAACGCAGGAATTTGTAGTACCTAAATCTATACCAATAATTTTACCCATTATATTTTACTCCAATAATATATTTTTATGTTAATTACTAAAATTTGTACAAGATACGTGCCAAAATTTTTTTTAAAACATTATGGCATATAAATTAATTTTACATGTCATAGTGGCAGCTTAATTTTAATTTATTGGGATTTTGAAGTGGTTTTTTTTCTTGTTTTTAATGGAATAGGAGAGAACTTAATTATTCCACTACTAAGATCAACTTTGATTTTATCAACTTTTTTAAATTTATTTTGAAGTAATAGTTGAGATAACGGGTCTTCTATACTCTTTTGTATCTCTCTTCGGAGATTGCGCGCACCATATTCAAAACTAAAACCTTGATTAGCTAAATAGGATTTTGCTTTTTTTGTAACTTGAAGTGAAAAACCAATTTTTTCTAGGTTTTTGTATAAGTCTGACATTTGTAAGTCTATTATTTTACCAACATCCTCTTTGGTTAGCGTATTGTATACCACAGTTTCGTCAAGTCTATTTATGAACTCTGGATTGAAAATACTTTTAACTTTATCTAATATTTTATTTTTAACTCTATCAGTCCCTTGCTCTTTATTGATGTCGTTAAAACCAAAAGATGCGGTATTCTGAATTTCTTTCGTACCAATATTTGATGTGAGTATGATTATCGTATTTTGAAAGTCTATTTTTCTTCCATAACTATCAGTCAAAAAACCCTCATCGAATAATTGTAATAATAAATTAAAAATATCTGGATGCGCTTTTTCAATTTCATCGAAAAGCACTACTGAATAAGGATTTCTTCTTACTTTTTCAGTGAGTTCTCCACCCTCCTCATATCCAACATAGCCAGGTGGCGCTCCAATGAGTCTCGACATTGCAAAACGCTCACCGTACTCACTCATATCTAATCTTACTAAAGAATCCTCCTTGCTAAATAGATAATGGGCTAACTCTTTAGCTGTCTCTGTTTTACCAACACCTGTAGGACCAAGAAATAAATATACACCTATAGGCCTACCTTGTCTCTTTAGGCCAGCTCTGGATCTTTGAATAGCTTTGCTAAGTGTTTTTATTGCATGATTCTGGCCGATAATTTTTTGGGATAATTCTTCATCCATCTTCAAGAGTTTTTTACCTTCAGATTCCGCCACTCTTCGAACAGGTATTCTTGTCATTGTAGAAACTACATCTGCAATGTTGTCTTCAGTAATAATTGTTGGATTTAATTCCTCGTTTGTTTTCCATTTTTTCTGCATATCATTAAGCTTGCCAATAAGCTTATGCTCTTTATCTCTTAAACTTGCAGCATCTTCAAATTTCTGTTCAATAACAACAGATTTTTTTTTGCTCCTTATTTCATCGATTTCTATTTCTAAATCGATAATTTTTTGAGGAACTTTAATATTTAAAATATGTGCCCTTGAACCAGCCTCGTCTAAAACATCGATAGCCTTATCAGGTAAAAATTTATCTGTGATATATCTGTCGGAAAAATATACACAGGCACGAATTGCTTCATCTGAATAGGTTACATTGTGGTGTTTTTCATAACTCGATTGCAAGCCTTTAAGTATTTCAATGGACTCATCTGCTGAAGGAGGCATAATATTTATTTTTTGAAATCTTCTTTCAAGAGCACCATCTTTTTCAACATGTTTTCTGTACTCATCCAGAGTTGTTGCGCCAATACAGTGTATATCCCCTCTAGCTAAAGCGGGTTTGAACATATTTGATGCATCCAAGGACCCCGAAGCTCCACCAGCACCAACTATTGTATGGAGCTCATCAATAAACAGAATTAAGTTATCAGT
>CEWJ01021736.1_pt1 | contig 13662 bp, 9 predicted proteins | sample 350291 | NCBI WGS metagenome assembly CEWJ01 (sample SAMEA2622923, study PRJEB7988) | marine metagenome | isolation source: saline water (ENVO:00002010), including | reverse complement strand
CCGATGAGGTCAAGGTAAAGGCGGCGGATGAGAATCGTGCGTTCGGCAGGAGGCTGGGCCTTCAACCCGCGCTTGGTCAAGCGGGCCTCCAGCAGATCATCGATGGGATTGCCTGAGTTCCCCGGCAACTGCACGCGTCGTGGCACCTGAAACGCCCAATGCTCCCGCGGAGCCGCCTCAGCTGTTTCGCTCTGCGGCACCGGCGCACCGGCTGCGATCCACTCGCGGATGGCCTTGATCTCCTCCGGCTTCAGCGGCGCTCCTTCCGGTGGCATGCGTTCGTCCGCGTCCGTCGCGGTCAACCGCGCCAGTAGTTCGCCCTGCTCCGCTTGGCCAAGCGCCAGTACATCCCCACCCTTGCTTCCTTTGAGCAGGTTTTCCGCTGAATCCACACGCAGCCCCGCCTTCTGCTTCAATGCCCCGTGACAGGCATAACAACGTTCCTTGAGCACCGGCTTGATGTCACGCAGATATTCTTCAACACCTGCGTTTGCTATCATGGTGTTGAAAAGAAAAATGGCGAACAACCGGGTCATGAAGGCCAGATTCTTCTATCGACCAAACGGCAGGTCAAGTCAGCTCACGATTCGCCAAGCGTAAAATAAAATCAAAACACCATACCCAGACTCAGCAGAAAACGGTCGCCATTGCCATGATCCAGCGTGCCCTGGCGATTGTGAAAATCATGTTTCCACTCCAATCTCATATGAGTGACATCATTAAAATTCCAATAAAACGCTGGCCCAGAGAGAAGAGTCTCAGTTCCATTTTCTTTGTAAAGAAAGTCAGTCTCCCACAGAATCTGACTATTTGTTTCGAGAGGATAAAATTTATAACCCAAATCCAGAGAAAAACCAGTTTCAGATGGTTTTTTATTATCGAAAGCCCAATGGCTAACAGAACTCAAAAACGCAAACCGAGGCATTTCAAATTCGTAACTCAAACCCAATCCCCCACCCCATTCACCATCATAGATTTCATAATTGTCGTCACCAGCCAAAGGTACACGCAGTAGTGGTTTGATTGTCCAAGAACCACTACGCCCATCAAGGTTGAAATATTTCTTTAATGGCAAAGCCAATGTGGCATCGCCTAAACCATTATCATGATCTATATGCTTACCTCCGAGGCCATCAGGCATTTCACGTCGAGCATCCAAAACATAAGGGATTTTGTAGGTCAACCTAATGGAGCGATCCCAGGTGTAAACCCCCTGAAAATGTAAAAGATGAACATCTTCACTGAAACCGGAGTAAGCAATTCGATCGCCCAAAAGTAGATCATTTTCATGACGATATTCATTAATCATTTGGACGCCCCAGCCATTATCCCAGCGTGGCATCATGTTCATGATCGGCTCGTCAGCAGAAGCAATCAAAGAAGAAAACGCAGCACCGAGCAGCGTCACTCGTCGAATTAACATAACTATTTTGACTTCTTTACGGAGGCAAAGGTAGTTGTTTTTAGTTTATCACCCTCGAGCCAATATCTCTCAACTGGCTCGTAGCCAGCATCAGTGATAGCCTTTTCAACTTCCTCGGCATTCGCCTTAACCATGGGAAGTAACGCGATCGTAAGTAACTGCGTCTTGGCGTCCATGTCGATGCCGCGCTTATAGCGAGTAGAATCCACGAACGGAAGTTTGCTCAACTTGACCCGGATGCCTATCGCGCATGACGGGCAAACAAGTCCCTTGACGTAAACCAGCGACATATCTTTGTGCTCCTTTAGCAACTTGACGGCGGCAACATTTCGCACCTCCTGCTTCGCGTCCGGATCACCATCCGCCGCCGAGGCTGATGTCACACCCAATGCCACCACAACCATTATGGCGGCCCAATTCTTCACACTTTTTTTAATTAAATTCATTTGTTTCTTTTTATTTATTTTTAATTTTTGCAAACCAATGTTTGCGTATTGATGGGCACACTCATGCCTCTCAACGTGTCGGGATGCGGAACCCAAAACGGCTCCTAGAAGGAAGCATTAGGCGAACGGCCCATGCGCGCCGACCGGGTCTTGAACTGCCAACTGGCAGTCTCGGGCGGACTTACGTGAGGAATGAAGGACTGCGCCGTTTGGGCGGTCGTTTTCAGCGAATGCTGAGACAATGGCGAAACGATTAACTGCGTCTCATTGCCGGGGTCCTGTTTATCCTTGGAAGAGGTGAGGTATTTACCCGACTGGAAGGTGCCGCAGAATGGGCAACAGCCGGAATCATGGTGTGACTCACCGCCCGACTGTTGCTTTGCCTCAGCACAACAATCGACCACCGCATTCTGCAATGCCGCTGCCAACAGGCAGTGCGAAGACGCTGGCACCCAGGCCAGTAACAGTATTAACGCGATGAAACGACGAATGAACGTCACGGGGCAAAGTTTGCTCGCACTTGACTAAAAGCAAGTTAAAAAAAATTATCTTTCGCTTGGCTTGGATAGCTTGGGCATTTTTGCCGAGGTTTTCTTAAGCCAAGCGGACAACTTTTGATCCAGTCGCTTGGCCAGACGCGGCCGACGCTTGACCAGATTCTTCGATTCGCCGAGGTCAGACTTGAGGTTGTAAAGCTCGAGCGACTGGTCGTCGTAGTTGCGGATCAACTTGTAGTCGCCGGAGCGTACCGCACCGCCCAGCCTGTTGCCCATGTGCCAAGCGTAGTTTGGGAAATGAAAAAACAACTCCGACCGCTTGGGCTTTCCCTGTCCGCGAAACAACCGCAAGAGGCTTTCCCCGTCGATCGGCTTGGTCGCGCTTGGCTTGAGCCCGGCCATCTCAATGAATGTCGGGTAAAAATCCATGCTGACCACCGGCTCGTGATTGACTACCCCAGCCGCCACCTGCCCCGGCCAACGCACGATCATTGGCACCCGGATGCCACCCTCGTACAAGTGCCCCTTTGATTCGCGCAGCGGCCGGCAATCCGACACCCCCGCGAAGCCGCCATTGTCACTCGTAAACACGACCAACGTGTTCTCCGCTTGGCCAAGCGACTCGAGCGATGCCAGCAACCGGCCCATCGCCAGGTCCATCGCCTCGATCATCGCGCCGTAGCGGGTGTCGTTCAGTCCCGGCCCCTTGCGATTCTCATACTTTTTCAACAACGCCTCCGGCGCCTGCATCGGCCAGTGCACGGTGTAAAACCAAAGATGCACCATCCACGGTTTCGATTTATTATCCCGTATGAATCCGATCGTCTCGTTCACCAACCGATCCGGCAGGTATTCCCCCGGTTCGCCATCCGGCAGTGTCGCGATACGGTACGGCGAGAAAAAACTCGGTGGCCCGCCATACGAGGCGCCGCCGATGTTAATGTCGAACCCTTGATTCAACGGCGAATGCTCGTCCGCCACCCTGCCCTGTTTTCCGACGCTCGGCGCGATGTGCCATTTGCCAAGGAACGCGTTTGCGTAACCCGCCTCCTTCAGGCGCTCGGCAATCGTAACATGCTCCGGCCCAATCGCCGGAATCATGTCCGCCGGTTGCGGCCGGTTGTCTTTCGGAAAAAATTTTCCCGGCAGGTGCGAGGTCATGCCAAGCCGGGCTGGAGCCTGCCCCGTGAGCACAGCGGCCCTTGTGGGCGAACAAACCGGTGCTGCCGCATAAGCATTGGTGAACCGCATCCCCTGCTTGGCCAAGCTGTCGAGATGCGGTGTCTCCACAAGATTGTTACCCTGACAGGCGAGGTCCATCCAGCCGAGGTCATCGGCCATCACAAACAAAATGTTTGGCCGCTTGGCCTCCGCCTCCCGCGCTTGGCCAAGCGCAAGCACAGCGACCACGGCAAACGCAAATCCGGTTGACCGAAAAAGACTCATGACGGCGGCAGAGTAAGATTGCCACACCCGGCTTTCAATATAACACTCGCCGGCCGCATGGACCGAGGCACGGCAGCCAAGATCGGGGTAATCGGATCCCTCTATTTTTCACAGGGCATTCCCAACGGTTTTTTCCGGCACACAGTCCCGGTGGTGTTCCGGGACAGCGGCGTGCCGCTGGAGCAAATCGCTCTTTTTTACCCGGCCCTCTACACGCCATGGATGCTGAAGTTTCTCTGGACGATTCTCGTCGATCGCTTTCACTCTGAAAAACAGGGCAAGTACCGCTCGTGGATCATCCCGCTGCAACTGGTCACCGCCGGAGTAATGGCCGGCCTCGCGCAATGGCAGCTCGGCGGCCCCATCGGTATGTTTGTGCTCGGCGTGCTTCTCATCAATGTCTTCAGCTCGATGCAGGACGTCTCGACCGATGGCCACGCCATCACGCTGCTCCGCCACGGCGAACGCGGCTGGGGTAACGCGATTCAGGTCGGCACATTCTGGCTGGGCTACGTCTTGGGCGGAGGCCTGATCCTGATGCTGTTTGGCACGCTTGGCTGGAGCAACCTGCTATTCGCCATGGCGGTGATTTACATTCTGGCAACCATCCCCATCGCACTCAATCGCCCGACTCGAACTGCATCGCAGCCAAGCAGCCCGACCCAGGCCAAGTCGTGGGGCGGCATCATCGAGTTCATTCGCCAGCCGAAAGTGCTCCGCATCTTCGCGTTGATCGCTGCGTTCCGATTGCTCGAGGGTTTCATCCGCGCCATCCTGCCGACGATGCTCAAGGATTGGGGAATGGGCTTCGAGCAAATCGGGTTCCTGCTTGGGGTCGCTGCACCGATCGCGGCATTGGCCGGTGCCATCGTCGCCGGCGGCTTGGCCAACCGGCTTGGCCGCTTGAACTCGTTGTTGATCTTCGGCGGGTTGCAGGCCGCCTCTGCGCTTGGCTACCTGCTGCTCACGGCCAAGGGCACCGCACCGCCGACACAATTCATTCTGCCGGTGATCGTGATCGACCATTTCATCTCTGGCATGACCACCGTGGCCCTGTTTTCGATCATGATGGACTGGAGCCGCAAGACACACGGCGGAACGGACTATACCTGCATGGACTGCGTGGGCGTCTTCGCGATGATGTTCGGCGCCGGGCTGAGCTATTGGCTCGCTTCCGAGGGCGGCTACGGCATGAGTTTCGGAGTAGCCTTACCACTGATCGGCCTTTCGGTATTCGCCGTCTGGCGCCTTTACAAATCCATTCAACAGAACGAGCCCTGGCGATCTCTCAGCCAAGCGGAAACCACAACAGCCTAACGCTTGGCCAAGCGTGCCAGACTTGGATTGGCTCGACGGTTCAGTCAAACTCGTGTTGAATTCGCTTCTCATTTCGATGTTGTTCTTCAAAAAAACGACTCTACTTCTAGCAGGCCACCTGCTTTTAAGCGGTACAATTGACGCTAAGGACCTAAAACAATCCAGCCCAGCTAAGGCTGGATTTGAGAATGATCGTCTCAATCGTATTGACCACATGATCCAAGGCTGCATCGACCGCGGGGAAGTGCCCGGCGCAATCGCCATACTCGTGAAGGACGGTAAGATCGGCTATCACAAGGCTTTTGGCTGGGCGGATATCGCCAGCAAAAAACCACTCGAGACGGATTCACTTGTGCGGATAGCCTCCATGTCAAAATTGGTCACCACGGTGGCTGCGCTGCAACTTTACGAGAAGAGCCAATTCAATATGTACACCGAGCTTGGATCGATCCTTCCAGAATTCAAAAATCCAACAATTTTCAAGGCTTGGAACGAGGAAAAACAGACGTTTGTCACTCAACCTGCGCAAAAAAAGATCCAGATGAACCAGTTGTTTACGCACACTTCTGGCATCATCTATCCGATCTTTTCCTCTAAGGGGAGAGCCGGCTATCTTGGCGCGAGAATCATCGATGCCTTTCCCGGAGAAGATATCACGCTGGAAGAAAACATCAAACGACTTGCCTCTGTACCCCTTGCCCATGAACCGGGAGAGAAATTTACCTACGGGATGAACATGGACGTGCTCGGGCGGGTGATCGAGGTACTCGACGGTCGACCATTCGCCCAATACATGAGGGAGGAGTTGTTCAAGCCACTCAGGATGAAGGATACCGGATTTGCTGTCCCAAAAAATAAATGGAACCGGGTAGCCTCCGTGTACACCACGAAGAACAGAAAGCTGGAGCCATTTGACGAACCTGTTTTTGACGAAAGGGCGCCTAACAACAAACCTGAGTGGTGGAAACGGAACCCAGACAAAATCGCCCTTGGTGGGGCCGGCATCATTTCAACCACTTACGACTATGCTCGATTCCTGCAGATGCTGCTCAACAATGGAGAACTCGACGGCAAACGACTTTTGGGACGCAAGACTGTGGAGATAATTTCGCGTGGTGTTCACCAACCGGATCCAGACTCGAGTTATGCCGGGGGCCTCAGTGTCAGCGTGATCGCCAACACAACAAAACACCTCGGCCCGGAATCTCAAGGCACATTCAACGGCGGTGGCTACTTTTACACCTCGTTTTGGGTGGATCCGAAAGAGAAATTTTTCGGGGTATTAATGAGTCAGGTTAATCCCGGGGATTCGCAAATGGCCGGCAATTTCAAACTAATGTCTTACTCAGCGTTAAAGTAACTTTTCCAAATCATGAAAAACATCGTTACCATATTCCTGTTAGCCTGTATTGGCACATCCGTACTCGCTCAAAACACGACGAACTTCGCGCACATTGGGCGCATCGACCGCTTCGAGCCGGAGGTCAACGAACTCATCCCAAAGGACGCCAAGATCGAGGTACTTTGCGGTGGCTTTGAGTGGTCTGAAGGCCCGGTCTGGATGCCTGAATCGGGAAACAAGTACGGCGGCTTCGTTCTTTTTTCGGACATCCCCAACAATGTCGTGATGAAGTGGCAAGAGGGCGTCGGCGCCTCGGTTTACATGAAACCGGCCGGCTACACCGGAGTGGCCGATTACGGACGTGAACCGGGAAGCAACGGCCTAGCACTGGACGCGAAAGGTCGATTGGTGATGTGCGAGCACGGCGACCGCCGCATCTCCGTCGTCACCAATGGCGGCGGCAAAATCACCCTCGCCGATCACTGGCAGGGCAAACGACTCAACAGCCCGAATGATTTGGCCATCCGCAAAAACGGCGACATCTTTTTCACCGACCCCATCTACGGCCTGCCCAAGCGTGCCAGCGACCCCATGCGTGAGATCGATTTTTGCGGTGTTTATCGGCTGCAGAAAGATGGCACCGTCACACTGCAGTACAAGGGCATGTCCCGACCAAATGGAATCGGATTCTCACCGGATCACAACACGCTTTACGTGGCCAACAGCGATGGCCGCGATCCTGTCTGGCGCGCGTTCCCAGTCGGCAAGGAAGGCAACCTCGGTGCGCCAAGAGCCTTTTTTGATTCCTCGAAAGACGATCGTGTCCCGCGTAGCGGCGGCGATGGCCTGAAAGTCGACGCCAAGGGCAACGTCTTCGCCACAGGCGCCGGCGGTGTGCTTATTCTTTCCCCCGAAGGCAAGCTGCTTGGAAGACTGGTGACCGGCGAGAGCATCGCCAACGTGGGTTGGGGCAACGACGGAACGGTGCTTTACCTCACCTCGGACATGTACCTCTGCCGCATCAAGACCAAGACCAAGGGCGCCGGATTTTAAACAACGCTCTTTTCACTCCCCTGTCGAAGCCAAGCGCTTGGCCAAGCGCGACTTGACCTTGGCCAAGCGGGGATCATCGGCGAGATTGGTCCATTCGTTCGGGTCGTTTTGCAGATCGTAGAGCTCCTCCTCACCGTTGGCATAGCGTAGGTAGCGCCAGCGGGTGGTGCGGTGGGAGACGTTGCCCTTGTCGAACGTGGTGGTCAGCACGCGGCCGGTTGCCTTGGCGGGGTCGCGCAGAAGCGGCAGAAGGGATTGGCCGTCCAAGTTTTTCGGAGGACGTAGGTCGCAGGCTTCGGCGAGTGTCGGAAACAAATCGATTAGGCCGACCGGTTGAGCGCTGCGCGAACCGCCGGGGGCGAACTGATTGGCCAAACGCTTGGGTGGCACAATCATGATTGGTACCCGGGTGGAGCGCTCCCAGCCGGTCCACTTGCCCCAGTGCTCCTTTTCGCCGAGGTGCCAGCCGTGGTCGCTCCAGAGGACAATCCACGTATTGGCCGCCGCCCCGGATTGGTCGAGGGCGTCGAGCAGGCGGCCGATCTCGTGATCCACGTAGGTCGTGCAGGCCAAATACGCCTCCACCGCCGCCCGCCATTGCTTGTGCTTCAGAACCGTGGCGTGGCTCCCCGCGGTGACGGCCTCAATCGCCCACTTGCGCCCGGCGGGACCAATGTCTTTTAAGTCGTCCTTGCGAATCGGCGGCAGTTTGCCGGGAGTAAGCTTGAAGCGCTCGAAATATTTTTGCGGCGCGAAGAGCGGGATGTGCGGGCGATAGTAACCCACGCCGAGGAAGAACGGTTTCTCGTTACCTAGGCCGCGCTTCAGCCGGTCGATGGCCCACGTCGTGATTTGCGTGTCGCCGAAATCGCTGTACGGCACATCGAACCCGCCCCAGTCGAACGACTCGCCGGCGACCGAGTTGGGCTTTCGATCCGAGGGCATCCGGTTAATGGGCAGCACTACCATGCGCCCGCGGCTGTCCTTAAGCACGTGGCGCGGGTTGTCCGTTCCCTTGCTGGGCAACTCGGCTTTTCTGTAAGGCACGGCGTTTTTGGGGAACGGACTCCACCGCTGGTTCACGCCGTAATATTCCTCGAACAAATTCTTCACAGTGCCGTGCAGCATTTTGCCGGTGCCCAGCGTTTGGTAGCCTGCGTTTTGAAACGCATGTGAGAGCAACACCGCCTTGGGCGCCGCCTTCTCGATTCGCGCACTGTTGTTCGACCACACGCCGGTGCGCGCCGGCATCAGTCCGCTGAACACCGCCGCCCGCGAGGGGTTACACGCCGGTGCCGCACAATGCGCGTTGGTGAACAGCACCCCGCGCTTGGCCAAGCGATCCATGTTCGGCGTCAGCGCCTGCGGATGCCCGCCAAGGCAGCCAATCCAGTCATTCAAATCATCGACTGCGATAAAAAGGACGTTCGGCTTGGGCGCAGCGTGGGCATTGACTGCCAGCAAACAAACCGCGAGCGCGAAGATCCAGTTGAGAAGCCTCATCAATTCTCCTTCCACGTGCGGACGTTGCGCTTGCCGTCCTTGAGTTCCTGCAAACGGCGCTTCAGGTACTCGCCGGAAAGCCGGCGGGCTTTTTCGCGGTCGGCGGCGTCGTAGTCCCAGAATTCCTGCACGACCTTTTCGGCGGCGGGATAATGGCTGCCGTCGTCGCCGACGGTCTTGCGCAGGGCGGCGAGTTCCTTCTTCAATCGCTCGCGGGTCTTGGCGTAGGCGAGATCGTCGTAGACGTTGTTGAGTTCGGCGGGATCCTTTTTCAGGTCGTAAAGCTCCCAGCCGGGCGGGGTCTGGTAGCCGCCGTCGTAGTTGCAGCCGTAGTAGTAGACGAGCTTGTGAGTCTTCGTGCGGATGGCCATCACGCCGGGGTTGTCGTGGTGGGCCATGTGCATCCAGTACCGGTAGTAGGCGGCCTGCTTCCAGCCCTTGGGTTCCTTGCCGGTTTCGCAAATGCGCTTGAAGGAACGGCCCTGCATGGAGGCGGGCGCGGAGATGCCGGCGAAGTCGAGCATAAGCGCGGGGAAATCGACGTTCTCCACGATGGCGTCGGAGCGCGCACCGGCCTTGATGGCCTTGGGATAGCGCATGATGAAAGGCATGCGCATGGAGGCGTCGTAGGCCCAGCGTTTGTCCTGGTAGTCGTTTTCGCCGAGCCAGAAGCCCTGGTCGCCGGTGTAGATGATGACGGTGTTGTCGTAGAGGCCCTCGGCCTTGAGGTAGTCGAAGAGGCGCTTGAGGTTGTCGTCCACGCCCTTCACACAGCGCAGGTATTTGCGAAGATAAGCCTGATAGGCGAGGCCGGTGGTCTCACGCTCGGAAAGCTTGGCCACGTCGTAGTCGGCAGGCAGTTCCTCAGGGAAACGTTCCTTGAGATCGACGGCATAGGAACGGCGCGGGTTGCGCTTGCCGATGGAGGTGCCGATGTGGGGCAACAGCTCATCCTGATACCCGCGCGTAGCGATGGAACCGAAGGTTTTTGGCACGTCGTAGAGCGTGGGCGGCTCGGGGATTTTCACGTCGGCGAGGTACTTTTGGTAGCGCGGCGCATTTTCAAAATAATCATGCGGCGCCTTGAACTGGTGACAGATGAAGAACGGCTTGTCCTTGTCATATTGAGTCTTGAACCAATGCAGGGTGGAATCGGTAATGGCGTCGGAGGAATGTTCGCCCTTGTGGGTCAAGACGTTCTTCGGCCACGGCTTGTCGCCCTGCACACGGAACTCGGTGTCGAAATACTTTCCCTGCCCCGGCAGCACCTTGTAGTAATCGAAGTTCGGCTCCACCTTGAGATGCCACTTGCCGATCATCGCCGTCTGATAGCCCGCCTTGCGGAACAGAATGGGCAAGGTCTGCTTCGCCGGCAGAACGCGCCCAGTGAGATCGGTCACGCCGTTCACGTGCGGGTACTGCCCGGTGATGATGCTGGCCCGGCTCGGCGTGCAAATCGAGTTCGAGCAAAACACGTTGTCAAACACCATCCCCTCCGCCGCCAGCTTGTCCAGCGTGGGCGTGGGGTTGAGCGGCTTCAACACCGTGGCATACGCCCCCACCGCCTGCGCCGTGTGGTCGTCCGACATGATGAAGAGCACGTTGGGCCGATCCTTGGCAACAGCGCCAAAAACGGAAATGAGTGTGAGCAAACAAACAGTAAGTGGTGTTTTCATGCTATCAATTCCTTGATCACTTGGCCGCCGAATTGGCTGAGCTGCTTGTAGCGGCCGGCGTGGAAGTAGGTGAGATTGTTGTCGTCTAGGCCGAGGAGGTGCAGGAGTGTGACGTGCAAGTCGCGGATAGGATGGGCGACCTCGACGGCCTTGGCGCCGATCTCGTCGGTGGCGCCAACGATGGCGCCCCGCTTAACGCCGCCGCCTGCTAGGAGCATCGTCATGGCGTCAGCATTGTGGCCCCGGCCGAGGGAATAGACGCCCCCGCGCTTGTTGTTGTCCGGCGTGCGGCCGAATTCGCCGGTCCAAATCACCAGCGTATCGTCGAGCATACCGCGTTCCTTGAGATCCTTGATCAGCGTGGTCATGGGCTGGTCGACGGAGCGGATACGGGAAGCGTGACCGCGTTCCAGGTAGTCGTGACTGTCCCAGCCGCCCGAGAAAATCTGCACGAAGCGCACACCCTTCTCGACGAGGCGGCGGGCCATGAGGCATTGGCGGCCGAACTCGGCGGTTTCCTTACGGTTCATACCGTAGGCTTCGCGGACGTGCTCGGGCTCGCCTTTCAAGTCAATGACGCCCGGCACTTCGGCCTGCATGCGGTAGGCCAGCTCGTAGCTTTCCATGCGGGTGGCGAGGTCGGCGTGGCCGGGATGCTTGGCGGCGTGGCGTTGATTGAGAAAAGCCAGTTCATCGAGGGCCGCCCGTTGGTGCTCACGCGTCTTGTGCGCCGGCGCGTGCAGGTCGAGGATGGGCGAACCGGTCGGGCGCAGTCGCGTGCCCTGAAAGTGCCCGGGCAAAAAACCGTTGGACCAGTTTCGCGAGCCACCTTGCGGTAGGGCCAGCTCGGTCATCACCACGTAGCCGGGCAGATTTTGGTTTACCGTGCCGAGCCCGTAATTGACCCACGCACCCAGCGCCGGATCCGCCCCCAACCGGCTGCCGGTGTTCATATGAAACAACGCTTCGGGATGGTTCAGCGACTCCGCCGTGCAGCCTCGGTAATTGCACAACTCATCAGCCACCTCCGGCAGGTGCTGCCATTGGTCGCTCATCTCCAACCCCGCCTGCCCCACCTTGCGCGACTTGAACGGACTGCCCACGTAAAACTTAAAACCCGTCTCCAACCCGCGCGTGCTTTTGCTCTCCGTCTTGTGCAGCGCATTGAGCTTGGGCTTGGGATCAAACGTGTCCATCTGCCCCGGCCCGCCTTCCATGAAGAGCATGATGACGTTTTTTGCCTTGGGCGCGTGCATCGGTTTTTTGGGAGCGAGCGGGCCAGCGGCCTCCTTGGCCAACAGGTCGGTCATCGCTAAGGCGCCCAGACCGCCGTTGAGGTTGTATAGAAAGTTGCGACGATTCATCGGGAAATTCCAAATGCTAATTTGGAAATCCTAAACAAATTCGAAAAACCAATTCTAAAACAATGACGCACTTTTGAGCATTCATTCATTTGGATTTGTTTAGAACTTAGCATTTCGGATTTAGGGTTTAATACACATAAACAAACTCGTTGGAATTAAACAGCAACAAACAAAGATCCGCCAGCGCACGGGTGTTGGCGCTCACGTCGGCCGGTTTTTTGTCGTGAACGTAATTTTCAAACACCGGCAGAATCTCCTCGTACTCAAAGGGTTGGCCGGTGAGTTCCTCAACGAGGGAGCGCTTGATGGCCGTCGGGTACTTGACCGGCGCTGGCTCGTGCGCGGCGTGATAGGCGCGCATCTTGGTGATGTATTGCTTGAGGCGCTCCCACTCGACCTTGTCCGGCACGCGCCCGTAGGCGAGTTGCACGGCGTGTTTCACCTGCAGGTGCAGCGTGTCGAATTCCTTTTCCGTACGCAGCGCCAGCGCAATGGCGCGGTCGCTCATCACGCTGCTGTTGAGCAGAGTGAACACCTGCGGCGTGACGGTCTCGGCCACGCGCGCTTCACATGAGTCGTTGGGGTTTGGTTGATTGAACGTCTCGAGGAACGGATTGGCCTGACCGCGCACGCGGTAGGCGTAGATAGTGCGGCGGTTGCGCTCAGCCGGTGTGCGCGAGGGCTGGTAGGCGGGCGAGAGGGAAAACTGAATCATGCGCGGCTGCAGGGCGACTTCCATGTTGATCTCCGGCATCACCGGCAGGCCACCAATCGCGGGGTTCAATTCGCCGGTGGCTTTGAGCAGACTGTCGCGCAACTCCTCGGCGGAGAGACGGCGCGGAGCGCGGAAGGCAAAGAGATGATTGTTCGGATCGGCCACGGCCAGCTCGGCCGCCTGTGGGTGCGTGCCGGATTGGCGGTAAGTGGCCGATAGCATGATGAGCCGGTGCAGGCGTTTGAATTTCCAGCCGTGCTCGACAAAATCCGCCGCCAGCCAGTCGAGCAATTCCGGATGCGTCGGCTTGCCGCCCTTGGCGCCGAAGTTGTTCGGGTTGGCCGCCAATGGCTGGCCGAAGTGCTTTTGCCACACGCGGTTGACGATGGAACGCGCCGTGATGGGATTGGCCGGGTTCGCAATCCAGTTGGCCAAGGCCAAGCGCCGACCATCTAGGGCGTCTGGAATCTGGAACGCGTCCGCTTGCTCCGCGCCGGCCACCGGCACGCCGAGGGCGCTCAACACGCCGGGCGTCACCTTGGCTCCGGGCGCCTCGAGCGCGCCGCCGCCGAGGATGCGGCTGTCCGGCCGCCACTTGTTGTTGGCGCGCGCATTCATGCGCAACTTGCGCGCGTTCAAAAAGTTCGGCACCGGCCCGTTGTAAACGGACTGCGCCAGCGGCTGGTACCGCTCCAGCCGACGTTGCCAGATCCACTCATCCTGCCGGCGCACCTTTTTGCGGCCCTGCTCCTCGGGCGACAAACCCACGTGCCTAGGGGGCTTTTTCTCGTCGGGCAGTTTCTGGCGTGCCTTTTCGTCGAGATACTTCGTGCCGGCCTTCGCATACCACTCGCGCGCGGCACTCTCCTGCTTATTGTAC
>CEWJ01037253.1_pt1 | contig 13685 bp, 10 predicted proteins | sample 350291 | NCBI WGS metagenome assembly CEWJ01 (sample SAMEA2622923, study PRJEB7988) | marine metagenome | isolation source: saline water (ENVO:00002010), including | reverse complement strand
CCTGCTCCGATACCAACTCCTACCAATGCGGCAAAGGTATGGAGGTCTAAACTAAACAAATCTGGAGCCGCCTGAATAGTTGAGCCTGCGACTGAAAAAACTGCGAACCAAAATACAACTGAGGTGGCAGAATCTGTATTTCTCAATTCTCTGACATAGATGTATGCTAAAGCAGCAAAGAAACCTGAACCAAGTGCAAGCAAAGCATACGGCTCAACTGATTCTAAATTGGGTGAGACTATCAGTACAATCCCAGTAAATGCAGTAATTACGAGAGCGATTACAGAAGGCTGTACCTTCTCGGCAATTATTCTACCAGATAGTAATGCTACAAACAAAGGAGCGGTATATTGCAAGGTTACGGCTTGACCTAGAGGGATTTTTGCTAATGAAGAAAAATACAGAATCATCGCTGTTAGGCCGACTGCACAACGTAGGAACATCGTCTTTGAATCATTAATTTTCAATGATATTCCACGACTTAATGCAAAGGCAACAACTGCGAATGCTATCACAGCAGAACGAACCAAAATCACCATCCAAACATCGACACCATCCAAGTCACTTGTGTACTTGACCAAGGCATTCATCGTACCGAAGCAAAGGCTTCCGAAAATCATCCATAGCACAGCTACATGGGGTGTATCAACCGGGTCGGACAAACTCAGAGCCCCCAACGTGATTCGAGCACACTGGAAACTTGCTGGTAGTCCTGGCCACCATTGCTGTTAGGGTCATGAAGATGGATTGGTATGCCATGGCTGGGTGCTTCTGCCAACTTGATATTACGTCGGATTGCTGGCTCGATTAGTAATTCAGGGAATGCCTCCTTTACCTCACTTGCAACCTGTTGATTGAGCAAAGTCGGGGCGTGCATGGTAAGCATAACCCCGTCAACTCCCAATCTCGGATTTAGAAGGCCTCTAACCTCTCTAATTGTACCAGCTAACATGGCTAGTCCTTCGAGGGCAAAATACTCCGTTTGAACTGGAATAATTATTCCATCACTTGCGACCAGTGCATTGATTGTAACTATACCCAATGAGGGGGGAGTGTCAATAATTACAACATCATAATGCGGCAAAAGTGGGGCTAATGCCTCCGACAGCCGCCGTTCTCTACCAAGTTGTCTCAACATCTCTTGTTCTAGGCCAACGAGCGAGCGATCTCCTACGATTATGTGAACGCCATCAACCGCGGTCGCATGGCGACTTTCCACCGCACTCTCTGGATTGAGAATTAAATCTCGAGTGGTGGTTTTGACTCGACTCTTGTTTACTCCAAGACCTGTTGCGCAATTACCCTGTGAATCTGCGTCGACAACCAATACCTTGTGACCGCGTAAGGCTAATTGCGCAGCGATGTTGATTACACTCGTCGTCTTTCCAACTCCGCCTTTCTGATTGATGATGGTAACAACCCTAGCCCTACCATCAGGGGTGGGCCCTGATTTGGGCAACTCAAGAGGAGTTCTTGCCCGTGCTGTACTAATCTCATCAACGGAGTCTAAAGTCGGCAGCCCCTTGTCTTCGACCTCAGTGAATTCAGCATCGATAATCAGCGGTGCTGAGCCTGCCTCAGGCAGATCTTCCACCTCTCTATCAGAGGACATACGAGCGCCTTCGGCGCTCGGAGGGCTGTTCAATCTGCCGACACTTACGAACAATCCAAACGACTTTAGCGGACTGAATCCAATGCGCCGAGTCAGTTAGAGGGCGCCCAGAAATGATACCAACCTAGTAGCCTTGCATTCTCAGCATCCATAACACAAACAACATCGTGATTTCTGTTATTGCCATCCGTCCAAGATTTCTCTACATTGACGGTGACTGCACCTTCTCCCAAACTAATTGGAATTAAGTCGAAGATTTCGTTATCTTGAGTTACCGATAGTCTGTAGCCGTACTCGACGCCTTCTCCCCATCCTCCACTTCCATCATTGATGTGCATATTCAATCCTGGATATCTTGAGGATGAGAGTAATCTAGACTCCAATGAATTCATGGTTAATGTTTCAGGTATAGCGTTACGATTCCATTGAACTGTTCCGTCGTCCATATTTTCATCATCAATTAGTGAGCAACCACCATTGTCTTCCTCTACAACGGTCCAACCAGCTCTTTCATCTTCTGTCACCCACGACATATTCCATTGAATGTTTGAGTTGACAACTATGGTTGATGCCCTCCAGACATATCCGCCTTGTTCTATGGCGGTAGCAACACCGCTCGTGGAATAGTTCGCAAGAGTGCACTCCAAGGCTGATTCGAGATCCCACGACCTAATCGCACTCTCATCAGGCATAGCAGCACCCCATGATCTCTGGGCACTAGTTCCTGGGCGATCTTCGCCAGGCCCCGGTTTACTGGTGTAATCAACCAACCATTCAATTGCCGTTGAACCAGAGTTGATTCCGCCTTTCACGGCTCTCATGGAGAATGAAATTGTAATTCGCCCATCAGGGATTGCGGCGTCGGAAAGCGATGTTTCAATCAGGCCGCAATCACTCGATTTCAGATTTTTATCAATTACGATATTTGCAGTTTGTTCCACCGGCCAAGGGACATTACTCTTGACCAACATGTTGATTGTAATGTGACCATTACAAGCATCAAATTCCGGATGAGACATAGAAATTGGATAAACCAAACCATGCTCATTGTCATTGATTTCTTTACCCACTGACCAAGACCATTCTGAGCCTGCTTCAGATGTTGTGCCTGAAGTCAAAGATTCATCGCCGAAGAATTCGTACAAATCTAGGGGTGTAAGTGGTAGGAAGACATAGGACGATACCACTCCTAACCCAGAAATTGATTCTAATCCAAAGGTTGTGGCTTCTAGGTTCGTGGCTTGATTTTCTGAATCTAAAATCGTCAAATCTGTACCTGTTCTTATCAATTGTTTATCTCCAATATCAGTCCAAGTTCTGGTTGTCATGTCCAAGTTATTATCATCCAAAAACCAACCTACAGTTCCACATTCCCCTTCATCTCGCCAAGTCTTACCACTCAAGTCTATATTCATCTGATGATCGATAACTTTCTCAGCGGTCAAATGTGTTCTTCCAAATGCATCCAAAGCGTTGACTGCGCCGCTATACTGCTTATCTGAAGGATGTATAATATCCGCTGGATCTCCATTTCGAATACTAATGCTTCCAACTCCTGAGGCTATGTTTGCTGAAAGTTCTCCACAGGCGTCATCGAGTGGCCCAGAAGCAGCATCTCGGAATATCGCAACCATGTCGTCACCCTCGACTTCTATGCTAGAACTCAAAATGTTGAATTCCATACTATCTCCGTAATGAAGAGTTCTTGCTTGGAATGAAGAATCTTTTTGCATAAACAGGGAGAATACGATTGCTCCAAGAATTAGGGCCGAGATGGTAATTGCTGCGATAACTTTCGGAGAGAATTGAATTGAAGATAGGCTAGGTATAGTAATCGTAATCGAGGCTTCTTCCGCATCTGAATCGATTTCACTAGCGACTAAGGCTGGCTCGGTCTCATCGGATATCACGCCTCCAGTCCAAGCGTCTTCTTCCTCTTCGTCAAGGATTAACTCTGGTTTTTTCGTTACAGGAATTATTTCTTCCTCATCACTTTCTAGGACTAAGTCAAGGTCATTCTCAGCCTCCGATTCAATTTCGGCCTCGACTATATCTGCCTCCATGACTTCTGCTTCGAGAATTTCTACAGGTTCGGGTTCAGATTCTACAACTACTTCCTCTGGTTCTCCTTCTCCACCGGACTCAAAACGGGAAAGAAGTCGATCTATTGCATCGTCCTTATCTTGTTCTGAACTAGACGATATGACTTTGGTTTCAGGGGGGCTTTCAGGCATCTTCTCTCCGAGTAAACGAGAGATTAACTCCTCCTTCTTACCGGAGATGAGTAGTCCCTTTTCTTTACACAAAGTACGTAGTTCTGATACCTTCATTGATGATAGTGAATCACGGTCCAGACCCATCCCTCCTGTTCGGCTTACGCTAGGGAGTCGCACACTGGGGCTTTCAACTCCTTCGGCGTTCCGCTTTGCGGAACGCGCATACGCGCGTGTGGGAGAATTCGCCAGAGCGGCTAATTTTCCCAAATTTTAGAGTTAGATTGGGAAAAAGAGAATATTCTCATCCCTACCTACATCCGTCAGACTCAAGAAGGGATGGTGGTGGGCGCGGAACATGTACCCACGCCTGGTCATTCTCTCGCGCGGTCCGAGGTTGTACTCAACCCGCCGTCTAGCAGAAGAAGCCCAGAAGGCTGGATGGGCTGTTCGAATCATCGACCCATTAAGGCTCACTGTAGTGGTTGATGAGAAGGGTGGCCGAATATTCCACCGTGGATGGCCTATCGAATGTGAAGCGGTAATTCCGCGAATTGGATTCTCCATTACTCGAAGAGGTGTGGCTATAGTTCGTCAATTCGAGCAAATGGGAGTAATTGTTCTCAATCCGTCTCTTTCGATTGAACAGAGTCGAGACAAACTCCTAGCTAGCCAATTAATGGCGGATGCAGGAGTTCCTATCCCTGTAACAGCCCACGTCGCTTCTACTACAGACGTAGACAGCGCATTGGCTCGAGTTGGTGGAGTTCCTTGTGTCGTAAAGGCAACAGAGGGGACTCAAGGTTCTGGAGTATTCCTCGCTAGAAGCTATCCTCAGGTTAGACAACTCGTAAGCCAAATGCTTGAGAGAGGAATGAAACCATTAGTCCAGACATATATTGAGGAATCTCATGGTAAAGACATCCGAGTTCTTGTCGTCGGTGGAAAAGTCGCCGCTGCAATGCGACGTCGGGCATCAGGAAGTGAATTTCGATCAAACTTCCACCTTGGCGGAAGTGTAGAGAGAGTTCATTTGGATGAGGAATTTGTCTCAGTAGCGCTTTCAGCGGCAAATATCCTCGGCATGGATATTGCAGGTGTCGACCTCTTGGAATCAAGTAATGGTCCACTTGTTCTGGAAGTCAACTCAAGTCCTGGCTTAGAAGGAATCGAGGGTGCTTCTGGAGTAAATGTCGCTGGGGCTGTTGCTGAACATCTGAATAATCGTCTGGAAGCTTTCGAAAGACAACAAAAAGAAGAATCGGAATTGCCAGATTCAGCCTCTGACGAGCCCTCAATGACTACTGATTGAAATCAGTAAACGGCTTTTTTGCTATTGTTCGAAAAACCTAGCCGTAAGGTTGTCCACATCAGAAGCATTCAAGTTTGGATAGACACACTTGGGCTCGCCCGTATGGGCAGGGATGCACCCGTCGTTCGCGACGGAAATAGGCGAGGGACCTTGATATGGAAGACGAAGATAGAGGAATTGCTAGCCGAGAGGTTATGCAGGGGCGGTTCGAAACTTCCTCTACAATTAGTCAATCCAGCTCGGTAAACCCACTTCCTACGAGACTAATGCGATTGGCAGCCCTTCCTTGGTTCGAGTGCTGGGCTGGGCAATTACGCACTGAAAAGAAATCAAAGCACACTATCCGCGCATACACAGTAGCGGCGCGCGATTTCTCGACTACTGTTTTACCGGGCGAGGAAGAAGTATCTTGGGAAAATGCTCAGGGAATTCCTGTAAGAGTTTACCATGAGCGAGTTGATCCATCTTCGGGGCGTGTAGATGCTTGGCTGAACAGCCTAGGTGAGTTGCGTCCTGCTACAATAAACGCCAGACTAGCGGCGGTATCTCATCTTCTCAAATGGCTAGGATATGCTGTTCCTGAATGGGTACAAAGACCGGCGCGCCGACGCCCTCTGCCACGGCCATTAGGTCGTTCAGAGGTACTGAAAGTGCGTTCAGCGGCGCTTAGAATGGAAGACCCATTAGCACATCCAATAGTTACCACAATGTTAGACACTGGATTGCGAATCTCTGAATTATGCAATTTAGACATCGATGATGTTGACCATGAAGACCTATCTGCTCTTGTAATCGGTGGTAAGGGAGAAAAGGATCGAACGGTTCTGTTTACCAAGAAGACTACGGAAGCAATTGAAGCGTGGAATCCGATCAGAACTATGCGCTCAAAGATGTTAGAAAATGAAGATTCGGAAAGAGCCCTCTTCCTATCTAGCAGAGGAAATAGAATCAATCCTCGATCTATTCAGAAATTAATTGACAGATTGGCTGATGAGGCTGAAATCCCCCGTGCGCGATTATCTCCTCACACTTTGCGACACACATTTGCGACAGGATTGCTTGAGCGTGGTGCAGATTTAGTTACCATTCAGAGATTATTAGGGCATGCAAGTATCGCAACAACCAGAGTATATCTGGAGATTAGTGACCAAACACTGAGAGAGATTTACCACAGGGCTCAGCGTTTACCAGAATTGGAAGAGTTCGAAATTGATTCAGAAGTTGAAGATGAATTAGAAAGCGAATATCTCATACTTCCAGCGACTGCGATTCAGCAAGAGTAGTAGACTCATTTTTTTGCTGGGTTTTTCTTATTTTGTCTCTTATCAACAACTTCTGGGCCTTGCCATTCACGTTCAGCTTGAACATTATTTCCTGAATGACCAGGGAGTGGACAATACTTTCCAGCACGACAGCGTGAGCAGTTATCCTTTGGTGGAATCTCTACGACTTTGGTAAGTCGTCCGTACTTGCGTCGTGGCACGTGATAGTGTTCAAACAGACGGGACTTGAGCATTCTCGTCTGCACGTAACGTTCAACGCGAAGGCAGTTCAGCCGTCATCATGGATGACGAGGCCGAGTCGGTAGAGGAGGGGACAATCGGCCTCGATCCAAACAAAACCATACTATGGGCTCAGGTAAGAGAAGGACAACCTCAGATGTCAATAGACATTGAAGGAAGACTTCGCCCCGCTGGAATCAAGGGCAATTCAACTGTATATCTCGGAGATGTTGCTAGGGCTGCTCTCCGCTCCCTAGGTCCTGCTGATTCACCATTTTTCGAATCAAAACCTGGTTATGATGAACAGAGGTGGGGATTTTCAACCTCAGCAGGAGATGTTTCTATGGTTGTAAAATCGGATTCATATTGGGGATTCGGATTAGTAGCAAGATGTTTTCTAAACCGAATCGAAATCACTGGTCCATTGGCTCTACGTGCGCGCATTATACACGATATAGCCGCCACCTTAGGTCGAAATCCTTGGGAGCCATCATGGACATCGAGATTTGAAAAAAGGACAGGCGCTACAATTTCCCAACATCGTAGCGCTTGGGAAGGACTCATTCATCACGCTAGAGATGAGATGAACGAAGAAATAACCAATCTTTCTGAAAAAATATCGGCGCTTCGTGGAAGCGAGGATATCGAGCTCATCCTAAACCAAGCCGAACAAAATTTGCATGAGGCTCACGCAGCCCTTGCCGATCACAATGCTCCAGCCGTGGAAAGGGCTCTAGCAAGGGCAACACAGGCTCTAGTGGAAGCAGACCCAACGACCGAAGTCAGATCATCGGAGGCAGCCGCAATCGGTTCGGGAGTTCTCACTTGGTGGGACAAGAAACAGCAGGAAGATGAGATTGAGGCTTCGCACCTACTAGATGATGAATTACCAGTTGTCGATTTGACCGGTGAAGAGTAATCAGACAATTCCGGAAAGGACGTCGCCCATCCATGCCCATACTCCATGGTGCTGAAGATAAATTGCTAGAGAGAAGACTACACACGCAGCGTAGACTATTCCTTTACTGATCTGAATGGCATCCTCTGACTCTTCGTCGAAGTAGCGAATTAAACCCGCTGCTTGCTGGATACCGCTGCCCTTCTTCTCCTTCGCCATCGGGCCGTCGCACCTACCTGCACTATTTCAAGACGGCGAAACAGAATAATTCAGCAAATTTACAATAAATTGCCCTAAATGATTCAAAATCAAGGGTCTAGTGTCTCAATTAGTACACATCCACCATCGAGTTCGACAATCTTTGAGGCCGCATCCATGGCAGCATCGATTCCGGCTGTCATCAAAATTTCTCGGCGCTTTCCAGCCGATGATTCGAATACTAATCTGTGAGATAATACTTCCAGTACATCTCTGTCTACAACCTGCCAGACCCATTCTTCTTGATCGACTGTGATTAATGCCTCAACTGGCACTAGGGGGCCTTGCTCCCTACCATTCGTCCTTGCTCGTTCAACAAGGCCAACCAACTTTCGAGTTGCCTCCGTATTGGTCGTTCGATTTGGTTCGGTTGGGCTCCTCGCTATTCTTCTTCTCAGTCCTGTCATGTGCATCCCATACGGCATAGGCCGTGAGTCGTGAGCGCATAGTTAGAGGTTTAACCGTTTACGAATTTGTTTGGGCGAAGAATGAGAATTATTGGGGGTAGTGAGATTGCCAGAGCCAATCGCTTGATGTTGAAGATGATTGACGCGGCCTTGTGCGAGAAGAGGTCGATTGGGATAAGGCCGCGCGCGCCAGCCTGTTATTGAAGGCGGTGAGTTGCTGGCGGAAAAATTCTGATTCATGGTTCGCACACGCGTATGAAAGACTCCCAGAAACAGTACGAGTGAATCCCTTATCAGGAGACCAAGAATGGCTCGAAGACTGGTTAAAATCGTTAGACTGTGAGCCTATAGAGTGGTTCAATGGAGTCGGTTCTGCTTGGACTATGCCGTTCCCACGCGGTAAGGCTGAGGGAGATGTAAAATCCGCCCTTGCCGCTTTACATGAAACTGGAAGATTAACTCGGCAAGAGGCTGTGTCGATGTTGCCTGTACTGGCTTTAGACCCGAAACCTGGCGAATATATTCTCGACTTATGCGCCAGCCCGGGATCAAAGACTTCACAGATTGCAGAACATCTGAATGATTCTGGAGTCGTTGTCGCGAACGAAATTGTCAGGGGTCGAGTAAATCTACTAGTTTCCAATATGCAGAGACACCGTTCGCGAAGCAATATCATTGTCAACCACGATGCACGTCATTTTCCCAAGGTTCCAGAATTTGGCTATGACCGAATATTAGTTGATGCACCCTGCACAGGCACTGGAACCACGCGCAAGAACCCCGATGTATGGTCTCGCTGGAAACCAAGTGGTGGACGCTCGATGCAGAAGTTGCAAATCGATATTTTGAGTCGGGCTACAAAACTTGTCAAATCTGGAGGACGAGTTGTCTACTCGACCTGTTCTCTAGATCCTATTGAAAACGAAGCTGTAGTTGCCGAGGTTTTGAGAAACGACTCTTCTTTGAAGCTGATTTCAGCCCAAGATTTGATTCCAAAATTACTCGCTTCTGAAGGAATGACCCAATGGCCTGTGCTTTCTGATGAATGTTCAATTGTTCAGAATGAACAAGAAGAAGACCGTTTCCTTTCTCCTTCTGAAAAAGAAATCATTGATGCTCTGCCACTATGCATGAGGGTGTGGAATGATGAGTCAACAGCAGGAGGATTTTTCCTTGCTGTAATAGAGAAAAAATCTTCTGTAGAAACAGAAGCCAATACGCTAGTTAATCGGGAGTTAACGGAAGATGAAGCACCCGTAGATAACGAGGATGTTCCGCAACCAATTTCATCAGATACTAGAACCATCTTGGAAGAGGAATTGGGAGCCTTACCAGACGACCTTTGGGTGCGAGGAAAGAAAGTTCTCTTATCGACTGCCGAAGCACACGAAATTTGGTCCTCTGAAAGGAGTCGAAGAGGCGGAAGGACCCGGATTCCGGGTAGGCGTTGGCGTCCTTTGAAAGTGGTTTATCTCGGGCTCGAAGCAATTCATTTACGACGTGGAGAGTTTGAGCGAGTTGTTGGTTCTGCGGCGAAAAAATTCGCCGATATAATCGAGAAAGGACGTACTGAAGTGCCATCGGAAGTTATCGATTCCTTACTCTCAGGAGATGAGCCAGAACCCACTTCGCTGAGTTCAAAATTAGCATCTGAGAGAGGGAATTTTCTGTTGGTCGATGAATCGGATGGAACCACTATTCCGGTTTGGATTGGAGGACGAGTTAGTCTGATGATGAGAACCGCAGAAGTACATGTTTTACGACTAATGAGAGATATCATAGTCAATCAAGAAGAATGAACATACGTTCAATCTACTAGCGGATTTTGAGGTGAATGTTCAATAGCCTAATGCCTTGAGCACAGTCTCCCGAGGGATATTCATTCTCGACGACACCGACCGTAGAATCATTCAGGTGCTGGAACGCGATGCTCGAACATCGCTTCGCGGCATAGCAGAGGAGGTCGGTGTTTCTCTAGGTACAGTTAGCAATCGAGTGAAGAAATTAGAAGACAGTGGAGTCATCAAGGAGTACCGAGTGATTCTCGATTCGGATAAGGTTGGATGGGGGTTAAATGTCGTAATTGGACTAAGAATTCAGAAGGGGCGGCTTATCGAAATTCAGGAAATAATTGCTCGCGACCCTAGAGTCTACGGCGTTTACGATGTTACCGGCGAATTCGATTCAATGATTATCGCCAGAGCCAGCGATAGAAGTGACCTCGACGATTTATCGAAAAATCTGCTCTCGATGGATGGTGTGAAACGTTCGGTTACTCACCTAGTACTCAATACGGTCAAAGAGAGTCCCACATCATTTCCAAAATGAGTTAGATTTCATCCCGTTGTTCTTCAATCAGGGACCTCAGAGTTTTTGCAAATGGTGCTAATGCTTCGACGGTTTTTCCCTCTGGCTTCATGGTCCTCAACAGAACTTTTCTGAGATTTTCATCGATTGGAACATCTAGTGAATTTAGTCGGTCTCGAAGAGATGTCTGAATTTGACCTCCGGTGCGGTCCCAATCCATTAACAACATTAGGGGTGGACCTCCGTCGATTGTATTTCGAGTCCCGTATGTATCGTAGAAATATGCTACAAGTCGAGATCTATCCCAGCCGCGATTAATCAGTTCAATCGGACCTTCAAATCCTAGAGCCCTCAAAGCCGCTTTGTCTCTCTTGCCCTCTACCAAAACTGGACATCCGGCTCCTCCATCTGACGGCATTCGATTTCGGAGTTGACTTTCCGCGAAGGCACGAGCTGCTAAATTGAAACGGACTTCTCGGTCAGGAGGACCAGAAAATTTTGTCCTATCTTGAATCCAATCGCTAGCGCCCATCTGTCATCGCCTCTGGGGAAAAGTCAATTTTTGACCAATTAAGTTGTTATCCTGATGGGTTCACGACAGTTAGACGTTTGAAGTCATTTCCGACTACGTCGGACCTCACTCCAGGAATTACAAACCTCATCCTTATGAGGGACTTTCACATGCGGTGATATAGGAGATAACGATGAGTCTCATCACACCTCTGTACGACAGCCTCTGGAATGAGTATCTTGTTTGGTCTGCTTTAGTCGCATTGTTTACCTTTGGATGGCTATATCACCACTCATTTTTCTATCGCTCAAAGGATGGTGAAAACCCCAATATAGACAATCTGGAAGTTGGAGTTTTTCCTGCTGAAAATGATAACCTAAAATTGGAACTGGCGTGGACAATTGTGCCATTTATTCTAATCGTCTACCTGACTTACATCTCTTGGGCGCCGTTGGACAACATGTGGTCCGCGGCTAGTAGCGCCGATGGAGGACATTTCGGTGATGAATGCAATTACTTCATGAATGAGAGTTCGGACTTATATTTCGACGATGATGAGGGATTGAAAGGAGCGTTCAAAGCAACTTGCTACCACACCATCGAAATAACAGCCAAGCAGTGGGTTTGGAGTTTTGATTGCGGTACACTCGAAGCAGAATTGTGTGAATCAGGATTTACCGAGGCAGATGGAAGAGCCGTGCCCCACCTCTCCTTACAGGCAGGCAATGCATACCTCGCATACATGACTTCTGAAGATGTAACTCATGCCCCTTGGTTTGTCTCGTTAGGAGTCAAAGAAGATGTTCTTCCCGGACAGACAACCACTGTTTGGATTCTCGCCGAGGACGTAGAGGACTTCCTACTATTGTGCACTGAATACTGTGGAGACGACCACGCTTACATGATGGCTGGCGTCAGTATCCATGCCTGAGGAGGTGAAAGATATGGGAAGAAATGTGACAATTTCGCGAAGCATGGTAGCTTTACTCTTAATCTCAATAGCAATGGTTGTATCGCCGGCCGTAAACTCCCTACCAACCGGTGTAAATTATGACCAGATTAGTGCCGGTGGATGTAACTGTCACGCCGCTGCTCCAAATGCTGCAGTTATGGTGAATTTGGAAGGTCTTCCTGAAGAATACAACATGTCTGAGACCTATCAGGTTACAATTTCATTCACTGGTGGTCCATCTGCTGAAGGAAATGCAAATCTAGGAGGATTCAATCTATGGGCATCAGGTGGTGAAATTACTCCGCTAGATGCGACCGTTCAGTCCAATGGTCCCTCAGAGGTCACTCATACTGAGGCTGGTAACGATTACACATCATGGACTGTCGAGTGGATTGCTCCAAGCCATGGGAGAGATGTTGACTTCGTGGTCCACGTCAACTCTGTAAACGGAGATGGAAATGCTGGCCCCGAAGATCAATGGAATAAATTGACTCTGAAGGTTGCAGGATCATTAGGTCCAGGATTAGAAGAAGCTGACCCATACAAGGTATTGGCCACTCTCATCATAATCTCTGGCTTACTTCTCACAATCACAGTTCTGTATGGATTCTACAGAACTAATCCTGATGCATTCAATTGGGAGCATCTAGCACCTTGGTTGACCGAGTGGCTAACCAGCACAGACCACAAGAAGATTGGAACTCTATATTTCGTTCAAGGTCTATTCTTCCTTGGAATCGGTGGAATTCTCGCGATGATGATTAGGATTCAACTTGCAGTTCCAGGTAATGACTTCATTTCCCAAGATGAATACAACTCTTTCTTCACACTACACGGAACTACTATGATTTTCCTTGCCGCTATGCCTTTGATTAATGGGTTTGCAAATTGGATGGTACCCCTACAAATTGGAGCACCGGACCTTGCTATGCCAAGATTGAATGCTCTCTCATTCTGGCTTCAACCATTCGCTGCATTACTGATTTTCACCGGTGTATTCACCGGAGAAGGAGCAGATACCGGATGGACAGGATATGCTCCGTACATCGTAACAGAAGGCGCACATACTGGTGTGACAATGTGGGTTGCAGGACAGATAATGCTGGTAGCATCATCTACTCTAACAGGAATTAACTTCCTTACCACAATGGCAGTAATGCGTGCAGAAGGAATGGGTTGGATGCAGATGCCATTGTTCACATGGAGTATTTTGGTTGCTAACCTAATGCTATTCCTTTCAATTCCAGCATTCGGTGTAGGGCTAATTCAAGTCTACCTCGACAGAACTATCTCCACCGCATTCTATGACATATCTGCTGGAGGTGACCCATTACTCTGGAGTCACTTGTTCTGGTACTTCGGACATCCTGAGGTATACGTCGTTATTGTGCCTGCATTCGGTGTTATTTCTGAGGTTCTTGCTACATCCGCAAGACGTTCTATCTTTGGATACCGTTCAATGGTTTACGCAATGGCTGGAATTGGTGTCGTGGCTTTCATCGTTTACGGACACCACATGTTCACCTCCGGAATGTCACCTTCGCTAAGATTCGTAACAATGCTGACAACTATGTTAGTCGCGGTCCCTACTGGCATCAAGATCTTCAATTGGCTGAAAACTATGCACGGAGGTTCGCTTGTCTATCGCACACACACTTTGTGGGCGCTAGGATTCTTGGTTACCTTCACGCTTGGTGGAATATCTGGAATGTT
>CEWJ01140422.1_pt1 | contig 13708 bp, 6 predicted proteins | sample 350291 | NCBI WGS metagenome assembly CEWJ01 (sample SAMEA2622923, study PRJEB7988) | marine metagenome | isolation source: saline water (ENVO:00002010), including | reverse complement strand
TACCACCAAAGGTCATATCGTTCAACTCGAGATTTAATTGGTGTAGTCCAGATGGAGTACCAATCCAGAGGACAGTTGGATTTTGTTGGTTCGGGCCATCGAGCATCATCGCCTGAACCTCTGCTGGATTACCTGAAGCTCCAAGATTCAGTGTTCGCAGATCATCAATTTTGTTGGGAATACCCGAGCCACTGGCGTCGAAAAAGAACCGCCACGAAGGGGTTGCATCATCGCGACCTGTCGCAGACTCGAGCGTCATCATGCCGCGCTCTGTGCCAACATAGAGGACCAATCCGCCTCCAGGGACGGTGCCGTGCTCAAGTTCTGTTACCACAACGTTGTCATCCATCAAGGCGGACTTGAAGTTTGAACCAATATCGAAGGTTTGGGTGATTTGACCACCTGCATTTACCTCAAGAACCATGCCATCACCGTTGGCGCCCAACGCTATGAGTTGTTGACTTGAGCCTTCGATGGCAAGTTGATGAATAGCGAAGACTTCGATAGCATCGGTTGATGACCATGACTCAAGTGGTTCGATGAAGCCGTCGACTTGAATCGCTGCAACATGTACGCCATGCGAAGTAGCCATGGCGATAGAATGAGGCCCGTTCTCAGATTCGATGAATACGGCCTCATGGCCAACAATCCCTTGAGGGAACCATTGGTCCTGTGTTACTTGAGTCTCATAATCCATTGTCGTTACACCATATCGGGTGAGGTAGTAGGCCGTTGAATCGTCGACCAAGATACTGCGCACATCATGATGCATGACGGAGAGATGGCCAGGAATGGCATTGAACGTCAATGGATATTCCTTGTATGACGAATCATTCACTCCGAGTTGAATTTCTTTTAATCCAGAACGCACTGTGTTCCCCTCGTCGTTGTGAATGTAATATTCTTCCAGATTCGAGAGTGATTCACCAAGAGCCAATGCGGAATCAGTCCGACTCACATCGGCAGAAACAAAACCATCACGATTGACATCCCAACCGTCTCGATCATCATCCAGCAATGCATTTGAACGGTTGAGCGGATTGAGTCCAAAGTGAACTTCCCACCCGTCCGGCATACCGTCACCAAAGGAGGGATAGAGCGGTCGGACAGCGAAACCATCCCAGCTGTATCGATCCGAATCATCGAGCAATGGATCTGTACCAAGCCACAAATCTTCACCAACAACTCCAGTGACATTCGTTGTGCATGCTGGTAAGATGTTTTGGAAAGAAGCGTTCATTCCGTTGGAGATAAACGGCCATTGCGTCAATACTGAACCTTGCGGAAGGGTTGCAGAACACCACAGTCCGTCCAATTCGGTAGTGAAATTACTCGGCATACCGTACTGATATTCTTCAGAAGAAGTATACTGTTCTGCAACGCTTAGAAAACCATCACGATTCACGTCAAACCCGTCTTCATCAGGGTCATCGATTGCGTCACTTGCGTTCAATGGGTCAAAATATGGACAGACATAGCGCTGACTTGGTTCATCAAAACCACCCGCACGTTCGCACATCCAAGCCTCAAACCCATCAGGCATTCCGTCACCATCGGTATCAGCGACGCGCGGATCAAGGTAAACACGCTCACCGTTGTCATCGAGAATGCCGGTCAATCCGCGCGCAAAACCAGGATCGTTGCAATTCCGAGGGTAAGGCCAACAGAATTCCTCTGTGTTATCGAGTCCGTCGAGGTCTGTGTCCAGAAGTGCATCATCTGCGTCGGATTCATTCATCCCCCTCATGAACACGGAACGGCCATCGACTGCTTGGTAGCTGAGGTTCTCACCAAATATTGATTCATGAACGTCAGGAATACCATCACCGTCGTTGTCGATTGGTTCTGGCCCTGTACCATCCGTATCCTTTGGATGAATGGTCGTTACCGGAGAGATTGCAGGGAACTGAGACATAAACAAAAGGCCTGCAACCACCAATACTGTCGTGAGTAATGTGGTCTGGCTCCTCCGCAACTCAATCACCTACGGCTTGACGCCCTATCCAAACTCCTTGTCTCCACGCTTATAGCAATGATGGAGCGTTGTTCATACACCGTTTCAACAAAGAGGTCCTAAAAGGACAACAAAATCCCGATTTGAGGCGGTGTATTCAATATCCGTCTGCACTCGCATTGGGGCGATTGGAATGGGGATGTCGATAACGCACCTTGGAACAGGCAGTCGTGGCAATGCTACGCTGCTTAGTTCAGGTTCGTCCCATGTCCTTGTGGATCAAGGGTTCAGTGGTGCCCAATTGGAAAAGCGATTGAACATGCTCGATGTATGTCCGACTGATCTGGAGGCGATTGTCATTACGCATCACCATGGCGATCACGGCGGAGGTGCTTTGATTGCACAAAAGCGATGGAATGTTCCTGTCTTTGCAAACCATCGAACTGCAGCAGAACTTGGACTCTTGAGTGAGTTGACACACCATTTTGAAGCCCTCGATGTCCTGCAATTTCAGCAAGGGATATCGCTTCTCCCCGTCCCTGTACCTCATTCAGGTGCCGACAATGTTGCCTTTGTTGCAAGCCACGGTGGTGAGCGAACAGCCATTATCACCGACCTTGGAAGTTGGACCGATGAACTCGTCCATCACGTTCGTGGATGCCAACACATCGCTGTCGAAGCAAACTACGATCGCAATCGGTTGATGTCAGGACCATACCCTGCCACACTCAAAGATAGAATTTCGGGGAGAGGTGGACACTTGTCAAACGCACAGACAGGCGAATTCTTGACACAAGTCTGCACTGATGCGACACGAAGCATCACCTTGACCCATCTTTCAGAAATGAACAATGCACCGCATCTTGCTGAATCCACTGTTTTGTTTGAGATTGATGAGGTGTTTGAAGGCGACATCAATATTTCGATGCAAGATGGGCCTCAATTCTCTCACTTTATCGGCCGACGGGATGGCAACGGGTTTGCAACCAACGCCATTCAACGCATACAGCGAGAATTGCCATGACACAGCAACCTTCATGTCAATGCCTAAATGCAGCCGAAGAACTACGTTGCACAAGGGGAGGTCAGGATGCGTCGCAGAAGCTCGATGGAAGACGATGATGCTGTGAGTGAAATCCTCGGTGTCATCATGATGCTTGCGATGGTGATAACCATCATGGGCGGCGTTTGGATTTTCCTCAACCCCTACCTTGTGGCGTTCAATGACAACACCAATTGGAACAGTGCGAGCAACATTGCTGACCGAGTGGAAGATCGTTTCGATGTCGTAGGCGATGCTCCGGATGGGACCGGTACACGACAAGCACTTTCACTGAAATCCTCCTCCATCAATCCTGCTAACCTTGTTGAAGAATGGATGATAGCATCGGACTTGACACCACACGAAGTGGTGAATGTCATTGAATTAAACGCGAGTTCGTTTCAATACCTTGCTCTCAATGAAACTGTGACAACCATCGTCGTGCAAAGTCCTGAGAACACCTCTGAATTTTCGGTTACATCCAGTTTCGACTGGAGCACCATCGACCACAATCAGGACAGTGAATCGTACCTTATCATCGACTTCTATAACGCTGCTGGACAACATGTTCACAGGTGGTCGCGTTTTGTTCTTTCGGGAATTAGTATCAGTACAGCAATCGATGGAGGAATGAATCAGATTGCACTCATCAATGATGCCCGTATTACCAAAGATCCAACCACATCATGGGCCATAGAAGAGGCACCTCGTTTACGCCTCGACACCCTGGTCGATGGGTCAACACGCCTTTCACTCGTCTTGACGGATGTTCGCCTAGAGAGTGTCCTTGGAAATGGCCCGAATGTTGGCTTCAAGGTCGAATCACAAGGACCGATTCAACTGTTCACGGGGGAATCCTACAACCTCCAGATTAGGGTCAAAAACACGCTCCACTCGGTCATTGATCCACAATATCATGACATTTGGCTGAATGATTACACCATCAATCGAGCTGCCGGAACACTCGGTGAATTCGTTGGGATTACACCGTATCAGCGTGCGAGTGGTAGCGACGGTTTGACTGTAGAAACCCAAGGTCAAGCGCTTTCGTTGGAAATCGATGTCCGAAGACTGGTGGTGAATGGATGATGGAGATTCACCGAGACGAAGAGGCGGTTTCTGCGGCAATCGCCACTGTTCTGCTCTTTGGCGGTGTGATATCGATCATCAGTCTCATGATGATCACCATGATTCCTGTTATCGAAGAGTTGGAAGGCAGTGTTGAGCGACACGACATGTCGGCTCAGATGACACAATTCAACAAGCAAACAACCACCCTCTCTGAACAAGGGATGCCCGGTGATGTTGTAACCCAAGAATTCGTTCCAGTTGATGGAGCCTTGTCATGGGACATGATGCGAAGCGGAATGTGGTATTCATCAACATGGCAAGAAGATCACTCGTTCCGTATCCGAGATGTGTTGGATTTCGATGATATGCTCAAATTGCGACACCCTGAATCGACATCATCAACAGCCTGTTTTTCCGACCTTCGTTTAGGACCTGACCGTCCTTACCATTACACAGCACCGTCATGGGCAGATGGCGTTCTTCTTACCACCAAGCCAGGACTCAGTTTCCCGCTTGGCCCGATTGAAGTAGATCTCCTTCGCGATGATGTTCCAAACGAAACCTCATCGTTGTTTGTTGATGATGTTCAGCAATGGTCGTTCGACAATGCCGAGTATTCAATCGAAGCATCACAAGAACTCGTCGTATATTGGATGAGAGACGGAGTTGGGACAACAGAAGCACGTCCGACGGATGCGAACGCAAATGGTTTAGGGCGCTCATGGGCCTTACCGTTGCCCGCAGGCGCAATCGAGTTGAACGTGGTATCAGAAGAGTTGATGATGGTTCATGGGAATGGTCAATTTGGTGATTTCACAGAGGTGGCAATTCCTTCCGAACTTCTGAACGTCCACACACGTTGGACGAAAACACTCACGCTCAACACCCCACAAGTTGTCCACATTACAACAACAACCGATGCCCAGTTGTTGGTTTCAATTGGGAGCGAAGGCTCGACAGCATGGAAAAGTCTCACCGGTTCGAACCATGGTACATCGTTCATCCCTCCGACCAATGATGGTTTTCTGATGCTTTCAAATCCAAACAATGAACCTGCAATCGTTACTTGGAGAGGTTCAGGAATCACCATCGATGCGATGAGCAGTTACAGCGTTGCTTGGCCTCCATCAGGGCTCGATGGAGCAAGTGGATTGCAGAGTGATGTGCCAATTTCTGTTGTCTGGTCTGATCGTCAATCACCCATCGGCGTCTATGAATTGGGTGCAATCGATACAGGAATGGAATCAGGGTTACAAATGCATTCAGACGCATCGAGCAACTACAACCTTGAATTGCGCAGTAACGGGGAACAATCCATCATTAATGTCTCAACTTTACTTGAGAATGAAACGGTTCTCAATCATGGCGATGCAATCACGATTCCAATCAACGCTGAGTCGGTGTACGTGAACACGAGCAAAGGCCACGGAGTTTATGCGATGGCAGAGCACGGTAGTATAGGTCTTCATGAAGGGCTTCACGATGGCGCACGCCGATGTGTTTCCATCGGTGTCACAGCTTCAGGATGGGTTGATTTGACTATGCCATGGTCAAGCATGGGTGGGCGTAGCATCGTTGACCTCCAAGAGGCTTGGAGGGCTGGGGCTTACCCTGCGAGCATGCACATTGAACTCTACGGCCTCATTGTCGAAGAACCCTATACCCCAATCGGCAGTGCTTGGGTCATGCAAATCTCACGATTTGTGTATGAATTCGAGTCTTCAATTACGGGGATGGAAGTCGCCATGAGTGGAGGAGCAGTGTTGACAAATCATCCCGAATACAATCCAACTGTGATCGCCTCACCAGCAGATCGTGGTGGCCCTGGACCACGTTTTGCTGCAACCATACCAGCGTTGCATCCAACAAGTGACTCGGCTGTTGGCGGCGGTGTCTTGTCCATGGAGGTAACACTCACAAAACGAACATCCCTTGCAAGCGATGTTGCCTACGAAGTGCGACGAGGTTGGGCAGAACCTTACGGTGCGGCAATTGCTCAATCATCAACTCAAGGCTTGGAAGCGAGCGAGGATTGGACCATCTATCCTGGCCGATTGGATTTGCTCACCGATTATGTCGGTTGGGTTCCTGATCCTGGATTTGGGACCATGGAATCGGTGTGGCATACTGCTGGTGAACCCATTCAATTTTCCTTGCAAATTTCTTCCTTGGATGCTCACGTCTCGGAGGTGATTGCTTGAACACAACCACCTTGCAAGACAACAGAGAAGGCGCTGCAACTGAACTGGGTTACGTGTTCACTTTCTTGCTTGGCGTCCTTCTCCTTACGATGTTCAGTCTGTGGATATACGATATCGAAACAGCCACACGAGAACGCTGGAATGTCGAAGCAATCGATGCCAACATGAACGATTTGTCCGCTGCAATTGAGCGAACTGACATCGCAAGTCGAATCGAGAACTCCTCCTATGCAGAGCGTGTTTATTGGAGAGCTACTGAAGCAGATGAATCTCAATTCACTCTTGAACTGACGGACACACTACTCATTTTGTACGATGCACAAGGTGAGTTGGATACGGAACGTTCGCTTTCAGGAACATCTTCAGCACCCCACACAGGAGTTGTTGATTTAGCTGGGGTCGAAGCAATCTGGGTTGTGTATCACAATGGTGTGATTTCACTCGAACTCGATCGGCCCATGTTCTAACGGCCCATGATGGCTGAATGGACTTGGGATTGAACCTCTCGCATGCGTGTGCGTGCACCCAATTCTCTGAACACAGCAAGTGCTCGTTGCAAGTATTCCATCCGACGTTGTCGATCTGGAGCAACGCCACCAAGTTTCGACAACAATTCACCAATCTGCATGCGCAAATCGTTGGCTTCAGCGATAATGAGCGCTTCACGATAACGTTCCAATGCCTCTTCACTTCGCCCACTGTCCTCAAGAACCTCGCCAAGGAGAATCATGAGCTCAACCATTGAAACAGGATTTCCGACCTCAGACATGATGTTCAACGATTCAGTGTAGTGGTGCATTGAAGTCTCTGCATCACTCATCTTAGCGTGATATCGACCCAATAGAGCCTGTGCTCGGGCATGTGCGAGAAGATCGTCGGCTTTGTCTGTGCGCTCGAAAGCCTCGAATGCATGTTTCCGGGCTCGCTCGACTTCTCCTAAATCCAAAAGTGCACGTCCAAGAATAATCTGTGCACTCAAAAGGGATTCATCGTTACTGATGATTGCTTCAACTTCAGAATATGCTTCCAAGGCTTTCACTCGATCGTTTTTTCGTCGATACAAATAGCCCATGTTGTTGTACGTTCGAGCAGCTCCTTCAGCATCACCAAGTTCGACTTGGACCTCGAGTGCTTCCTTGTGTGCAGACAGGGCTTTGTCGGTTTGACCCTGCTTCATTGCGATATCTGCTTGAGAACCAAGAATTTCCGAGTAGACAACCGGAAGGTTCCCATCTTTTGCTGCTTGATTCGCTGTTTCAAAGATAGAGGATGCTTGTTCAAAGCGACCAAGCATAAGTAAGATATCTCCTTGCAACTGCAGCACAGGTGCCATCTGCGATGGTTGGAGCCGTTCAATTTTCACGCTCTCGATGAGGTTGAGCAGTTCAAGATGTCCTTGAGATACGAGTTGTCGGCCAAATTCAACAATTTTTTGGATAGCTTCTTGCTCGTGTTCCGAAGCAAGTTCGTGATATATTTGCTCCAATGTGGTCTCGGATGACTTGCTTAATTTGCTGTAATAGAGCGCACAATTGCTATGCACGGATTGCTTGGTCTGTTCATCGATGCTACGGACAAGGAATTCACGTATGAGGTCGTGTACGTCGAACACATCCGTGTCAACTTGACGGGCGAGGCCTTGCTCGACGAGACTGTCCAATACATCGACGTCCAATTCATGAGCCAACAGAGCATCCAATGCTACAGCTTCCCTGAAGACCGAGAGAACCGTAAGGACGCGTTTTTGTTCAGCAGAAAGTTTGGAGAAAATCTCCTTCGTAACATAATGTTCGAGTGTGTCATGGAACGCTCCTGCAGATGCGCCACGGTTGATCAATTCCAACACAAGTGGGTGACCACGTGACAATCCGTGAATGTGAAGCCATTGTTCAGTGGAAAGGTCCTCAAATCCAGTGAGAAGATTCCTGGCAGAATCCGAGTCAAGGCCGTCGAGTGGAAGCACCAAACTCGTAATTCGGCCTTCAGCATCCTTTGTCGGAACAACTGGTTTGAACGATCGTGAAAAGATTACCAGCCCAATCGATTCTTCACTCCCCAACAACCCAAGAGTCATCGATTGAATCGTTTGAAACAAAATCGCATCCGAGACCTTGTGGAAATCATCGATTACAATGAGTGTTGGCGTGTTTTCCAACGAATCGATAAGAATCCTTGCAGCATCATCAGGTTTTGGTACAGGTGTAGCAGCGAGATAATCTGCAAACGATGAATCTCCGATGTTGAGCAACCATTCTGCTAACGATTCAAACAAGGCTCGAGAACCTTCCCAATCTTGACAGCGATGGTACAAGAGGTTCCTTCGATGCATGAATCGTTCGATGAGTTTTGCGGCAATCGTGGTTTTACCGATTCCAGCAATACCTGGAATCATCAATGTCGTTGCACGAGCGTCGAGGAGGTTAACCATATTGTCGAGTTCTTTCTCGCGACCATAGAAATGACGCAATCGCGGTAAATCACCGAGCGAGGTAACAAGTTGCTTCTCGACTTGTTTGGAGAGATCACGTTCGATTAGATCTTCAGACAAGGCGCGAGCGTCAAGAATGAGGTTGTCGTCCAAATACCGAATAATATCAACCGGTCGCATCGTAAATGGTAGCACTTCATGCGCGCCACCAAGGGAAGTTGAAACGGTTTCACCATCAATGTTGATGCAACGGAATTGGAATTCACGTAGCCGAGCCCACGTGTCCTCAGCAGCAATTATACCTGAATCCGTGAGGAAATATGCCTTACGCTTACGACTAACACCTTGGACGTGAGCCTGACGTTCCACAAGCAAACCTTGATCTCTCAAACCAGATATCGCACGAGGAACATTTGACCGGGCAATGGCTACAGCATTGGCAATCCCCATTTGCGAAAGAGCAAACGGAACCTCGACTTTTTCCTTGAAATCAGCATAGTCCAAAAGATGGAGTAACACCTTCTCTTGGACGCCAGGTTTGGCAATCATCCAATCACACCCGTTTCACTGGCCGGGGGCTTGGTAGTTTGGATCAGGAACCCATTGGTTGCTTTCCTGATCCCACATCCATCCGGGGTGTTGTGCTGATGCTTGCGGAGCTGCAGGTTGTGGTTCAACCGCAGCCACTTGCTGCTGAGGTGTCACATTCACTTCCTTTCGTCCCCAAGCATATGGATCGACTTTTTCTTCAAGTTCTTCGGATGCTGCAAATCCTTCCTCTTCAACGTCTTCGAATTCAACGAAGAAGTATGCAACACCACCGAGCAAGATGAGTGCGCCGATCAGGATTCCAACGATTAGGAAGAGGTTTGATTCATCACCCGAATCCCCAACTTCTACCTTGAACGATTCTGGCTCTGCACTTCCACCGAAGGTTTGCCCATCCATAAGGAACTTCAAATTGTTTGAGGCATCGTTCATGTCTTGAAGACTGAGGTTCATTTCCCATGTTCCGGTTTCACCAACAATGACGGTTTTAATCAACGTCTCAGAGGCAATCGAACGTGCTTCGATTCTAGCACCAGGCAAACCAGTTCCGCTGAAGAATGCTGGCTCCGTTGCCGTAACAGATTCAGTTGGATTATCACGACTAACGCCGAACTCAATCGCTTGAACAAAGAAGGTTACATCACGAGATACAGCGGATTCATCGAAGACATCTCGAACGACAAATCGAACGTTCTCAATGGTCCATGAAGTGATGTCCTCATTGCTTTGGGAAGTAGCAGGGTCATACCGTGCGAATCCATCGCTGTCGATTGTAATGAAGTATGGGTGATTGTCATCCGTTGGGTCGGTTTGGTCGTCGAGGAAGTCGATGCTGAGTTGATCAAACGAAGAATCAGGATCAACAAAGTATTGTTTCAAATCGAGGACTGCCCCGCCGCCGCATTGATTCTCTGACGTAGAGTCGACCACACAGAAGATTGTTAGTTGATTCGGCCATCTGGTCGAATTAAACTGAGGTGGGATGTTGTTTGCGTCTGTCGGTTTCGAAATCGTAATTCGTACAACATCTTCGACCGAGTAATCTTCCCCATCGTATGCCTTGACACGAATTTCATACTGACGCTCATGAATCAATTTACTCGTATCCCAAACTGCTGACCATGAATATCCTGGTCCGGATTGTGTGAAACTGGTGACTGGACCCGGTCCGTCGTTAAGCATCAATCCACTTGCAAGATCAAGAATCTCAATTTCAACCCGAGTGATTGTACCGTCTGCTCCATCACTGGCGAATCCGACCAGAACCGTCTCCGATTCAGCACGCACAGCTTGTGTGCCGTCTGGTTCGAGAAGATCAACGACTGGGATGATGTTGTCATTCAGAACCGTTACAGTCCGTGTCGAAATGACACAGGTTCCTTGCTCATCATCACAGAAATCGCTATCACTTGCCCAGACCTCGAAGATGTATTCTCCCGAACCGAGTTCTTCGAAATTCCATTCGTATGCCCATGCAACAGAACCATCGATGGCAAAGTGAGATGCATATCCGTTAGGACCAGTCACATCAAACCAGATGTCTTGGATATCCGATCCCCATGTACCTGAGTACGGGTCAGATGCGGTACCAGTAAAGAGAATCTTTCCGTTCGAATGTGTCGAACCGTCCAATGGCTCGTTGAGATAAAGCGTTGGAGGTACCAAGTTTAACTTGAACTTACGTACTTCAATTGGCGAGTAATCAAGTCCATCGTACGAGCGAATTCTGAACGTAACGTCACTTTCACCGTCAGGGTGAGCAGAAAGATCCCAATCAAAAGACCATGTCTTGAACGGATGATTCTCCCTCGTTAATTCACCATTGGCACCAGAGGTGTCAACTGCATAGTACCAATCGGTACTGCCAGGCGGTTGGATTTCAACACGTTCAACCATACCAAACTGGCGGTCATATGCAATGATGTCGAGTGGATATGGACCGGATTGACCGTCCCACGCAGTTCCTGTGATGACAGCATTGATGGCGAACGAGTCACCATCGTACTGTTCAACCGTTACGCTTGGTCGTTGATTGTCAAGACTAATTACATCATCAATTGAACCGCTGAGAACGAAATCAAAGTCCTTCTTCCCCTTTCCGAATTTGTAGGCTTCAACGATGTAGAACGGCAATTCTCTGCCATTTGCACAATCTGGGTCATCGGCATCGACAAAGGTGTCCCCGTCGTTGTCATACCCATCGGAACACGTATCCTCATCGAGAACAACAGGATTGCTCGGATCGGTTCCTGGAACCGTTACACCAGTCTCACCAACGAGGTGATTCCAGTTTCGATCGAGGAGGAAATCCGATGGAAGCGAAACCTGCTGAGTAAATCCAAAGCTATCGGTTGTTAATTCGTAGAGAGGCAATCCTGTAGCGTCCTTGATGATGACTGTAGCACCGGCTACATTGCTGTTCTTTGCCTTGACCTGATAGCGCACCAACTCACCTTGGCGAACTTGAGAACCCCAAGCGGAGTTTTGATTTTGAACGTGAACCTTAGAAGCATCAAAGTTCTGCAAATCAGCGAATGAGAAGACTGTTGAGTTGTTGACCAGTTCAATCGCCAATGGCATGTCCCTTGGTGGGACAGCGGCGGTATCTGGCAACAACAAACATTCCGACTGCACAAACGGACATTCTGCACCGAGCCATTGGAGCATGACCGGATAGGAATACTCGCCACTTGCATCTGGAATGTACTCCGATTGAACGGTGACGCGTGATTCAGAGATGTTGTACACTTGAGTTGCGTTTGACCACGCGTTCTGAGAGAAGTAACCAATTGAACCGTACTTCTGTCCGTATTGATTGTCAAAGTGCGAGATGTTGACAGCAAATTGACCGGCCTCGATGGAATTGCGTTGAACGTTCACAATGGAACCTTTAATCCGCAATCCATCGCCTGCGTTGTTGGTAACTGTATTGTCAACGATGGTTGCTGACGATGAAAAGACGTGGATGGCAGGGCAGTTGAAATCTCCGCCATACATCCACAGTGAATTACACGTTCCCGAGTTGTTGGAAATGATGTTGTTCGCAATGTACGCACGGTTTGGTGATGGGCCTGGGTAGTTGCTTCCTTGATCACGGTAGTGGTATTCACCAATTTGGATAGGTTCTTTCGCTGTGTCTTGAATGGTGTTGTTTTCTATTTCAACATCGGATTGGCCAAAGACCCAGAATCCGTTGTAACCCGTGATTGGTCCGATTGTATTGCCGTGTGCCATGACGGTTGAGTCACGGATACCGAATGCTGAACCGCTTGACGCCCCAGAGATTGTGTTCGAGGTTGCGGATACGATTGCACCGTCAAACGCAGTAATCCCAGCACCCTCGCCAGTAGTAATCTGGTTGTTGTTGAGATACAATGTGTGAGAAAAGTCTCCCGTTGTTTTGTAGGAGTTGGTGTCAATGGCGTTGCACAATACGTCGAAGGTACTGTTGCCCAGTGAACCAGACGAACCTTTGAGGAAAACACCGAATGCGTTTTCTTTAATGTCGAGGTTATCCATTGCGATGTACGAGGATTCTGCATAAATCAGCGCACGTCCACCGCCTTGGTTACCGCATTGAGCCTGTGTGTTTCCAGTAAAGGTCGAACCAGTAATGGTTAGCGCGGAAAGAATACCTGCACCTGCATCGTATGCTCGTACCGCTGCTGCATCGTATCCACGGCCATCGTCACCTAATGTGAAGGTCGAGTCAGTGATTGTTGGCGCTGCGAAATCAATCGCAATAACGTTTGATGTATTAATGTTCGAAAAGGCGAGGTTATCGAATGTTGCAGACGAACCGTCAAAGACCAAAGCACCATACTGAACCACTTGCAACGATTGGACGTAGATTGGGAACCCATACGCATTGTTGAATGAGACATAGGACATCCCAGTCGATGCTTGGTTGATCGTACTACGGATGATAACTGCTGAACCACATGCAGCATCCGAATTGGTCAACAACTGGTTTCCTTGTTGATAGCAACGTCCGGCTACGGTGGTATCGGAAGGAGTCGCCCATTCAAAGCGAACCTGTGAGGAAGCGCTTCCTTGAGAGGCACCACACGCTGCAGAACCGGCACAAATGGCTCCTTCAACATCGATAAAGACACCCGCTGGGATGTTGATCGTCGTTCCGGCGTTGATGACGAGTTTAGCGCCTTCTGCTACGGTAACGTCCCCAGTGAGTGTATGTGTACCACTCCACGTCTCCGTTGTTACAATCGTTCCAGAAGCTGTTTCATTCACAGCGCTCGCAGTCGGTACTGTAACCAGACCAATCATGAGCGATGTGAGAAGTAATCCCACTAATCCAACACTTTTGCCAACATTTGCAATTTGCATATTCATTCCTCTATCTTACCGCAACGACTGAACGAATATAATACTGCGCCCCAGAAGACACTCATAAAAATATCAAATGAGTTTAAGAATATCAAATAATCGAGCAAATTAATATC
>CEWJ01004258.1_pt1 | contig 13727 bp, 7 predicted proteins | sample 350291 | NCBI WGS metagenome assembly CEWJ01 (sample SAMEA2622923, study PRJEB7988) | marine metagenome | isolation source: saline water (ENVO:00002010), including | reverse complement strand
GCGAAGGTGGTGGCGCGTTGGATACCCTGTTCGCGAAGTGCCCGGTCAAACCCGGCGATCTGGCTGCGAATTTCCTCCTCTGAAATGTGGAGCATGTTCGGATGAGTGGTTGTGTGGTTGCCAATTTCGAAGCCCATCTCGTCGAGTTCGCGAACCTGCTGCCACGTGACCCGCCCGCGTCGGCCCACCCAGCCGGCGGTGATGTAAAACGTCGCGCCGAAGCCGTGTTCCTTGAGGATCGGAGCCACGACGGTTCGGTCGCTGACATTGCCATCGTCGAAGGTCAGGACGACGAGCTTCTCCGGGATCGGCTTCAGTTTTTGCGCGTCCTCAGCGCCGAGCGCGGTGGCGAAAAGGAGGGTGATCGCGAAAGCGGCTGTTTTGTTCACTTCGGTTTATTTTTGTTGGCGGCCCAGTGAGATGAGGTAGCGCATGAGGTCGATGAATTCGTCCTCCCGCAGCGTGGCGGTCAGGCCGAGCGGCATGAGGGAGACCGGGCTCTTGGTGGTGCCCTTCACCTCGGCCTTGGGCACGGCGATGAGTTTGTCGTTCGGATCGCGCAGGATGGTGGCCACGTCGGATTGGCGCTGGAGGATTCCGGCGACCGTGGTGTTGTCGCTGCGGGTCAGGACGATTGTCTCGTAACCCTGCTTGATGTCCTTGTTCGGATTGAGGATGGACTCGAGGATGGCTGCCGGCTGGGCGTACGCGCCGATGGAGGTAAGGTCCGGGCCGACCTTGCCACCCTGTGTGCCGATCTGGTGGCAGCGCAGGCAGCCGGTCACTTCGCGCCGGAAGATTTCCGCGCCGCGCCGGGCATCGCCGGTGGTGGCGGACTGGGCGAGCAGTTGTTCGCGCTCGGCCTGCGAGAGGTCGATGGACAACGGCTTGAGATTGCCGGCCTTGTTCAACGCGGCGATAAGCCCCGGCACGTTTCGGCCGGAGGCACGCGCCAGTTGGGTGCCGGCGATCGCCACCGATGGCTCGAGGCTAGTCTCGGCGAGGGCGGTCGCCAGTTGATCGGTGCCTGTCGCGTGGTTGATGAAGGCGTTGAAAAGTGGCTCCACATCACCGGCCTCCTTGGCTTCAACGAGGATGCCGGCGGCGGCCGTGCGTGCATTCTCCGGTTGTACCTCCGCCCAGGCGGCGATGGCTGCGATGCGAACCGGCTGCGCTTGACCAAGCGCGCTGAGTTCCTGCAACCGGTCGAGTTGACCCAGCCGAGCTAGGGCCCGCGCAGCGATGAGTCGCTCGCTTGGGTAATCAGATTCGCGGATGCGCTTGGCCAAGCGCTCGTTTGCCGACTGAATTTTCCAGAGGCCGACCAGCTCGGCGGCCGCCTCGCGGATGGGCCGGTCCGCGTGGCCAAGGTGGGCAACCACACTCCCGGCGTTATCGGGCTTGGTCTCGTTGTTGCGCGCGCTCGCGACGATCGACTGCAGCAGGTCGGGTTGTTTTTCGGCGAGCGACAACACGAAATCGATCTCGGTCGCCTGACCAAGGCCGGCGATGGTTCGGGCGACGTTGGGGAGGTTTTCGCGGGCGATCTTGTCCTCGCGAATCAACGTGACTAGCGTCTCGGTGGCGCGCGGGTCGCCGGTGGCTTCGAGCGCGAATCGAAGCGGCCCGGTCTCGCCGTCGAACACCGGTTGGCCGGATCGCAACGCCGGCAGCCAGTCGTCGCGCAGTTCGCGCGCGGTGAGCCACGTGGCGTAGTCGAGCCACGAATCGCCGTCGTGCCGCCGGGCTCGCATGGCGATGTTGGCCGCCGGGAGGGAGCCGGTTTCGCGCAGCGTGTTCACCGCCTCCAGCCGAACGCGGGGATGCTCATCCTCGGTGGCCTTGGCGTACAATTCGAATGGCTCGGCGACACGATTGCGCCAGTGGAAAAGCATGCGCACCGCGCTGGCCCGGGCCCGGGGCTCCGGCGAGTTCAGCACCGCGCGGAGCAGCGTCTCGTCGGGCGTGTCCAGCGTGCCGTGAAGCCAGAGTGCCTCGAGCCGGTGATGTTCAAAATCGGGGTCGACAACTGACAGCCCGTCCACCCAGATCTTCAGTTTGGGCAACACCTCGGCGTGCGGTCGGGTGGCCAGTTCGCGCTTGGCCTGGGTGCGGGTGTAGTCCTCGGGGGACTTGAGGTGATCCAAAAGCGTATCGACCGGGGCACCGTGGATGTGGGGCCGCTCGACCAGCGGCCGATCCTTGGCTGTGAGTCGCCAGATGCGGCCGTGCGCCTTGTCGCGTAACGGGTGGTGGAAGTCGACCTCGCCGTGGTCGATGATCGCGTTGTACCAGTCGACGATGTAAAGCGCGCCATCGGGGCCGACCTTGAGATCGACCGGGCGGTAGGTCTTGCGGGTCGACCGGACGAGCGTCTCGACCTCCTGCGCCGCGAAGCCGCTGCCCTTGTCCGTGATGCGATAGCGGACCGTGCGGTTGGCTCGGAAATCATTTTCCACGATGCTGCCCCGCCATTCCTCGGGGAAATGCCGGCCGGACAGCGCCTCACAGCCGGTACCGTTGGGCTTGCCGGGCACGAGGCCGGGCAGGGTGCGGGGCGCGCCGACGGCACTCCGAAACGCAGCCCCGGGGAAGGTGAAGTGCGGCCCCTGACCTCCCGCGCCGTCGGTGATGAACGATTGACCCCAGCGATCGATCGCGTGGCCCCACGGGTTGACCGTGCCACGCGCGAAAACCTCGAGCCTCTCCGTTTCCGGCCGGAACCGCCAGAGGCCACTGCCGTTAAGCCGGCGTTTGCCCCAGCGCGTGTCGATGAAGCTGTTGATGTAAATCGACTGGTTGAAGTACAGCTCACCCCATGGCGCCCAGCGCAGCGCGTGGATCATGTGATGGACGTCGGCGTTGCCGAAACCGGAAAAGACCACCCGCCGCTCATCCTCCCGGTCGTCGCCATCGGTGTCGGCCAGAAACAAAAACTCGGTGGCGCTGCAGACGTAGGCACCGCCCTGCACCGGCATGACGGAGTGGGGGACGAGCAGTCCTTCGGCGAACACCGTCCACTTTTCAGCGACGCCGTCGCCATCGGCATCCTCAAGAATGACAATGCGGTCGTTGGGCTCTGTGCCCGGCTTGATGTGCGGGTAGGTGGAACTCATCGAGACCCACGCCCGGCCCCCGGTATCCCAGTTCAGGTTGATCGGGTTGGTGAGAATCGGGCTCGAGGCGAAAAGGTTCAGCGCGAAGCCGTCGGCGACCGTCATGCTGGCCAGTTCGTCGGCGGTGTCCGGGTCGGGGATGTGTCGCGGAACCTCGTGCTCGGGGTCGTTGTGAACCGGTTGCCATTGGTCAATCCGCTCGATGGAATAACGATGCGAGCGCGGCGTGCGCAACCGGGCGATGCGTTCCTCGGCCGCCGACACCAGCCGGTCGAAATCCTCCATCTCATAGGCCAGGTGCCCCATTTCATAGGCGCGGAACAGGAAAATGTAGGTGCGGTTCAACGGCCGGAGCCTTCGGCGGTGCTCAAGGTTTTTTTGGAAGATTTCGGCCCGCAACTTCTCGGCGGCGGCGAACTCCGGCCCGTGGAGGATCGCTTGGCCAATCGCCCAGCGCTTGGCCTCGGTCTCGAGCACATCAACGCCATCGACCTTGAGACGGTGGGCACTGCTCGCATCGGCGATGCGCACGCTGCGGTTGGCATCGAGAAAATCACATGGCAGCCGGTCGCTTCGCAGGTCGAATCGAATCCCGCGCTTCGTGGTCACGAGGTTGCTGGTATGCAAGCCGCCGCGGGTGGTGACGATTCGCTCTGGATTGAGTGTGACCTGGCTGTTGGCTGTGTCGAGCAGCCCAAGCTGCCGCATCACGAGCTTAGCCAAGCGGCGGTAGCCGAGATCGTTCAGTTGCACGCCGTTTTCCGTAATCGGCTCATCGGTGGGTGAGATCAATTGGCTGTTGAGGTCGATCACGAGATGCCCGTTTTTCTGGCCGAGTTCACGGATGAATTGCGCTGCTTGGCCAAGCCGTTGGTTGCGCTTGGCCAAGTCGGGCAACGGCGAGCCGGTGCCCTCCTGCCGCGGCGGCGTCAAAAGGATGAGCGTGGCCCCGTTCGCCTTGAGGGCATCCAGCAGCCGCGTGTAGCCGGTCTTGAATTGATCAAGTGACAGGCCTGTTTTTTCGAACGCAACACTGCCGCCGTACCCGACGATGATGGTGCTGGGTTCGGCATCGGAGACGTGTTTCAACAACGCGCGATAGCCGACGCCGTCGGCCGGGCCGGACTGCCAGCCGCGTGTGTTGCGTCCGTCCTTGAATTCCGCGCGGGCCGTGCCAAAGACATCGTCGCCGGGCCAGCCAAGATTGCGAAATGTGATATCGTGACTTGGCCAATGGGCGGTCAACGCCGTCTCGAGGTAGCCAAACTTTTCCATCTTCGAAACCAACGTGTCGCCGACCAGTACCACCCGGTTTTTTACCGGAGGGGTGGGGAAGAACATATTTTCGTTGGCGATGGTTCCGTCGAGTTTCCAGTGGCCCGCGAGGGCGTCGTTTTTCACGTCGGTTTCACCGGCCGCCAGCTTGGTCAGGTCGGCCTCCGGCAGTCCGTGGTCATAGACTCTCACGTCGTCGATGCTGCCCAGGAAAATTTCGCGGTTTTCCCCGTACGACCCAATGCACGCGGGGGCACTGCCGGATGTCCCCAGCGTTCCCTCGATCGATTTTTCGCTGATGATTTTTCCGTCGAAATACAGTCGAACCGTTTTGCCGTCGTACGAGGCGGCAACGTGATGCCATTGGCCGTCCGACAACTTGGCCTTGTCGATCTCGCCGCCGAACTCCCTGTACCCGCCAATGTTCAGCCCGAACCAGAGTCCCCAAAACGGGCCTTCCTGGCCGATGGCCAACAGTCGTCGGCTTTCGTTGTCCTCCTTCCGGTAGATGCACTGCCAGTGGTTGGTGATTTTATCCGGTCGAATCCACGCGCTGATCGTCGTGCCCTTGCGGGTTTGAAGTGCGGAGTAACTGGGTGCCTCGACCCTGGGCTTGTCGAGGCCGAACCGAAGCGCCTGTCCGTGCCGGCCCTCGATGAATTCAAGATCGCCACCGCCCAATTTGTGAGTGGGGCGGCGCTGCGGATTGGCGGCTTGATTCTGTTGTTCGACCACGATGACGGAGGGTTCGCTGAACTCGCTCGCCTCCCCGTTTTCATCCCAGGTCTGCACCTTCCACCAAATCTTCGCCCCGTCGGGGAATGCCTCGCCTGCACAGGGGATGTTTTTGTTTTCCGGGGAAAGCCGGTGGCCGCTGTCCCAGATGTCGCCGACGTCAGCATGAAGTTTTCGGAGTTCGCTGGCGACGAGCACGCGGTAACCGGCCTGCCTCTGCGTCTTCCACGAAAAGGCGTATTGGTTCAGAGACAGCCCGAGTTTGTTCGCCACGGGACTGGCAACGAGGGTGTGTGGGGCGGCCTGAACCTGCTTGGCAGCGAATCCAACTAAAATGATGACAAGGGCAATTCGAGTTTTTGCTGGCACGGTGAGGGGAAGGTACTCTTTTTGATGGTCAGAGTGGCATAAAAAACGAAATTCCCTTCTTTTGAAATTCCATGTTGCTACAGTTCCGCCATGACTTCAGTGAATTTAAAAACGGGCGGATTGGGATGGATGCTGTGGTTGTTTCTAGCCGGAGGCGTTGTTGCCGGCATGGCGGATGACAAGTCCAAGCGGATGGTGCTGACCGAGTCGGATCCGGAGTATGTTCGCAACGAGAATTATCCGGAGAAATGGTTTCGCGTTCTCCGCAAGGGGATTGACACGACACGCGAATACCTCGGCAACTACGGCCCGTTATGCGTCTACATCATCGGGCAGGAAAAGGATGAACTAAAATCGGACGCGGTTGCGGACAGAATCATCGAAGCCTACTGCCGCAACCGACACGGCGAGGCAGAGGATCGTGTGCAGGATTGCTTGAGACGCAAAGGCGGCTCGTTGGTTGAACGGGCGCGCGACGGCTCCACCGAGGCGTATCTCTCGTATGTCGACTTCCTCTATAAGCCGCTGGCGGAACTGGTTTTCATCAATCCGCATGGGTTCCCGATGCCGTACCTTCACACGCGTGGCATCCATGAGTACGCCCATGTGTTTCAGCGTGCCCATGCTCGGACACCCACCTGGCTGACCGAGGGAGGTGCCGAGTTTTTGGCGTTTTACCTTGGCGATAAACACGACTGGATTGATTTTGAAAAATCGATGGAAGGTTCAATGCGGATGGCACGCAAGGTGAAGAAAGGCGAGGCTTCACTGATCGATTTTGAGGACGTCGGAAAAATTGAAAAGGAAAGGCCGCACTTGAAGAAATATTACCGGCACCTTGCTTATGATGCCGGCGCTTGGGCGGTGGCGTTGCTCATCCATCGATCCGAAAGTCGAAGCGTGAAGCAGTTCATGACAAAGTTCTATCCCATGCTGGACGAGAAAGGCTGGCGATCGGCTGTGTGTCGCTACGGCGGTTATGGGGATATCAATGCCTTCTACAGCGCCTTTGCAAAACTGCTGGAGCAACCGGAGAAGGAGCAAATGAAACTGCTCCGTGTGATCAAACCCTAGTTGGCGTCATCAAGTGATGGGAGGGAGGCGCGCCAATCGAGTAGCCGCTTGGCCAAGCGCTTGGCTGTTACCGGATGCTGCGCAGCGACGTTTTGGGCTTCATCAGTCGCTTGGTCGAAATCGTACAGTTCTAGTCCCGATCCATCCGCGTTGATGAGCAGTTTCCAACGTCCTTCGCGGATGGCGCAGTTGGGACTGCGATCAACCACGCCACCCGGCTTGAGGTAGCTTTTGTCACGACCATACTCCCAAAAGAGCGGTGTCTCGCGTTGAAGAGGTTGGCCCAGAAAAACATGGCCGGCATCGATCCCATCAAACTCGACCTGTGGCGGTGTGACCTTGGCCAAGCGGCTGAGTGTAGGGAAAAAATCGACTGCGGCCAGAATGGACGAGTCATCCACCCGACCAGCCGGGATGGTGCCTTTCCATCGGACAATCAACGGCATACGAATGCCGCCCTCGTACAGGCTCCATTTTCGTCCACGAAAACCAGCCGTGCTCCCGGGGGCGACCTTTGGTCCCTTGCGGTAGTAGTGTCGCCAGGCGGTGGGGCCGTTGTCGCTGGTCAGGACGAACAATGTCTTTTCACCAAGCCCAAGCGAGTCGACGTGGTCGACGAGGCGCCCGAGTTGTTCGTCCATCTCATCGAGCACGGCATAAAAGCGGTGCGTAAAAGGGTGGTCGGCATGGCGCTCGTGGCGCTTGAGAAACGCATCGCTTGGCACGTGTCGATCGTGAACATCATTGAGCCAGAGTTGGAGATAGAACGGCTCACGCTTGTTGCGATCGATGAAGTCGATGGATTTATCGACGTAAGTGGGAGTCCAAGTGTATTTGGGATCGATTTTGCGATCGATGCGAGGTCCCATTCCTTCGGCGTTCACGAAATGTTCATCAAACCCGTAGGCGCTTGGCTGCGGGGCATCGTCAACATCGCGTCCGCCGCCCATGTGCCACTTGCCATAGTGCGCCGTTACGTAGCCTCCAGTGCGTAACGCCCGGGCGATTGCCGGGGCGGCAGGATCCAGAAAATCACGCATGCCTCGCTCCCGGTTGCGTTTCCGTCCCGCGAGGAATGAGTTGATGAGATGGCGTGCGGGGTACTGTCCCGTGGTGAACGCCACCCTCGAGGGAGAGCAGATCGGTGAGGCGACGTAAAATTGTTTGAAGAGCGACCCTTCCCGGGCGAGCCGGTCGATGTGTTGGGTTTCAACATCCGTGTTGCCAGTGCAACTCAGGTCCCCAAACCCCATGTCATCGATCAAAATGAAAATAACATTTGGGCGACTATATTCGGCTGCTTGAGTGGAAAAAAATGTTCCACTGCAAAGGGCGCCAAAGAGGAACAGGCGGCGGAGCCTATTAGGCAGAAAGCTGTTCAACCTCTGACGGGACTTTGTTGAGTACAATTTTCTCAAGATCGACCTTGTTGTTGGGTTTATCAATTTCGCCCCCTGTCAAGTTACCGTCAACATCGTAATCAAGCACGATACCTTCTGATATTTCCCGGCTGTCCGAGTTGGGTTTGGACGATAGGTCAATATAGAGTGAATCGGTTGTTGAGTCGTAGTTTAAAGTCACGGTTTAAATCTCCAGTCCGGAGAGGTGTTGTGAATTGTTGTTTTGTCATCGAGCGTCAGGACACGGAGAACTCGATTATCGAGTTCCTTGATCCGGCCCAAGAAACGGTAACGGTTTTGTTCCTGTTTTTCCATCCTGATTGGATTCTGGCACACGTTGATGGACCATTCTTTTTGCAGGTAGGGCCGTTTCCTGAGCACATGATTCTCAGCATAATCAGTAAAGCCGTACCCGCTCACCCGAGTAGGCTACGGTGCCCTGCAATTTAGGCGAATCGTAAATTAAAAAGAAATTTCCAAGAGCCCTTTTGTTGTCTGGTGCGGGGTGGTGATGTAGACGCGGTCGGGGTTGTCGGGCTGCCACCAACCGGCGTTGCGATCGGGGGCGTGTTTAACGCGCGGGAGTGGTTTGCCGTTAACCGAAACGGCTTTTGGTTGAATCCTGTTCACGAGAAAGTGAACCGGTTGGCCGGGATAATAATCGAACTCAATCGCGAGTGATTCGTTGTTCATTTTTGTTTGGATCTTCGCGGCGGAACTGATTGTGACGGTTTGTTCCGCTTGGCCAAGGCGGATGGTTTTGATGTCGGGATTGTGGCCATTGAGCAGCAGCACGTTGGCCATAATGTCCTCCGGGTTAATGAACGCGGGCATCTTCTTGTCAAAATCCACGATGCTATCCGGGTAGGTGCCGATCTTGTCGCCGTCGGTGAACTGCTGGTGCATGGCGCTGACGGTGATGTGCCTCACGATCCGCTGCCAGTCGGCCGGAGTGAAACCAAGGTCACTGCGCTTGGCTAAGCGCTTAGCCAAGCCGGTCCGGGCACCGAGCGTCTCCTGCAACTGCCAGACGTGGTAGCTGTAAACAAGGCCGCACCATTGCACCGGGACGCCAATCCACGAGTGGCTGAAAAACGTGCTGCCGAACACCGGGATGGTGGCGCCTAGCATCATCGGCTTGGCCGGCAGCGTCCAAAGGTAAATGAACGGCACGCCGGTTTCCGCCCACCGGATGGCCTCGGAGAGATAGTGCTCTTCGCCGGTGCAACGCCAGGCGTCGTGATTGGCGGCCACGGCGTAGGCGGCGGCGAGGATGTCCGGTTGGTACATCGGGCACTCCCACATTTGCGAGCCACGCGGCAGAGCAAACGAATTGAGAAAACCAAGCGCCTTGAGGCCGGATTTCAGGGAGGCCGAACTACCGGTGATGCGTGCGTGCCGCAGAAGGTCCATTGTTTGGCGGGCGACTGTCCCAGAGACGGCGTCGCCCGCTTGGCCAAGCCGGGCGTGCTTGCCGGTGAGGCGGGGTTGGCGCCAGCCGCCGTCGGGGTGCTGAGAGGCGGCAAGGGCTGTGATGTGTCGGTCGAGTGTTTCGATCCCCTCGGCCAGCCGGCCATAGTGGAATGGCAGTTCCCAGCGCAGGATGTGAGTCAGGCTGGGGCTGACAAGTTGATTGCCACTCATTGGTTCAGTGGCGGCAACTGCCGTGTCACGGGAGTCGGCGTGGCCGGTAATCAAGCCGTCGAGCCAGAGGAGAAGATTGAATCCCGCGGAAGGGTTCGATGCCCAGTCGATGCAGTGGCGAAACGTCCCTGGGCGATCACCACGAACGGTCTCGAGGAAGCCGGTGCGGCAAAGTGACATCTCATCGGTGAACGACCGGGGTGGTGGATTGGGCTCCGGCAGGCCGCCCCGGTGGGTAATCCATTCGCCGAATGATTGCAACGCGTTGCCGCTTGTGACGGAAAGCTCTGCGCGAATTGAAAAAGATTGGCCAGCCTCGGCTGGATAAGGTTGGAAACTGTCGCCCGGATACTCGGGTGCATGGGCGGGAATCGAGGGAATGGAAAGCGCGAGGTGATGGCTGTTTGCCAGCGCGGGCTGATTCGGTGAAGCATAGTGTGCGGTTGGCAGAGAAAGGCGGCCGTCCCATTTTTGACCGGGATCCCAGGTGAGCGAGAGGCTGAGCGGTTTTGACGGCAGCAATCGCGGTGAATCGATTCCTGCCTGCGCCCTGCCGTTGAGGCTGTCGGGCGAATAGTAAAAACCGGACGCTGTCGGTGGCAGTTTGCTCTCTGGCGAAACGGTCACGGCCATGAATGGCGCAGTGATCTTGTTCGGGTGGGGGGTGACCCGATTGTTGTTGGGCGGCGCGAGATCGCGCGGATTGGAGGACGGCTCTGGCCCGGAGAGAAACTCGAGCCCAGGGAAAAGCCCCCAGCTTTTTGCCGCGCCGAATGTCCCGTCGCCGAGGTGGATGCTTGGCCCGGTGGCGCGAAAAAGAGGCCCGTCTACCTTGGCCTTGAATTGATGGAGAATGCGCATCGGTCGGCTGTTTATCGGGAGGATAACCTCGACTGAGGCGGCCCAGCGGTCGGTGTCATGAATGAACGTGGCGAACTGACAATTGTTGTTTTCCGAAATCTTGATGTCGCGCGGTGAGAAGCTTGTAGTTTCGGCTGAGTTGGTCACCGACGCGAGAGGAGCCCAAACGCCAAGCTCGAACCAGTCGCCTCCGTCTCGTCCATGGATGCGGGCGTATTCGTAACCGTTTTTGCCGGGGACAAAATCGATTCGCATTCGATCGTTTTGCAATGTGATCGGTTTCCCCGGTGGTTGACCCGTATAGGTTTTGAATTTGTGGGTGGCGAGTCCGCCGGGGAAGGGGGTGCACATTTCGATCGTCTTAGGTTCAGGCGGGCATTTCCAGCGCCAACGAAGGATGGCCTCCTCGCCGGGCGCGAGATGGGGAACGAACTTGCTGGGCAATGGGTTCGTGCCGGTGACGATAAAGAACTTGGTGTTTTGCTGGGTGTAATGTCCGCGACCGGCGTTCCTCACTTTCATTGCCAATGGAATGAATTCGCCGGCGATCGGAATCACCTTCTCGCAGGCGATCTGGTCGATCACGAGTTGATGGGGAAAGTTGGCAATGATTGTCTCGCCGCTTGGCCAAGCTACTGTGGGAGGAGGTTCCAGTTTGCCGGTTTCAAAGTAGACCGGGAACCATGCTGAGACGGAATCGTTGGCTGGCTGGACGAGGTGCCTTTGGTCGTTGACCATCATAGTGCGTGGTTCATGGGCGGGGCGTTTCGCGAAGATGACCCCGGAGACCGGCCCCTTTTTTCGGGGAGGGAATCCCGGGGGCGAGAGTTTAAGTATCGCTGGTTCACCCCAGACGGCCCAGTCGTAGGAACTGTTCTTGAGGGAATCGACCGCGAGGGTGAGAGTGGTTGGTTTGCCGGCGTAGGAGCTGATGTCGATGGCGTGCGCGGCCCATTCGTTTTTCCGGTGGGCCTGCCGGAAGATGGATTCACCGTTGAGCCGAACTGAAAACGCGACGCCATCCTCGCGATTGGTCAACTTCGCCCCGTCCGACAAGCCGATGCTGAACGCGAGGAACAGTTTTTCTCCCCCGGCGAGCGTAGGCAGGCCAAGCGCGTAGTCGATCGTGGACACGCTTGGGTCATGAAGCGGGTGATGGTAGATCGACGGCTTTTCGACACCACCACAAATGCCGCTTGGCCGGATGGAGATTTCAGCAGCATGCTGTGCCTTAGCCTGTGGGAGCCGATCGATTAGGTCGGCGACAATGCGCGCCTCGTCGGTCTTGTGCGCTTGGCCAAGCGCGGTCAGCCCAGTGAGCAGGCAGGCGAGTGTGGCCAGTTGCGTTTTTAAAAACCGACGAGGTTGCGGTTGCATTCCTTGATGTGAGGATAGCGCTTGGCCTCGATCGCGTAGTAGGCCTTGAGCAGGTCGACCTCGATGCCGATGTCCTCACGGATTTTTTGCAGCGGCCAGTCGAGATAATTTTTGTAGTCCACCTTGGCCAGCGATTGGCAGTCGGACACGAAACCAAGCCGGACGGCGTCCTTGAAGATGTGCAGATCCTCGTCCGTGAACTGGTAGTCCTTTGGGTAGACGTACTTGGTGATGAAACTGAAGAGGCGCTCCTCGGTGGTCGTGACGCGGTTGCTGCTGCCCATGGTGAACCCAAGCACGAAGGCCTCGTCTTTGATCATCACGCCCCGGCCGAGGAGGATATGAATGTAGTCGTGCGTCTCGAGGTTGGTCGCGCCGTGAAAAATGTCGATGCCCGGCAGGTCGAACTTGGGGTTCTCGACAAGCTGGATGATCAGTGGCACGTCGTCCTGCTCGAGGCCAAATTCGTCCAGTTGCGAGTAAGCTTGCTTGAGGGTCAAATCCGTGGTGGACAGGGGGACGAACCAGTTTTCAACTTTTTCTTCGATCGTCATAAGCCAGAAGTGTGCGGGCACAAAATAGACTTTCACCGAGGAAATGAAAAGAAAATGGCGGCTGGAGCAAAAAAGAGCGAAGCCCCGCCGGACAGCAGGACTTCGCGAGTTCAGGGGATGGAGGCCAATCGCACCCCGTCACAATCTATAGAACAAACGGACGCCAATGGCGCACCAAATGCGGTTTTCGTGAAACAGTACCAACCAAAAACACGATTGCCGCGTAAAAATGTGGACAACCCGTGTCATAAAGTGTTCAAACGAAGTTGGTTGTGACATGAAAAAAAAATTGAGGTAATGGTATAATTCAATTTGACAGGCCTGAAAACCGAGAGCAGGATTTCAGGGAGTTCAAAGAAATTTAGCTATGAGAACAAAAAACCTGATTCAACGCGTGACCGTGTTTGGTATCGGCTGCTTTGCAGCCGTCAGTTTTTTGGCCCTGCCAACCGCCAAGGCTCAGCCCCGTCCGGGTGGACTTTTCGCGCCGCCTAATACCGGCGCACCCAAGACCCGCGTGGGCGGAGGCGTCCGAGGCGGCCTGATGCTGCCGAACACCGGCGCACCGAAGACACGAATCGGAGGCGGCGTTCGCGGTGGGTTGATGTTGCCGAACACCGGCGCTCCTCGGACTCGCGTCGGAGGAGGTGTACGAGGCGGTCTAATGCTGCCGAAGGTGGGTGCCCCCAAGACCCGCGTGGGCGGAGGAGTCCGCGGTGGATTGCAACTGCCAAACGTCGGTGCACCGAAGAATCGGGTTGGCGGTGGAGTCCGTGGAGGAGAGGGCGAGGATGCCAATCACCTCATGTCCATGCCGGTGGTGCACGTACTGACGCCAGAGTCGATTGGGTACACCGTTTCCGAGTCGCCGATGCTTTACTACTACGTGACCGATGACACCACGCTGGAGTTTGAGGTCACGGTCAACCGTGACGAACGCACGCTGGTTCAAATGCGTCGGTCGGAAAAAATCAAGGCCGGCATCCACGCTATCTCGATGGAGTCGCTCGGAATCAAACTGGAGGAGGGCGCGGACTACGAGTGGAACGTTGCGTTGATCCCGAACCCATTGCAGGGCTCGCTGGATATCACCTCCACGGGTGGCATTCGCCGGATTGCAGCCAAGGAGCAGATGAAGGACTTCAACGACTACGGCAAAAATGGGATTTGGTACGACATGTTGCACGACCTCTCCACCCGACTGGAAGCGGACCCGACCAATGCCAAGTTGCTCAAGGAGCGCGGTGATTTGTTCAAGCAGGTTGGCCTTCCGGAAGTTGCCGAGCTGGACTACGCCCAAATTAAAACCAAGGGCTGATTGC
>CEWJ01142130.1_pt1 | contig 13762 bp, 11 predicted proteins | sample 350291 | NCBI WGS metagenome assembly CEWJ01 (sample SAMEA2622923, study PRJEB7988) | marine metagenome | isolation source: saline water (ENVO:00002010), including | reverse complement strand
ACTGATTCTAAGTTCAATTTGCCAAAGTGGAATAAATAATTTAGCCAAGGTTTGAATAGGGCAAATCTAGTGGGATAATCATGTTTGCTGGAATGCTAGAGAGGATTGGCGAGATGCCTGCACCTATCTCCAACAGTGAATATATTTCACGGCAGAGTAAGTTGTTTGATACTCTCGCAGAATCCGATGTCCTCATTCTTTGTGCTGCGGGAGAAACAATACACTCAAACGATGTACATCATCCATATCGCACTCAAAGTAATCTGTTGTATCTTACTGGTTGGACTGAACCGGAGGCAGTTTTCTGTGCTTGTCACAACGGCAAGGAGTGGGAAACACACTTGTTTGTTCAGCCAAAAGACACACTGAGAGAAATTTGGGAGGGCAGAAGACCTGGTGTCGAAGGTGCAGTAGCTGACTGGCCGGTTGACTTTGCTCACCCTATTGGCGAAGTGTCAAAGGTTTTGGGCAAAATGATGAGCAACTGTACGAAAGTTTTGCACAGAGTTGGCGTAAAATCATCCGTTGATGAACTTGTTATCGATGCGATTCAGCGACGTGATAGAGCACGGCAAAAACTGGGCTCGGGACCAATCGCCGTAGAGGATCCAAGTAACAGAATCGCAGAAATGCGATTAATTAAGTCTGAATCTGAAATTGAACATATGAGGTTTGCGTCAGATGTCTCAAGTATGGCACATGTTGCTGCTATGAAACATGGTGGCGGTGTGAATGTCATGGAGCATCAACTTCAAGCAATAATCGAGGGTTTTTTCCGCTATGCCGGAACATCGGGGTGGTCATATCCTTCGATAGTTGGTAGTGGCGAAAATGCCACTATCTTGCATTATAAAATTAATGAAGATCACTGCAGAGATGGCGATGTAGTATTGATTGATGCTGGAGCGGAATTCAGAGGCTACGCAGCTGATATTACTCGTTCGTGGCCGAACAACGGTAAATTCACCGAGGCACAGAAAGAAATCTACCAACTTGTGTTAGACGCACAAAACGCAGCAATAGCAGAATGTGTGGTAGGAAACCCGTACAATGCGCCGCATGAAGCAGCGAGAACAGTGTTGGCGAAAGGATTAATCGATCTGGGAGTAATTAAGCAGAGTTTACCTGAGGCGTTAGATTTGGAAACTGGGGAATTAAAGATTTGGTATATGCATAATACAAGCCACTGGATTGGATTAGACGTTCACGATGTTGGGGTATATTTGCCCGGTGGCAAGCCAAGATTGCTAGAACCCGGTATGTGCCTAACGGTTGAGCCGGGTTTGTATTTCGGAGCCTGGCGGCCAGACGCAACTTGTCCAGAAAGATACTCAAACATTGGAATTAGAATCGAAGATGACATTTTGATAACAGACTCAGGTCCAGTGATTTTAACTGACAAATGTCCAAAAACAATTGATGAAATAGAATCAATAATAGGTTAAAGTATTTCGGTGAAATTTATGGCTTGGCAGGACATACTCAGGCAACTAACTGATTGGACTGAGGATGCTGCGATTAATTATCGCCTATCAGTGGAAGATGCTGTCGAGTTATATGAACACGCTCCATTGCATGAATTAACAATTGCCGCCAACCATCGACGTAGCAAACTCTTTCCCGATGGCAAGGTAACATATCTGGTTGACCGAAATGTGAATTACACTAACGTTTGCACAATTAATTGCCAGTTTTGTTCTTTCTATCGGGCACCAGGGCACGAGGAAAATTATACCCAGACTTTTGAAGAAATATCTGCTCGTGTAACCGAGTTGGAACATATTGGTGGTTCTCGGATTTTGATGCAAGGTGGTGTCAATCCCAACCTAGATTTCAACTGGTATATCGACCTCCTTCAACATCTGGTAAAACATCATCCAAGTATACAGTTAGACTGTTTTAGCCCAATAGAAATTGAAGGCATAGCCGAGGTTGCTGGTATGTCGACATTGGAAGTTTTAACTCAATTCAAGGCCGCTGGTTTACATGGTCTTCCCGGTGGCGGAGCGGAAATGCTGGTAGAGGAAGTTAGACGAGATGTTTCTCCGAAAAAGGGCGACCCTGCGAATTGGCTACGCGTAATGAGCGAAGCTCAGTCTCTGGGGCTAACAACAAGTGCAACCAATGTATTTGGTTTTGGGGAAACTCTGCGCCAGAGAGTTTTGCATATGGATAAAATACGCCAACTACAAGATCGATCACTAAGAGATTACAATACTGGTTTCACATCGTTCATTGCATGGCCAGTTCAATTAGAATCAAACACTTTTGGGAAAAGAAATCGAGGTAAAAATAAGCATGTTCTTGGTGCTGGTCCAACAGAGTATATACGCCATATTGCAATCTCGAGACTATTTTTTGACAACATCAGGAGCATCCAAGCTTCATGGCCAACTATGGGCCTCGGAGTAGCGCAAATGGCTTTATTATCCGGTGCTAATGATGCTGGTTCAACAATGATGGAAGAAAACGTTGTATCGGCATCTGGGACAACAAAACTTTCAGCATCCGAGATTGAACTCCAAAATACCATACTGCGGGCAGGTTTCATACCTGTTAAGCGTGATAGTGATTACCGATATCTTACTACCGACATTCATCGAGAATTATCCAGAGAATTAGCAGCACCAATACCACTACAATATTAATTTCAACTTATGGATAATGGATGGTTAGTTTCAGTCCTACCCGAATTGACTATAGCTTCATTTTCACAAAAGAGAGCTGGGTGTTTTACTTTGAGCGGTTGAACCCAGAGCAACTCTGAAGCATCACCACGATCAATTATTATCACTAATTCCCAATGAATTCTTATGAGGGGAGAAAATATTGTTCCCGGCCAGTTACCAATGGGTGGTGGTATGATTGTTTTTCCGTTGTTTATCGGGACTATCTCAGATTGTTGCATTATACGCATTGGTCGTAAAAATAATCCTCCTTTAACATCGGGTGTTTGCATTGGGGAATCCTCTCCGCCACCAGTCCCGTCGTCTAAATCTACCGTCCAGTGGTGCGGTAGTTCTGTAGTCAATCCAGGTGGTGGTTGACTTTGGCTCTCTCTTCCTAATGCCGCCATCAAAGCGTTTCTTGATGGTGGTAAAACCCCGACTCGCCACAAAACGGACATGTTGTTCCAGTTATCCATGGTTTCAGGGAATTCTATTGTAATTGATAGATTTCCACCAGATGTTGTCTCACTATGAAATGAAATCACCGGCTCTTTTGGTTGCGATGCTAAAAATTTTCTTTGTTTTAATAAGTCAGAAAAATTAGCTCCAACCCTCAATATTATCGGGACAAATAAAATTGGCACTACGATAACAGCCAATACAGGATAATCTAACAGACCGAATCTGACTCTACCTGTGCCAAAACTTGGTACTCCCCAAACACTTAGTACTGGTTCAAGAAACAAATAGGTTAGGGTAAGCAGGAGTACTAAAACTGAGATGTTCATAATTTTTCTAGCCTGCTTGTGAACTACATTTGGTGTCAAATACCACCCTACTCTCTGTTTTTGAACAATAGAATTAGTTGGAACTGCCTCGAGCATTTCTTGCGCATGTTCTTCATCGAGTTTCAGAGTTTCGTCATCTAATGTGTAGCGACGCTCTACTAACCATGATTTCTTATTCCCGACTCTGAATGGTGGGGGTAGATTTCTTATCTTTTCGTAGGCTTCTGATCTACTTAAGTCAGTTGCAAGTTCCGTTTTTTTAATTGCCAACGGTAGTAACTCAGGTTTGAATCTATAACTTTCAAAAGGCGGGTATTTTATGCGCTCTTCCAGAAATAATCTGCCCAAGAGATCCACCTCAACTAAAAATTAGTTTCATTCCTGCCTTAAGCGCTAGTTTTCGGAATGCTGGTACCCTTCGTAGCAGAGCCATACCTAGTGGGACCGGTTTCTCAATGTCACCAACCTCATTGATTAGACTAATCACCTCTGGTCTGGCAAACTGTTCAAAGTGTCGATCGAGTTCCGTATCTTCACAATCACTCACTAATAGGTTACGCAAGGACCGGGCCCTGCTCTGATCTTTGCGCATTTTTTCAAAGTGCGTCCTTGCTATCGATTTCAGATTTTCTTCACTCAACTTATTTTCCACAATTGCTACTGACAGTTTATCCACAATTCCATTTATTTGTTCAAAACCTGGGCCAATCCCCCCGCCAGTTGTAGGTTTTGCCATTCCAGCAGCATCGCCTATCAATAATACTCGATTTTTGTAGGCTTTTCTAACCATGCCACTTGGGACAGGTCCACAATAACGAGCAGTTTCTTTGATGTCGGCAAAACGTTCTTTCCACAATGGATGGTTAAGCAGGTTGTGATAGCATTCTTCGATACTCTTCCCATCTAAGCGCTCAGCTGTTGACCAGAGGCCGATTCGACAACTATCGTTTCCTGAAGGAATTACCCAAGCGAAAAACCCCGGGGCAATCTCAGAGCCTGAATACATCTCTAACCATCGTTTTCTGAATTGATATCCTACAACTTCGGTTTGGAATCCAATCATAAGTTCCTTTGGTCGACCCATCTTGAAGTATCTCCTAGTCCACGAATGAGCACCGTCGCAACCGATTAACAGTTTAGTAGTTAATTCGATATCTTTACCATTTTTATTTATCCTTAAGGACACATAATCTTGGTTTACGACAGCGTTTGTAGGTTTTGAGTTTAGCCAGAGCGTTGCACCAGAAATCATCGATTGCTTGACGACCGCCTCGTCAAATAATTTACGACATACTACATAGGTTCTGATTGTGCCGCCGGTCCCGACAGGGACCAAAGTACCAGATGGGCCGTGAATTAATGCACCATCAATTTCTTCGAGTATCGTATCATACAGCCCGACTTGTTTCATTGCGTTAGGAGTTACTAACCCCGCGCATTGAAAGGGACGTCCGATTTCATTATGTTCCTCGATGAGTAAAACTCGTTGCCCACGTTGTGCCAGGAGATTTGCCGTGTGTCCACCTACAGGGCCTGCGCCAATTATGACAACATCCCAATCGAAGGTTTGTGTCTGTCCCTCCATGCAATCCTCTCGACGATAAACAGTTTTATTGTTATGTTATGTTGAAGGGCAAATGATTCATTTTTTGGCAAATTTATATCCTACGGACTGATTCTTCTTGAGGTATAGTATCGAGGTAAACGGCTTGCCAGTTTTCTTGGAAACGAAATCATCAAATGGTCCAATTTGGCCTTGTTCAATCAACATCTTAGCCTCATCCCTTATTATTTCTCGACCAGAAATTTCCCTGCTAATTTGAATTTTACAGTCTGTGCCATCGACACTCGGTTGGTAGAATGATGGGGTTTCTATAATCTCAACTTTGGTTTTAGGGCAAATCGCTACGGTCCCTTCAACAACTGGAAATTGTTTTGCACCAGCAGCAGCTTTGCGCGGGGGAAATTCAAATTTAATTCGATTGCCATCCAATTTTAAGTAGGCACTGAAAGGGCGTCCTTTCTTAGACGTGAAGTCTTCTAACAGAGGGGATTTGCCTTCAGTGATGATTGAAATTGCTTCCTCTGGCAAAATTTTTCTCTTACACATCTCCTGAGAAATTCCTCTAAATTTACAGTCCTGATTATCACATGCATACATTGTCGTGTTAATCCTAATTTTGCCGTTACTACACATTGTACAGACACATAACTCGGTATCTTCGGCAGATGATGTTGATTCACCCCCACCAACAAACTCGACTGTACCGCTCTCATTTATTTTCACACTAGCGATGTATGGATCACCATTTCGATTAAAAAAACCATGCAAATCTTCTATTTGTTTATTTTCAAGTAAACGAGTTGCGGTAATTCTATCAAACCATCGGCCACTGGTATTTTTCCAAAATATAAAATCGCATTCGCGTTCTTTGCCATTGTTTTTTGGGCACACGTATGATAGAACTGTTTCGGTTAGATTCTCGTCACATTTCAGACAGCAGCCAATGCTATTTGTTTTGTCAAACAACACACTTCGATCGTGATTCTTTATTCGATCCACCATTTCTTGTGCTCTATCGTAAATCAATTTCATATATTCTTGGCGAGTGAAATCACCGTTTTGAACAGACGAAAGTTTCGCTTCCATGTCACCTGTCAACTCTGGGGAAGTAATCCATTCAACAGGTATTGCTCTGAGTAATTCTATCAGTTTTATACCTCCAGGTGTCGCTCTGAGGCTGCCAGAGCGCGAGCGCTGAATGAAGTTCCTAGAAATCAGTTTTTCAATCGTTTCAGCCCTGGTGGCTGGTGTTCCTAGACCCTTGCCCTTCATTGCTTCAGACATTTCATCATCATCTATGCTTCTGCCAGCATGTTCCATCAGAGTAAGTAGTTTTGCTTCCTTTAATCGATTGGTTGGTTTGGTCATCTCTTCCTTAAATCGATAATCCAGGATGTTTGTCGGTGCAGGATTAGTGGCTAACTTACCCCATCCTTCAGGTATAGCATTGCTCTTTGGTTTCACTTCACGCCAACCAGGCTTTTTGATGACTCGAACCTCTTTTTTAAAGTCCTGATTCGAAATCGAAGTTATCCTGGTCTGGACATCCCATATGGCGATTGGATGAAATGATGCAAGAAATTGTCTGGAAATCAAATCGTATAATTTTGCTGCATCAGCATTTAAATTTCCAGGAGGCAATTTTCCTGTCGGTATTATTGCGTAGTGATCTGAAACCTTACTGTCATTAAAGTTGCGAGAAATGTTGTTCAGTCCTTCAGTTTGTAATCTCTCACAGTGTTCATTTAATTTTTCTTGTGCGCCCAATTGAGCAATCGTCTGATTGATTGTATCCACCATGTCTTCGGGTAAATAACGGGAGTCTGTTCTTGGATATGTTGTAAGTTTGTGTGTGTCATAGAGTTCCTGAGCGACCGAAAGCGTCCTTCTGGAGGTCCAAGACCACATACTGTTTGCTTCTCGTTGTAGCGAGGTTAGGTCGAAGTTTAGTGGCGGATTTTCCTTTGCATCACGATGCTGTTGATTGGTAATAAATTCAGCATCTGATTTTAGTATTTCAATCAACATCGCTTTTTCTTCAGCATCTGTAATTCTGTGGGCCTTAGTGAGCGGGTTATCCTTTAATTCAACATTATCTCTTCGCTCCCAGCGGCTAGTCCACTGCCCATGCTCGGCGGCAAAGTCGGCCTCAAGTTCCCAGAATGGCTCTGCTTTATGGCCAAGAATTTCTAATTCTTTGTCCACAATGAGAGCTAATGTAGCGGTTTGTACTCTACCCAAAGACATTGATGTTCCATCTTTTTTACCTGTTCTAAGATATGTTGAAGCAATTCTTGACCCATTCATTCCAATTATCCAATCAGCCTCTGCTCTGCTAACCGCAGCATCTCTCAAGCGCGAGTAACTCGAGGAGTCGGTTCTACGATCAAATGCATTCAAAATTGAATCAGGCGTCATTGACTGAAGCCACATTCGTGTCATTGGCACGTTTGTTTTAGCAAATTCAATTATTCTACGAAAGATAAGCTCGCCTTCTCTCGCCGCATCACAAGCATTAACAATTTCAGTACAATTCTTTGTTGTAATAAGTTTCTTTATGGCGGTTAACTGCTTACGGTTATTCCCCCGGCCACTATTTGGTTTGAGCTCAAATTTGTCTGGAATGAATGGCAATAAGTCGATGCTTTTTCGCCAATCTTTTAATCGGTCGTCGTATTCTTCTGGCGTTTTTAATTCTAATAAATGACCAACAGCCCAAGTTATAATCAAGTCATCTGATTCCCAGTGTGTATCGGTTTTCTTACTTACACCGAGGACCTTTGCAATATCGTCAGCAACACTTGGTTTCTCAGCGATGACGACAATTGCCATGTTATACCCGCCACCATCGGCGCTACTTGAACCCTGTCGTGAGTCATAATTTTACTAGATACTATAGTATCTAGAATTTTTTTCGATTAATTTCTCACTGAATTTTTCCTATCATTCCGGAACTTTTTCTCGTTCCATCGCTCTTCTGACATTGAACCATCACAACCTACACATCCGGGGTAACCAGCATTTAGTAATTGTATACTTGAATCAATCACGGCACTAAATGCCTCAACTATCTCCATCTCTATCCAGCAAACGTTCTCAGCGGGTTCTTCATTACCTATGTATACGATAAGGTTTTCATCGTCGACATTTCCTTGGTAAATAAGCACCTCATCTATTTCTTGAATTATGTGGATTGGAAAGGTTGACCTTTCTGGAATCTTTTCGCCTATTAAATTAGTCAGTTGAATAATTGAAGATGAGAATTTTTTGCTGCCGACAATGGCAATTTCGTCAAATCTAACTACTCTACGAGCAGATTCTCTAACCACCGGCCACAGAGGGTGAATCATCTGCATAAACAAGCCAATGAGGGGTAAGTCTTGAATGATGCCGTCGCTGAGGGTAAAACCATGGGGCTAGTGTATCGGCTGTTATTGCGCCCCCTGCTCGTGCTACAAGATTCCGAGAGAGCACACACTAGATCTGTTCGATCACTTAGACTGTTGACTAGTAATAGAGTAACAAAATATCTTATCTCGTTAGTTTACAAAACAAGAAAGACTCTCCCCGTAACCTTATTTGGAACCGAATACAAACATCCGTTTGGCCTTGCCGCTGGTATGGATAAGAAGGGCGAGGCAATTAATGGCTGGGACTCACTAGGTTTGTCATTTGTTGAAATCGGTGGGGTCACAATGCTCGAGCAAACAGGCAACCCGAAACCTAGGATGTTCAGGTCGACCAGTAATAAAGCTCTAATCAATCGGATGGGGTTCAACAATCCCGGTTCGGAAAATATGCATGAGAACCTTACAAAACATTTTGATAAATATGGTAAACCAAAAATACCGATTTGGGTAAATTTAGGTAAGTCAAAATTGACAGAAAACGCTGATGCTCACATCGATTATTCGACAACACTTGGCAAGTTGTGGGAATTCACAGATGTGTTTGTTATCAATGTATCATCCCCAAACACCCCAAACCTCAGAGATTTACAAGGTGAGGAAGAATTAAAGAAAATCATTAATTCATGTCTTGAAGTAAATGAAAGCAAATCAATGGATTATCAACTCCCACCTAAACCGATATTGATCAAAATCGCACCGGATATGACCTTTGAACAACTAGAACAGATAATTACCGTGGCTATGGATTCTGGCTGTGCAGGTGTGGTAGCAACCAACACAACTGTGAGTCGTGATTTTGACCTTGTTGAGGATGCAAAATTAGGCGAGAAAGGTGGTCTGAGTGGACTTCCCCTCAAGACAACTTCAACAGAATTCATCAAGCATATTTACCGTTTCACCGATGGTAAATTTCCAATAATCGGTGTCGGAGGTATAATGGACGCCGATGATGCTTGGGAAAAGATTACTGCGGGAGCATCCCTTATACAAGCATACAGTGGGTTTGTTTTTGAAGGTCCTAGTCTGGCATCCTCCATTGTTAGGGGTCTTGACAGAAAATTGAGGGATTCTGGGATTAAGGATTTAGAACAAGCAGTGGGGCTTATACACAAGGAGAGTAATTGAATGTTCACACGACGGACGAGGTTATTGATAGTTGGTGGTCTATTGACGCTAATTATGTTAGGAGCTGTCATCCTGCAATCTCCAGACCCCACCCGAACCGTGGACGAAGTCATGGAAAGCCCAAATGAATATGTTGGTGAAGAATTAGCAATTAGAGGCGAAGTAAAGGATGGTTCAATAAACAATCAAAGTATGACATTTTTACTACATGGTTCGGATTATGAAATCTTAGTTGATTTTGTTGATGCATCAGTTTCTAACGGACTTGATGATAATCGGACAGTCTATGCGAAGGGTAAGTTAAGACTAGTTGGTTCGACATATGTTTTTGAGGCTGAATTGATTAAAACCTCATGTCCTTCAAAATATGAAGAGTAGAAATATACCGTTCCGTTAAAATACCATCAATTAGACGGCAATACGGGATAGGTGGGGAGCTAGGCGTACCCTTTACTACAAATCGTCTTTATGGTGGACTGAACGCCTTGGAGCGGCGAAAGCGGCTTTATGGTTCCTACATGCGGACGTTGATGTCTCGCCCCCACATGACCCGGGTGTCATGAACTGTATCCGGAAGGAAACAGGAATTGAATAACTGGGGAATCAGGTCAGGCCGGGAACGGAGCAGCCCTACTCGGGGCCATGGGTGCTGTGGGGTAGCGGGATGGAGAAAGTGTGTGGACTTGGCCATATTGTACGAGCGTCCATCCTTGGAACTCCCACTAAATATCGAATATTACCTGACCAACCCATGCAGGTCCAGCCAGCTCTGGAATCATCGAATCTTTGGCCCTAAAGATTTCCCTAGGCCTTAATTCTCTGATCATAAATTCATGTGATGTCACCGCTTTAATTTCTAAATTTCTTGTTACCTCGTTAGCATTAACAAAGGATACCTGAGCGTTGCACAAAATACAGGACTCTTGTCTACTAAGCATGAACTGCGCATCAACGAGGAATTTCTCTTTAACCTCAAGTTGATAAAGTACTTCCTCAAGCCAACTAAGCATCAATGACTCATAATCATCAAATGTCGTTTCTATCTTTACATTCCATTGTGCGGTATGCCTAGTTATTGCGTTTATTTCGTTGGCTTGTTGTTGGGATATAACTAGATTTATCATCCCAAGTGACATCTCTCTGAATAGATTTTCTAGAGTGTTGGCATAGCCACAAATTCCAATATCTGCTTTAGTCTCAAGAGTCCAAAAACTCATACAACCATCATCTCTTCGATACTTGAAGATTCCACGCAATCTCCCCAACTTGGTGAATTAACATATCTTTACTTAGCGAAAATGAATCAGTAGCTTCAGCACTCAATATGCATTCACAAGCTGCATTCGTTAAAAGTGCGGTATCTGAAACGCCCAGTCCATTTGATATTGATACAGCAATTGCAACAACAGCAGCATCAATTAACCCAATTACTTGACGAAGTTGTGGTAAGGTGCATGGTGCATGAACCGTTTCCTCGGATTTAGAGTATATTGTCACACCATTACCTCCTGCTAGGACAACTAAGTGTTTCCAACCATATGAGTTAATTAGGGATTCTGCAGCCAATGAATCATCAGATTCCCCAATTCGCCGTTTCATCAATTCAAAACCTCTAGACTGAAAAATAATCCAGTCTACATCATGTGTCCGGTGCAGTCCTGTCAGTTTTGGGTCAGCGATTATTGGTATATTGAGTTCCTTCGCATGTTTAGCAATACGCTCAACCCCAGAGTCGTAAACTACTCCCTGCCCATAATCTGACAAAATAACACAATCTGCATTATCGAGATTTTGTATGGCTTGATCATAAATTACTTGCAGCGCGTGTTCAGGAATAGGTTCGTCCTCTTCAACATCCCACCTGAGTAAAAGCTGTTCGCCTTGAATTAAACTTTCTCTGCTTGCTAACATTCGTGTTTTGACTGTTGTCACGCGCTCTTCGATTATAGCAATTCCAGAAACATCAACATCTTCATTTTCTAGGTATTGAATGATTTTTGATCCGGCCTTGTCATCACCAACTGCGCCAAATATCCTACCACTATAACCGATAGATTGTAATCCTCTGGCTACGTGTGCCGCAGCACCGACATCCTCTTCGCGATGTGTTTCTCTCAAAACTGGCACTGGGGCCCGAGAATTTAGGTTGTTTGCATATCCGTGTATGTAGCAGTCCAGCATTATGTCACCAATTAACACGATGTTGCCGCTTTTATCGCGATTTAGAATTTCAATAATTGAATTCAGTTTATCGTGTTGTTCAACTTCTACATCTGTCATTCCCATAGTACTCCCTCAAATCTTCGCACTAATTTGTATCACTTTATGCTGTCGCGAAATTTCGCAACGAAACTTGCGTGCTGTTTATCACTAATGTCAAGAGATTTTCTCAGCGTTGCAAGCATTGCTTCCTCATCTTTGGTAATAACATCATCACTTAATGCGGTTTTCAGTGTTTTAATGTATGTGTTAACACTTTCTGAATATACTGGCTCTTGGATAGCTAAATTTAGTAACTTCTCGTGCGTTTCGTCGGTAATCCCGTACGCTCCTCTGAAGGTTTCAAGTAAGGTTATTTCGTCTTCTACCAATTTGTCGTCAATGAGCGCTTGACTGAGCATTTCAAAGTAAATATCTTCGGGAGGAGAAATATCTATCGCACCTCGTGCTTCCTCAGAAAGACGCTTAACACGCTCTGGGTGCATCCCAAGAAATTCAACAACTTCAGAAATTAATTGATGTTCATCGTAGGTAATTACACCATCTTCCCACGCTCTGGCGAACATTCGCTTGACTAATTCTTCACTACCTTGTGCGTCTAGGGACGCTTTTCCTGATGGTTGAGCAATTGATGATACAATTGGTAATTCTTGGTAAACCAAATTTTCGTCTATGTGGGAAAGAATCTCTAACAACCTTTTTTCGCCGCGCGGAATTTCTTTAATCTCAACCGTTTTGCCAAAATAACTTACCTCAATTGTCAGGGTTTGGTCAACAAGCAGCTTGGCTCTAATTCTACCATTGGGGGTTAATGAATAGACCTTTCTCCTTTGTTTCGCTCCGGGAACATGCCTGTTAGTAATCTCTATTTCACCAGATTTTTCAAGCCGTTTCAATGTCCTCGGTACATGTTTTCTCTGAACGTGTACTGCCGCTGAAATCCCCGCCTGCGTCAGTGCTACAGGAGCTTCCCATTGATTATTAGGAAGTTTGTTGTCAAATAGGTGTATTAGCATTCGATGCTCGGTTGTTAACTTGCCGAGGTAACCATCAACCATGCACTCACTGTCAACTCGTTGTTGTATCTAGCAAATAGAGTCAGCGGTAATCCGTTTGTATAATATGCCAGTCATATGAGGGATAAACATGGGCCGTCAAACTAGGAAGTATGTTCCAAGAGTTAGAACTAAACGCCCACTTGGGTTACAAAACGATGGTGACCAGTCACCAAGCAGACCGCATCCCTTTCCCGAGGAGCGTCCAGATGGGTGGTATTTGCCAAACCCACTAGGTGCCAGGCTGAACCAAAAAAGTGGCCTAGGAAAACTCACAGATGATGGAATTGTGTTGGCTCCAATTGAGGTTTTATTTTGCCATTGGAATAGGCATGTTCCAATAACCAGCGAATGGGTAGACCAGATTGTTAGCCGCGATAAGGATTTTATCGCCAAAGCAGTGGTTTTCGATGTCTCTCGTTCTGGAGGTGAAATCGTAATTCCAATTAGTAAAAATATCGCTGCCAAGTATTCGGATCAAACTTTTGCATTGAAGTGGCCAAGAAATGAGTCGCATTCTAAATCTCAACCAGTATCTGAGATTAGGTGGTTTTGGGCGTCAGATAATATTGATTGGTACGAGTTGAAACTCTGGACAGATACCGTTATTATGAATTCTCGAATACCTGAGATATTCGTTATTGATGATGAATTGGACGTTACCATGTATCGACTTGGCTATGAGAATCTAACTGGTAACCAAGAGGTTTGGAGTTCTTTAACCAAGCCAGAGTTAGACATTGTAGGTAACCTTGTCGAGCGACGGCGTGCAACTGAATCGGGCTGTTATATCAGTAATGTTGACAATTGGCCATTACCGTCTATTGGTGTAGAACATCTATCTGGAATCAATCTTCGTCATGAAGAACTAGATTGGCTTTTATGTAAATTCAATCAACAAGACACCGGCGATTCTTTATTTTCTTTTCTT
>CEWJ01143773.1_pt1 | contig 13774 bp, 17 predicted proteins | sample 350291 | NCBI WGS metagenome assembly CEWJ01 (sample SAMEA2622923, study PRJEB7988) | marine metagenome | isolation source: saline water (ENVO:00002010), including | reverse complement strand
CTGCATGACCCCAACAAAATTGCCTCCGGGGTTACCGGGGCGGTTCAGTGCGGTACTTTGTAGCTCGAAAATGTAATATCATCTGCATATCTCGTGTAACGCATATGATTATTGGCCGCAAAGCGCATAAGTTCGGCATCCATCCCGAAGCAAATCATATTTGAAATAAGGGGGGAAGTTGGCGCTCCTTGCGGCAACTCGTTCGGCAGCACACAAAGTGTGGCGATCGCTTGTGCAGTATCCAACGGCAGTCCCAACTTCCGAAGGACTCCCAGAACTCTCGCTCTGTTGATAGAAGGAAAAAAATCTTCCAGGTCTATATTAAGGAGATAGGGACGCCCTTGATGCTCATTGGCATTTGAAATGGCATCGTAGCCTCTAGCAAATCCGTGAACTGGTTTGCGCCGAACAAATAGAGGATAAAGTAACTCCAGGATAAGTCGCTGATGGTATTTCAGTCGATCTTCCGGCACCAGCAATTGCCGGAAGCCACCCGTTCTTTTTGGAATTTTTGTTATGGTGTATCGAGCGCCAACGCGGGATTGAAGAAATTTTCGTTCACCAGGACCTATCTTAAGGTAACTGTACAAGGCATTTGCGGATGCCAAATGCGGGGACACCAATGTTGCCAAGGGAGACGCTCCCTCCTTCTATCGACGATCGAATCATTCGGATCATTCGGGTAGTCATTTGTCTGACCCGTTCTCTTAAGCGTCGCAGTTACGACAACGCATAATGCGAGGGAGCGTCTGCTCATTTGATGCACAATAGAAGTGTTGATTTCAAGTAAATTAGAAGTGGCATTTGGTCCAGCTTAACCTTGAGACGCGATAATTATATGTGGATATGACTATACCCCCGGCAGGCAGGGCCGGGGCTTTGTCATTTACGGGAGCGGCTGGCGCTTCAGCGCTTAGTCGTCTGCGCCGTCGAGGTCTCCGTTCGGGTCAACCTGATCGCGGAACGACTGTTTCTCGTTGTCACAGAGCGCCCGGCTGGAATTGATCGTGGCAAGGGTCCGGGATGAACGCAGCGCGGCTTCATTGCCTTGTGTGCAGGCGATCTTGATCGTGCGTTTTTCATCGTTGAGATCGACCGTCTGGCTCATCACCCGGGTCTCGCCTTCAGCCAGGTCAGTATCGCGGCATCGTTCCACCAGGCCTTCGAGTGCGTCGGACGTTGCCTCGATGCCCATTTCGAAATCGGAACCGAACTTTTGTTCGATCAGGGCGTCCAGCCTGGCGGACTTTGATTCCAGGCTGGTCTCCAGCTGCTGGGTCATCCGTTCGATTTCCTGTTCGTGGTCACTATGGGCCGCCGCCGCATGGGATTCGTAAGAGGCAGACCATTTCTCAGCCCGCTGTTCGAACTGCTGGCCCCAATTTTCCATTTTCTGGCCCCAGGCTTCCCAGTCCTGTTCAGACATTTCACCGTAGAAGCTCATCCCCGAAGTGTCCTGGGCGTCCGCAGCGGCCGACAGGTCGCTCAGCTCGCTCATCAGATCCTGAAACTCTGCACCGTCCTCAAGCGATATCGAGAACTCCGGCAGGTTTGCCGTCATCTTTGCGGCCAGCTGGTTGCCCTCTCTGGAGATATCCTCCGACAGGCGGCTGATTTCTGCTTCGAATTCCGGGCCTGGTTCGAGTCCGGCAAAGGGTTCGCCGAGGACGATGATGCGGCGGTCCGGAATGAGCTTGCCATTCAGATAGACAGTCCCTTTATCGAGCCGGAGTTCGTGGCGGTCGCGTTCGCCCGCATTGGCCGGGACTGAAGAGGTTGCAATCAGGGCAGCGGCGCCGAGGACAGCCGTCGCTGCGCCTCCGGCCAGACGGCGCGTCCGGGTTGGCGTCGGATGCGTCATGCGGCTGAGGCGCTCTTTCAGGGCGTGCGTCAGCGGCAGGCCGGACCCGGCAGGCAGGCGTTCCTGCGAGACCGACTTCACAGCCTTGATCAGCGTTGCCCCATAGGCGTGCGGCGAGGCCGTCCCGGTTTTCAGCACGTCTGCGTCACAGGCGGCTTCCTGGTCTGTCCGGAAAGCGCGGTGGGCATAGTAAGCCAGCGGATTGAACCACATGCAGGCGATAAAGAGCTCGGCCAGCTGCAGGGCCCAGAGGTCGCCGCGGCGGACATGGGTTAATTCATGGGCCAGTGCAGCGCGCTGCTGGGTGTCGTCATAATCCGTCTCGAACCAGGCTGGCAGCATGACGACCGGGCGGACCAGGCCGGTCACAAGCGGGCCGGACGAGATGAAGCTGGAGGCGATCACCGGCAGGCGCTTGAGACCCACCTGCTGGCTGACCTGATGTGCAATGTGCTGCAGGCGCGGTGACACGTTGACGGCTTCGCGCCTGACGGTCTGCATGAACACATGCTGGCGCCACAGACTGAGGCCAAAGAAGAGCAGGGCTCCGCCCGCCCAGACGAGGAACAGGCCTGGCACCAGCACGGCAGACAAAGTGTCCGTCAGGGTGTGGGATGGCGACAGGCTGCCCGCAATCGCGCTTTCCGCCAGAGGTGGGGCGGACATGGCGGCCGGGGCAGGCGGAGATGTGGCAAGCATCGGAACGATGGCTTCCGGTGCGGCTGACGCGGCAAGAACACTTCCGGATTCTGCGGTGGCGTCAGACGCTGCTGATTTGGGCAAGCCCAGCAGCGGCATCAGGGAAACCGGGATTTGCAGCGGCGGCAGGACCAGGCGTGCCAGCGGCAGGGCCCAAAGGGCATAAGCAACGCCGGCACCGAAATGCTTGGCGACAGGCCGGCGGGCGACAAGGACGAGCGCAATCAGAACCGAGACTGCCACAACGGTCTGCAAGGCGGATGTCGCGTCAGGAAAAAAGTTTGTGCCGCTCATTTCTTCAGATCCCCCAGCAGGCGTTCCAGTTCTTCAATGTCTTCCGGTGTCAGGCCGCGTGTGTCAGCCAGGTGGGCAACCAGCGGGGCGGCCCGGCCGGAGAAGACGCGGTCCACAAACTGGCCCGCAGCCTTCGCCTTGTAGGCGTCCTCATCGACGATCGGGAAATAGAGATAACGGCGGCCATCCTCTTCGGTGCGGAGGGCGCCTTTTTCGACCAGGCGTGCCAGCAGGGTTTTCACCGTCCGGCTGGTCCAGTCTTTTTCATTGCCCAATGCCTCGTGAACATCGGATGCGGCGAGGCCGGGCGTCTGCCAGAGCACGCTCATCACATCGAGTTCGGCGGCGGATATTTTCATCTCTCGGACTCCCCGGTAAGACTACGCCTGTGGTCATACGCTTTGACTACAGACGTGGTCAATGAAGTTTTTTGCAGATTCTCGTGACAAGTTCGTAAGGTCAGGCTTTGATGCCGCACGCCTGCGTGTGCGGCTTCAATTCCGGCAATCGCTCCTGTAGGACAGATGCAGGGCCCGGGGCAGGGACCAGAGTGAGGGTAAAGGTAGATGAACCGAAGGATGCTGGGAGCGCTGAGTCTGGCGCTTCTCACGGCAGGTTGTGCTGAAACCGGCACAAACGGTGAGTTCGGCCGCGTTCTGGGCGAAGTCCTCGGTTCCGCCACGACGCCACAATCGCAAGGAACACAAGGAACGCTGAGTATTGCCGAGATCGATGCCGGCCTGCGCGAAGCCCTGACAGTGGGCACCAATCTCGTCGCCAGCCAGCTCGGCCAGACGAACGGCTATTACGGCGATCCGAAGATCCGCATTCCTCTGCCCAGCACGTACCGCACAATCCAGTCGAACCTTGCAAAGGTCGGCGCCAGTGGCCCGCTCGACGATCTCGAACTGCGCATGAACCGTGCGGCGGAAGAGTCTGTTCCCGAAGCGCAGGCGCTGATTCTCGGCGCGATCCGCAACATGACCATCAGCGACGCGCTGAACATCCTGAACGGCGGAGACACGGCGGCGACCGACTATCTGCGGTCCAGAACCGAATCCCAGCTGCGGGCGGCATTCACGCCTTATGCCCGCGAGGCCCTGTCGAAATCCGGTGCCTTCACGGCAATGGAAAGCGTGGCGTCGCAATATGGCGCCGGCGGAATCACTTCCAGCCTGCAGGCGGACCTGACCGCACATGCCGTCGACTACGGCCTGGATGGCATGTTCCTCTATGTCGCGCAGGAAGAGAAGAAGATCCGGGAGAATCCGCTCGCGCGGACAACCGACTTGCTGCGGCGCGTGTTCGGGAATCGCGGCTGATGCGTCGATTTGCAACCGAGATGAAAGCCGGCGGCACACTGGCCGGGATCGAATTCGGCGATCCGATCAAGCCGTTCGCCGCGGTGTGGATCCATGCAACCGGCTTCAATGCGATGACGTATCAGTCTCTGCTGGCCCCCCTGGGACTTCGCCAGCGTGTGGCGGCCCTGGATATGCGCGGCCATGGCCGTTCGACCATGCCGGCAAAGCCCGGACGTATGAAATCGTGGCACCGCTACCGCGACGACGTGATCGAGTGGCTCGAGAAAGAGGCGCCCAATGGCGTCGTGCTGAGCGGTCATTCCATGGGTGGGGCCGTTGCCCTTCTGGTCGCCGGAAAACGGCCCGACCTGGTCAAGGGGCTGGTGCTGGCTGATCCGGTCATCAAGCCGCGGAGCTATTATTTCTGGAAGCACGTCTGCCCGCCGGTCTCATGGATCGTGAACCGGAACATGATGGCGAAGAATGCAAAGAAGCGCCGGGCGGAGTTCCCGGCCTTCCGCGAGGCATTGGAATCCTATTCCGGCCGGGGGGCGTTCACGACTTGGCGGGAACCTTTTCTTGCGGACTATCTGCTCGACGGGATCGACCGGGTTGATCACAACAGTACCGAAAGCGACGAACAGGTCTGGCGGCTGACCTGCGATCCGAAATGGGAGGCGGCAACATTCGCGGCCCAGCGGAACCGGCCATGGCACGCCCTCAAAAAGGTTCGCAAGCACAAGATTCCGATCGTCGTGCTCCGGCCCAACCGGGATTCAATCATTTCCCCCAAGGTCCGTGCAAAGATCATCCTGATGAATCAGGCATTGATGATGAGGGGCATCCGGGGGACAACCCATTTCCTGCCCATGGAAGCGCCCTATGAAGTGCGCGATGCCCTGTCCGCGTTCATCGCGCGATTGGTCGAAAGGTTCACGCTGGAAGAGGATTCGGATGTTTCCCGGTCCCTCAGCAACCGCCGCCGCAGGGCGTAACCCGACCTGCTTACCAGAGCGGCCGGCCGGGGGATGCCGACTGCGCTAGCTTCTCCATCAGGCGGGTCAGTTCGCGGCGTTCTTCCGGCGTCAGCACGGATTCCAGCGCCTGTTCTTCCGAAATCGCCATTGGCACGATGTCATCGTACACGGATTTTCCGGCAGAAGTGAGAAACAGCATTGAGCGCCGCGCGTCCTCTTCAGAGGATTTCCGCTCCAGATACCCGACTTCGATCAGCCCGGCGACCGCCCGGCTGACGGCAACCTTGTCCATCGCGGTGCGCTGGCCGATCTCGGTGGCGCTGATGCCTGGCGTGTCGCCCGTCACGGCCATGACGCGCCACTGCCAGATCGTCAGGCCGAACTCGCGATCATAAAGCTCCGCAATGCGGCGCGAGATCGTGTTGGACAGGACGGACAGGCGGTAGGGAAGAAATTCTCGCAGGCGCAGCTGCGGTATCCGGGAGGATTCGGGCATGGCGGGTCCATTCATACTTGCCTTGCGGCCGGCAATTAGTTACATATGAAACTATATTTTCTATCACAATAGGGAGAGAGAACCCATGGCCGACCTGTTTGACAACCCTGCGGGCCTTGATGGCTTCGAGTTCATCGAGTTTTCTGCCCCCGAAAAGGGCATGCTGGAACCGGTTTTCGAGACAATGGGATTCACGAAAATCGCCCGTCACCGCTCCAAGGATGTCGAGCTTTGGCGGCAGGGCGGCATCAACCTGATCACCAATTATGAGCCGAAATCGGCGGCCTGGTATTTCTCGCGCGAGCACGGGCCATCTGCCTGCGGCATGGGGTTCCGCGTGCGTGACGCCCGCAAGGCCTATGCGCATCTGCTGGAGCAGGGCGCCGAGCCGGTGCACGTCGAGACCGGCCCGATGGAGCTGCACATTCCGGGCATCCGCGGCATCGGCAATTCGATCATCTACCTGATCGACCGCTATGGCGATGAGCTCGACATCTACGACATCGACTTCGAATATCTGCCGGATGTGGACAAACAGCCGGTCGGGGCCGGTTTCAAGCTGATCGACCACCTGACGCACAATGTGTATGGCGGGCGGATGAAGTACTGGGCGGACTTCTATGAGAAGCTCTTCAACTTCCAGGAAATCCGCTATTTCGACATCAAGGGCGAGTATACGGGCCTGACGTCCAAGGCGCTGACGGCGCCGGACGGCAAGATCCGCATTCCGCTGAACGAAGAAGGCAAGAGCGGCGGCGGCCAGATCGAGGAATTCCTGCGGGAGTTCAACGGCGAAGGCATCCAGCACATCGCCCTCATCTGCGACGACCTCTATGCCTGCTATGACAGCCTGAAACAGAAAGGCGTGCCGTTCATGACGGCGCCGCCAGCGGCCTATTACGAGATGCTGGACGAGCGTCTGCCGGGCCATGGCGAGGACGTCGAAGGCCTCAAATCCCGCGGCCTGCTGCTCGATGGTACGACCGAAGGCGGCCAGCCGCGCCTCCTGCTGCAGATCTTCGCCCAGGCCGAGATCGGTCCGGTCTTCTTCGAATTCATCCAGCGCAAGGGTGACTACAAGGAAGGCTTTGGCGAAGGTAACTTCAAGGCCTTGTTCGAATCCATGGAACGTGACCAGATTCAGCGAGGTGCATTGAAGGTCGAAGAGGACGCATGAGCGAACCGAAGAAGAAAGTTGAACTCTCCCCGGTCGGCGAAGGCCTGATCGGGGCCGTTGCCGGCACGGTGGTTGGCGTCATCCTGTGGCGCATTGGGGTGATTTCCGCCCCGGCCATTCCGGGCGTAACGCTCGGCCTCGGGATCGGCAGCTGGTTCAACGCCTGGCGGCGCGCAAAGAACGCCGCAAAAGACAAGGGAGAGACTCGCTGATGACGAAGCCGAATGTGAAAAGAGACCCGAGAAGCCGGTTCGTATTCGGCGGTGTGATGGGCGTCGTGATGACGGCTCTATATTTGGTGGACAACTATTTCCTGTCTTTACCGATCAGCTCTGCGCTGAAGTCCGCCATATTTGTGGGCATCGGAAGCCTCGCGGGGATCCTGACCGTCAGACGATTCTTTCCAGATAAGTCCATACCTGTGGAGGATTTTGAATGACATCACCCGCCCCCCTGAAAGGCGTCCACCACGTCGCCTATCGCTGCAAGGACGCCAAGGAGACCGTGGAATTTTACCGCGATGCGCTCGGCATGGATTTCCAGCTCGCGATCGCGGAGGACAATGTGCCCTCCACGGGCGAGCATGACCCGTACATGCATATTTTCCTCGATGCCGGGAATGGCAATGTGCTGGCCTTCTTCGAACTGCCGACCCAGCCTGACATGGGCCGCGACGAGAACACGCCGGCCTGGGTGCAGCACATCGCGTTCCGTGTCGGCTCGCTTGAAGAGCTGATGGAGACCAAGGCGCATCTCGAAGGCATGGGGCTCGACGTGCTGGGACCAACCCATCACGGCATCTTCAAGTCGATCTACTTCTTCGACCCCAACGGCCACCGCATCGAACTCGCCGCCGACATCGGCACGCCAGAGCAGATGAAACAGCTCAAAGACGTGGCCGAGCCGATGATCGAGGAATGGAACGCCACAAAGAAAGCCCCGCGCCACGCCGCCTGGCTACACGAAAAAATCGCGGAAGAAAGCTGATTCATGAAACTCGCTACTCTTAAGAATGGCGCCCGTGATGGGCGTCTCGTTGTCGTTTCGAAAGACCTGACACGCGCCACCGACGCGGCCTCAGTCGCCCCCACGCTGCAAGCGGCGCTGGATGACTGGGAACATATGGCCCCGCGCCTCCAGCTGCTGGCCGAGCAGGTGGAACTGGGCAGCGTGCCGACGTTCCGTTTCCACGAGCATGAGTGCGAGAGCCCGCTGCCGCGTGCCTATCAGTGGGCGGATGGATCGGCCTATATCAATCATGTCGAACTGGTGCGCAAAGCGCGCGGCGCCGAAGTGCCGGAAAGTTTCTACGATGATCCGCTGATGTACCAGGGCGGGTCCGATGCCTTCCTCGGCCCCCGCGACGCCATTCCGCTCGGCGATGTTGCCTGGGGCTGTGACATGGAAGGGGAGGTGGCCGTCATCACCGATGACGTGCCGATGGGCGTGTCCGAGGCGGATGCGGCCAGCCACATCAGGCTGGTGATGCTGTGCAATGACGTGTCGCTGCGCGGGCTGATCCCCGGCGAACTCGCCAAGGGCTTCGGCTTCTTCCAGTCCAAACCGCCAAGCGCTTTCACGCCCGTGGCGGTGACGCCGGACGAACTGGGCGATGCCTGGAAAGACAATGTCGTCCACCTGCCGCTGCACGTGGACTACAATGGCCAGCCCTTTGGCCGGGCCGAGGCCGGGGTCGATGCCACATTCAGCCTCGCCCGCCTTGTGGCCCACGCCGCAAAGACCCGTCCGCTCACCGCTGGCACGGTGATCGGTTCCGGTACGGTCTCCAACAAGGATGCCGATGGCGGGGCAGGCAAGCCGGTCGCCGAGGGCGGGCTTGGCTATTCCTGCATCGCCGAGATCCGGATGATCGAGACGATCGCCGACGGCGCGCCGAAAACGCCCTTCATGAAGCCCGGCGACACGGTGCGCATGGAGATGCTGGACAAAGCCGGGCATTCGATTTTCGGGGCCATCGAACAGACCGTCGAGGCGGCCGGATAAATCCGGATCTGTGATCTTGTTTTCCGTCTGAGCCTGTGTTTCAACGCTTGTTGAAATTTTGGGGTCGCGGGACGGTTCAGTGCCTCTCAAAATGTGATACGAAACACCAAAGCGCGCATAGGCAGGATGGTCTGCCTGAGTGCCCAAGCCAGGGAGCGACAGGACCTGTCCATGTCTAACAAGGTCTACAATTCTGCGAAGGAAGCCCTTGAGGGCCTCACCTTCGACGGCATGACCGTAATGGCCGGGGGGTTTGGCCTCTGCGGCATTCCGGAAAACCTCATCCTCGCCCTGCGCGACAGCGGCGTGAAGGACATCACCGCGATTTCCAACAATGCCGGTGTCGACGATTTCGGCCTCGGCCTGCTGCTGCAGACGCGCCAGATCAAGAAGATGATCTCGTCCTATGTGGGCGAGAACAAGGAGTTCGAGCGCCAGTACCTCTCCGGAGAGCTCGAGCTGGAGTTCAACCCGCAGGGCACGCTGGCCGAGCGCTGCCGCGCCGGCGGCGCAGGCATTCCCGGCTTCTACACCAAGACGGGCGTCGGCACGCTGGTGGCCGAGGGCAAGGAACACCGTGACTTCGACGGCGAGACCTACATCCTCGAAACGGGCCTCGTGTCGGACCTGTCCATCGTGAAGGCCGAAAAGGCCGACACGCAAGGCAATCTGATCTTCAACAAGACGGCCCGCAACTTCAATCCACCGATGGCGATGGCCGGCAAGGTCACCGTGGCCGAAGTGGAAGAACTGGTGCCGACGGGAAGTCTCAACCCGGATGAAATTCACCTGCCGGGCATCTTCGTTCAGCGTGTCGTGAAAGGCACTTTCGAAAAGCGTATCGAACAACGCACCACCCGCAAGCGGGAGCACTACTAATGCCCTGGACACGTGATGACATGGCGGCGCGCGCCGCAAAGGAACTCCACGACGGGTTCTATGTGAACCTCGGCATCGGCATTCCGACGCTGGTGGCGAACCACATTCCAGACGACATGGACGTGACGCTTCAGTCCGAGAACGGCATGCTGGGCATGGGCCCGTTCCCGTTCGAGGGCGAGGAAGACGCCGACCTGATCAATGCCGGCAAGCAGACGATCACGACGCTGCCGCGCACGAGCTTCTTCGACAGCGCGACCAGCTTCGCGATGATCCGCGGCGGCCACATCAACATTGCCATTCTCGGCGCGATGGAAGTGGCCGAGAATGGCGACATCGCCAACTGGATGATCCCCGGCAAGCTCGTGAAGGGCATGGGCGGCGCGATGGACCTTGTCGCTGGCGTGAAGCGCATCGTTGTGGTGATGGATCACTGCAACAAGAAGGGTGAGACGAAGGTGCTGAAAGAATGCACCCTGCCGCTCACCGGCAAGGGCGTGGTCAATCGCATCATCACCGATCTCTGCGTTATGGATGTGGTCGAAGGCGGCCTGAAGGTGATCGAACTTGCGCCCGGCGTATCGCTGCAGGACGTCAAGGAAAACACCGAAGCGACCATCGTCGACTAATACGTCTTGTCAGATAGACGAGGAGGATTGAATCCGGGCGCGCTCCGGATTAGGGCTGCGCCATGACTTCTGCATTCTCCCCGCTATCGCCGCTTCCGCCGGACGCTCTGCTCGGCCTGATGACCGCTTTTCGTGAAGACGACCGGGCCGAGAAATTCGATCTGGGCGTCGGCGTCTACAAGGACGATCAGGGCAATACCCCGGTCATGTCGGCGGTTGCCAAGGCCGAGGCCCTGATGCTGCAGCGTCAGACGACCAAGGTCTATGAAGGCCCGCGCGGAAATGCGGACTTTTGCAACGCCATTGAAGACTTTGTGTTCGGCGTGGATGCCCCCGTCCGCAAGGAAGGGCGCACGCTGTCCTTCACTGCGCCGGGCGGCTGCGGCGCGCTTTCGCTGGGCGTGGGCCTGATGCGCCGCCTTGGCGTGAAAAAGGTCTGGGTATCAGACCCGACCTGGCCGAACCATCCGAAAGTGGTCCAGTCCGCAGGCCTCACAACGGACAGCTACCGGTACGCAGATCCGGATACCGGTACCGCAGACCGGGCCGGCATGCTCGAAGACCTGGCTAAAGCCGAGCGCGGCGATGGCGTGATTGTGCAGGGGCCTTGCCACAACCCCACCGGCATTGACCTCACGCTGGAAGATTGGCGGGTGGTCGGCGCCTTTGTGAAAGAGCGCGGCCTGATCGTCATGCTGGACGTGGCCTATCACGGCTTCGCCCATGGCCTCGACAAGGATATTGCGGGCGTGCGCGCCTTCATCGACGCGGCAGGCGAAGCGCTGATCTCCTATTCCTGCTCCAAGAATTTCGGTCTCTACCGCGAGCGGGCGGGCTGCTTCCTGGCGGTTGGCGAGACGGCAGATGGCATCGCTGCGGCGACCACGCACGTGGCGGATATTTCCCGGGCCACCTGGTCCATGCCCCCGGCGCATGGCGCAGGCATTGTGGCCACCATCCTCGGCGACGCAGCCTTGCGCGCCGAATGGGAAGCGGAGCTGACGTCCATGCGGGAGCGGATGATTTCTCTGCGCCAGGCGCTGTCGGGCGAACTCGTGCAGCGCACAGGCTCAAACCTGCTCGCCAGCCTCACCACGCAGAACGGCATGTTCAGCCAGCTGCCGGTGACGCCGGAAGGCGCGAAGGCCCTGCGCGAGGAAAGCGGCCTCTACATGCCGGGATCGGGCCGCATCAACATCGCGGGCCTGAACCTGAAAGACATCCCGCGCGTGGCAGAGATCATCGCGACAGCGCTCTAAACCGATTTAGATCGACAGGCCCTTCGGGGCGAGGCGTTCGAGTTCCTCGATCGCCATTGCCGGGGCAGGGATGGCCTTGCGCGCGTCGAGGTCCAGCGTGATGGCGGTGGCCTGGCTTGTCGCCCAGGGCTTGCCGGTCACCGGGTCCATCATCCAGTGGAACAAGCTGTGGGTTTTTCCCTCGACGCCGCCAAGACCCGTATAGACTTCGAACCGGTCACCGGCTTGCGGCATGTCGTGATAGCGGATCCGGTACTCCAGAACTGCCGCCCCCATGCGCAGGTCTCCCGCAGCGGCGGCCACATCCTTGCGCCATCCGAACAGGAGGTTCGGGACGGAATCGGATATGCGGCCAATCACCCATGCCGGAGACATCCGTCCGTGCACATCCAGGTGCTGCGGCGGCACGGCGCCCATGCCGATACAGGCTATTCCAAGTTTGCGCGGTGTCTCGACCGATATGTCGTCATAGGGCAAGCCCTCGGCGACCGGATCGATCGAGCGCGGGGCGGATTCTTCTGGCGGTGTATCCATGTCGTCGGCCATGGCGGCGCGCACGCTTTTGCCCCATGGAAAGGGTTCACGGCCTGCCGTGTCGATATGCATGATCCGGGTCCGGAAGGCGGCGGCCAGCTGGCCGTCGGCGTGACGCAGCTCCTGGTAGACCAGGGCGTCTGCCTCTCCGACTTCGATAAGGCAGCCATGCATGGTCAGCGGACGTCCGGGCAGGACTTCGCGGACGAACCGGATATGCTGGTCCACCGGTGTGATCGTGGAAGGGGAATTCTGCCGGAACGCATGCGGCATGCCGAGCGCATGGGCAAAGACCGCCAGGCCCTCCATTTGCTTCTCGACATAGACACGCACATTCATGTGCCCCATCTCGTCGCAATCCCATTGATTGCAGCTTCCCCGCCAAAGAGTTTTCACGCAGCACAATCCCGGCAGATGCCGCGCACTTCCACAACGGCGCGGGACATTTTGAAGCCTGCAGCATCCGTTTCGGCCTTCAGGGCCTGGCTGGTCGCTTCGGCGTGAAGTTCTTCGGCGCCGTGGCACTTGTCGCAGATCAGGAACACGGCGGAGTGCCGGTGGCTAGCATGGCCGCAGGCGACATAGGCGTTCAGGCTCTCGATCTTGTGGGCGAGGCCGGTCTCCTGCAGGAAATCGAGCGCGCGGTAGATCGTCGGCGGCTTCGCAGAGCCTTCCCCATCGAGATTGGCAAGCAGATCGTACGCCTTGGCGGGCTCCGTGCTTTCCAGCAGCAGGCGCAACACCTTGCGACGGATTTTCGTCATCCGCTGGCCCTGGCGGACAACCAGGGTTTCGGCTTCGTTCAGGACCGCGTCCACGTCCTGCGGGCTGCAGGGCGTGTTGGCGTGGACATGGGAATGGCTCTCTGTAGCGCTCATGGGCCTAATGTCGTGTGTTTTGTCCACAATGTGAAGGGGCAAGCGCTGTCTTGCCGGCCACTCAAGGACTGGACGGAGTCCGCAAATCACCTGAGATTCTTGCAATAGACGAAAATCCAAGGGGATGAGCCGGATGCAATTGTCAGAGCGTGATGGTCTGGAACTCTGGCGCCGCGCGGTCACTGCCTCGGTCCGCTCCGATGCGCCTGACTTGACGGCCCGCCAGCAAGCCATCCTGATGACCATCGCCCTGACGCCCGGCCCGCACACGGTGCGCGGCCTCGCCGAACAGCTGAATATCGCCAAACCAGCCGTCACCCGGGCGCTGGACGCCCTGGAACGCCTCGATTTCATCAAGCGCGTACGCGACGAGGCAGACCTGCGGAATATCTTCCTGGAGCGGCGCCCACCCGGCATGACCTATCTTCGCCAGTTTGCCGGCCTTGTTCTTGCCGCAGCTTCCGGCAAGGATCAGGAAGCTGCCGTGAGCCCGAAAACACGCAAGGCCTCGGCGGCGTAAAACAACGCTGCGGGGCTTTTCATGCCTGATTACAATGATACGCGACTGACACCGCCCGACAGGCCATCCCGGCCCGTGCAGGTGCGGGCAGGGAGTGTTGCCGTCCGCGAGACGCCGCTGCCGGATGCGCGGCTGTCAACGGAAGCCCTGTTTGGCGAAATTCTGGACGTGTTTGAAGAACAGCACGGTTTTGCGCTCGTCCAGTGCCAGCGCGACCGGTATGTCGGCTGGGTCGCTCTGGCGGGGCTTGCCGAACGCCTGCT
>CEWJ01067356.1_pt1 | contig 13799 bp, 12 predicted proteins | sample 350291 | NCBI WGS metagenome assembly CEWJ01 (sample SAMEA2622923, study PRJEB7988) | marine metagenome | isolation source: saline water (ENVO:00002010), including | reverse complement strand
GCGATCATCGCCTGCTTGCCGTAGCGCGAAAACCCAATGATCGTAATCTGCCCCGGAGAAATTTTCACGACAGACGAGTCGCCCAGCAGATAGTCGATGCAGCGGCTGGCCAGCCACGCCTTGGTGCTGATCTCCGTCCATGTCGCGTCGGGAAACTCACGCCGCACCATCTGCCAGACGCTATCGTACCCGGTGTAGTCGGCCTCACGATGATGACTATCGACACCCGGGAACAGGCAGACAGCGTAGCCCCGCTCGAGCGCGTCCTCGGCCCAGTAGCGTTGGTAAAAACGCGGCGCAGTCAGCAGCAGCGGAAACGGCCCGGCCCCGCTGGGCGCCCATAGCGCCATCTCAAACGCCACCCGCCTGGGCGTGTCGAGAACGACGCGGATTCGGCGACGCACCGAACCGTCCTCGTGGGTTTTGCTGGCAGTGACCTCAGCCGACAGGATCGCCGGCGTCTGCTCCGGGTAACTGCCGATGAAATGTTCAACCATCAGTGCGCGGATCTCTTCTCGACGTTCCGGCCAGGCAGCGATCGAATCGACTTTTCGGCCATCGACAAACTCCAGCAACGGAGGCAGTGCCGCGCGCGCCTTCGACTCACATAAGGCCGGATTTGTTTGGAGAAAAAAACAGGCAGCCGTCGCCAGCCCGAGGAGGGGTAACCGAATCGTGTTCAAGCCGCACTGCTACCACCCCGCCCGGGCGGCGACAAGTGTCGGTTGATCAACCAAGAAACGCGTCGTGGACAGCCTGGGTGGCTTCCTCCGCCTGGTCGAGATCGATGACCACGGAGATTTTGATCTCGCTGGTGGAGATCATCTGGATGTTGACGCCGGTGTTGGCGAGGACGTCAAACATCTTTGCTGCCACGCCGGAGTGGCTACGCATGCCCACGCCCACGATGGAAAGCTTGCCAATTTTTTCGTCGGCCAGCGTCTCGCCGAAGCGAATGTCGGCGCGCATGCCGTCGATCACGCCCTGCGCCTTGGCCACGTCCGGCTTGTCGATGGTGAACGACAGATCGGTCGCCGGGGTGTCGGAGCCGTGGCTGATGTTCTGCACAATCATGTCGACGTTGATCGCCGAGTCGGCCAGTTTTTGAAAAATACGAGACGCCACGCCCGGCTTGTCCGGCACGCCGACGAGGGTGACCTTGGCCTGGTTTTTGTCGAGTGACACGCCGCGGATCACGACGTCCTCCATGCTTTTCGTTTCTTCCTTCACGATGGTCCCGGGATTGTTGTTGAGGCTGGAGCGAACTTCAAAAATGACGCCAAACTTCTTGGCGAATTCAACCGAGCGCGACTGCATCACCTTCGCGCCCAGGCTGGCCAACTCGAGCATCTCGTCATAAGATACTTCCTCGAGCTTCCTCGCCGTCGGTACGATGCGCGGGTCGGTGGTGTAGACGCCGTCGACGTCGGTAAAAATCTGGCACAGATCTGCCTTCAACGCCGCCGCCAGCGCGATCGCCGTGAGGTCGGAGCCACCACGGCCCAGCGTGGTGATGTGTCCCTCCGTCGTCTGCCCCTGAAACCCGGCCACGATGGTCACGTTGCCGGCGTCGAGCAGCTCGCGGATTTTCTCCGGCGTGATGTTGCGAATCTTTGCCTTGGAATGCACTCCGTCGGTCACGATCCCCGCCTGGGCGCCCGTCATCGACGCGGCCGGAATGTCCATCGACTGCAGCGCGATGGCCAGTAACGCGATCGTCGTCTGCTCGCCGGTGGAAAGTAGCACGTCCATCTCCCGCTCGCTGGGCACCGGCATGAGGCTCTTGGCCATGTCGATGAGATTGTCGGTCACACCCTTCATCGCGGACACCACCACCACAACCTGATCGCCGCGCTGCCGGTACTCGGCCACGCGGTTGGCGACGTTGCGGATGCGGTCGATGTCGGCCACCGACGATCCGCCGTATTTTTGAACAATCAATGCCATCGGCACATGCCCGGAAACGGGCGGAAGCTGCAAACTTGGCCAAGCGCGTAAAAACGCGGCCGGGTGAATTACAGCAAAGCCAAGCCGGTTGCAAGACCCGCCTCCCCCTTGGCCAAGCGCTAAATATGGATTCGTAAAAGAATTTTGCCAGTGTTCAACCGGCTCCGTATCGTCGCGGCGTGAAACGTCTACTTTGCCTTATCACGACCACGCTTGGTTTGAGCGGCGCCTTGGCTATAGAGAAGCCCAATATTGTGCTCATCATGTGTGACGACCTCGGCTGGGGCGACGTGGGTTTCAATGGCAACAAAGTCATCCGCACGCCACACCTCGATGCGATGGCCAAGGGGGGGATGAAGTTCAACCGGTTTTACGCGGCAGCACCGGTTTGCAGTCCGACGCGTGGCAGCTGCATCACCGGCCGGCACCCGTTCCGCTACGGCATCCCTTTCGCGAACAGCGGCCACATGAAGCCGGAGGAGTTGACGCTGGCCGAGCTGTTGAAAAAACAGGGCTACACCACCGGCCACTTCGGCAAATGGCACCTTGGCACGCTCACGAAAACGGTGAAGGACGCCAACCGCGGCGGTCCTCGCGGCGCGAAGAATTATTCGCCGCCGCAGGTGAACGGCTTCGACATCTGCTTCAGCACCGAGTCGAAGGTGCCGACGTGGGATCCCCTTTTCAGGCCCAAGGGCAACAACTCCAGGCAGTGGTGGGATCCGGTGGCGGCCGCGACCGAGGCCAACCCATACGGCACCGCCTACTGGAACGAGCGCGGCGAGAGCGTCACCGAAAACACCCGCGGCGCGAACTCGCGCGTGATCATGGATCGCGCCATTCCGTTCATCCAAAAGGCCACCGAGGCCAGGCAGCCGTTTTTTAGCATCATCTGGTTTCACACACCGCACCTGCCGGTCGTCGCCGGGCCGAGGCACGCGGCGATGTACAGGAATTACCCGAAGTACGCGCAGCATTACTACGGCTGCATCACCGCGATGGACGAACAGGTCGGGCGACTCCGCGGCGAACTGCGCAAACTGGGCGCGGCGGAAAATTCGCTGCTGTTTTTCTGCAGCGACAACGGCCCCGAGGGCCAGACCGGCAAGGCCCCCGGAAGCGCCGGGCACCTGAGCGGCCGCAAGCGTTCGCTGCTCGAGGGCGGCATCCGCGTGCCGGGACTGGTCGAGTGGCCGGCACGGATCAAGCCCGGCCGCACCACCAACGTGCCGTGCGTCACCAGCGACTATCTGCCGACGATCCTCGCGCTGCTCGGCGTCGAGCCGGTCACCGCCAGACCGATCGACGGCATCAGTCTCGTGCCGTTGTTCGACGGCAAATTAGCCGAGCGCGGCCGACCGATTGGCTTTGAGTCGAAGGGCCAAACCGCGTGGATCGGCGACCGGTACAAGCTTTACTCCGGCGGCAAGGACAAGGGCGCGCCGCAGCTGTTCGACCTCATCACCGACCCGTCGGAGAAACAGGACTTGGCCAAGCGCGAGCCTGGCTTGGCCAAGCGATTGGCCAAGGAGCTGGCCGATTGGCGGGAATCGTGCCGCGCCAGTGCCTCTGGCAGAGACTACTGACCGTGCGCCGTCGACGCCCCAAACGCCGGTGGCTGCGCTGGCTGCTGTTGCTGATCGTCATCGATGCCGCGGCGTATTACTGGTGGTGGAACAATCAGGCGGAGCGGCGTTACAACGGCATCATCCGCGATGCGGCGACGGAGTTCGGCGTGGAGTACGCGCTGATCAAGGCGGTCATCTGGCAGGAGAGTCGCTTCGACGAAAAGGCGGTGGGCCAGGCCGGCGAGATCGGGCTGATGCAGTTGATGGAACTGGCCGCGTTCGAGTGGGCCGACGAACACGGCGTGCGCGACTTCGAGCACACGCACGTTTACGATCCGCGCACCAACATCCTCGCCGGGACGTACTATTTGAAAACGCGGCTGGCGAGGTATCCGCGTGCTGACGATCCCCTGCCCTATGCGCTGGCCGATTACAACGCTGGGCGCGCCCACGTTCTGCGCTGGGCCAAGGATGCCGCACGCACCAACAGCGCGTTGTTTATGCAAAACATGGACTACCCCGGCACGCGCCGCTACATCAATCAGGTCACACAACGCCGCGATCACTACCGGTAGCCGGGCGATTTAATCCTCCCCGTAGTCGGCGTCGTAGTTGTAAATGTCCCACTTCATCTGCCACGAGCCGTCCGGCTGTTTTTCGCTCAGGATCATGTACTTGTAAGTTTTGGTCTTTCGCACTCCAGCCGGAGTTTCCTCGATGTTTTTACCGGTGCCCCGAAAGGCGGCCATGTTGCCAAACGTGATAACCTCCGCGATCGGCTCGGCCATCTCGATAATTTTGTTGGTGCGACTTTTGAAATACTCTTGATAACCGGCCAGCACCACGTCGCGCCCCACCTCCATCGGCAACTCCGCCTGCATGTAAATCGTGTCCTCAGTATAGAGCTTCTCGCAGCCCTCGGCATCGCCATCGGTGTACGCCTTCACGAAGGAATCGATCAGTTTCTTTTGCCCGTCATAAACCGGCCCTTCGTCGACGACCACGCCGTATGGCTCCGAGCCGGTCGCAACAAAACTAAACCCAGCACGAACGCAGCCACGGTAAACAGATGATTTTTCATTTTTGTAAAAAGGTGAAAGGCGACTTTCGGCAAGCACAGCAAAACCGTCAAAGTAAAACCTCTGCGGCCCTCCGCGTCCTCTGCGTTTAAACAACCTCCGACATCCTGGGTTTGCGTCCGTTTCTGAGTCAGGTAAACTGGCGGCGTGCTGGTTGAGTTTACAAAGATGAACGGGGCCGGGAACGATTTCGTGATGATCGATAATCGCGAGCTTGGCCTCCAATTGACGACGGAGCAGATCCAAAAAATCTGCCACCGCCAGCGCGGCGTCGGCGCCGACGGCATTCTGTTGCTGCGCGAGGCAAAGGGCGACGCCGACCTCGGCTGGGATTTTTTCAATCAGGACGGCACCGAGGCAGAAATGTGCGGCAACGGTGCTCGCTGCTTCGCCCGTTTCGCCCAGCGACAACTCGACGGCCGCAGTTCGATTTCGTTCGAAACACTTGCCGGAGTCATCCAATCCAACCTCGAAAGCGAACGTGTCACAATCGGACTCACGCCACCGGAGAACTTGCGCCTTGGCGACCGCATCAGCACCTCGACCGGTGAAACCGAAATCCACTCGGTGAACACCGGCGTGCCTCACGCGGTGTTGTTTGTCGACGACGCCGACAAGGTGATGGTCTCCGAGCTGGGTCACGAAATTCGCCATCACGACCACTACGCCCCGGCCGGCACGAACGTGAACTTCGTGCAGTTGACCGGCGACAACTCAATCCGCGTGCGCACCTACGAACGCGGCGTTGGCGAGACACTCGCCTGCGGCACCGGCGTCACCGCGTCCGGGTTGATCTCGGCCAAGCTGCATGGCTACAGCTCTCCCATCTCGGTACGCGTGCTGGGAGGCGACGATCTCGGTGTGGCGTTCGAGACCGAGGGCGAAGGCTTCAAAAACGTCCAGCTTTCCGGCCCTGCCGATTTTGTCTACAGCGGTCAAATCGAAATTTAATCCGCCGCTTGGCCAAACGCTTGGCCAAAGAAAAAGGCTCCCGTTTCGCGGGAGCCTTTTCGTTTTATTGCGGTTGAAATTATTTCTTGGACTTGACCCGATTCACCTCGAAGCTGAACTCAGAAAAGTCAGCGACCGTGCCATCGGCATCCACAGGGAAAATCTGCAACTCAATGTTGTTCTGGTCGATGCGACGAAACGCAACGCCCATGGTGCTGTCATTGCCGTTGTCATCCTTTCTAGTGAGAGTCAGCATCGGCATATCGTCCTTAGGCCCCCATGAGCCCTTGCTCTTCTTGCCCTTGTTGTCATAGCCGGTTTGCTCGACTTCATCGGTTTCGGCGTTCAGCGCGATCAGGCTGTAGGACTCACTGTTGTTGCCCTTAAAGTGGAATGCGAGCACGTGATCCTTAATGGCCCAATTGAAGGAGAGGGAAACCTTGTTGCCATCGAGATCGGCTTCCCAGATGCCGACGATCCACCCGGCTTCGGCCTCGGCGATTTTGTCGCCCAGTGTGACCTGTGCCTGCGGCGCAACGGCCAGCCCCATCAGGGCGAGGAGGGTAAGTAGTTTTTTCATATCGTTTGAATGCAGTCCCGCAGGTTAATCCGGCGGGTCGGACAGCTTGTCGGTTTCACTCCGCCCGAACAAGTCAAAAAAGTGGAACGCCCTGAATTCATCGAGGCTCGGGCGCTTGACTTTTTCCGGGCGAAACGGAAGGTGGCCGAACTGTCATGGGCCTGATTTCCAGATTTATGAAACGCCCGGGAGACCGCACGGACGAGCGTCGGCAGCCGGCGGCCGTGGGCGATACCATTTCGAGCATCGCGGCAGTTTCCGTGGAACTGGGTGGCGACTCGCTCGACCGGGACGCCCTCATCCAGGCCCAGAAAGACAAGGAAAACGCGGCACAGGCCAAGCGCGCTCCCGGTATCTTCGATCCGGTCGCCTACCAACGGGCCAAGCAGGCCAAGCGCTTGGCCAAGCGGCCATTGCCGGGCGAAAGCGCCGCTTGGTTCGACCGACAGCTCCCGACCAGTTGATCAGCGACTGCGACCCTTAGACCGGACCGCCTCGAGCTTGGCCGTCAACTCCTCGACCAACTCCGGCTTGGCCTTGGCCAGGTCGTTTTTCTCCACGAGATCAGCCTGCAAGTCGAACAACATGAACGGTTTTTGGAACGGCCTGCCCTTGGGCGCCTGCCGTCCGCCGGAACCGTTGCCGGCGATCAACTTCCACTTGCCGCTGCGCAACGCGAACATGCCGGAAGCACTGTGATTGATTACCGGCGCGCGCGGCCGACTCCAGTCGCCGCCCTTGAACAACGGTAGCCAACTGAAACTGTCCTCCGCCGAGTTTTCCAAAAGCGTGCCCCCGGCAATCTCAGCACAGGTGGCGAACAGGTCGACGTGCGCAGTGGTCTTTTCGCAAACTGACCCGGCCTCGATCACGCCCGGCCAACGCGCAAAAAACGGCACGCGATGGCCGGCCTCCCACACGTCCGCCTTGGTACCTCGCAGGTCGCCATTGGCGGTGTGATGCTTCTCGTTGTACGCCTGAACCGTCGGGTCGCTGACGTGATCTTCCGTCTCGTCAGCGCCTCGGCGATACATGAACGAGCCGTTGTCGCTGGTGTAAATCAGCAGCGTGTTTTTCTCCACACCAGCCGACTCGAGCGCCTGCATCACCTGGCCGACCGTCCCGTCGACCTGCATCACAAAGTCGCCGTACAGGCCCAGTTTGGATTTGCCGATGAAACGCGGATGAGGCTGCACCGGCTTGTGCGGGGCCGTAAGAGGAAAGTAGAGGAAGAATGGCTGCTTGCGCTTGGCACGATCGCGGATCACCCGGCCAGCCTCCTTCGTGAGGTCGTCAAGACAGTCGTCCATCGTCAACCCGGGCTGACGCGGGCCGCTGCGCAGGTACCCGGGAAAACGAACCGCTGGCTGTTTCACGGTGGGTAGTTCGGTGATGGTTCCGTCCTTGATATAAATGTACGGTGGAAAGTCGAGCGATGCCGGGATGATGAACGAGTAGTCGAACCCGTGCTGATTCGGGCCGTCTGTAATCGGCTTGGCGTAGTCAATCTCTCCACCTGCATTCTTTTGATATCCCAACCCAAGGTGCCACTTGCCGACAACGCTCGTGTGATAGCCATTCTTGCGCAACATACCAGCGACCGTTTCCCGGTTTGGCTCCAGCAATGGTGCCCCGTAGCCGTTGAGAACCCCGCGCTTGAGTTTCGACCTCCAGCAGTACCGGCCCGTCAGCGCGGCGTATCGCGTGGGCGTGCAAACCGCGGAGGGCGAGTGCGCATCGGTGAACGTCATTCCCTCCTTGGCCAAGCGGTTCAAGTGCGGCGTGGGAATCTTGGATCGCGGGTTCAACGCCTGCACATCGCCGTAGCCCATGTCGTCGGCCAGGATGAACACGATGTTTGGCTTGGCCGCCCAAGCCGCTTGGCCAAGCGCAATTGCAAGTGAAGCAGCCATCGCCCGCTTGGCCAAGCAGGCAACCGAATTGTATAAAATCCGTGAAATCATGGTGAGCGGCACTTTACGGAGAAAACCAGCCTTGGCCAAGCGCGACTGATTATGGGGAATAATTCCCACCTCAATGGCAGATTGCATGGGAAATAATTCCCAATACTTCAGAAAAACGAGGCGAATTGGATTAAATTAAAAATCTCAAACATTTGATTTATAACAACTTACGACTTTCTGTTGTGGTGGCACGGAGATTGCAATGGAATCCTTGGAAACGGCGAGGGGGACTCGCCAATTTTAAACCGAAACTGAAAACAAAAGAACTGAGATGAAACTCAAGTCACTACTCATCGCCGGCGCCGTTGCTGCTGCATTCATGGCCCCGGAATACGCAACAGCTCGTCCGAAACCGCATAAACCGAAACCAGATTTAACGGATAAGAAGGATGACGCCAAAGACGATGCCAAGGAAGGCGGCAAAGAGCGCCCGAAAGTTGATCGCGAAAAGATCAAAGAGCGCCTCAAGGCTGCATTCGAGAAGCGCAAAAAGCATCACAAGGATGCCAAGCGCAAGGGGCACAAGATCAAGCATCAAGGCCGCGCCTTCGGCAAATTGGTTCGCGATGACGACAAGATCAAGGAACTGCGCGAAGCCTTCGAGACAGCTGCCAAGGAACATCATGAAAAGGTGAAGGGTTTGCACAAGCAGTTGAAGGACGCATCCGACGATGACAAGGAAGGCCTACGCGAGCAGTTGAAAAACCTCCGTGAGGATTGGTTCGAAGGCATGAAGGGCAACCGCGAGGAAGTTCGCGAGCGCATCAAGGAAATCCGCGAGGAGTTCAAGAACAAACGCGACGAGGTCATCGACGCGAACGAGGAAGACGGCGACAAGCCGGGCGAATAATTTACGCTAGGTTAACACCTCTTGACGGGCAGCGGAATCGCTGCCCGTTTTTTTGTGGCTTGCAACAGAGCGAGACCTGAAGGAGTTATTTGTCGCAGCGGTATGGCCGACGATTTTTCAGACAGCGCACTAGTCTTATTGGGGCACGGCTCCACGCTCAACGTGGACTCAGCCAGCACCACCTACCAACACGCCGACGCACTCCGCGATCGAAATATTTTCGCGCAAGTTGAGGAGGCATTTTGGAAATTGGAACCGGGCGTTAGCGCCGTGTTGCGTGGCGTGTTTGCCAGGCGTGTTTTCGTGGTCCCGCTTTTCATCAGCGAAGGTTACTTTACCGAGGAAGTGTTGCCCCGTGAACTGGGCTTTGCGCAGCGCAAAGACGGCTCGTTTGAAACGACCCGCAACGAAAACGGCCAGACGATCCACTACTGTGGACCCGTCGGCACGCATGAGAGCATGACCGGGGCACTCATCGCCCGGGCGGAAGGCATCGTCGAGGCACACCCATTCCCCTCCCTCCCCCGCGCGGAAAACACCACGTTATTCATCGCCGGACACGGCGCGAGCAACAACGAGAATTCGCGAAAGGCAATCGAAGATCAGGCGGATCGCATTCGGGCCAACGGCGAATATGCCGGTGTGCTCGCAGTTTTCATGGAGGAGGAACCGCACGTCGAGGCGTGTTATGAGTTGGCCGAAACGAAAAACATCGTGATGGTACCCTTTTTCATCAGCGACGGACTCCACTCATTCGAGGACATCCCGGTCATGCTTGGGGAAACGGAAAAAAGGGTTCGCGAGCGGATGGCGAATGGTCAACCCACCTGGGTTAATCCCACCGAGCGCCGTGGAAAAAGGCTCTGGTACTCCGCCAGCATCGGCACGGAGCCATTCATCGCGGAGGTGATTCTAGAGCGCGTCCGCGAAGCCGCCGGACGGTGATCAGACGATTTGGTGACTGAACATGCCGTCGCGCAGCTTGGGCTCAAACCAGGTGCTTTTCGGCGGCATGATCCCTCCCCCATCGGCGATGGTCATCAAGTCCTCAATGCTCGTCGGATACATCGAAAAGGCACATGCAAACTCACCGCCGTCGACTAGTTTTTCCAGTTCACCAGTCCCCCGAATCCCGCCCACGAATGCGACGCGTTTGCTCCGGCGAGGATCGTCGATCCCGAGTACCGGCGCCAAAGCGTGATCCTGCAGGATGCTGACATCGAGTTGCTTGATCGCGTCGTCGGGGTCGATGGTGTCCGGCTTGGGACGCAGTGTGCTCCAAGCACCGTCAAGGTAGAGTCCAATCTCGTGCTTACCGGTTGGTTGCGCCTGACCGCTTGGCTCAATCTCGAACGCTTGGCCAAGCGCTGTTCGAAATTCGTCAATTGACAATCCGTTCAAGTCCTTCACCGCACGGTTGTAGGCGAGAATCTGCATTTGGTCGTGCGGGAAGATTACGGTTAAAAACAGGTCACTCGTTCCGGCACCGGATCGGCTTTGGTTCACCCGCGAAGCCGCCGCGCTGCGATGATGCCCGTCCGCGATGTACAGATTTGGAATGCCATCAAAACGCGATTCAACGAATGCCGTGTCTTCGCCGGCAGCGATGGTCCACGACGTGTGGCGAACACCATCCGGTGCTGTGAAGTCCACATCCGACTCACCGGAGGCAACCCGCTCGAACAACGCATCAAGCTCAGCATCGGCCGGGTAGGTCAAAAACACCGGCCCGGTCTGTGCGTCCAACACCTCTAGGTGGGCCACTCGGTCGTCCTCCTTGTCCGGTCGGGTGAACTCGTGCTTTCGAATCGTGTTTGCATCATACTCGGCACAACTCGCCACCGCCACGAGGCCAAGCTGCGTATGCTCGCCCATGATCTGGCGATACAGGTAAAAGTGCGCTTGCCCGTCCCTGCGCAACGCCCCATCGGCGATGAGGCGGTCGAAATTTTCGCGCGCCTTGGCGTAGACACTTGGGTCATTCGTCGCGGTACCCTCGGGCAAATCAATCTCCGGTCGACTGACATGCAGAAAGCTGCACGGCCGCCCCTCGGCCATTTGTTTGGCCTCGGCGGTAGACATCACGTCGTAGGGAAGTTCGCAGATTTCAGAAGCCCGGCTGGCATCGGGCAGAAGAGCGGGGAAAGGCTTTACTGTTGCCACGCGGAGGAATTTACGGAAGCGCTTGGCCAAGCGCGAGAAAAACCCGAAAAGACGCAAGTTATTCATACTGAATCGGATGAGTCGCTTGGCCAAGTGGGGGTGAATATCTCTGGCTTGCATTCAGCCTACTGCAGGAGCCTAATCAACTGCCTAACCCCTTTGTGTTATGAAAAACTACACCCACTCCAACTTGAGGAACGTCGCACTGGTTGGTCATGCCTCCTCTGGCAAGACCATGCTGAGCGAATGCATGCTAGCCTGTTGCGGAAACATCAACCGACTCGGGTCCGTGACGGAAGGCACCACGGTCTCGGACTATCACAAGGCCGAGCAGGAGAGACAGTTTTCCATCCACACCTCGTTGCTGCATGCCGAGTGGCTGGAAAACCGTTTCAACATCATCGACACCCCCGGTTATCTCGACTTTATCACCGAGAGCCGCGCAGCACTGAAAGTTTCCGACATGGCCGTCATCGTGGCCCACGCCACGCACGGCATCGAGATCGGCACTTCCAAGGTCTGGGATTACGCCGAGGAATTCGGGCTGTCCAAGGTCGTGGTCATCAATGGCATGGACGCGGAAAACGCCCAGCACGAGCCGATCCTCGAGGAGTTGGCGAATACGTTTGGGAAACGTTTTTTCCCGATCAACATCCCGGTCAACGCCGGCCCCGAGTTCAACGAGGCACTCGATGTCATCCGCAAATCCAAGCTCACCTACAAGACCGATGGAAGTGGCGAATATGATGAATCCCCCGCCACCGGCGACGAAGCAAACCGCCTCGATGAACTGCACACGCAACTGATCGAGTTCGTCGCCGAGTCCGACGACTCGTTGCTCGAGAAATTTTTTGACGAGGGCATCACCGAAGAGGAACTCCGGGGCGGTCTGCATAAGGCGTTCGAATCACAAAACTTTATCCCGGTCTTCTTCACCAGCGCCGAGACGAATGTCGGCGTGTCAAGGTTGATGGATTTTATCTCCAAGTACAGCAGCTCCCCTGATGATCATCCGGAATCGACTGCCACCGACTCGGAGGACAACGAAATCACCGTGTCACTCGACGACGAGGATCCAGTGGCATTTGTCTTCAAGACCATCAACGAACAACATCTCGGCGAACTCTCCTTCGTCAAGGTGCTCGCGGGCACTCTCAAGTCCGGCGAGGAAATCCTCAACGCCAGCACCGGGGAACCCCAGCGCCTTGGGCAAATGTTCATTCTCAACGGAAAAAATCGCGACAAAGTGGAACAGCTAAACGCCGGCGAAATCGGGGCACTGGTTAAGCTAAAAAACACCCACACCGGCAACACGCTCACCTCAACCAAGCGCAAGGTCAAAGTTGCCCCAATGGAGTACCCGAACCCCAACATCCACGAGGCATTACGCCCACACAACAAAGGCGACGAGGAAAAAGTCGCCGTCGGTCTGGCTGCGCTGCACGAGGAGGACCCCTCATTCCAATACCACGTCGATCCCGAACTCCACCAGACCGTTGTCTCCGGGCAGGGCGAACTGCATTTGCAGGTCGCCATGGAGCGATTGAAGGAGCGGTTCAAAGTCGAGATCGACCTCTCCGCACCAAAGATTCCCTTCCGCGAGACCATCCGTGGCAACGGCGAAGCCAAGTATCGACACAAAAAGCAGAGCGGCGGCGCCGGGCAATTCGCCGAGGTGTGGATGCGTATCCAGCCCAGCCAGCGTGATAACGGCATCGACTTTCATGAATCACTCGTCGGCCAAAATGTCGACCGCGTGTTCGTGCCCTCCGTGGAAAAAGGCGTCAACAGCGCCTGCACCGATGGTATCCTTGCTGGCTATCGCGTGGTCGACGTGGACATCGATTTCTACGACGGCAAAATGCACCCGGTCGACTCCAAGGACGTCGCGTTCCAGATCGCCGGCAAGCAGGCATTCCGCGAGGCATTTCAGTCAGCCAAGCCCTGCATCCTCGAGCCGATCACCCAGATCGAGGTCAGTGTGCCCGAGGAGTTCATGGGAGCCGTGATGGGCGACCTCTCCAGTCGACGTGGCAAAATCCTAGGCATGGATGCCGAGGGTGCGTTCCAAGTCGTCCGAGCTGAGGTGCCGCAGATGGAGTTGTACCACTACTCCACCAATCTCCGTTCCCTCACCGGCGGCCGCGGGCTGCACTCCGAGGAATTCAGCCACTACGAATATATGCCCCGCGAGCTGGAACAAAAGGTCATCGCCCAAACCGAAGCCAACGGAGCGGAATAACAAACCAAGCGCTTGGCCAAGCGCTACGGTTTTTGTTCGCGGAAGAGGTCGATGGTGATCTGGTTGCCCTTGCGGAAGCCGGCGTGGCCGTCGAGGTAGGCCAGATTCGCCCCGTCGTTGTGGCGCTTGGCCGCAATACGCCGATCCATGCTCAACCGCTTGCCATTGGCACCATAAGGCAGATGGCTTGTCCGCCAGACGTCGTTTAGCCAGGTGTTGTTGTGCGGATCGTTTAGCCCGGTGATAATCGGCCGCCACGGCCCAGCGGAACTGTCCCCGACGTAGACGGAGTCTGAAGGGTTCCGAAAGTTGGTGAGCTTACTCGGGCCAACCTGCTGGTAGCCGATCATGTCGCGCGGGCTGCTGAAGCGCCACGCGTTGACGGTGTAGGTGATCACTTGTGGCTTTTGCCTCTTCTTCGGTTTCGGATAGCTACTGCACCGGAAAATCTTGAT
>CEWJ01024781.1_pt1 | contig 13853 bp, 12 predicted proteins | sample 350291 | NCBI WGS metagenome assembly CEWJ01 (sample SAMEA2622923, study PRJEB7988) | marine metagenome | isolation source: saline water (ENVO:00002010), including | reverse complement strand
AGCCGTTTGATCCCACCGGCCGCAATCCCGGCCGCGACCTCAAGGGCATTCATTTTGCGATGGATTTTCTCACGCGCAACACTAAGAGCCTGCTTGATGCCAATCTCGAGGACGGCGAGTATCTCACCGCCAAGGACAAGCACGTGATTGTGATCGGTGGCGGCGATACAGGCGCGGACTGCATAGGCACCTCACTGCGGCACGGCTGTACGGACGTCGTCAACTTTGAGCTGCTCGACCAGCCGCCCGCCGAGCGCGCCAACAACAATCCTTGGCCGCAATGGCCGCGCATCTATCGCCTCGACTACTCGCACGAGGAGAACAAAGCCAAGAACGGCAACGACCCGCGCGCGTATCACATCCTTGCGAAGGAATTTGTCGATGACGGCAACGGCCACATCAAGTGCATTAAAACCGTCGAGGTGGACTGGTCCAAGCCGGTCGAGGGTGGTGCGCCGTTCAGTGAGGTGGAAGGCTCCGAAAAGGAATGGCCCGCTGACCTCGTACTGCTCGCTACCGGCTTTGTCGGCCCCGAACTGGAGGTTGGCGAAATGCTCGGGCTCGAGACTCAAAACCCTCGCGGCAACTGGCAAACCTTTATCGGACAGCACGGTGAATTCACCACCAATGTGGAAGGCGTATTCGTCGCCGGCGACTGTCGCCGCGGCCAATCCCTAGTTGTCTGGGCCATCAACGAAGGCCGAGGCGCCGCCCGCGCCATCGACCAATACCTCATGGGCAGCAGCCTGCTGCCCGCCCCGGGCGTCAGCATGGGCAGCGCACTCGCCGGCGCCTAAGCCAGCGATTAACGAAACTTTTAAACCGCTTGGCCAAGCAGGCCAGGCGGTTTTTTTATGAAGTTTTATGATGAGATTGGCCAAGCGGGGTTATTTGGTTGTCAGAAGATTTAGCAGCGGCTCAGGCCATAGGCCAAGCACCACGAGGATGGCTGCCAGCGCAAAGATGCTTAGCCCGGCGGTGGTGCCTACTGCCACCGGCTTGGCTTCGTTGTCTTCATCGGTCACAACGAGAAAGGCTTTCAACACGCGAAGGTAGTAATAAAGGGAGACCACGCTCATCACGAGTGCGAAGGCGACCAGCCAATAGTAGCCATCCGTCCATGTGTAGGCTTCCGGTTGAGCCCCGATGGCTGCAAAAAACAGGTAAAATTTCCCGAGGAAACCGGCGAGTGGCGGGATGCCGGCCATCGACAGGAGGAAAATCATGAAGGCGATGGACAAGCCCGGCATGGTTTTCCAGTAGCCGTTGAAGTCACTGATCTCAGCCTCCCGGCCAAGCCGGTCCGCCAAAACGGAGATTACTGCAAATGCCCCGAGGCTGCTCACAGAATAAACGAGGATGTAAAACAGGACAGATATATTTCCATCGTCGCTGAACGCCAACACGCCGACCACGAGATAGCCGGCATTGGCGATGGCGCTGTAGGCGAGCAGTCGCTTTAGGTTGGTTTGGCGCAGTGCTCCAAGGTTGCCGACCAGCATGCTCGCAACGGCCAGTGCGGCCAGTGCCGGCACGAGCGCATCCTTCAATTTGGGAGAACTCGCAACCGGTTGCAGCAGCACCAGCAGCAGGGCGGCGGCGGCGATTTTTGAGCCGCTTCCGATCCAGCCTGCGACCGGCGTGGGTGCAGCCTGATAAACGTCCGGTGCCCACAGGTGAAACGGAGCCAGCGCCAGCTTAAAGCCCAGCCCGACCAGAATCAGTAGATAAGCGACGATCAGCAGGCTGCTGGACTCGAGTTCGCCCAGCTTGGCTAAGCTCAATTCACCGGTGGTTCCTCCGTAAAGATAGCTCAGCCCGAACAGCAGGAAACCGGAGGCGACCGCGCCGAAGGTCAGGTATTTCAGCGCCGCCTCCGCCGAGGTGGCGCGGGATTGATTGAGTGCCGTCATCGCGTATAGGCTGAGGCTGACCATCTCCAGCGCTACGAAGGCCCCCAGCAGGTTTTGGCTGGTCACGACAAAGCCCATGCCCAGCGTCGTGAGCAGGATCAGCGCGAAGTATTCGCTGGCATGCGTCGTGACGAGGTCGCGCTTGGCCAAGGGCAACACCGCCAGGCCAAGCGCGAAGAGTGCGGCCTTGAGCGTGAGTGTGCTGGTGGTGAAATTCAGTTGCCCATGCGTTGCCTCTGTGTCCATGACAGACATTTTGCCGGCAGCCTGCAGCACGGTCATCACCAGCCCGATGAGCAAACCAAGCGCGGAGATGCGGAAGGCGGTTTCGTAGCGCTTGGCCAAGGCCGCACCGCGAAGCTTTGAGTAGTCCACCCCCAAAGCCGCGAACAGGGCCACTACCACGACCAGGTCGGGCAGCAGAGTCAGAAGCAGTTGTTGAAAATCCAGATCCATGTCGTCCGGTTAATTGATGGCCTCTAAAAGATTCAGGCTGAGTTTAATTTTGTCGGTCAAGATCCACGGGCAGATGCCGATTAGCAGCGAGGCGCCAAGCAGGATCGCGATGCCCACTTTCTCGGGAATTGTCATCGGGGGGTAGGGCGTTTCCGCCACTGGAGCGTCACCATCCTTGCGCTCGCGGAAAAAGGCCTCATGGATTTTGACCAGCGTGTAGCCGAAGGTCATCAGGATGCCGAAACCAGTCCCGACCAAAATCCAGCCGGACAGCGCTTCCTGCTTCCAGATGCCGATTAGCACGTATAGCTCAGAGATGAATCCGCTGAAGCCGGGCAGGCCCATCGAGGCCAGGCCGGCGGCGACGAACAACCAGGCGATACCCGGCATGCGATCGATCAGCCGGTGCAACTCGTCGAGCATGCGTGTCTTGGTGCGCGTGTAGATTACTGTGCCGACCATCGCGAAGAGCATGGCGCCGATCACGCCGTGGGAAAACATCTGGAGTACGGCACCGGTTGTACCGATCTCGTTCAGCGTCGCCAACCCCAGCAGCACGAAGCCCATGTGGCTGACGCTGGAGTAGCCGATCACGAACTTGAAGTCGTCCTGCTTGAGTGCGACGAACGCGCCGTACACGATGTTAATGATGGCAAAGATGGCGATGCACGTGGCCCATTCCTGAGCCCCCTGCGGCAGCAATCCGATGGCCACTCGCAAACAACCGTAGGCGCCCAGTTTCATCACCACGCCAGCCAGCAGCATGGAGGTCGCTGTGGGCGCGGCGACGTGCCCCGTCGGTGCCCAAGTGTGGAACGGCCACATGCCGGCCAAAATCGCAAAGCCGAGAAAGAGCAGCGGGAAAATCCAAGTCTGCGCCTCCGCGGCAACTTGCCCCTCCTGCAATTTGATCAGGCTGAATGACCTGACCGCTTCACCGGTGCTGGTGTCTTTCGTCAGGAAAAACAGGGCGATCATCCCGAGCAAAACCAGCGCGCTGCCGCCGAAGGAGTACAGCACCAGTTTCATCGCTGCGAACTGCCGCCTGACTCCACCCCAGATTGCGATGAGGAAATACTTGGGCACCACTGCGATTTCGTAAAAGACAAACAGCAGGAATAAATCGAGCGACAGGAACACGCCGTACACCCCGCCGATCAGCGCGAAGTAGTAGGCGTAAAACTGATTGGCCCGGTCTTCGAGCGTCCAACTGAAAAGCACACCGCAAATGGCGACCAATCCGGTGACGAGCAACAGCGGCAGGCTGATCCCGTCGTATCCGGTGATGAAGGAGATGCCTAATGTGGGAATCCAATCGAAGTTTTTTTTGTCGGCGATCTCGCCACCGGTGAGATTGAGATAACAAACCATCGACACGGCAAATCCAGCCGTCGCCGTGGCCAGTGCCACCCAGCGGATCCGCTGGTGAGCACTCGCCGGCATGAGTCCGCAGACCAGCGCGCAGAGGAAACTCAAGATGACAGTGAGCAGCGCGGTCATGTCAGGGCATCGTTTGGCTGAACGCCAGCCATGTCTTGGGGTAAATGCCGGCCCAGAAAACGAGGATCAGGATCGGGGTCAAGATCAGGATTTCGTTCCGGGTCAGGTCCGGCATGGATTGATGTTGTTCATTGACCGGGCCGGTGAACACGCGCTGCAGCATGGTCATCAAAAAAACTGCCGTGGCCAACAGGCCAAGCGTGGCCATCGCGGTCACCTTCGGGGCAACAGCAAAGCTGCCGCTGAAAATCAGAAACTCCGCCGCGAACCCGGCGAGGAACGGCAGGCCAAGCGAGCAAAATGTCAGGATATAAAACATCGCGGCAAACCGGGGTGTGACCGAGCAGAGTCCACCAAAGCCGTCACGGTTGCGATGCCCGGCCCGTTGCTCGAGCAGGCCAACGAGGTAAAACAACCCTGCAGCGGAGAGGCCGTGAGCGAACATCTGTAGGATGACACCCTGCCTCGCCAGTTCGTGGGCACCCTCGATCTTGAGGCCGGTCGTGGCCACTCCAAGCGCACCAATGCCCAGTACACAGTAGGCCACGTGGTTGAGCGACGAAAACGCCAGCAACTTTTTGAGATCGGTCTGTCGCAGCGCAAGGAAGGCTCCCCAAAGAATCGTCAGTAACGCGAAGCCAAGCAGCATGTCGGCGTGTTGCGATAGTTGGTCGGGGAAAATCGGAACGATCAACCGGAGTAAACCGTACACGCCCATCTTGGACATCACGCCGGTCAGCAGGATGACCACCGGGGTGGGAGCGGCGGCATAGACCGGAGCCTGCCAAATGTGCAGGGGTGCGAGGGGCACTTTTACCCAAAGGCCGGCAAGTATGGCGACGAAGATCAGCGAACTCACCTCAACATTTTTCTCCTCAATCACCCCGGGCAATTTGATGAAGTTGAACGAATCGGTTGCCTGATAAAGGAAAATAAAACCAAGCAGCATCGCCACGCTGCCAAGCACCGTGAAGAGGACAAAGTTAATGGCAGCCTTGTGGCGATCTTCGCTTTTGCCGAAGAGCTTGATGAGGAAGAACGCCGGCACGAGCGCGAGTTCCCAGTAGATGAACCAGTGGAAAAAATTCAGGGCGGTAAAGGTGCCGAATAGTCCGGTGAACTGCAGGCTCAACAGGGCGAAGTATGTCTTGGGTCGATCACTGTGGCCCCATGAAATCCAAACCGCGATCGGCGCGAGCAGCGCGGCGAGTAACAACACGAGCGCGTTCGTGCCATCGAGGCCGACGTGGTAGTCAATGCCAAGGTCTTCGATCCATGAGACCTTTACCTCAGTCAGTTTTCCGTCGAACTGCAAAAGGAGCCAAGCGGTCAACGCGAATGACACCAGAGCCCCGGCCATCGCCACAGCACGAGCACGCTGCGTGGGCATCGCGAGGATCAGGATGGCGGCCACCAGCGGGGCCAATGTCAGTGCGGTGATCATTTGGCCCAAAGTACCAGTGCCGTGAGCAGGACCGCGCCCAGCGCGATCAACCGGAGGTAACCGGGGAGAAATCCGTTTTGCGGCCGGGTGACGGTTCGACCTGCGAAGCGGAGGCGTGCGCACATTCCGTCGAAGGCCAGCGAGTCGATCAACTTGCGGTCGCCCCCGATGGCAAAACCGGTGCCGATTCGGGAAGCGACTTCCACGGCAAGGTCGCGGATGAATAACAACAGCGCGTTGAGTTGCTCACTGATGATGGTGAAAAGCGTCCAAAGCCGGCCAACGGTGGCCTCGTAAATCTCATCAAACCAAAACTTGCGCTCGAAGGGCTTGAGCGCCAGCGGGTCCGCCGTTTGGCCAATTGCGCGTCCGCGATAAATCAGGAAGCCAAGCGCAATGCCACCAAGCGCAACGGCGATGCTGACGGCGATGACTGTCCCAGGGTGAGGAGTGACGGGTTTACCTGGAAACAACTCCAGTATGGAGCCCCTGGCTAAGGCGCCGAGGCCAAGCGCAAACACCGAGAGGATCAGCAGCGGCACGGTCATGATCTTCGGACTTTCGTGCGGGGCATGCTCACCACGGTAGGTTCCGGGGAAGACGTACATGCATTGGCGTGTCATGTAGACCGCCGTCAGCAACGAGGCGAGAGCCGCGACCCAGAATACCGGTTGATTGTTTGCCCAGGCTCCGGCGAGGATTTCGTCCTTGCTGAAAAAGCCGCTGGTAAACGGAAACGCCACCAGCGCAAGCGTACCGCAAAGATAGGCGATCGTGGTGAGCGGCATCGGCTTGGCCAAGCCGCCCATTTTTCGGATGTCCTGCTCATCGTGGCAGCCGAGGATGATCGAGCCGGCCCCGAGGAATAGCAGCGCCTTAAAAAAGGCGTGGGTCAAAAGATGAAACATGCCCACTGACACCCCGGCGGCACCGATGCCGACCATCATCAGGCCAAGCTGGCTGACGGTGGAGTAGGCGAGGATGCGCTTGAGGTCGTATTGGCCAAGCGCGATGAACGCTGCGACGAGCGCAGTGATCGCGCCGACCCAGGCGACCAACGGCAGCATGCCGCCCGCCTCAAACAGCGGGAATGTGCGGGCTACCAAAAATACGCCGGCCGCGACCATGGTCGCCGCGTGAATGAGGGCGCTGACCGGGGTTGGCCCCTCCATGGCATCCGGCAGCCAAACGTGAAGCGGTATTTGGCCGGACTTACCTACGGCCCCGACGAACAGCAGGAAGCTAATCACCGTTGCAGCCGAAAAACCAAAAGCCATTTGGGAATTTAGATCGTACTGTTGGAGAATCCCGTTTTCAGCTTCCGTGTAAAAATCAAGTGTCCCGGTGACCTTGAACACCAACAGGATCCCGATAAAGAAACCCATGTCGCCGACGCGCGTGACGATGAACGCCTTCTTGCCAGCGGCTGCGGCTTCCGGTTTGTGATTCCAAAAACTGATCAGCAGGTAGGACGCCACGCCGACAACCTCCCAGCACATGAAAAATAGGATCAAGCTGTTGGCCAGCACCACCCCAAGCATGCCGGCGGCGAACAGCGAAAGGTAGCAGAAGAAACGGGCCATCCGTTTGTCGTGCGACATGTAGCCGGCTGAGTAGATGAAAATCAGCGACCCGACAAACGTGACCATAGCAGCCATCGCTCCGGTGAGTGGGTTGAGGACGAAGCCGAAATTGATCGCCGTTCCGCCGATCGCAAGCCACGGGATGGTGAATAGTTTGGGCTTATCATCCGCTGCCATCCCCCAGGCTTCGTTAAACGCGATGAGGGAGAGGACGCAGGAAACCAGCAACGCTGCGATGGCGAAAATCGACGCACGTTTGCCATCGCGCATGAATGACGTCACCGCCGCCGCAAGGAGCGGCAGCAACGGAATCAATGCCAGTTTTTCCGTGGTCATTCCTCCTTAAGTGTGTCGAGTGACTCCAAATCAACCGAGCGGAAATGCCGGTATACCGCGATGACCAAAGCCAATCCGACCGCGACTTCAGCAGCCGCCACGGCGATGGTGAATAATGTAAACAACGGCCCGTGCAACAACTCCGGGTTGGTGCCGAACCGCCAAAAGGCGATGAAGTTCAGGTTAGCTGCATTGAGCATGATCTCAACTGAGAACAAAACCACAACGGCGTTTCGTCGAGAAAACGCGCCCAGCAGGCCAATGCAAAACAGGACCGCAGCGAGAATAAGGTAATGATGCAACGCAAGGGTCATTCGGTGTTCTCCCCCTTTTCTGATGCGCGCCCACCCTGAGCCGCAGTGACGGCCCCGATCAGCGCCGCAGTCAACAAAAGCGCCAACACCTCAATCGTGACGATGTAGGGTTCGATGAGTTTCGTGCCCAACTCTTTCACTGAGGATTGTTCGACGATCATATCCTTGGGTGTTGCGTTTTCAATCAGTGGAATCTCCCGTATGGTCGGGAGCAGGATTACCAGAAAAACGGCCAACGCGATGATCGCCCCCCAGAAACTCCCCCTGGATGTAACGCGGAAAGCGTCCTTCCCCGTGACGCGATCGGTCAGCATGATGGCAAACAAAATCAGTATGCCCACTGCCCCGGCGTAGACGAGGATCTGCACCACGGCGATGAACTCGGCGAGCAGCAGCAAAAACAGTCCGGCCAAGCCGGCAAAGAAAACGAGCAGGGCAAAGACACCGTGAACGAGGTTGCGCTTGCGCACGGCAACCAGCGCGCCGATCACCGAGATTGCCGCCAATATCCAAAATGCCGTGACTTCGTTCATTCGCCGTACTGGTAGGTGCGGGGCTTAACCTTGGCCCGATTAACGTGATCCAAGCCCTTGGCCGCCGCGTAAAGGATGATGAGTGCCGCAACCCAGACGATCACGCTGACGGCTGTCCCCTCATTGGCTTTCTTGGCGTGCCAAGCGAACCCAGCGATGAAAATATTCAGGATGGACAGCGGCAAGAGGAACTTCCACGCAAAACCCATGAGTTGATCCACCCGCAGTCGGGGGAGGGTGCCGCGCAGCCAAATCATCACCCCGATCAGGATGCAGACCTTGGCCAGAAACCAGATCACCTTCAACCAGGGCAGCGCCTCCACGCCTGGGCCGCCACCCGCGCCAAGGAAAAGCGTCACCGCCAGACCACTGATGGCAAACATCGCGATGTATTCACCAAGGAAAAACAGGGCGAACTTGAACCCGCTGTATTCCGTGAAGTAACCGGCGATGATTTCGCTCTCGGCTTCCGGCAGGTCAAACGGCGAGCGGTTGGTTTCCGCGAGTGCCGCGATAAAAAAAATCACGAACGCAGCCAGACCCCATGGCTGAAAAACATACCAGTTCCAGCCAGCCTGCGCTTCTGCGATTTCGGCGGCATTAAGGCTGCCCACGATCATCACCACGACCACTGCAGAAAGGACCAACGGGATTTCGTAGCTGACCATTTGTGCGATGGCTCGCATGCCGCCCAGCAAGGAATATTTGTTTCGGGAGGCCCAGCCGGCCATGAACACGGCCAAGGTGTTTAATCCGGTGATGGCGAAGAAAAAGATCACCGCACCATCGAGCATGAACGCCTTCACGGAATTCTGTTCGCCATTGAGCCAGGGAAATTCCAGCGGCAAAAAGCAGAGCACCAGCATCGCCGGGATCAGTGATAGGATCGGGGCGAGGAGATGAAAAAGCCGGTCGGCCCCGGTGGGGACGATGTTTTCCTTGAACAACATTTTGATACCGTCTGCCGCCGGTTGGCCAAGCCCGAATAAACTGAGATTGCCCCCGTACGGAGTCAGAGGTACGCCGACCTTGTTCGGGCCGATGCGGTTTTGAATGCGGGCCAATGCCTTGCGTTCCACCCAAGTCGTCAACGCGAACATCGATGGAAAAATCACCAACAACGGCACAGTGGCCAGCAGGATGTCTCCGATCAGTTCCCAGTTCATTCTCCGTTGTCCTCCTTTTTGGCGTCCGTGTGTGTGGGCGCGGGCGCCTCGGCGGGCTTCTCTGCAGACTCTGCTTCTTCTTTTGCCTTCGCTTCGGCTTCGGCCTTGGCTTTCGCTTCAGCCGCCTTTTTCTTGGCCTCCTCGGCTGCTTTCTTCTTGGCCTCCTTGGCTGCTTTTTCGTCGGCGATGCGCTTGTCTCGGGCGGCCGCTTCCTCGGGATGAATCTTGTGATAGTAGTCGTTGCTTTTGAGCAGGTCGTCGCGTCGAAGCAGCAGTCCTCCAAATCGATCCGGCGTGCTTAACTCAAACTGGCTGTTCATCACGATGGCGTCGAACGGGCAGACCTCCACGCAAATCTGGCAACTCATGCAGACGGACACATCGATGTCGAAGGTCGCCGGATAAAACTGGGCCTTGTTGCCGCCGCGTTCCATCTTGTCCTTGCTCTTCTCAATGTAAATGCACTGGGGAGGGCATTCGCGCTCGCAAATCTGGCAGGCAACACAGCGGACGGTGTCCATCGGTTCACCCTCGTCGTGCAGCAGCATGGGGAAGTTGCGGCTGTAATGGGTGACCGTGGTCGTGTCGCTTAGCTGTTCTGCTTCTTCCTTCGGGTAATCACCGGCGCGTTCTGGCAGTTTGTCGTCGGTGCGCCAGGCGTACTCTTTTGTGGTCAGGCGTTCCTTGTCGAAATATGAGCCGACGAAGTTTCGCAACGTCACCGCCATGCCCTTGAAAATTCCGCCACCGAGCAGGCTCATCGGTCCACCTCCCCGAGTACGATGTCGATGCTGCCAAGGATGATCACCGCATCCGCCACCTGTTGGCCAATACACATGTCCTGCAGCACGGTCAGGTTGATAAAAGAAGGCGGCCGGACCCGGTACCGATACGGTTGGGTGGTGCCGTCAGCCACGAGATAAAAACCAAGCTCACCCTTGGGCGCCTCGACGCGGCCGTAGGCCTCCGCCTTGGCCGGCTTGAACACCTTCCCGGCGTTGCCCATGATCGGGCCAGCCTCGATGCCGTCCAGTGCCTGTTTTAAAATCTCAATGCTCTCGCGCATCTCGAGCATTCGCACCATGAACCGGTCGTAGCAGTCGCCGACTTTCCCCTTCGAATATGGCACGCGAAACTTGAACCGGTCGTAAATGCCGTAGTTGTCGACTTTGCGAATGTCGTAGTTCACGCCGCTCGCGCGAAGCATCGGCCCCGTGATCCCGGCATTGATCGCCAGTTCCTTCGACAGGTTACCAACGCCTTGGGTGCGGCTGAGGATGATCTCATTTTCGCAAAGCAGTTTCTCGTACTCATCGAGAAATTTTGGGAAGCGATCGACTACTTCTCGCGTGCGATCCAGCCATCCCTCGGGCACGTCGCATCGCAGTCCACCAAAGCGAAAGTAGTTGCACATCATCCGTGCGCCGCTGGCCTGCTCGAACAGGTCGAGAATTTTTTCGCGCTCACGAAAGGCATAAAGCAGCGGAGTGCCAAGCGCCCCGAGGTCGTTCACAAAAAAACCGACGAGCGAGACGTGGTTCACCAGCCGGGTGAGTTCCGACATAATCACGCGCAGGTACTCGGCACGTTCCGGAATCTCGATTTCGATCAACTGCTCGGCCGCGAGTGCGTACGCCCAGTTGTTGGTCATGCTGTTGAAATAATCGAGTCGGTCAGTGAACGGCATGCTCGCGAGGTAACTCATGGCCTCCGCGAGCTTTTCGTGATTGCGATGCAGATAGCCAAACACCGGCTTGAGGTCGACCACCGTTTCGCCGTCCAGCTTGACGTCCATCCGAAACACGCCGTGCGTGCTCGGGTGGTGCGGCCCCATCGAGACCTCCAGCAGGCTGGTCTCCAGACCATCCTGTTGAATCAGCTCGTAGTTGGGCACAGCAGCAGTCACTTCATGAAAAACACCCGCTTGGCCAAGTGGGTTCGATAAAAAAAGGGTCGGATTTGTTTGCTCCCTTTCCCTTGAGGGAGAGGGCTGGGGTGAGGGTGGAAATGTAAGAGCTGTTAGATTGGTTGCGGATTTGAAACAAAAAACTCTCCCTATCATCCGGCCTTCGGCCACCTTCTCCCCCAGCGGGGGAGAAGGAAATTGATAGCAGGCGCTTGGCCAAGCGGGATGGAATTGTGTTCGGAGCAGCGACCGGCATCAAAAAATCACCTTTCCCTTTTGATGTTTCTCGAGAATCTCATCGTGCGGGGTCGGCTCCCATTCGTAGTCGAACGGCTCGACGTAATCCTTGCGCATCGGGTGTCCCACAAACTCATCCCACATCAGGATGCGACGTTGATCCGGATGCCCGGTAAAGTTGATGCCGAATAAATCGTAAATCTCACGCTCCTGCAGTTCGCAGCTTCGCCAGACGGGGGTTAGCGACTGTGCCTCCGGTTTTTCCCGGGTCGTGCGCTGTTTCATTACGAGCGGGCCGGTGCGTTTTTCCATCGAGTAAAGATGGTAAACGACTTCCATTCGGGCGGGGTCCTTGTGAATGATCGTCTCCGTCTTGCCCTCCTCATTCTTGACCTTCTCCTTGAATTCGCGATCGAGGTAATCGATGCCGGTGACGTTGCTGCAGTAATCGAGCCGGAACGAATCGTCATCGCGCAGCCAGATTGCGACCTCCGTGGCTTTTGTCGCCGGGACAATCAATGTTCCGAATTCCTCGTCCCACTCCACCTCCGGGAATCGTTGCAAAACCGATTCGTGGGGGATCGCCTCGCTCATGCAGTGGCTTCCTTCTCCACTTTCTCCTCAGCCGGGGCGTTCGGGTTGGCCGGCGGTTGCCAGACGTCCGGATTGTAGGCTGGCTCAAGGTCAGTGCCGGTGAATTCCGGGACAGGGTACTGGCGGCGTCCCTCGGTGAATGCCGGGTCGGATTTGATGTCCTGCGTCCGGATTTTCTCCTGCAAATAGTTCAGCGACTGCAGCACGGCCTCCGGGCGAGGCGGGCAACCGGGCAGATACACGTCCACCGGGATGTAGCGATCGATACCCTTGAGCACGTTGTAGCCCTGCTTGAAAGGCCCGCCAGAGATGGCGCAGGCACCCATGGCGATCACCCATTTTGGCTCCGGCATCTGGTTGTAAATTCGCACCACCTGCGGGGCCATCTTTTTCGTCACCGTACCGGAAACGATCATGAGATCAGCCTGACGTGGCGAGGGACGAAACACCTCCGAGCCGAAGCGGGAGATGTCAAAACGCGATGTCGCCGAGGCGATCATCTCGATGGCGCAACAGGCGAGGCCAAAGGTAAGCGGCCAGATCGATCCGCCGCGGGCCCAGTTGTAAAGAAAGTCCACCTTCGAAACGATTACTCCGGCGCGTTCCAGTTCGGCGCGAGTCGCGTCGTCGAGTTCGACGCTGGGGCATGTGTTTGGGGTTGTCATTTCCAGGTCAGTACGCCCTTGATCCAGAGATAAATCAGGCTCTCGGCCAGAAGCAGTATGAAGATGCCCATCGCGAGAAATGAGCCGAAAGACAGGTCGGTAAATGCCACAGCCCACGGGTAGAGGAAAACCACCTCGATGTCGAAGATCACGAAAGCCAGTGCGTGCAGGTAGTACTGCACCTTGAATTGCACCCACGAGTCGCCCTTGGATTCGAGACCGCACTCGAACGTGGATTCCTTGATCTCACCGGGTTTGCGTGGTGCGAGGATGGCGGAGAGGATGAGCGGAGCGCAGGCGAATCCCACGGCCAACAACATCATGACGGCCAGCAGAAAATAGGCGGAATACGGTTCGCTATTTGCACCCAGCAAGGACACGGCAGTGCCGTGTTTCATGAGTATCTCGGATGGCATGGTTGTCAGCAAACAAAGCCAAACGGAGGAGCTCAACACTTCTTCGTAGACGCGCAAAGCATTGAGATTCGAGGCGAGAAGTCAAGACTCTCTTTCCCTGAGGTAAAGTGCGCTTGGCCAAGCGCTTGGCTCAATCCTCCACTTGGTCAAGCGGGGGAGCCAACACCACACGGAACCCGGCCAGAATCCAGCGAAAATCCGGTTGCTGCGCCTCGGCCCGACAGGCGGATCGAAGGATGTTGCTCGGACAATAATAGGCGCCACCGCGGAGCACTTTCATCGTGCCAGAGGTGGAAAACGCGCTGCCTTCGGGATAGGCCAAGTAGGTATCTGCGCACCACTCGAACAGGTTACCGTGCATGTCGTACAGACCCCATGGGTTCGGCTTGAGCTTGCCCACTGATTCCGGTTGATCGCCGCCGTTACCGGCCCACCAACCGTACTCACTGAGTTTGTCGACTGAATCGCCGAAGCTGTAGGCTCCCTTCGTGCCGGCACGGCAGGCGTACTCCCACTCCGCCTCGGTTGGCAGTCGGTAAACATACCCCTTGGGTAACAACCCAGCTGACCTTTTCGCGTCAGTCAGCCGTTTGCAGTATTCGACCGCTTCGTGCCAGGTGACTCTGTTCACCGGCATATCGGGGGAGAACTTTGTGTTACTGGGATTTTCGCCCATCAGGTCGAGGTAACTCTTTTGCTTGACCTCATAACGATTCATCCAAAAACCATGCTGTACACCGGCTGTAAGGACCGGGCCCTCGTCCATGAAGCGCCCGGGCTCGTCATCTGG
>CEWJ01121027.1_pt1 | contig 13854 bp, 16 predicted proteins | sample 350291 | NCBI WGS metagenome assembly CEWJ01 (sample SAMEA2622923, study PRJEB7988) | marine metagenome | isolation source: saline water (ENVO:00002010), including | reverse complement strand
ACTCCTAAAAAATTTGAACGATGGTTAAATGAATGGAAAAAATTAGAGGGATTAAATAATTATGATGTATATTTAACAGGGGGATTTTGTCAAAATTATTTTCTTAAAAAAAATTTAATTACTTGGGATATTGATTTATTTCTTACAAGTAATTTAGAGGAAATTAAAGATTATAAAGTTTTAAAAAATTTATTGATAGAAGGAGTAAATATTGGTTTTAAAAATGATTTATTAATTGATATTTATTGGAGAAATAAAATCCCAACAATTAATGATTTTTCAGATAAAAAAATTATTACTTATACAGAAATAATTAAAAAAAGCATTAATGAAAATTGGACTGAAGTAGTTAGAGGTTCTCTTAAAGAATTAATACCGGGTTTATTTTTAGTTGAATTAGAACCTAAACGTGCTTTTAATAAATTTAAGTCTAAAAATTATGAATTAGCTTGTAAAAAGTTATTATAAAAAAATTAAAAATTGTTTGGATTTAAAAAAAAAGTTATTTATATTGTTACACATAAACGTTTTATAAAATGAATATTATATTTGTAATTACTGGAGGTATAGGTAAATGTATAGCTGGTACCGCAGTAGCAGAAGCTATTAAAAAACAATACCCTGATTCACAATTAATTGTTTTAGCTCCTCACCCTAATATTTTTAAAAATAATCCCTTTGTAGATAAAGTTCATAAAATACATGATTTTATAAAGGCATCATATTTAATGTATTGTAAAGATAAAGAATATAAAGTATTTTCTGTTGATCCTTTCCACCACAATGATTTTATTACTAATACAAAACATTTAATTCCAACTTGGTGTAAAGTTAATGATATTAAATATAATGGAGAGACACCTCAAATATTTTTAAGTGATGAAGAACAAAACTATTATAGGAATTATTATCAATTTGATAAACTAAAAAAACCTATAATGGCAATTCAGGTAAATGGTGGTGTACCAGATCCTAATATCCAACCTGGTTATAATTGGGCAAGAGATTTACCTTTAGAAATTGTTACCCAACTTATAGAGGAATATAGGGATCATTATACAATTGTAAATATAAAAAGACCGGATCAACAGGGTTATGATGATACTGTTGAGTGTGTAGATTCACCTAGAGGAGTTGCTTACTTACTACAAAATTCTGAAAAAAGAATTTTTATAGATAGTTTTGCTCAACATATGAGTGCTGCTTTAAATTTACCATCTACTGTATGTTGGATAACTACTAGTCCTACAGTTTTTGGTTATGATGTACATGATAATGTATTTGCAAATCCATTAAAAAAAGATTTTCAAACAACACACCAAACATTTTCTCAATTTGAATTAAATGAAAGTATAACTGATTTTCCATGGGATAATGGAAATGATGTAATAGACATAAATAAAATTTTTCAATCTGTAAATAAAGATTAATATGAATAGAGTTTTTGAAATGACGCCTAATATGAATGATAGTACAAACTATTATTATTTTGAACAAGGTTTTAGTCAAGAAGAATTAGATAAAATAGAAAAAGACACTGCTAAATTACCATTACATTCAGCATCCACTTTTGGGGGTGATAATAAAGATACTAGAAGTTCTAGAATTAAATGGGTACCTCAAAATACTCAGTGGTGGTGGTTATATGAAAAATTAGGAAATTATGCTGTTGAAGCAAATAGTATTTGGGGTTTTGATTTGGTTACAATGCCAGAACAAATACAATATACTGAATATTTAGCTTCTAATGATGGTAAATATGAATGGCATCAAGATATAGGTCCAGGTGTAGGTTCATTAAGAAAAGTTTCTATTACAGTTCAATTATCAGGACCTACTGATTATGAAGGAGGGGATTTAGAAATGTATTTAGGAGGTTCTTTTGAAAATCCTAATATAGCTAAAGCTCCTAGAAAAGCGGGTTGCGTTTTTATTTTTCCTTCGTATCTTATGCACAGAGTTGCTCCTGTAACTAAAGGAACAAGAAAAAGTTTTGTTTTATGGTTAGGAGGAGGACATTATAGATAAAATATGATTTTAGATAATATATCACAAATAGCAATTCACAATGGAGGAAGTTTAACTCCATTAATAATCCCCTCAGAATTAACTGGAGGAACTGGGTTATGTAATGTTTCAATTTTTATGGATGATAATGGTGATTTACTTGCTAATATTAGACATGTTCACTATTCTTTATACCATTCAGAATTTGATCAAAAATTCTATTGTAAGTGGGGGGCACTTGCCTACTTAAATCCTGAAGATGATTTAACACTTACTACAGGAAATTATCTTTGTAAATTAGATAGAAAAACTCATGAAATTTTAGAATTCAGAAATGTTGATACGTCTAAACATGATATAAAACCGATTTGGTCTTTTGTAGGTTTAGAAGATGCTAGAGTAGTTAGATGGGATAATCAATTATACATCTGTGGAGTTAGAAGAGACGTTTATAATAATGGTCAAGGTAGAATGGAACTATGTGAAATAGATTGGACTAAAGACCATTGTAAAGAACAAACAAGAGAAAGAATACAACACCCATCTCAAAATTATTTAGAAAAAAATTGGATGCCTATCTTAGATATGCCTTATCATTTTATTAAATGGACTAATCCTTTAGAAATAGTTAAAGTTAATTTACATGATAAAGGTAAAGAAAAAGTACAAGAAGGTATTTTAGATACTGTAGGTTGTGAAACAGTAATTTCTAAAAATAATGCTATTAAGTTACCATTTGATTTAAGAGGTGGTTCACCTGTTATAAAAATGGATGGAATGTATGTTTGTATTACTCATGAAGTTGATTTTTGGCATCATGAAGGTGTTTGGAAAGATGCTTTTTATTATCATAGATTTATTATGTGGGATGAAGATTGGAATTTAGTTAAAGTGTCTAAACAATTCCAATATATGGGAACAAGAATTGAATTTACATGTGGTTTAGCATTAGATGGAGATGATTTATTAATTACTTTTGGATATCAGGATAATGCGGCTTTTATTTTAAGATGGCCTAAACATTTATTAGATAGATTAGAATGGGAAGATTTAGATGAATTAAAATAATATGAAACAAATTAAAGAACAGATATATAAATACGTTGATAATCCCTTATCTCCGGAAATTAATTTTAATACTGGTTTACATTATGAAGCTATAGGTCAAACAGCTGCAGCATTATCATTCTTTTTAAGATGTGCTGAATTAACTGATGATCAAACCCTAGCTTATGAAGCATTACTAAAAACTCATAATTGTATATCTTCCCAAGGTAGAAGACCTGTTTGGGAAAAGGAACAATTAATGATTGCTATGACTCACTACCCAGAAAGACCAGAAGCTTATTTTTTATTAAGTCAATGGCATAGTGCAAGAGAAGAATGGACTGAAGCACACCATTTTGCTGTTGCGGGTCAAAAATTATGTGATTTAACTTTACCTCCTTTAGGTTCTAATGTAGGTTATATTGGTCATTGGGGATTAAAATTTCAGGAAGCTTTTACTTGTTGGTATAGAGGTTTAAGACAACATTCTTATAAATTATGGTTAGAATTATATAATGATAAGAGTATTGATAATGATGAATATTTTCAAATTATAATTAATAATTGTACTAATTTTAATTTAATTCAAACTAAACACGATCCCATAATTTATGATAATAGTCAATATGATAATGTTGAAGATAGATTTAAATTTCCTAGTTTACCTAGAATGGAAAATAATTATTCTCAATGTTTTCAAGATTTATTTGTTTTAAAGTGTTTTATGGGTAAAAAACGAGGAACCTATTTAGAAATAGGTGGTGGAAGACCATTTGATGGTAATAATACAGCTTTACTTGAAAAAATAGGTTGGGATGGGTTATCTATTGACTTACATCAACCTTATGTTGATGAATGGAATGAATCAATTAGATCTAACCCTATTATTAGAACTGATGCTACTCAAATAGATTATAAACAATTATTTAAGGATCATAATTTTGGTGATGTTATTGATTACCTACAAATAGATATAGACCCTTGTACTCAATCTTATGATGTTTTAACTAAAATTCCATTTGAAGAAGTTAAATTTGGAGTTATTACTTTTGAACATGATCATTATGTTGACCCAACTAGAAAAATAAGAAATAAATCAAGAAATCTATTAGAATCACATGGTTATATATTAGCTGTAGGAAATGTATCTCCAGATGAAAATAGTCCATTTGAAGATTGGTGGGTTCACCCTCAAGTTATTACAGAAGCACAAATTAAAAAAGTAAAAACTGATTTAAAGGACGTATTACCAATTAAGAGTCATTTTTATAAAAATGCACAATAACGAAATTAAGACATTACCTAATTTTTTAGTTGTAGGTGTAATGAAAGGTGGAACTTCTGCTATAGCAGTTAATTTACCTATGCACCCAGATGTTTGGATGATTGATGCTCATAAAAAAGCTGAAGCAATAAGCCTTCATAGACTTAATCTCAAAAAGACTAAAGGGGGTTTAGGTTTATTTCATAAAGAAATGGATTTTTTTAATTATATAGATAATTACAATTTAGGTATAGATTTATATAAAAGTTTTTTTAATTCAAATCATAAAGCAATAGGAGAAGCATCTCCTAACTATTTTTGTGTTAATGAAAAACATTATTGGGGTTGTATTTCTAGAATGTTTAAACATGTTCCTAATGCTAAAATTATTATCTTATTAAGAGATCCTATTACTAGAGCTTTTAGTCATTGGAATATGATTCAAACTACAAAACCTAAATGGGGTAAGCATTTAGTAGGATTATCTTTTTATGAATGTGTTACAATGGAGGGAAGTGAATCTTCTGCTCTACTTAAAAGAAGTAAATATTTTGATAACTTAACTAGATATAGGGGAACTTTTAAAAATGTATATGTAGCATTATCTGAAAATATATTAAAAGATCCAGTAACAGAATATAATAAAATTTATGAATTCTTAGGATTACGTCAACTAAATTATAATCCTGGATATAGAACAGACATTCATACTTACAATTATAATGATAAAATCGATTGGAAATCAATTGATTATTTAAAAAAACACTTTAAAGATGATGTAGATAATGTTAAAACATTACTACCAGATTTAGATTATACTCTTTGGAATGAATACTAAAAATAAATTTGATATAACGGCTATTACAGTGTGTGTTAATTATGCACATTTATTTAAACATTGTATAAACAATAAAAGATTTTTTAAAAGATGGGTTATTGTTACAACATCAAAAGATAAAGATACAATTAAATTATGTGAAGATAATAATTTAGAATTTTTAATTTGTGATGAAATATATGATAGAACTTTTTTTAAAAGTAGAGCAATAAATAGAGCTTTAGAATTAGTTGGTTTAAAGGAAGATTGGTATTTGTTTATTGATTCCGATATTTTATTACCTGATAATTTCTTTGATTTTGTAATAGATGGAAGAATATACGGTAAAGAAAAACTTAAAGGGGGAATTAATTATATAGAAAAAAAATATAAACAAATAAAAGCATTAGCAAATGTTAGCTCTGATATAAAAGAGGGACCTAGTGAAAATGATATTTTTACTATGGGTAGAATTAATGTATTTGATAATGAAGATTTTAGTAATTTTGATCCTCAAGCTTATTTTGACCTACCAGAAAGAGTTAGGGGACAGTTTTTAGCTTATGGTTATTTTCAATTATTTCATATGCCAAAGTTTTTAAAAACATATGATAAGCTTCACTATGTTCACCCAGAATTATCTAAAAATGCAGGTCATGATGATTGGATATTTAGAAATATGTTTAATAAAGTAGTATGTTTAGACCAATACTGTTTACATTTATCTCAAGAAGGGATTAATTGGGATGGTATTAATAATTAAAATATGATATATTGGTTTACAGGTCAACCTGGTTCTGGTAAAACAGTATTAGCCGACCTTTTAAAAGAAAAATTTTTACCTCATGCCTATAGAATAGATGGTGATGAAATGAGAGATTTATTTCAAAACAAAGATTATTCAATGAATGGTAGAATAAAAAATATAGATGCAGCACAAAAAATAGCTCATTATTTACATAATCAAGGTAAAGATGTAATTGTATCCTTAGTTTCTCCTTATAGAGATCAAAGAGAAGAATTTAAATCTATTTTAGATTGGCAAATAAAAGAATTTTTTGTACATTATGACATTAGTAAGGTTAAAAGGGGTAGAGAAGATTACCATGTACTTGGTTATCAACCACCTACACATGATTATATTGGTATTAATACTACTAAAGATAATGAAATGGAATCCTTAGTTAATATAGCAAGTAAATTAAAATTATGAAATATTCAATGTTTATTGGTAGATGGCAACCATGGCACCAAGGTCATCGGTGGTTAATAGACCAACGTTTAAATGCCGGTAAAAACGTGTTAATATGCATTAGAGACGTAGAACCAAACGAAAAACAACCATGGACACCACATGAGGTTTTAATGAATTTATCTGATGAATTAAAAGATTTAATTGAGGAAGGTAGAGTAAAAATAATTATTATTCCAGATATTGAATCAGTTAATTATGGAAGAGGTGTGGGTTATGAAGTTATTGAACACGTACCACCAACTGATATTCATGATATATCAGCTACCAAAATAAGGGAAAAAATGCGTAATGAGGGTAAATTGTAATATTTATCAATGTTGCATTAAACCTTCAGTTTAATTAAAACATTTACTATGAGTTGGACCTATCAAGGCAAAACCATAAAAGACATTTCAGATTTTCCCCCTAATTCATTTGGGTTTGTGTACGTGATTACACATTTAGAAACTAACAAAAAATATATTGGTAAAAAAGTATTATACTTTAGTAAAAAAGTAAAGTTAGGTAAGAAAGAATTAGCTGCCCTAACTAATGTGGTAGGAAGAAGACCAGCATATAAATTAGCAGTTAAAGAATCTGATTGGTTAACTTATTATGGCTCGCAAAAAGAATTAAAAACATTACTTGCTGAAAGTAAAACAAAAGATTTTAAAAGAGAAATTTTAAAAATAGTTCCAAGTAAAAAACTATTAACATACTTTGAAACTAAATACCAAATGATATATCAGGTATTAGAAAAACCTGATGAATTTTTTAATGATAATATCTTAGGAAAATTTTATACTAAAGATTTTGAAGATATAGAATTTAAAGATCCCTTGGAAATTAACGACCTTTAATGTATATTATTGTTTATGGTTAATCAGTTATTAATCACATTGGTGAACTCTGTACTGGGTTCAGGCAAACGTACTGCAAGAGGAAATATGGCTTATACTTGTCCATATTGCCATCACCATAAACCTAAATTGGAAATTAACTTTACAACAAATAAAGAAAAAGTTAATCCATGGCACTGTTGGGTTTGTAATAAAAAAGGTAAATCTATATTACAATTATTAAGAAAAGCAGGTGCTTCACAAGATAAAATAAGTGAAGCTAAAACATACGTAAAAGATACTACTTATACTCCTACTGATAAAAGTGTAGTTACACTTAAATTACCTAATGAATATAAACGTTTAGACCAATCAGATAATAATAGTATAATAAAAAAACACGCAGTTGCTTATTTAAAAAAACGAGGCATAAATACAACGGATATTACAAAATATGATATAGGTTATTGTGAAAGTGGATTATATGAAAAAATGATCATAATCCCAACTTATGATTCAGATGGTAGATTAAACTATTTTACTGCCAGATCTTTTGATAAAAATGCTTACATTAAATATAGAAATCCCCAAGTAAGTAGAGATATAATCCCTAATGAACATTTAATTAACTGGAAATTACCTATAATATTATGTGAGGGTTTATTTGATGCTATAGCAATAAAAAGAAATGCTATACCTTTATTAGGTAAAAATATTCAATTAGAATTAATGAAAAAAATAATTAGTTCTTATGTTAATAAAATTTATATTGCATTAGATAAGGATGCAATAAAACAAGCTTTACACTTTTGTGAAAATTTAATGATGGAAGGTAAAGAAGTCTATTTTGTAGATTTGCAAGATAAGGACCCAAGTGAGATGGGTTTCGAAAATTTCACAAAACTAATACAAAAAACAGTTCCAATAACTTATTCATCATTATTGGAACGAAAACTAGCAGTATGATAAAGAAAACATACAATCGAATTTTAGAGATCTCAGATGATCATAAACAAATAACATTACCTGATTCTAGATATTATAGAAGAAATGGTGAATTTTACCCATCAGTTACATATGTTTTAGGTAGTTATCCTAAAGGTAAACACTTTGAGGATTGGCTTAAAAAAGTTGGTTATAGTGCTGATTGGATTAAGAAAAAAGCCAGTGAAGAAGGTACAGCTGTTCATGTATTGATTGAAAAGTATTTTGAGGGTAATGAATTAAATTATCTTAATGATCAAGGTTACCCTAAAATGGATCCTTTAGTTTGGCAAATGTTTTTACGTTTTGTTGATTTTTGGGAAACTCATAAACCTACACTAATAGAAACTGAGGTACATTTATTTAGTGATGAATTAAAAATAGCAGGTACTTGTGATTGTATTTGTGAAATTGATGGTGAATTGTGGGTTATTGATTTTAAAACATCTAATCATTTACAAACTACTTATGATTTACAAAGTGCAGCTTATGCTCAAATGTATAAAGAATGTTTTGGCCAAACAGCTGATAGAATAGGTGTTTTATGGTTAAAATCAAAATCTAGAGGTGTTGATAGAACTGGTTTTAAAATTAAAGGTAAAAAGTGGGAAATGCATGAATCGCCTAGATCACAAGAAGAAAATTTAGAAATATTCAAATCAGTTAAAAATATATTTGATATTGAAAATCCTAAACATAAACCAGCTACTACTTCTTTTAAAACTTCTGTAAAAAGAACCGTGTAAAAATTTGGCTACCGTAATAATTTTTCGTATATTTATAGCATAAATAAAAAATAATAAAGGTTATGTTACAATTAAACGAAGTGTTAGAATTCATTAAAAATTCAGATCAATCTCAAATTAATAATATTAGAAGACAAGTTGAAATCCGTAGATCGGAATTAAATTTTTCCCATAAATCATCATTTAGTGTTGGTGATGTTGTAGGTATAGACCATAAAAAAGTGGATCCTAATAAAAATTTTAGAATTTTTAAAATTAATAGTAAAAATATTAGGGTACAAGAAGAGGGAAATAGACTTCAAGAATACACTGTTTCACCTAGTTTATTAGTTAGGAGATAAAAGTTATAAAGGGTATAGTTAGATGATTAGCTATACCCTTGTTATATTTATAATATATGATAAAACTCTATGATTTACTAATGGAGCAAGTAGGCAAACCGAAAGCAATTATTTTAGCTGGCGCACCAGGTGCTGGTAAGGGTTTTATCTTAAGTGGTCTAGATTTAGGAAATCTTAAAGTTCTTAACGTAGATAATGATTATATAAATTTACTAAAAAAAGCAAATGTATCATTAGATTTAAAAAACGCTAGTCCTGAAGGTAGAAGTAAAGCGGCTATCGCTATGGCACAAGCTAATAAAGAATTTAAAGGTAAAGTTGCTGCTACTATACAAGGTAAAGAATCATTTATTTTAGATGGTACTGCTGCTTCAGTTAAACAAACAGCTAATTTAAAAAATGAATTAGAAGAGGCAGGATATGAAGTATTTATGCTTTATGTTTATACTGATTTAGAAAGATCATTAAAACAAAATCAAGATAGATTTGAAAAATCTGGCGGTAAAGATAGAAGTTTAGCACCAGCTATTGTATTAAGAACTTGGGCTTCAGTTACTAGTAATTTTAAACCATATGAAGCAATGTTTAAAGATAATTTTGTTTCTGTTGCTAATACTTTAGAAGATGAAAAATTAAGTGATGTAGCTGCTATAATAAAAAAATATTTAGTTCCTTTTAAACCTACAGGAACTAAACCTAAAACTGATGCACAAAAAGCTAGAAGCGAAAAAAGTAAAGCAGAATTAAATGCTAAAGTAAAAGAATTATTAGCTGATGATAATGTAAACATGATTATTAATAATTCAGTATCCAAGGAAGAAGCACAGGCAAAAATAAAACAATTTTTAAGTTAATGAGTTTAGTTGATGTGAATAGATTATTACAGGAAATAGTTCCTGATCAAACAATAAGTAAAAATTCTAAAAAAGTAGGAATTTATGCTGGTAGTTTCAAACCACCTACTAAAGGACATTTTGAAGTTGTTCAAAAAGCTTTAAGAGATAATCCTGATTTAGACGAATTAAATATATTTGTTGGTACTGGAGTTAGGGACGGAGTAGATCAATCTCAATCAATGTTAATTTGGGATATTTATAAAAAGTATTTACCATTTAAGGTAAACATTATGCCAGTTTCAAAACCCCCTATTAAAGCTGTTTATGATTATGCTAAAAATAATCAAACTGAACAAGTAAGTTGGATAATTGGTGCTAGAGAAGGTAATGAAGATGATTTTAAAGATATAGCTGATAGAACTAAAGCCGCTGATAATTATAAAAATTTAGTAGTTAGACCAACAATTACTCAATCTGGAGCTAGTGGTACAGCGGCTAGAAATGCATTTAAAGTGTCACAAGAAAAATTAGAACCTTTATTACCTAAAAATTTAAACCAACAGGAAAAAGATGATGTATTTAATATTTTAAATAGAAGATTATCAGAATCGGATCCTAAAAAAGGTACAGGTAAAAAACCAAAAGGTTCAAGTAGGAGATTATACACAGATGAAGACCCTAAAGATACAGTAGGTGTTAAATTTAGTACTAGACAAGATATAGTAGATACTTTAAATAAAAAATCTTTTAAAGCTAAATCACATGCAAGACAATCTCAAATAATTAATTTAATACACCAAAGAGTTAGAGCAGCTTTATCTAGAACTAAAGACCCAGCTAAGAAAAAGAAATTAAAATCGGGTTTTGAATATATTAAACAAAGAAAAGAGGCATCTAAGAAAAAAACACAACGTTTAAAAAAGAAAAAATTAAACGAAATTGGTATAGATTTATCTAATTACTCAGGACAAGTATTACCTGGTGATGTTTTAAGAGCACCTAAAGGTTTTCCATTAGGTGGTAAAAAATTAGAAAAATCTAAACAATTAAAAGTTATAAAAAATAGTAGAGAGGGAGTAAATAGATACAAATTATCTTTAGAAGACTCTGATGGCAAAAGATATACTGTTAGAAATTTTCAAATGGATGGTGAATATAAAGGAAAAAAACTACCTAAATGGGGCATGGTAAGAAGATCTAAACAAAATATTAAGGAAGTATTAAAAGAAGTATTAGACCCAAAAACATTTAATTTTGGTCCTTTAATTGATTCATTAACTGCTAGTATGGAAAATGATGGATTAAAATTGAAACCTTACCCAAGAATAAGAATGGTTCATGATGAAGAAGCTAATGCAGATAATTTCTTTGGTATGACTGCTTATTATGATCCTAATAATAGAGAAATAGTATTATATACTTTAGGTAGACATCCTAAAGATATTATGAGATCTTATGCTCATGAATTAGTTCATGTTCATCAACATAATGAAGATAGATTACATGATATAAAAACTGATAATGTTAATGCAGATAAACATTTAGAAAATCTAGAAAGAGAAGCTTATGAAACAGGTAATATTATGTTTAGAAGCTGGACTAATAGTATAACAGAAAAAAAAGAAAAAGACCCATTTGGTTTAAATGCTTATGCTAGGCAATTGGCACAATTAAATGAACAAAAAGAAGATTATTACATTTATTTAGATATGGATGGTGTAGTAGCTAATTTTGATAAAAGATTTGAAGATTTATCTGGTTTATTACCTAATGATTTTGTAGACAAATATGGTAAAAATGCTTTTTGGGATTTAATAGATGAAAAACATAAAGTTTCTTTTTGGAGGGGTATTGAAATAATGCCTGGTGCTAAAAAATTAGTTGATTTTGTTTCTAAATACCCTTATGAAATGTTAACTGCACCTTCAGTTAAAAAACAAAGTGTTATTGGAAAAGGTTTGTGGATCACAGATAAGGTTGGTACATTATATCCCAGCCGACCTAAAGTAACCTATAGACCGGCCAAAGAAAAGCATAATGTTAAATCAAAATTAACAAAATTTGACATATTAATTGATGATAAAAAAAGTACTATTGATAGTTGGGATGCTAAAGGTGGTACTGCTATTTTTTATCAAAATGCAGATCAAGTAATTAATGATCTAAAAAAATTAGGTTTATGAGTGTTTTAAAAAAACAATTCCAAGAAAAAGATGTTCAAAGATTAAGGAATCTTATGACTGGCAAATATGGGGATAAAACCATAAAAAGTGTTGGTTATAAAAAAGCTGAAGTAACTCATTCTGAGGGTGATATTTGGGAAGAAGATGGTAGAACTTGGACAATTAAAGAAGGTATTAAACAAAATATAACTAAATTAGATAAAGCTAAAAAAGCTCATGTTGTACCTTTATTTTGTCCTCAGTGTAAAAAACAAATGAAACTTAAGAATGACCATGAGTTATATAAAATACATAAAATGTGTTTAAATTGCGTAGTAGACATGGAACATCAACTACAAAAACAAGGCAAATGGGAAGAATACCAGCAAAAAATAAAAAATAACGAAATTGATAATAAAATAAAAGATTTTAAAGATTACGTTATAGATAGAATGTCTGAATCAAATAATAATTATATTTCTGAAGCCGGTCATAAAGAAACCTGGAAAGGTAAAATTGATGAAAAAAGGGTTGAAGATCATTTATCTCAAGTAATTGAATATCTAGAGTCACTTAAGAAATAACTTCATATATTTATAACAAATAAATAATATGAGTGATTCATTTAACATACAGAAGTGGAGATTTAAACTTATGATGGAGGCCCTTGAAAAGGAAACTCAAGATCAAATTGATGAATTACTGCCTAAAATAAAACAAATAGATTTTTCCTATACTGATTATGGTGTTTTATATAAAATTAGAATGTTTGGAGCTGATGGGAAAGAATTATATATTTTAGGAGATGATGATGATTTATTTAAGTATAATCGTTTAGACGATGATAATGTTAGATATATAGCTAAAAAATTACAAATACCTGTAACTGATGACTTTGCAGGTAGAACATATGATTATGAATACTATCAGAGTTTAATTCCAGCTTTTAAAGCAAAAGGAATTAAATTAACTCATGATGATATAATGGATACAAGCTGATGAATTTAAAAGAAACAATAAAAAAAGTACTTTCTGAAAAGAAAAATAAATCTAAACTTTGTAAAAGAGGTAGAGACTATATTGCCGCTAGAAAAAGAGCTGGTGAGAAATCATCTGCTTATTTATCAGGTAGAGCTGTTAAGGTATGTAAGGGTTCTATTAAAGGAACTAAAGGTAAAAAGAAAAAATCCTATAAAGAATCTATTGATTATGATGAAGCTTTAACATTAAGAGGAATGTTAGCTGATTTAAAAGATAGAGAAGCTCAGTTATTTAGAGATATGGAGCAAGAAGCTGAACCAGAAGGAGGACCAATTGCAGATAGATATGGTAATGAGTTAAATAAAATTGAAGATAAAATTTATAAAATTCAAAGACAACTTCGTGATTACGATATGAACGAAGATGAGTTTTCTGGATCAGATCCTAAAAGGGGTTCAGTTATCCAAGGTACTGGTTTTATGGCACCTAGACAAAAGCCAAAAAAAAAACTAGATGAAAACGTTGATCAAGAACAGGCTATTTATGATCTAAGAGATATTGTTGAAAGAGCGGAAGAATTAGGTGACGATGCAAGA